>ERZ1463034.61-NODE-61-length-36575-cov-38.662568_pt1 | contig 36575 bp, 33 predicted proteins | sample MGYA00564480_ERZ1463034 | MGnify/ENA primary metagenome ERZ1463034 (study PRJEB39244, sample SAMEA3635122) | Helicobacter pylori | study: EMG produced TPA metagenomics assembly of PRJEB11511 data set (Assembly of a 5300-year-old Helicobacter pylori...
GACTTTCTTGATCGCCATCAAGCAGGTTTCAGCCCTTAGCTTCCTATCATGGACAGGCCAAGCAAAGAGGAAGCGGCTATGTCAGAGACCTTCACAAAAGGCATGGCCAGGAATATCTATTTCGGGGGAAGCGTGTTCTTTTTCCTGATATTTCTGGCCTTGACCTATCACACGGAACAGACCTTTCCAGAGCGCAGCAATGAAGCGCAATTAAGCGAGTCGGTGGTACGCGGCAAGTTGGTCTGGGAGCAAAACAACTGCATCGGATGCCACACATTACTGGGCGAGGGCGCTTACTTCGCGCCTGAGCTGGGCAACGTGTTCCAACGGCGCGGTGGAGAGGAGGGCTTCAAACCCTTTCTGCATGCCTGGATGAAAATGCAGCCGCTGGGCGTACCAGGTCGGCGAGCGATGCCTCAGTTCAACCTGAGCGATCAGGAAGTGGACGACATCTCCGAGTTCCTCAAATGGAGCTCGAAAATCAATACCAATGGCTGGCCGCCAAACAAGGAGGGCTGAGAGATGAGTATTGCTAATCCACATCTGAAATTCGCCTCGCAAGCCGTGGCCAAACCTTACTTCGTGTTTGCCCTGATTCTGTTTCTCGGTCAGGTGGTGTTCGGTTTGATCATGGGCCTGCAATACGTGGTGGGGGACTTTCTGTTTCCGGCCATTCCCTTCAACGTGGCGCGGATGGTACACACCAACCTGCTGATCGTCTGGATACTGTTCGGCTTCATGGGCGCCGCCTACTACCTGATTCCGGAAGAGGCCGACCGCGAACTGCACAGTCCCAAGCTTGCGATCATCCTGTTCTGGGTATTCGCCGCCGCGGGTGTGCTGACGATTCTGGGCTATCTGCTGGTGCCTTATGCGGGCTTGGCCAGGCTGACCCATAACGAGCTGCTGCCGACCATGGGCCGGGAGTTTCTGGAGCAGCCGACCATCACCAAGATGGGCATTGTGGTGGTGTGTCTGGGCTTCCTCTACAACATCGGGATGACCCTCCTCAAAGGTCGCAAGACCACCATCAGCATGGTCATGATGACCGGGTTGATCGGTCTCGCGGTGTTCTTCCTGTTCTCCTTCTACAACCCCGGAAACCTGGCTCGCGACAAGTTCTACTGGTGGTGGGTGGTGCATCTTTGGGTCGAAGGCGTGTGGGAGCTGATCATGGGCTCAATGCTGGCCTTCGTGCTGATCAAGATCACCGGTGTGGATCGGGAAGTGGTCGAAAAATGGCTCTATGTGATCATCGCCATGGCGCTGATTACCGGGATCATCGGCACCGGTCACCACTTCTTCTGGATCGGTGCGCCTGAGGTTTGGTTGTGGGTCGGTTCAATCTTCTCTGCACTGGAGCCGCTGCCCTTCCTGGCCATGGTGATATTCGCCTTCAGCATGGTGAAGAAACGTCGTCGGCAACACCCGAACCGCGCGGCGACGCTGTGGGCCAAGGGCACCACGGTGACGGCCTTCTTCGGCGCTGGCGTCTGGGGTTTTCTGCATACCCTGGCACCGGTCAACTTCTACACCCATGGCTCGCAACTGACGGCGGCTCACGCCCACCTGGCCTTCTACGGTGCTTACGCGATGATCGTGATGACCTTGATCAGCTACGCCATGCCACGCTTGCGCGGGCTCGGTGAAGCAGCGGACGAGCGCTCGCAGACCCTCGAGATCTGGGGCTTCTGGTTGATGACCCTATCGATGGTGATGATCACGCTGTTCCTCACCGCTGCCGGGGCTGTCCAGATCTACCTGCAACGCTGGCCGGTCGATGGGGTCGCGTTGCCGTTCATGGCCACTGTCGATCATCTGCAAGTGCTGTTCTGGGCCCGTCTGGCCAGCGGTGTTGGTTTCCTCGCAGGGCTGCTCTGTTATCTGTTCAGTTTCAAGCAGCGTGGTCGCGCAGCCATGCGCGCCCCGGCCGCTGTTGTCCCTTCATGAGCCGGTACAACGGCTAGAAAAGGTCGGCCCGGCTGATACAGCGGGCCGTTTTTTTGGTGTCCAAAAAGGACGAATCCCATGGCCTTTACCGTCGAACTGGAAGAGTGGGTAGGCAGTGTCTGGCATCGCTTCATCACGCGGCGCGCCAGCCCGGATTTCCCGGAAGCGCGGGTTGAGCTGGTCAGTCAGCAACGACCGCTGGCGCTGTTGTTTCGCGCCATGGGCGGCGCCAGTGGCATAGGTTTGGAAGCCGCCAGCGACCGTGATCTGTTGCTGCGCCGCAACGTGCTGCAGCAGATCGCCGGTACCTGCAAGCAAGTGCCATTGGCCTGGTGCGACGAGAATAATCTTCGTCTACCGTCGAGCCTCGCGGTCTTCCCTGAGGTCGCATTGAATGAGGAACTCTATCGTTGGCTGGCGCTGCTGGCGGCACAGGCCGGCCAGATGCGTCACTGGGGTCGGGACAATCAGCGTTGGACGCAGATGCTGCTGCAGCGCTACCCCGCGTTGCATTCTCGCTATAAACGCTTGGTCGATGCCCATCTGCAATTGCGCCCGGATCCGGCATCGTTGTGCGCCGGCGAAGCGGCACTGGAGCGGGCGCTATGCCAGGCGTTGCGCGTACCGGGCAGTGTCGAACATTTTCCGCGCTGTGAACGGGCGGCTTGGCCGCTGCCGTTGTGGCTATACCCACCGCAGCACCTCGCAAGTCCGCAGGCCGCCGATCTGAGCGAAGAGTCGGAAGAGTATCTGGCTACGCCTCCCGGCGAGCAGAAAGGCGGACGCAAGCGCGCCAAGCGGATTGACGAGAGCACTAGCAAAGGCGGGCTGTTGGTGGTGCGTCTGGAGAACCTGTTCAGCTGGACCGAACACGTGGATCTGGATCGTTGGTCGGACGACAGCGAAGACCCGGACGCCGCCAGAATCGCCGAGGACCTGGATGAGTTGACCCTGTCGCGTACGCGTCTGCGCAAAGGTGGCGGCCTGAAGCTGCACCTGGACTTGCCCCCGGCCGATGTCGACGATATTCCGCTGGGCGAGGGCATCAAGTTGCCGGAATGGGACTACCGCAAGCAGCAGATGCAGGACGGCTTCGTCAATCTGCAAATGATGCTGCCGCGCGATGGCGAGGCGCAACCGTTGCCGTCACGGCTGAAGGCCTCGGCGCACCGTTTGCGGCGTCAGTTCGAGCACTTGCGCAATGACCGCCAATGGTTACGCCAGCAACCCCAGGGCTCAGAGCTGGACATGCAGGCCTGGCTGGATTTTCACGTTGAACGTGAGCATGGTCAGTGCGCCGAACGGGGGCTGTTTATGGAGCAGCGGCAAACGCGTCGCGACTTGGCGTGTCTTTTGCTGGCCGATGTGTCGATGTCCACCGATGCCCACCTGAACGATGAGCATCGCGTGATCGATGTGGTCAGGGACAGCCTGCTGCTGTTTGGTGAAACCTTGTCGGTGCTGGGGGATGATTTCGCCCTGTACGGATTTTCCTCGCTGCGTCGTCAGCAGGTGCGCATGCAGGAGCTCAAATCGTTCACCCAACGTTATGACGACAACACTCGCGGCCGAATTCAGGGGCTTAAACCAGGCTATTACACGCGCATGGGCGCAGCCATTCGCCAGGCCACGCAACTGCTGAGTGGCTGCAAGCGGCGGCGCAAACTGTTGCTGCTACTGACTGATGGCAAGCCCAATGATCTGGATCTCTACGAAGGTCGCTACGGTGTTGAAGACACTCGCGAGGCGGTGTTGGAGGCGCGGCGTCAGGGATTGACGCCGTTCTGTATCACCATTGACCGCGAGGCCGGCGATTACTTGCCGTATATGTTTGGCGCCAATGGCTACACTTTGATCCGCCAGCCTGAACAACTACCCCTGCGTTTGCCGCAGCTGTATCGCCAGCTGACTCAGCCTTGAGCCCAGGCTTGAACATCGCGGTGCGGCTCAATTGATGCTGCGCGGCAGCCAGAAAAACATCGTCACGCAAAAGATCGTCAGGCCGATGCAGAACCACATGAATCGGCGCTGCCGACGTTCTGAGGCGTGTTTGGCCAGCGCCGGCAGGGGCATGCCGCACTGGTGGCATTCGGACTCCTGTGAAGGGTTCGCGTGTTGGCAATACAGACATATGGGCATGTCACTCACTCGAATTGTTCCAGGCGCAGGCGATCAAGAATCTCGATCTGACGACCGTCTTGAGTGATGATTTTTTCGTCGATCAAGCGGCGGATGATTCGTGAAAACGTCTCCGGCTGGATCGAGAGATGCCCGGCAATCAGTTGTTTGGCCATTGGCAGTTCGAATTGGCTGTCAATGGTTTGCAGGCGCATCAGTTGCGTCAGCAGATACCGTACGACCCGGTGGGTCGCATTTCTCAGCGACAGGGTTTCGATCTCGTTGACCCGTTGGTGCAGGCGTACACACAACTTGCCGAGCAAGGCGAAGGTCAATCGACTATTGCTCTGCAGCAGGTGCATGTAGGTGTTGTTGGAGATTCGGTAGAGCTGAGTGGGGCAGACCGCTTCGGCCGATGCTACATAATTTGGGGTATCCATCAGCATCATCGCTTCGGCGAAGGTTTGCCGATCGCCGATGACTTCAAACACCTTCTCCTGCCCGTCGGGCGTCAGGCGGTAGATCTTCACCGCTCCGGCAATCACGAAATAGAACGAGTCCGCCAGCTCACCCTGGCGAAACAGCGGCTCGCCTTTGTCGATGCTCAGCAAGTGGCTGGTACTCATTAATTCATCCATCTGTTCTTCATTCAATGGCTCGAACAAATGATGACTGCGCAGAATTTGGTGGTGGACGCGATGAAGCACCATAAAAATTCATCCTGAAGGTTGGGGAGAGGGACGGCTATCAGGTCAAATGAGGCCTAGAGACACACCGCTGGCCACGGCCACGATCGAGGTCAAAACCACAAACCATGCCAGTGGCTGAATGACTTTTTTCATGACGACTCCGGGTAATCGAGTGGGGGGAAGTTTCTTTGAAAGCCTTCATGCTTGAGCAAGACGCGGGCCATGCCCGGAGGCCCTTATTTACGGCGGGTATCAAAGACCGAGGTTAAAAACACCCTGTGCTTTATGGTTAAAAAAACCATTAAATGGTCAATTTTACCCTGCATGATTCAGCTGTCATGGTGAGAGTGCTTGTCTCACTCGCCGCAGGCGGGGCGGCTCGGCCCTGATTGGCTTTAGGGCACGCCCTTTGCAGACTCGTATTGGGCTACAGACGGTCAATCTAACCCCCCGACAGTTTGCAAGCTTGATGTGTGACAAATATCGCTCATCGTTAATACCAATGATTGAACTGGGATTTACCCGCTGGCAGTAAGGTAGAGGAGTGGCTTTATGCAAGTACTTGACCGCCGTACAGCGATGGCGATTGTGCCGCTGTTACGCCTGGCCTTCAGGCCATTTTTCCTGGTCGGCTGTCTTCTGGCGTTGCTGGCCATACCGCTCTGGCTGGCAGCCTTGAGTGGCGCGATATCCAGTTGGCAGCCTGCAGGCGGTTGGCTGGCGTGGCATCGGCATGAGCTGCTGTTCGGCTTTGCGTTGGCAATTATCGCGGGTTTTCTGCTGACTGCCGTGCAGACCTGGACCGGTCGTCCTGGCATCAGCGGCAGACCGCTGGCGGCTCTGGCGCTGGTGTGGTTGTTCGCACGACTGGCCTGGTTGGCGAATGTGCCGTGGCCACTGCTCGCTGTTCTGGAGCTGGCTTTCCCGCTGGCGGTGGCGGCGCTCATGGGCTTCACCCTCTGGAAGGTGCGGCAGAAACGGAACTACCCGATTGTGTTGGTGTTGCTGCTGTTGACCGCGGCTGACGGGTTGTCTGTGTACGGCCTGGTTGACGGCCATGAAGGCTGGCAGCGTCAAGGCGTTCTGACTGGCATCTGGCTGGTGGCGGCGATGATGGGTTTGATCGGCGGGCGAATCATTCCGTTTTTCACCCAGCGCGGCCTCGGTCGGGTCAATGGCGTTGCCGCCTGGCCCTGGCTTGATCGCTTGTTGTTGGTGGGCTCACCGTTGGTGGCGCTGTTGTATGCCGCCGGACCTGCGCTTAACCCCAATGTATGGGTCGGCCTGCTGTTTGCAGTGTTGGCAGCAGGGCATTTGCTGCGTCTGGTTCGCTGGCATGATCGGGCGCTCTGGCGCGTGCCGTTGCTGTGGTCGTTGCACCTGGCCTATGGCTGGTTGGCGGTGGCCTGCGTGGGCATGGCGTTGTGGCATTTCGGTGTGCCGGTGAACCCGAGTCTGGCGGTGCATTGCCTGACGATAGGTGCCATGGGCGGCTTGATTCTGGCGATGATCGCGCGGGTCACTCTGGGGCATACCGGTCGTGCGCTGGAGCCGCCGTCAGGCATGACCCTGGCGTTTATTTTGCTGAACCTGGCATGTCTGAGTCGGGTGGCGCTGGTGCTGTTGTTTCCGTTGGGGGCGTTATGGCTGGCGGGGCTGTGCTGGGCGTTGGCGTTTGCGCTCTATGCCTGGCGCTATGGACCGATGCTGCTACGGACCCGGGTTGATGGCCATCCAGGATGAGCAGACGAACTGACGGAGGTTGCCAATGATGTATCCCTTTTTGCTGGTCACTCATCTGCTGGCGGCCATCGCCTTTATCGGCACGCTGTTTTTCGAGGTGTTCATCTGGCATTCCGCCCGCCAGCAGTTGGCGAACGGTGGGCAACTGATGGCGGATCAGGCGATTGCGGTGCGCTCGCGCAAGGTGCTGCATGGGGTGGTGTTGCTGTTGTATGGCGCTGGCATCGGGCTGGCGTGGCAGCACCGTGGTGTATTGAGTGAGCCGCTGGCCAGCAGTTTTGGCACGCTATTGAGCCTGAAAATCGTTCTGGCCTTGAGCATCATCGGGCATTACTTGCTACTGGCGTATTGGCTGAAAAGCGCACGGATGACGTCGGTCCGCGCCAACTGGATTCGCCGCAGCATTCTTGGACACATGCTGTTGATCGTGATCCTGGCCAAGGCCATGTTCTATTGGCACGGTTGATCATCTCATCATCGTAGCTTCATCCAACCCAGGAAAAACCCGCGTCAACCGGTTGGCCGACGCGGGTTTTGTAGTGCAGGCAAGTGATCAATGGCGAGGGTTCAGGGCCTTGACGAACAGCACGTTGTTTTCCAGATGGATGTGCTGCATCAGGTCGTCTCGAAATTCCAGCAGCCCGCGATAAAGGGCGCGCCAGGTATTGCAGGCATCGGCAGGCGGGGTGATGTTGTCGGTAAGGGCGAGCATTTTTTCCAGGGCTTCACCGTGTTGATCATGTTCAAAGCGCAGCACCTGGATCGGTGGTGCGGCCCGGGGGCCCATTCCCTGTTGCAGCATCGGGAAGAGCACTTGTTCTTCCTTGAGCATGTGGCCTTCGAGTTCTTGCTGCATGTCCCGCAGGTGGTCGGCCAGCCCATTGGGGCAACTGCTGCGTGCACCATGGACCTGCTCGACACGGCGGGCCAGGCGGATCAGTTCCGGCAGTTGCTCGCGGTGGCGGGCGTGGTAGCGCGCCAGGATATGGGCGATCAACAGTTCCTCGGTTTCGTTGCGCCAGTCATGTTGGGTTTCACCGGCGTCTTGCAAGGCGTGGAGCGCGTCTGCAATCAGCAGGGGATCGAGGCCTTTGCCGAGGGCTGCTTCACGCAGGCTTTTTTGCCCGCCGCAACAGAAGTCCAGATTGAAGGCGTGAAAAGTCCGGGTGGCGCCGGGAATGTCGCAGGCCAGTTGGCCGAGACTTTGGTCCAGAAGGGTCAGGCTCATCGGGTTTCCTTTTAGGTTTCACAGGTTACCAACCCTTTTGCATCCGGCATGCCATAGTTAACCTATTGAAAATACTCGATTAATTTTTTGTTGTGGTGATAAGTACCCTGGCAGCCTAGGGTGAACAGAACCATAAAGGGTGATTATTACCATGCTGCGTGAAAGCCTGGCTGCTGACTTGATCGTCGAGCTGCCGAATGCCGTGCGTTTGCAACGGCTTGTCCACACCCTGCGCGAGTACTTCCACAGTGGCGCCGTGGGGTTGCTGCGTCTGGACGATGACAGCCTCAGGCCAGTCGCGACGGTAGGACTGGTTCACGAAGCGCTGGGGCGGCGGTTTGTCATCGCCCAGCATCCTCGACTCGCGGCGATCATGGCCTCACGCGAGCCCACCTGGTTCGAGCCCGACAGCCGCCTGCCGGATCCCTATGACGGCTTGCTCGACGGCCATGTCGGAGAACCGTTGCCAGTGCATGACTGCATGGGCGTGAGTCTGTATGTGGAAGGGCGGATATGGGGGGCGATCACTCTCGATGCGTTGCATGCAGGGACCTTCGACAGCCACGCGCGGGAGGAGCTCAAACGCTGTACGTTGCAGATCGAGGCCGCCGTGCGGGTAACCCGGCTCGAGCAGGAAAATCGCAGCTTGCGCTTGTCGCGCAGCGATACTCAGGACGTGCGGATGCCCGCTGAAGAAGGTGAAATTCTCGGTCAGAGCGACGTGTTGCGCCAGTTGCTCAATGAGCTGGAGGTGTTGGCCGATTCCGAACTACCGGTATTGCTACTGGGTGAAACCGGGGTCGGTAAAGAACTGTTTGCCCGGCGTTTGCACCGTCTTTCACGTCGGCGTCACAAGCCTCTGGTGCATGTCAATTGTGCCGCCTTGCCGGAATCACTGGCGGAGAGCGAGTTGTTCGGGCATGTCAAAGGAGCTTTTTCCGGGGCGACCAGTGATCGCGCCGGACGTTTTGATGCGGCCAACGGCGGCACGCTGTTTCTCGACGAGGTCGGGGAGTTGCCATTGAGCGTGCAGGCAAAATTGCTGCGCACGTTGCAAAACGGCGAGATCCAGAGGCTGGGCGCCGACAAGCCGCTGCATGTCGATGTACGGATCATCGCCGCGACTAACCGACACTTGCCGGACAGCATTCGCGACGGCTTGTTTCGTGCCGATCTGTATCACCGTCTCTCGGTGTACCCAGTGCCCATTCCGGCCCTGCGCGAGCGCGGTAGCGATGTGTTGATGCTGGCTGGGCATTTCCTTGAACTCAATCGGGCGCGGCTCGGCCTGCGCGGTTTGCGTCTGTCGCCGGCGGCCGAGCGCGCGCTACTGGGCTATGCCTGGCCGGGCAATGTGCGTGAACTGGAACATGTGATCAGTCGAGCCGCGTTGAAGCAGTTAAGCCGCGGCACCAGTCGTAACCTGATCATGACGCTGGAGCCCGAGATCCTGGATCTCGACAGCGCGATGGGGTCACAGGGCTCGGTTGCCAAGTTGCCGCTGGATGCTGCGCCTGACGTGCCATTCCAGCCCTTGGGCGAGGCTGTGGACGATTACCAGCGACAAAAAATTCTCCACGCCTTGAGCGTGTCTGGGGAAAACTGGGCCAGTGCCGCACGGCTTCTGGAGGTCGACCCCAGCAATTTGCACAAACTGGCCCGGCGTTTGCGGCTCAAGTGAGGGACGGCTGCTGGGTGTCGTTGCTCTGTGTTGATGGTGGTCAAGGTGGTGTCGCGCAGTGGCTTGCACACTGGGCAGAACCTTCTGGAGATCACCACCATGCCCCTTTCCCTGGCTGAAATGCGCCGTAGTTACACCCGTGATGGCCTGCAAGACGATCTGGCGATAGACGATCCTTTGGCCTTGTTCCGACAGTGGATGCAACAAGCCCGTGAGACCGAGAGTGCCCCCGTCGAGGCTAATAGCATGGCCTTGGCGACGGTTGACAGCGCGGGGCGACCACATTGCCGGATTCTGCTGCTCAAGGGTTTCAGCGATGAAGGCTTTACGTTTTTCGGCCATTACCAGAGTGACAAGGGGCTGCAACTGGCGAGCAATCCCTGTGCTGCCATGACTTTTTTCTGGCCCGGTCTTGAACGTCAGGTTCGTATTGAAGGCCAGGTGTCCAGGCTCGACCCGCAGCTCTCGGATGCTTACTTCGACTCCCGCCCGCTGGCCAGCCGTCTGGGTGCCTTGGCTTCACCGCAAAGCCGTCCAGTGGCGAGTCGGGCAGCGCTGGAATCCTTATTGGCAGAAACCGAACAGCACCTCGTCGGCCAGACGTTGCCGCGACCCGAGCATTGGGGCGGTTACTGCCTGCATCCTGAACGGCTTGAATTCTGGCAGGGGCGTGCTGATCGCCTGCATGATCGTCTCGACTACCGTTTGCAGAATGGCGTGTGGCAACGAAATCGTTTGGCGCCTTGAGCCCAAACGATCGTCCGGATACTTGGCCGGCCGGCACTGACCCGTTGCCCTGTCGAGGTACCTCCTTGGAGGAATAGGCTCGATCTGGATTCCGGTTCAGGCTGGGCCATACCCTCATCTACGGGAAGGCTTGGATATGGCCCATCTGGCGCAACGCACGTTTCAACCGCTGAACATCGCCGTACTGACCATCAGCGATACGCGAACCTTTGAGACCGACACCTCGGGACAGACGCTGACGGATTTGTTGCAAACGGCCGGGCATGTATTGATCGACCGTGATCTGGTCAAGGACGACATTTATCAGATCCGCGCAAAACTCTCCCACTGGATCGCCGACCCCAAGGTGCAAGTGGTACTGATGACCGGCGGCACCGGATTCACTCCACGTGACAACACGCCGCAAGCGGTCCTGCCCTTGCTGGATAAACATGTGGAAGGCTTCGGTGAACTGTTCCGTCAGGTGTCTCTGGCGGAAATCGGCATGTCCAGTCTGCAGTCGCGGGCATTGGCCGGGATGAGCAATGGGGTGCTGGTGTGCTGCGTACCGGGCTCACCGGGCGCGTGCCGAACTGCCTGGGACAAGATCCTGCTCGGGCAACTGGACAGTCGCACCGGCCCATGTAATTTCGCGCCACATTTGAAGCAGCAGGCGCAGCAGGTGATTGACGCCTGCGAGGCACGCTCATGACCGGCCCGGTGTGCGACAGCGGCAACTTGATGCCTGTGGACGAGGCCATCAGCCGCCTGCTGAGCCAGGTACGGCCGCCGCCACCGGTGCAAAAGATTCCCCTGGATCAAGCCTTGGGGCGAGTGTTGGCAAGTGACATCCATTCCCCGGTAAACCTGCCGGCCTGGGACAACAGTGCCATGGACGGTTATGCCCTCAAGGCGTCTGACCTGCCACCGGCGGGCGGTTATCTGTCGGTGATTGGACGGATTGCCGCAGGGGCCAGCGACAGCTCGCCATTGTTGCCGCAACAGGCGGTGCGGATTTTTACCGGAGCGCCATTGCCACCGGGAGCCGATACCGTGGTGCCGCAAGAACGTTGCCGGGTCGAGGGCGCGCAAGTCTGGTGCCCACCGGTAAGCGTTGGCGAGCATGTGCGCAAGGAGGGCGAGGAAGTACGCCAAGGGCATCTGTTGCTTAAGGCGGGCAAGCGTTTGCGCGCACAAGAGCTAGGGTTTCTGGCGGGTGCCGGAATCGCGCAGGTCGAGGTCTACCGACCGTTGCAGGTGTGCCTGCTCAGCAGCGGAGATGAATTGCGAGAGCCAGGCGAACCGTTGGCGCCGGGGCAGATATACAACAGCAATCGTTACAGCCTCGCCGCGTTGTTGCGCGGTTGGGGCGTGGAAGTGCATGACTATGGGGTCATGGCCGATGAGTTAGCGACCAGCCGGCATGCCTTGAGCCTGGCTTCGTCGGAGTGCGACCTGCTGCTGACCTCTGGCGGCGTATCGGTGGGTGAGGAAGACCATCTCAAACAGGCCATCGAAGCGCTGGGCAGCGTCGATTTTTGGCGACTGGCAATCCAGCCGGGTAAACCGCTGGCGTTTGGCGAAGTCGCTGGAAAACCCTGGATAGGCATGCCGGGCAACCCATCGGCGGCGCTGATTACCGCGCTGGTGGTCGTGCGTCCGTTTCTGCTCAGGGCACAGGGGGTCACTGAGGTGATGCCTGTGCCATTGGCCGTGCCGGCCGGGTTCGATTGGCTGCAGCGCAACAAGCGTCGGCAGTATCTGCGGGCAAAGCTGACCCCAGGCGCTGATGGGCAATTGAGCGTGGAGCTGCACCCTCAGCAAAGTTCGGCCATGTTGAGCGCCGCCTGCTGGGCCGACGGCCTTGCCGTGATCGAGTGCGGGCAGCAGGTTCTCAAGCATGACAACGTCATGTTCCTGTCCTTCGCCGACCTGATGCATTGATAGCAATTGATCACCGTCAATGCCCTGTCTACCGGTCTCGCTAGACTGGCAGCGCATTTTCGACTGCTCTGAGTCTGCGGACGGCAGGTATCCGCCGAGGGTCGAGACGAGTTCTTTCATGAGGATTACCCATGCAACTGGTCTGCCCGGCAGGGAACCTGCCTGCGCTTAAAGCGGCGGTGCGCCAAGGCGCCGATGCCGTCTACGTCGGTTTTCGTGATGACACCAATGCCCGGCATTTCGCCGGGTTGAATATGGACGACAAACAGTTCGATGCCGCAGTCGCGTTCATTCGCCAACATCAACGCAAACTCTACGTCGCGGTTAATACTTACCCTCAGCCCAAGGGCTGGGAGCGCTGGCAGCGGGCGGTGGATCGCGCCGCCGACTTCGGCGTGGATGCGCTGATCGCCGCCGACCCTGGCGTGCTCAACTATGCCAGTCAGCGTCACCCGCAACTGGCGCTGCACTTGTCTGTTCAGGGTTCGGCAACCCATGCCGCGGCGCTGACGTTCTATGCGCAGCGCTACGGTATTCGCCGCGCCGTGCTGCCTCGGGTGCTGTCGTTGACGCAAGTGCGGCAGGTTGCCGCCAGCAGTCCGGTGCCCATTGAAGTCTTTGGCTTCGGCAGCTTGTGCATCATGGCCGAAGGGCGTTGCCACCTTTCCTCCTACGTCACGGGCGAATCGCCGAACCTGTGTGGCGTCTGTTCGCCGGCCAAGGCAGTACGCTGGAGCGAAGACGCCCAAGGCCTGAGCGCACGCCTCAGTGAAGTCCTGATCGATCGCTACACCCCTGACGAACCCGCCGGTTATCCGACCTTGTGCAAAGGCCGTTTTCTGGTGGGTGGCAAGCGCTTTCATGCGCTGGAGGAACCTACCAGTCTCGATACCCTGGATCTGCTGCCGGAACTGGCGGCTATCGGCGTCGAAGCGGTAAAAATCGAGGGTCGCCAACGCAGCCCCGCCTATGTGGAACAAGTCACCCGCGTCTGGCGCGCCGCCCTGGATGCCCATCGCGGCTCGCCGGGCAGCTTTCGGGTCAAGGATGAATGGCGTCAGGTGCTGGCCGGTTTGTCCGAAGGCAGCCAGACCACATTGGGTGCTTATCATCGATCATGGCAATGAGGGACTGGACATGAAGCTCAGCTTGGGACCGGTCCTGTTTTATTGGGACAAAGAGCAACTCAGTAACTTTTACGCCGAGATGTCGGCCTTGCCTCTGGATGTGATTTATCTGGGGGAAACCGTGTGTTCGAAACGCCGGGCATTTTCATTGGATCAATGGCTGGGCCTGGGGCGCGAGTTGCACGAGTGCAGCCAGGCGCAGATGGTGCTTTCCAGCCTGACGCTGATCGAAGCAGCCTCCGAGCTCTCCAGCCTGCGCCGCCTGTGCGACAACGGCCAGTTGCTGGTGGAAGCCAACGACATGGGCGCGGTGCAGTTTCTGGCCGAGCGCAAGCTGCCCTTTGTTGGTGGCCCGGCACTCAATCTGTACAACGGCCATGCGCTGACGCAACTGCTGGACTGCGGAATGACCCGCTGGGTGCCACCGGTGGAGTGTTCGGCGGCGCTGATTGGCGATGTGATCGAGCAGGTGCGCGAGTTGGGACGTGAGGTGCCGGAAGTTGAAATCTTTGCCTATGGGCATTTGCCCCTGGCCTATTCCGCACGCTGCTTTACCGCCAGGGCGGAAAACCGACCCAAGGACGACTGTCAGTTTTGCTGCATCAACTACCCCGACGGCCTGGCCTTGAGCAGTCAGGAAGGCCAGCCGTTGTTCACCATCAACGGCATTCAAACAATGTCGGCCGACGTGACCAACCTGCTGGCTGATTATTCCGGACTGGTGGCCTGCGGTGCCGATCTGTTGCGCCTGAGCCCGCGAGCCCAGGGCATGGAGGAAGTGATTGCCGCCTATCAACGGGTTCGCCTGGGCGAGACGCCGCCGCTGTTCGTTGAGGGCTGTAATGGTTATTGGCATGGCCAGGCTGGCATGTTGCGCGTCGAGGAGGCAGGCCTGTGTTGAACCGAAAAAAATGGTTATTGAAAGGTGCTGATCGGTTGTTGCCGCTGGCGCACCGAGTGCCTTTTGCCGTACAGCGGTTGGTGTTGCAGCAAGCGCTCAATCGCTGCCTCGCCGAGCCGCTGCGCGACGGCAGTTTTGAACTGCTACGGGGTCGTTGGATGTGCCTGCGGATTCCAGATCTGAGCTTGTCTTGGTACCTGACCCTGGGGCGTGAGGGATTGCAGATCGCCGAGCGAGCAAAGGCGCAAGTGACCATCAGTGGCAACTGGCGGGAGTTTTTACTCCTGGCCAGTCGTCAGGAGGACCCTGACACCCTGTTTTTTCGCAGGCGTCTGGTGATTGAGGGGGATACCGAATTGGGGTTGGCGTTGAAGAACCTGATCGATAGCCTGGACCCTGATGTATTGCCTGTTTGGTTGTGGCGCAATCTGGAGCGGGCAGGGAAGGGGTTGGCGGCGGGGTGAGAATCTGCATTGCTGTGACCTACGCAGATTCGGTGTGTGGCTTGCCTGCGATGAAGGCGGCCTTACAGCCGGCTATCTTTCGCAGATGTACACTCTCCCACATTGGATTTTCATTGCATCAAGACCCTGCCAGATCCTCAAACCATCGTCTCGGCGGCTACGATTATCCGGTTTTTCTCCTCACAATCCTCCCCGACGATCAACCGTTTGATCTCCTCGAATAACTCATCACTCTGCTCCTCGGTGCAGTCCTCGCCATAGCGTTTGCGCAGGCCGTGATGGCTGAGGATCAGGTGCACATTGGCGTGTAGGCCGTGCTGGTTCAGGCAGGCTTCGACGCATTGCAGCGGGCAGCCGTCCAGCGCGAGGATCCGCCGTCCCGAGCGCGCTTTGTTGACCAGCGGCGCGACATGGCCGCCGACACCGACGATGCAGGACATTTCGGCCAGGCCTGCGCGATCCAGGCGCAAGGCCAAGGTGTTGGCCAGTTGTGCGACATTCGAACAGCCGGAGCAGGAGTAGACCAAAGGCAGGGTTGAATCGGGCATGAACATTCTCCACTGATGGACTCTGCCAGTGTGCAAGGCTGGCAGCATTGTGCCTTGACCATGGTCAAATCCGGGGGCGGCTACTGTTGGTAGGCGGCCAGATCCTCTTCGGCGAGGATGCGGATATTGCGGCGCTCCATGGTGATCAGGCCGCTCTCGACCAGACGATGCAAAATGCGCGAGAAGGTTTCCGGCTGGATCCCCAGTTTCGACGCCACCAGACGCTTGGACACCTGCAAGACGATCTGGCCGTTGACCGGGTCCCGTTCCTGGAACAGGAAATTGATGACCCGTCGGCTGGCGTTGGCGAGGGTCAGGGTGTCAATGTCCTTGAGGCGCTGGTGCAGGTGAATGCTCATGCTCGCCAGGATCGCCAGGCAGATCTTCGGCTGATCTTCCAGGGCGTTGCGGTAATGGCTGCCCTCAATGCTGACCAGCACGCAGTCCTTCAGCGCCGTGGCACTCACCGGGTAGAGTCTGGCCTGGCTGAACAGCAAGGCTTCGGCGAAGGTTTGCCCGGCATGGATGATCTCCACCAGGTTTTCCTGACCTTCACCCGTGACCCGGTGCAGCTTGATCTGACCGCTGACCAGCAAAAAAAAACGTTTGGCCGGATCGCCTTGGTGCATGAGTGTGGCGTGACAGCCCAAATGTTTGAGATTGGCCAGATTGCAGACGTCCTGAAAGACCCTTTCCGGCAATTGGCTGAACAGGTGGTGACGGCGCAAGATTAAAACGATTGAAGGGTGGGTCAGCATGGCGTACCTCCGCTGGCGGTCATGGTAGAGCTCGCGGACCCTTCGGCCTATGCCTCCGCAGGTCTACCTCCAAAGAGGGATGTCCGTCAGCTGGTGCTGCGCAGATGCTCCATGGCCCACACGGCCGCCTCTACCCGCGAGCGCAAGCCGAGCTTGTGCAGCAGGTTTTTGACGTGAACCTTGACCGTACCTTCGGTGATGCCCAGCTTGTGCCCGATGACCTTGTTGCTAAAGCCGCTGGCAATGGTTTTCAGTACCTGGCGTTCGCGCTCGGTCAGTTCCACCACAGTCTGGCGTGGTGGTGAACGCAGTGCTTGGGCCATGACCCGAGTCAGACCGGGGCTGATGACCAGTGCACCGTTCAATGCATCACGAATGTATTGAATCAACAGTTCGGGCTCCATGTCCTTGAGCAGGTAGCCATCGGCATCCAGGCGCAGCGCGTCACGAATATCATCTTCGGCGTCCGACACCGTAAACAGCAGCACCTTTCCCGTGTAGTGCGTGGCCCTTAACCGCCGCAGGGTTTCAATGCCATTCATCTGCGGCATGTTGTTATCGAGCAATATCAGATCGGGTTGCAACGGCTCTATGAGCGCGAGTGCTTCCTCACCGTTTCCGGCTTCACCGACGATCTCGAAATCATCCTCGAGTTCGAGCATTTGGCGGATGCCATGACGCATCATCGGATGATCGTCCACCAGCAGGATTCTGTGTCGCAGGGGCAAATTCATGAAACGCTACCTTCTGTTTGCTGCCCGAGAAACTCCGGTTGGAATTCCAGTTGGACGAGGGTGCCTTGCGGCACTCGGGAACATATTTGCAGTTGACCGTGCAAGCTGCGGGCGCGTTCTTCCATGATGGTCAGGCCGTGGTGTTCACGCTTGTCGGTATTGCCGCTGAAGCCCCGACCATCGTCTTCGACCGAGAGCCTGACGGTTTCGCCATCCTGACGCAGTTGCAGCCAGGCGTTTTGCGCATGGGCGTGGCGCGAGCAGTTGGACAGCGCTTCGCGAGTAATTTGCAGAATGTGGATTTGCTCACTGGCCGACAGTTGAAAGGCCAGGGTATCGACGTGCAGGTGCACCAGGAAATCCCCACGGCGGGAGAACTCCAGGGCGGTGTCCTTGAGTTCTTGCACCAGCCCTTCGTCGTGAATCTGCAAGCGAAAGGTGGTCAACAGTTCGCGTAACTGGCGGTAGGCATTGTTCAGCCCTTCGCGCAGTTCGGCGGTGACTGTTTCCAGGGTTTCGACCGGTTCGCCACGGCGCATCAGGGTTTGCATGCGGCTGACCTGGAGCTTCATGTACGACAGCGCCTGGGCCAGTGAGTCGTGCAGCTCGCGGGCGATGATGGTGCGTTCTTCGAGCAGCAGCAGGCGATGATCCTGTTCGCGCTGACGTTTGAGCGAGAGCGAGGTGCCAATCAGGTTGGCCAACGCCTGGATCAGTTGGGACTCCCAACTCTGTGCCCGATGCCCGTCGTCAAAATACGCTTTGAGCTCACCCAGTTCGTTGCCCTGGTTGCTGATGCTGAAAGTTTTCGGACTCGATTTAGTGTGTTTCTGGCAGGTGGCGCATTCACTGCTGGCACAGACTTCCCGCTGGTTTTCGCCATGCAGGGCGAGCATGTGCGAGGCGGGTGCCTGTACCGCGCCGCGTAAACACAGCGATAGACGCAAGCCAGGCAGGCGTTGCTGGAAGCGACGGATCAGTTCATCCAGCCCTTCGGCATTGGCCAGGCGCGTAGCCAGGCTGCGGCTGCTTTGGTACAGCAGTTCCAGGGCAGCATTGGCTTGTTGCAGGTTCAGGGTCTTCTGTTGGACCTGACTCTCCAGAGTACGGTGCGACTCTTCGATTGTTTCGGCCATGGCGTTGAAACTCATGGCCAACTGGCCCAGCTCATCTTGCGACTGATGGTTGACCCTCACTTTGAAGTCAGCGTCGCGAAAGCGCTTGGTGGCATCCACCAATTCTTGCAAGGGCTTTACGACGCCGTACTGCAACTCGTACAGACCGATCAGCAGGATGAAGATGGTGGTGAACAAGGCCATGCCCTGGATTGCCTGCTGCCAGCCTTGTTTGTGTTCGCTTTGTTGCTGCAACAGGCTGACGAACTGGTTCAGCTGCTCGACGAAAGGCAAGGCGTTGGCCTGGAAAAACGCCGAGTCGCCACGCTCCAGCGCCGGACGTAAATCGGCGTTCCATCGTTGCTGGATTTGTTGGTAACTGGTCTGCAGCGCGGTTGCCGGGCCATCTTCCAGCACAGCCTTGAGTGACTGGCTGTCCAGCCGTTGTTGCAGGCTGTCGGTGATGCTCGAGATTTCTTCGGCGGTTGCGCCAGAGGCCAGTTTCCAGCTCAGGTGGTAGGTCTCCATGCGCACGGAACCGGCGGTGTTGATGGCCGCCGCATCGCCTTGACTGAACCAGGCGATAAGCCCGGCGCTCAGGGAGCTGGCGAGGGCCAGGATGGCGATCAGTATTACCGCTAGCGCCGCACGAGCGGGCAGGGAGCTGCGCAACCAGCGCAGCATCAGCGCCGATCCAGAAATAAGATGAGGAAACCTGGCATGTAGAACTCCAAATGGTGGCTGCGGGTGGTTTTGCAGCCGATCTCGGTCGCACTACCTCTAAAGAGTTGTCGGCCGCTCCCAGTCGGTAAAAACGTCTGAAGGAGAATTTAAGTTGCTGATAAATATAGGATTTTATTATCTTTTTGAACTACCTCCTTGGAGGTAGCGCCCTTCAGCATAGGCTTATACCGCCATGGGCTTCGTTGATGTGGGTCAATTTTCTGCAGGGTGCGCCTCACTAGTCTCCAGCCATGGATAACTGACTGGAGAGCGTTGTGACCCAACCGCGTGTGCAACAAGGGCTAGTGCTGGGTATGAGTACGCTGGCCTTCACCGTGTGTTTTATGGTCTGGATGATGTTTGCCGTGCTCGGCGTGCCGATCAAGGAGCTTCTCCAGCTCAACGAAACCCAATTCGGCCTGCTCGCCGCAACCCCGGTGCTGACCGGCTCGCTGGTACGTTTGCCGTTGGGCCTGCTGACCGACCGCTTCGGCGGGCGCAGCGTGTTCTTCCTGCTGATGCTGGCCTGCGTGGCGCCACTGTATCTGATCAGCCACGCCACCGCCTACTGGCAGTTCTTGGCGTTGGGCTTGTTCGTTGGCCTCGCCGGCGGCTCGTTTTCAGTGGGGATTGCCTACGTCGCCAAATGGTTCGACAAGGAGAATCAGGGCTTCGCCATGGGCATCTTCGGTGCAGGGAATGCCGGGGCTGCGGTGACCAAGTTTCTGGCTCCTGCGCTTATCGCTGCCGGCAGCTGGCAGTTGGTGCCGAAAGTCTACAGCGCAATCCTGTTCATCACTGCACTGCTGTTCTGGTTCTTGAGCGCAGAAAACAAAGGCCATCGCAGCGCCACCGGCGCCAGCTTGCGTGAACAACTAAGCGCGTTGAAGGACCCGGCGGTGTGGCGTTACTGCCAGTACTACTCGATCGTTTTCGGCGGCTACGTCGGCCTCGCGCTGTGGATGACCAAATACTACGTGCAGGAATACGGCTTCAACTTGCAAAGCGCGGCTCTGTTGGCAGCCTGCTTTTCCCTGCCCGGCGGCGTACTGCGCGCCGTCGGCGGCTGGATGTCGGATCGCTGGGGGCCTCAGAGCGTCACCTGGTGGGTGTTGTGGGTCAGCTGGATCTGCTTGTTCCTGCTCTCGTATCCCCAGACCCAATTGCAGGTGCAGACCATCAACGGCCCGCTGAACCTTCATATCGGCTTGAGCCCCACGCTATTCACTGTGCTGCTGTTCGTCATGGGCATCGCCTTCGCGTTCGGCAAGGCGTCGGTTTTCAAATACATCGCCAACGACTACCCGGAAAACATGGGGGCGGTGTCCGGCATTGTCGGCCTCGCCGGCGGCTTGGGCGGTTTCGTGTTGCCGATTCTGTTCGGCGCACTGGTGGACCTGACCGGCGTGCGCTCCTCCTGCTTCATGTTGATGTATGGCGTGGTCTGGGTCTCTCTCACCTGGATGTATTTCAGCGAAATCCGCAAACGTCCGTGGCTCGGTAAGCAGCCGCCAGTGACCCCATTCCCGTTTTCCAGCATTGCCCAAGGAGAAGAACATGTCCGTTCTGCAAAAGCCTGATTCAGGCCCGGTCATTCACGACTGGCGCCCGGAAGACCCCGCGTTCTGGGGGCGTACCGGCAAACAAACCGCTACACGTAATCTGTGGATCTCCATTCCCGCGCTGTTGTTGGCCTTTGCAGTGTGGATGGTCTGGAGCACGGTGATTGTGCGTTTGAACGCCATTGGCTTCAGCTTCAGCACCGATCAGCTTTTTTGGCTGGCGGCATTGCCTGGGCTCTCTGGCGCAACCTTGCGGGTCTTCTACTCCTTTATGGTGCCGATCTTCGGCGGCCGCCGCTGGACCGCCCTGAGTACCGCGTCGCTGTTGCTGCCATCGATCTGGATGGGCTTTGCCGTGCAGGACCCGAGCACCTCCTACAGTGTGTTTGTCCTGATTGCGTTGCTCTGCGGTTTCGGCGGCGGCAACTTTGCTTCGAGCATGTCCAACATCAGCTTCTTCTATCCCAAGTCCCAGCAGGGTACGGCCTTGGGCCTCAACGCCGGGCTGGGCAACCTGGGCGTCTCGGTGATGCAGTTCTGTGTGCCGCTGGTGATTACCTTTGGTGTGTTCGGCTTCATGGGCGGGGCACCGCAAGTCCTGCCAGACGGCAGCCAGTTGTGGCTGCAGAACGCAGGGTTTATCTGGGTGCCGTTCATTGTCGCGGTGACGCTGATTGCCTGGTTCGGCATGAATGACTTGTCCAGCGCCAGAGCCTCGTTCAGCGAGCAGGCAGTGATCTTCAAGCGCAAGCACAACTGGCTGATGTGCTGGTTGTACCTGGCAACCTTCGGTTCGTTCATCGGCTTCTCCGCAGCTTTTCCGCTGCTGATCAAAACTTCCTTCCCGGATGTCATCGCCTTGAAATTCGCCTTCCTCGGCCCCTTGGTCGGTGCCTTGGTGCGCCCATTGGGCGGCTGGTTGGCGGACAAGCTCGGCGGCGCGAAAGTGACCTTGTGGAACTTCGTCCTGATGATCGTCATGGTCTTTGGCGTATTGCACTTTCTGCCGCAGAACGGTTCGGGTGGCAACTTCTACGGCTTCCTCGGCATGTTCATGCTGCTGTTTATCACCACGGGCGTGGGCAACGGCTCCACCTTCCGGATGATCCCGGTGATCTTCCGCACCCTTCATGAAAAGTTCTCCGCCGGGCAAGCGCCTGCCATCCGCGAACAAGCGATGAAAAATGCCGGCAAGGAGTCGGCTGCAGTGCTCGGCTTCAGTTCTGCGATGGGCGCCTTCGGTGCGTTCTTCATTCCCAAATCCTTCGGCACTTCGATGGCGCAGACCGGCGGCCCGGAGATGGCCTTCTACATGTTCGTCGGCTTTTACCTGAGTTGCATTGTGGTGACTTGGTGGTGGTACGCCCGCAAGGGCGCCGCGACGCCCTGCTGACACGACCCGAATCCAACCATTGCGTGGGCGGGGCACAGACCCCGCGGCAAGCCTGAGAGGAATACACCTTGAGTCATTTACTGGATCAACTGCGGTTTTTCAATCGCAAGCAAAACGAGTTTTCCGACGGTCATGGAGAAACCCGCAAGGAGTCCCGCGACTGGGAAAACGTCTACCGTTCGCGGTGGCAGTACGACAAGATCGTGCGTTCCACCCACGGGGTGAACTGCACGGGATCCTGTTCCTGGAAAATTTACGTCAAAAACGGTCTGATCACGTGGGAAACCCAACAGACGGACTACCCGCGCACCCGCAATGATCTGCCCAACCATGAGCCCCGTGGCTGCCCGCGTGGTGCCAGCTACAGCTGGTACATCTACAGCGCCAACCGGCTCAAGTACCCGAAAATTCGCAAGCCGTTGCTCAAACTCTGGCGCGATGCGCGGCAGACTATGGCACCGGTCGAAGCCTGGGCCAGTATCGTCGAGGACAAGGTCAAGGCCGACTCCTATAAAAGCAAACGCGGCATGGGGGGCTTCATTCGTTCCAACTGGGAGGAAGTCAACGAGATCATCGCGGCTTCCAATGTCTACACCATTAAGCAATATGGCCCTGACCGGATCGTCGGTTTCTCGCCGATCCCGGCCATGTCGATGGTCAGCTATGCCGCAGGTTCGCGTTACCTGTCGCTGATCGGTGGCGCGTGCCTGAGCTTCTATGACTGGTACTGCGACTTGCCACCGGCGTCGCCAATGGTCTGGGGCGAGCAGACCGACGTGCCGGAATCGGCCGACTGGTACAACTCCAACTACATCATTGCCTGGGGTTCCAACGTTCCTCAGACCCGTACCCCGGATGCGCACTTTTTCACCGAAGTCCGTTACAAGGGCACCAAAACGGTCGCTATCACTCCCGATTACTCGGAAGTGGCCAAGCTCACCGATCTGTGGCTCAACCCCAAGCAAGGCACCGATGCGGCGCTGGCCCAGGCGTTCAACCATGTAATTTTCAAAGAATTCCACCTGGACAAGCCAAGCGCCTATTTCACTGACTACGCCAAGCGCTTTACCGATCTGCCGGTGCTGGTGCTGCTCAAGCAAATGGTCGACAAGGCGCCGGGCGCCGGTTACCAGCCGGACCGCTTCTTGCGCGCCAGTGACCTGACCGACAATCTCGGCCAGGAAAACAACCCGGAATGGAAAACCATCGCCCTGGATGTCAGCGGCGAATTGGTGTCCCCTCAGGGTTCCATCGGCTATCGCTGGGGCGAGAAGGGCAAGTGGAACATCCTTCCCCGTGAAGGCGGCGAAGGCCGTGAGATCGATCTGAAACTGAGCCTGATCGGTGATGACGTAGCCGAAGTGGCGTTCCCGTATTTTGCCGGCGAGTCCCACGAACACTTCCAGCACGTGGCAGGCGATGCGGTGCAATACCGGCGTGTGCCGGTGCATAACGTGGTTCTGGCGGACGGCAGCGTGGCGAAAGTCGCCACCGTGTTCGACCTGTCGGCGGCCAATCTGGCGATCGATCGAGGCCTCGGTGGCGCTAACGTGGCCAAGGACTACGACGACGCCAGCGTACCCGGCACTCCGGCTTGGCAGGAGCAGATCACCGGCGTCAGCCGTGAGAAAGCCATCCAGATCGCCCGTGAATTTGCCGACAACGCCGACAAGACCAAGGGTCGCTCGATGATCATCGTCGGCGCGGCGATGAATCACTGGTACCACATGGACATGAACTACCGTGGGCTGATCAATATGCTCATGCTGTGTGGTTGTGTCGGCCAGACCGGTGGCGGTTGGGCGCACTACGTCGGTCAGGAAAAACTCCGTCCGCAATGCGGCTGGCTGCCACTGGCATTCGGCCTGGACTGGAATCGTCCGCCACGGCAAATGAACGGCACCAGTTTCTTCTACGCCCATAGCTCGCAATGGCGTCACGAGAAAATGAGCATGCACGACGTGCTCTCGCCGCTGGCCGATAAAAGTCAGTTCCCCGAACATGCCCTGGATTACAACATCCGCGCCGAACGCGCCGGTTGGCTGCCCAGCGCGCCACAATTGAACACCAACCCGCTGCATATTTGCCGTGACGCTGCTGCGGCTGGCATGGACCCCAAAGACTACGTGGTCAAGTCGTTGCAGGACGGTTCCCTGCGGTTCTCCTGCGAACAGCCGGACAGCCCGGTGAACTTCCCGCGCATCATGTTCATCTGGCGCTCCAACCTGCTGGGCTCCTCGGGCAAAGGCCACGAGTACATGCTCAAGTACCTGCTCGGCACCAAAAACGGTGTGATGAACGAAGATATCGGCAAGGTTGGCGACTGCAAGCCGGAAGAGGCGGAATGGGTGGACGAGGGCGCTATCGGCAAACTCGATCTGGTCACCACGCTGGACTTCCGCATGTCCTCGACCTGCGTCTACTCGGACATCGTGTTGCCGACGGCAACCTGGTACGAAAAAGACGACATGAACACCTCGGACATGCACCCGTTCATTCACCCGTTGTCGGCAGCCATCGACCCGGCCTGGGAATCGCGTTCGGACTGGGAAATCTACAAAGGCATCGCCAAGGCGTTCTCCAGCATGTCCGAAGGGCATCTGGGCGTTGAAAAGGACTTGGTGACCATCCCGCTGATGCACGACAGCGTCGGCGAACTGGCCCAGCCATTCGGCGGTACCGACTGGAAAAGTGCCGGCGTGGCCCCGGAACCAGGCAAAAACGCCCCGAACTTGCACGTGGTGGAGCGTGACTACCCGAACATTTACAAACAGTTCACGTCCCTTGGGCCATTGCTTGAGAAGAACGGCAACGGTGGCAAGGGCATCAATTGGAACACCGACGATGAAGTGAAATTCCTCGGTGAGCTCAATCACCACGAAGGCGCAGCCGGTATCAGCCAGGGTCGGCCGAAAATCGACACGGCGATCGATGCCGCTGAAGTGATCCTGTCCCTGGCGCCGGAAACCAACGGCCAGGTGGCGGTCAAGGCCTGGGCCGCGCTGTCGGAATTCACCGGGATCGACCACAGCCATCTGGCGCTGTCCAAGGCTCACGAGGCGATTCGTTTCCGCGACATTCAGGCGCAGCCGCGCAAGATCATTTCCAGCCCGACCTGGTCGGGACTCGAAGACGATCACGTCAGCTACAACGCCGGTTACACCAACGTTCACGAAGGGATTCCATGGCGCACCATCACCGGTCGCCAGCAGTTCTATCAGGATCACCCGTGGATGCAGGCGTTCGGTGAGCAACTGATGAGTTATCGGCCGCCGGTCAACACCCGCACCATTGAAGGGGTGAAAGGCAAGCGCAGCAATGGCGAAACCGAAATCGTCCTGAACTGGATCACTCCGCACCAGAAATGGGGCATCCACAGCACTTACAGCGACAACCTGCTGATGCTCACCCTCAGCCGTGGTGGGCCGATTGTCTGGCTCTCCGAGATCGACGCGAAACGCGCCGGTATCGAAGACAACGACTGGATCGAGTGCTTCAACATCAACGGTGCGCTGACCGCCCGGGCGGTGGTCAGTCAGCGGGTCAAGGAAGGCATGGTGATGATGTACCACGCCCAGGAACGGATCGTGAACGTACCCGGTTCCGAAACCACCAAGACCCGTGGAGGTCATCACAACTCGGTCACCCGCGTTGTGCTCAAGCCAACCCACATGATCGGTGGCTACGCCCAGCAAGCCTACGGTTTCAACTATTACGGCACGGTCGGTTGCAACCGCGATGAATTCGTCGTGGTGCGCAAGATGGCCAAAGTCGACTGGCTCGATGGTTCGACAGGCGATGACCTGCCGCGTCCCCTGCCGACCGAAATCGAGGAGAACTGAGATGAAGATTCGCTCACAAATCGGCATGGTTCTGAACCTGGACAAATGCATCGGTTGCCACACGTGCTCAATCACCTGCAAAAACGTCTGGACCAGTCGCGAAGGCATGGAATACGCCTGGTTCAACAACGTCGAATCGAAACCCGGGATCGGTTACCCGAAAGAATGGGAAAACCAGGACAAGTGGAAGGGCGGCTGGATCCGCAATGCCAACGGCACGATTAACCCGCGCATTGGCGGTAAATTCCGCGTGTTGGCGAACATTTTTGCCAACCCGGATCTGCCGAGCCTTGATGATTACTACGAACCCTTCGACTTCGATTACCAGCATCTGCACACCGCACCGCTGGGCGAGCACCAGCCAACGGCACGGCCGCGCTCGCTGATTTCTGGCAAGCGTATGGAAAAAATCGAGTGGGGCCCGAACTGGGAGGAAATCCTCGGTACCGAATTCGCCAAACGGCGCAAAGACAAGAACTTCGACAAGATCCAGGCCGACATCTACGGCGAGTATGAAAATACATTCATGATGTATTTGCCGCGTCTGTGCGAGCACTGCCTCAACCCTACGTGCGCAGCGGCCTGCCCGAGCGGGGCGATCTACAAGCGCGAAGAAGACGGGATTGTCCTGATCGACCAGGAAAAATGCCGTGGCTGGCGGATGTGCATCAGCGGCTGCCCGTACAAGAAGATCTACTTCAACTGGAAAAGCGGTAAATCCGAGAAGTGCATCTTCTGCTACCCGCGTATCGAAGCCGGGATGCCGACGGTCTGTGCCGAAACTTGCGTCGGGCGGATTCGCTACCTCGGTGTGCTGCTGTATGACGCCGACCGCATCAGCGAAGTGGCGAGCACGGCGAATGAGCAGGATCTGTACGAAAAACAACTGGAGATCTTCCTCGACCCGAACGACCCGGCAGTGATTCGCCAGGCCCTGGCCGACGGTGTGCCGCAGTCGGTGATCGATTCCGCACAACGTTCGCCGGTCTACAAAATGGCCGTGGACTGGAAGCTGGCGCTGCCGCTGCACCCGGAATACCGCACCTTGCCAATGGTCTGGTACGTACCGCCGCTGTCACCGATCCAGAACGCCGCCACTGCCGGCACCGTGGGCATGAACGGGGTGATCCCGGACGTTGACAGCCTGCGTATTCCACTGAAGTACCTGGCCAACCTGCTGACCGCAGGCGATGAAAAACCGGTCAAGCGTGCGCTTAAACGCTTGCTGGCAATGCGTGCCTACAAACGTTCCGAACAAGTCGATGGCGTTCAGGACCTGCAAGTGCTGGCGGATGTCGGCTTGAGCGTGGCCCAGGTCGAGGAGATGTATCGCTACCTGGCGATTGCCAACTACGAAGACCGTTTCGTGGTGCCCAGTGCCCACCGTGAAGATGCCATGAGCGATGCCTTTGCCGAGCGCTCGGGCTGCGGCTTCAGTTTCGGCAGCGGCTGCAGTGGCAGTTCCGACACCAATATGTTTGGCGCGAAGAAAGCCAACCGCCGCGACATCCTGAAAACCGTTCAGTTGTGGGAGGAATGAGCATGCGCATTCTCAAAGTGATTTCGCTTCTGCTCGATTATCCGACCGAGACATTGATCGCCGGCCGTGAAGAACTGGAACAGGCGATTATCCAGGCCCGGGAAATCAGCCCCAAGCAGCGCGGCGCGTTGTTCGAATTGCTTGAGCTGATCTGCGCCAATGACCTGATGGACGGGCAGGAGCACTACGGTGCGCTGTTTGGTCGGGGTCGCTCGCTGTCGCTGCTGCTGTTCGAGCATGTGCACGGCGAATCCCGTGACCGGGGTCAAGCCATGGTCGACATGATGGCGCAATACGAGGAGGCCGGTTTTGCCATCGGCGTCAAAGAGCTGCCGGACTACATCCCGCTGTATCTGGAGTTCCTCTCCACCCGCGAAGACATCGAGGCTCGCGAGGGCCTGGCCGATGTGTCGCATCTGTTGGCCTTGCTGGCGGCGCGTCTGGAAGAGCGTGAGAGTGCGTATGCCAGTTGCTTCCGGGCGCTGCTGCAGATCGCCGGAGCCGAGCCCCATCAGGCGGTGGCCGATCTGCGCGCACAGGTTGCAGCGGAACCCCGCGACGACTCCCTCGAAGCCCTCGACAAGATATGGGAAGAAGAGGCTGTGGACTTTCTCCAGGCTGAACAGCAGGACCGTTGTGGCTCCCTGCCGAGTGCGCCGGGCAAGGCCCGTGAGGAAAGCGCAGTCCCGCTGCACTGGGTCGATTTTCAGCATGAAGGGTTGGCCGCCGTGCCAGCCGGGGAGGTAGGTAATGTCTAAATGGAATCTGTTGTTGTTCGGGGTGTACCCCTATGTCGCCTTGGCGATCTGCCTGTTAGGCAGTTGGGCACGCTTCGATCTCTCGCAGTACACCTGGAAGGCTGGTTCCAGCCAGATGCTCAACAAGCGCGGGATGCGCGTGGCGAGCAACTTCTTCCATATTGGTGTGTTGTTTGTATTGGCTGGGCACTTTGTCGGCCTGCTGACGCCCGCGTCGGTTTATCACCATGTGATCAGCACTGAGAACAAGCAGTTGCTGGCGATGGTCTCCGGCGGGGTTTTTGGCCTGTTGTGCCTGATTGGTCTGCTGATGCTGGTCAATCGACGGCTCACTGATCCACGGGTCCGCGCCACTTCCAGCCCTTCAGATATTTTAATTCTGCTGGTGTTGCTGGCGCAGTTGGTACTCGGTCTGCTGACGATCGTGGCGTCCACTTCGCACATGGACGGCTCGGTGATGGTGATGCTCGCCGAATGGGCGCAGAACACCGTGCTGTTGCGTCCGATGGAAGCGGCAGCGGCCATCGAACCGGTCGGTTTGACCTACAAACTGCACGTGTTTCTCGGCTTGACCCTGTTCGTGCTGTTCCCCTTCACCCGTCTTGTACACATGATCAGTGCACCGATCTGGTACCTGGGACGGCGTTATCAAATCGTTCGGCAGAAAATCTGAGGAGGCAATCATGTCAGGTGGATGTGGATGTGGCGGCGGTAACGGCGGCAGCGGTGGCTGCGGTTCTTCAAAGCAAGCGGAGTCCTCGGCGCCCGGCGTCGTCGATATCGCGTCAGGCGGGGCGGTGCAGTTTGAGCCCCTCCCGGTTGAATCAGGCGCAACTGAACCGGCGGCTGCCGACGGCGCCCCGGTGCAATTGATCGCCAGCAGCGAACAGGAATGGCCGATCATCAGCGTCAACGATGTATCGATCACCCCAGAAATGATGGCTCTGGAGCTGCAATATCACCCGGCCGAAAGCCGCGAGGAGGCGGTCTATCTGGCCGCCAGGGCGCTGGTGATCCGCGAATTGTTGCAGCAGCGGATCGCCGAACTCGACCTGTCGTTGCAGATAGGTGCCGGTGAGAACGAAGAGGAAGCGGCCACCCGTTTGTTGCTCGAACGTGAGGTGCAGGTGCCTCAGTGTGATGAGGAAACCAGCCTTCGTTATTACGAAAACAATCGCGGACGCTTCCACAGCGCGCCGCTGTTAGCGGTGCGGCACATTCTGCTTGAGTGCGCCCCGGACGATGCCGAGGCCCGCGGCCTGGCGCACGATCAGGCAGAAGTACTGCTACAGCGTCTGGAGGATTTCCCCGGCAGCTTCTCCGAGGTGGCGCAGAAGTATTCGGCCTGTCCGTCGAAGGCTCAAGGGGGCTCACTGGGGCAGATCAGCAAAGGGCAAACCGTGCCCGAGCTGGAACGCCAGCTGTTTACCCTGGCGCCGGGACTGGCCAGTAGACCGCTGGAGAGTCGCTACGGCTGGCACGTGATCAGTGTCGATCAACGGATCGAAGGCATGCCGTTGCCCTATGAGGTGGTTTCGACAGCGATTCGCACGCAGCTGCAGCAAGGTGTCTGGCAGAAAGCCTTGGTGCAGTACCTGCAAACCCTGATCGGTGCCGCGGATATTCGCGGTATTCACCTGCAGGGCGCCGACTCACCGCTGGTGCAGTAACCTTTGGCAAACCGGGAGATGTAATGAGCGCTGTCATGCAGGATGGTTTTGGGCGGCAGATCGATTATTTGCGGATGTCGGTGACAGATCGTTGTGATTTTCGCTGTGTGTATTGCATGGCGAAAAATATGACCTTCTTGCCGCGTCAGCAGGTCCTTACGCTCGAAGAGTTGCAGCGCCTGGCGACGCTGTTTGTCGGTCTGGGAGTGCGCAAAATCCGCCTGACCGGCGGCGAGCCGCTGATTCGCCCCGGTATTGTCGGCCTGTGCCGCAACATCGCCGCTTTGCCCGGTCTGCGCGAATTGGTGATGACCAGCAACGGCTCGCAACTGGGCCGTTTGGCCCGGCCGTTGGCGGAGGCCGGGGTCAAGCGGATGAATATCAGCCTCGATAGCCTGGACGGGGAGAAATTTCGCGCCATCACCCGCAACGGCGATCTCGATCAGGTGCTCAGCGGCATCGAAGCGGCTCGCGGTGCGGGCTTTGAGCGGATCAAGCTCAATTGCGTGGTCATGAAAGGGCGCAACTTCGATGAAGTCTTGGGGTTGGTGCAGTACGCCATCGAGCAACACATCGATATCAGTTTCATTGAAGAGATGCCCTTGGGCGACGTCGGACGTTCGCGGGGCGAGACATTCTGTTCCAGCGACGAGGTACGTGCACTGATCGCGAGTCGTCATCGGTTACTCGACAGCACCGAAAACAGCGGCGGACCTGCACGTTATGTGCGCCTGGAGCGCTACCCCGATACCCGGATCGGTTTCATTTCACCCAACAGCCACAACTTCTGTGGCAGCTGCAACCGGGTGCGGATGACGGTTGAAGGGCGGCTGTTGCTTTGCCTGGGTCAGGACGATGCCCTTGATTTGCGCGGTTTGCTGCGCCGCTATCCGCTGGAGGACCAACCGGTGATCAACGCAGTGCGCCAAGCCTTGCTCGGCAAGCCGTTGCGTCACGATTTCAACCCCGAAGGTGAGGTGCAGATTCTGCGCTTCATGAGCATGAGTGGCGGTTGATCTTTCGTGTTTTCTGGCCGCCGTGGGCGGCCTTTTTTTTGCTGACGATTCTTGACGTCGATCAATTGCAGATGAGTCCTTTGTCCGTAGTCTTAACTGCATGTTGTGTTTTTAACAGTTAAAACATCTATATGTAGTGTTTGGAGGCCAAATGCAGAGCACGCTGATCACAGTAGGGTGTAACCGCTTGCACAAACGCGATGGCAGTCAGGTCGCCTTTGATGCAGACAAAATCCGTCAGGCGATCATCGCCACCGGTCGCGCCAGCGATGATTTCGTCGATGCGGCCATGGCCGAGGAGTTGCTCGACGCTGTGCTGGTCCATCTGGAGGATTTACCGGAGTTGCATGTCGAGCAGATCCAGGATCGGGTCGAGCGGGTCTTGATGGATGCCGGTTTCTTTCAGGCCCTGCGTGCCTACATCGTCTATCGGGAGCAGCATGGACGCCTGCGTCGTGACCGCAAGGCGATCGTCGAGGTGGCTGCTTCGATGAACGAGTACCTGTCTCGCGAAGACTGGCGGGTGCAGGCCAACGCCAATCAGGGGTATTCGCTCGGTGGGCTGGTGCTTAATGTCTCCGGCAAGGTCACTGCCAATTACTGGCTGGATGAGGTGTACAGCGAGGCCATTGGTCAGGCCCACCGCGAGGCCGATCTGCATATCCATGACTTGGACATGCTCGCTGGATATTGCGCCGGTTGGTCGCTGCGCACGTTGCTGCATGAAGGCCTCAATGGTGTGCCGGGCCGTGTCGAAGCAGGGCCGCCCCAGCACCTGAGTAGCGCCTTGGGGCAGATGGTGAACTTCCTCGGCACCCTGCAAAACGAATGGGCCGGGGCTCAGGCGTTCAGCTCATTCGACACCTATATGGCGCCTTATGTGCGCAACGACGAATTGAGCTACAAGGACGTCCGCCAGGCGCTGCAAGAGTTCATCTACAACCTCAATGTGCCCTCGCGCTGGGGGACCCAGACACCGTTCACCAACCTGACGTTCGACTGGGTATGCCCGGAGGATCTACGTGAACAGATTCCCGTTGTCGGCGGAGTGGAAATGCCTTATGCCTACGGCGATTTGCAGGCTGAGATGGACCTGCTCAACCGTGCCTATATCGAGGTGATGCAAGCCGGGGATGCCAAGGGGCGCGTGTTCACCTTCCCGATTCCGACCTACAACATTACCCATGATTTCCCCTGGGACAGTGAGAATGCCGATCGCCTGTTCGAGATGACGGCACGTTACGGGCTGCCGTACTTCCAGAACTTTCTCAACTCGGACTTGCTACCCAATCAGGTGCGCTCGATGTGTTGTCGCTTGCAGCTGGATGTTCGCGAGTTGCTCAAGCGCGGCGGCGGCTTGTTCGGCTCGGCGGAACAGACTGGCTCACTGGGCGTCGTTACCCTCAACTGCGCGCGTCTGGGCTATGTGTTCAAGGGCGATATCAGCGGCCTGCTGCGCCGTCTGGACACCCTGATGGAACTGGCGATGGAAAGCCTGGAGGTCAAGCGCAAGGTGATCCAGCACCACATGGACGCAGGTTTGTACCCTTACACCAAGCGTTATCTGGGCACCTTGCGCAACCATTTTTCCACCATAGGCCTCAACGGCCTGCATGAAATGCTGCGCAACTTCACCGGAGACGAGCAGGGCATGCACACCGAGCAGGGCCGGGAGTTTGCCCTGAAGCTGCTGGACCATGTACGTGCCACTTTGCTGCGTTTTCAGGAGGAAACCGGGCACCTCTACAACCTCGAAGCGACCCCGGCCGAGGGCACCACTTACCGTTTCGCCAAGGAAGACCGCAAACGTTATCCGGATATTCTTCAGGCTGGTAGCGTTGAAGCGCCGTATTACACCAACTCTTCGCAACTGCCAGTGGGCTATACCGACGATCCTTTCGAGGCGCTGGAGCTTCAGGACGAACTGCAATGCAAATACACCGGCGGCACGGTGCTGCATTTATACATGGCCGAACGGATTTCCTCGACCGAGGCCTGCAAACAGCTGGTGCGCAAGGCACTCGGACGTTTCCGCCTGCCTTACCTGACCGTGACCCCAACGTTTTCCATCTGTCCGGTACATGGCTACCTCGATGGTGAACATGAGTTCTGCCCCAAATGCGACGAGGCATTGCTGCTCAAGGAACAGCAAACCGGCACCGTTCATTGATTTCGATTCACTCACCGCAAGGAACTTCACCATGAATGCATCGCAAACCCTGCCTCAGGCTCAACGTCAACGCTGCGAAGTCTGGACCCGAGTGATGGGCTATCACCGTCCGGTATCGGCGTTCAATCCGGGCAAGCAGTCCGAGCATCGCGAACGGGTCCATTTCACTGAAAGTGCGGCGCTGGCCGGGCGCCAATGAGTCGAACGCTTCGGGTCGGGGGCATGGTGCCCCTGACCACTCTCGACTATCCGGGACAGCTAGCCTGCGTGTTGTTTTGCCAGGGTTGCGCCTGGCGCTGTCGTTATTGCCATAACCCGCAATTGATCCCGCCTCGCGGCAGTGAAGAAGTGGATTGGTGTCAGGTGCTGGCGTTTCTGCGACGTCGTCAGGGCTTGCTCGATGCCGTGGTGTTCAGCGGCGGAGAGCCAACGCTGCAGGACGGCTTGCCTGGCGCTATGGAACAAGTGCGAGAGATGGGATTTCGTATCGGTTTGCACAGCGCCGGAATCAAACCGGCCGCCTTTGCCAAGGCCGTTAGAGGGGCCGATTGGGTCGGTTTCGATATCAAGGCGTTGCCTGAGGATTGTCAAACCATTACCCGGGTCGGGGGCAGCGGTGCCGCCAACTGGCTGAGCCTGGAGCATCTGTTGGCCAGCGGTGTCGACTATGAGTGTCGGACTACGGTGCATTGGCACTTGTTCGCCCCGACACAGTTGTTGACTCTGGCCCGGCGTTTGAGTGCTCAAGGGGTCAAATGTTTTGCCGTGCAGTTGGTCAGGACTGCGCGGATGCTTGATCCGCACCTGTCGAGCGTTTCGGCACAGGCTGAGCAAGCCGATCTTTGGGCTGTCATGCGTGAGTTGTTTCCGCAGTTTGTGTTGCGTGGGGGATGAACACCTCCACAGTTTCACTTTGAGACGGCTACCAACCCCAAAATTGCAGCCACCAGCCATACCCCACCAACCCATTAGCCAATAACAGGCACCCGCTGCCTGCGACGCGCCGAGGCAATGAAACCTGCTCGTGGCCCAGTAGTTTCCAGCCCAGCGACAAACTCCAACCCATCGCCGCCATCAACAGCGATGCCCTTGTCGGCTGCACCCATTCCACCAGCAGACCTTCATAGCGCAGCAATTTTACGGTAGTTGCCGACAGCCCCAGAAACAGCCCGGCGCCGCCAAGGGGCGTGAGGGTCAGGGCCAGGGGCGAATACAGTGCCGGATTTCCTGCCAGTCGCGCGGTGAAACGCAACAGAATCAGCAAGGCCGTACCCAGCAGCATCGAACTCAAGGCCAGATAAGTAATAATGCTGAAGCCGTCTAGCCAACTGAAGCTGTCGTTGAGCTGCGGATAATGCGTGAGTAGCCACCAGGGGGCGTTGTCCTGCAAGGGCCAGAGCAGGTCCTGTTCCACCAACCATGAGGCGAGCTGTTGTTTGAGGGAGACGAACCACGGGCTGACTGTCCACTGAAAAGCGCCCATGGCCAGACCGATCACGCCGAAGAGCAGTAGTCGTGCATCCCAGGGCGATAGTCTGTGTTTCGTTGATTGAAGAATTTCCTGATTGCTGGAGCGGGCGATCAACCGAACCGCGCCGCGTTGCCCGCTACAGCGTCCGCAGGCATGGCAGTCACTGGCCCCTTGCAGGCGACGGATATCGAGCAAGGGGGCGCAATTGGGCGGCGGCAGGCGTGGTTCGGCATTTTCCATCCAGCGTTGTTCGTCTACCTTGAAATGCACGGGTGCCAGTCGGGCGAGGAGGGCAAAGACCCCACTGACCGGGCACAGGTATCGGCACCAGACCCGCTTGCCACGGGCGAACAGCAAGCCGACGATGACTGCTGCGACCGTCGAACCCCCTAGAATCAACAGCGCCGCTTGAGCGTAGTCATAAACGCTGATCAATTGGCCGTAGAGGGTGGTCAGGCAAAACGCCAACGTTGGCCAGCCGCTCCAGCGTAACCAGCGCGGCACGCCCAAGCCTTTGCCGTAGCGGCTGGCCCACTCGGTCAGAGACCCTTCCGGACACAGAACACCACACCACAGCCGGCCGAACAGCACCATCGACAACAGTACGAATGGCCACCAGATGCCCCAGAACAGGAATTGCGCGAGCAAGGTCAGGTTGTCGAGGAACCGTGCCTGGCTGTCCGGTAGCGGTAACATCGCGGGTATCACTAAAAGCAAGGCATAGAAAAGTACAACGGCCCATTGCACGGCGCGAATCACTGGCGCGTGGCGGCGCATTCCGTGACCCAGGCGCTGGAGCCATTGATTGCAGCGACTCAGGTCAGGCATGGGGTTTTTCCCGTAGGGTGTTGCCGCAACCAGCCGCCGACGGCCAGCCAGTAGCCGACCAACACCAGCAAGGTCACACAACTGGGGGTTGCCCTATAACCTGTAAAGCCAGCGAGGAAGCCACCCAGCCCGCGGCTGTCACTCAGCAACGCGCTGCTGTCCCAGAGGGCTTCACCAACGCCTCTATAAACCACTTCCGGCAGATCCAGGGCGAGCAGTTGGCCGCCAATCCGCTCGGTGCCGCTGACCAACAAGGCTGCGCCGAGCATGAGCAAAAGGATTTCGCTGATCACAAAGAACCTATGCCATGAAATGAATCGGCGGCTGCTGTGCAGCAGGGCGATGGTCAACGTTGCCAGCACCAGTCCCGACACCCCACCGACTGCGAACAGTCCGAGCTGCGGGCCGCGCAACTGAGCTCCAGCGCCGTAGAGGAAAACTACGGTTTCGCTGCTTTCGCGACTGACCGCGAGCATTGCCAGCAACAACAGACCAAGGCCACCTTGCCGAGCCAGGTGGCTATCGGCATGGCGCCGTAGATCATGCTTGAGGGTGCGTCCATGACGATGCATCCAGCCGACCATTTTCACAATCAGCAGGCTGGCAATCAATGCCAGTGCGGCTTGGAACCATTCGTTGGCCGATCCACTCATGGCTTCTCCGGCAAACAGAATCAGCGCTGCCAACAATCCCGACAGCAACAATCCCAGAGTCACCCCGGTCCATAAGTATCTGGCCAGACGATTGCCTTGGCTTTGTTGGCTGACCCAGGCCTGGAGAATGCCGATCACCAGCAGCGCCTCGACGCTTTCACGCCAGACGATGAACATTGATTGATTCATGAAAAACCCCGTGTGCGGCCTGGTTATTTGGCGAGGATGCCGCCCTCTGGCAATTGCGGATTGAACTCGTCGAAGAACGGATAGTGACCGGGTCTGAGGGGGTGAATGACGACGAAGGTTGTCACCCCCGGCGACAGGACCTTTTCGACCCGCAACGGCGTGCTCTCGAATTCTGCTGGACCGTTACCTATGTTTTTCAGAACGATCTTGAAGCGCTGACCGGCAGGCACCTCTAATAAGGCAGGGATAAAGTGCCCGTCGTTCAGGCTCAGCTCGTAGCTGGGTAACTCTGCGTAGGCGGTCAATGGCGTGGTCATCCAGGCCAGAATCAACCAGACAACGCGCGGGTGAACCCAGGCGAACCTCCTTGGGCCGCGCGGTGCGGGCTGTGGGCGGTTCATTCAATAGCCACCTTTTTTGCCAATGCCGGCATAGATGAACGTGTAGTGCAGTTCGCAGCGTTCAAACCAGGGCTCCACACCTGTTTCCTTGTCGGTATGACGCCCGAGGGACGCATGACCGCTGGGTGGCAGCACGGTGAGCGTCAAGTGGTATTTACCAGGGCCGAGCAGCTTTACATTGTCGCCATAGTGCGGACCGTCATTGGCCACCATCGCATGGAAGTCACCGTTGATTTCCGACTCGCTGCCCTGTTTTTTCAGATTGAAAGAGACGCTGAGGTAGGGCATGAAACTGCCTTCCTGAAAGCCTTGGCGATTGTCAGCGGTGGCCCGAATGTCGGCTTCCAGGTGAACATCGGAATCCGCAGTGGCCCGCATCATCCCGGCAGGAGCCATCTCGATTGGCTGCAAATACACCGCTCCGACTTCCAGCCCCGGGCATGACTGAGGTTCCCCGATCGGGTATTCCTTGGCGTGGGCAAGCGGTGCAAGCAAGATCAGGGCGAATGACAGCAAAAAAGGGGCACGCATGAGGTCTTCCTGAGGGCACTGAGGAGTAAGGGCCCTAGTCTAGGAGGCTTTCTTGCGAATAATAATGATTAGCGTCAATTTTTGGAGCGATCAGGTTTATAA
>ERZ1463034.62-NODE-62-length-36209-cov-46.063783_pt1 | contig 36209 bp, 32 predicted proteins | sample MGYA00564480_ERZ1463034 | MGnify/ENA primary metagenome ERZ1463034 (study PRJEB39244, sample SAMEA3635122) | Helicobacter pylori | study: EMG produced TPA metagenomics assembly of PRJEB11511 data set (Assembly of a 5300-year-old Helicobacter pylori...
AATTCCGAAACCCCTGTTTGCTTACGCAAACAGGGGTTTTGTTTATGCGCGGAGAAAACATCCTCCCCATCAAAAAGGCCTTAGTCCGCTCGCATCGGAACCTGTACTCGCATGCGGTAAAAAATTTGCGCGGCTATTTTTTGGGTAGACCACTAGAATGGGCCGCTATCCTTTCGTCTTTGAGTCTCCAGTTCTATGCCCGATCAAGCCAACTCCAGCGGCCTGGCCCAAGTGCCGCTAGATGAGTTGCCGCTCGATGATTTGGTGGCTTGTCATGAATGCGATCTGCTCATGCGCAAGCCCGTGTTGTCCCGCGGCGAAAAAGCTCAGTGCGTGCGCTGCGGCTACGAGCTTTATGCCCAAAGGCACAATGTCGTTCAGCACAGCTTGGCATTAGTGATCGCGGCATTATTGCTGTACATCCCCGCGAACTTTTTGCCCATCATGCATCTCAATCTCCTGGGCCAAACCTCGAAAGACACCGTTTGGACGGGCGTGCTGGGATTATTCGATACCGGCATGCAAGGCGTCGCAGCGGTGGTGTTTCTGTGCAGCATGGGTATCCCGTTACTCAAATTGCTCTGTCAGTTGTCTGTGTTGCTGAGCATTCGTTTGAATGTTGGCCGGAGCTTTGGCCTGCTGCTCTACCGTATTTATCATCACCTTCGTGATTGGGGCATGCTTGAGGTGTATCTCATGGGCGTGCTGGTCGCGCTGGTCAAGCTTTCCGACCTCGCTGAGCTGACTCTGGGCGTGGGGCTGCTATGTTTTATCGGCTTGTTGTTGGTTCAGGTCTGGCTTGAAGTGACCATGTCGCCCCACCAGATTTGGCAGGCGTTATCAGGTGGAGATGCACATGCGGGCGATTGATGCCGGGATTCTGATTTGTGCGGAATGCCATGAACTCAACAAAGCTGACCCGGACAATGACAACCTGACGTGTACTCGCTGCGGAGCGCAGGTACACCCTCGTCGCCCTGACAGCATGAAGCGCACGTGGGCATTGCTGGTGACTGCGGCCATTTTGTACATCCCTGCCAATATGTTGCCGATCATGACAGTCAGCTCATTGGGGCAGGGTGATCCCTCGACCATCATGTCAGGCGTCATTCAACTGATGCAACATGGGATGTACCCCATTGCCATCGTGGTGTTCGTAGCCAGTATTCTAGTGCCCACGTTCAAATTGATCGGTCTGGGCCTACTGCTTTTCTCGGTACAGCGTCGTCAGCCCTTATCGGCGCAACAGCGCATCATCATGTACCGCTTCATTGAGTTCATCGGTCGCTGGTCTATGTTGGACATATTCGTGATCGCCATTCTTGTGGCTGTGGTGAATTTTGGCCGCATCGCCAGTGTCGAAGCTAATCTTGGCGCAGTCGCTTTTGCCAGTGTGGTGATTTTGACGATGCTCGCCGCAGTAACTTTTGATCCCCGACTTATTTGGGACAACACGGAGTCGGATGACGACCATGAGTGATTTGCCTACCGCTAAAACCCGCCCTGCGTCCAATTGGTCTGCGATCTGGATACTGCCCTTGATTGCGTTGATCATTGGCGGGTGGCTCGGCTGGCGGGCATATAGCCAGTCAGGCATCGAGATTGAGGTGCGTTTTGAAAGTGGCGAAGGCATCCAGGCCAACAAGACCGAAGTGGTCTACAAAGGCATGTCGATCGGCAAGGTCAAGGCCTTGACGTTAGATGATGAAGGCAATACAAAAGGCGTTATTGCAACCATTGAAGTGAACAAAGAGGTCGAACCGTCCCTGCGGGCCAACAGCCGTTTCTGGCTGGTAAAACCGAGCATCACGTTGGCAGGGATCACCGGTCTGGAAACTTTGGTGTCGGGTAACTACATTGCCGCAAGCCCTGGCGATGGTGAGCCAACACGCAAGTTCAAAGCGTTGGCAGAGGCACCACCGCTCTCGGACAGATTGCCGGGGCTGCACCTGACCCTCAAGGCCGACCGTTTGGGTTCGTTGAATCGAGGCAGTCCGGTGTTCTACAAGCAGATCCAGGTTGGGCAGGTCAAAAGCTATGTCCTGTCGGAAGACCAAGGCACGGTCGAGATTAAAGTCTACATCCAGCCGACCTACGCCAATCTAGTGCGTAAACACACACGTTTCTGGAACGCCAGCGGCATTAGCATCGACGCCAATCTGTCTGGAGTAAAGGTGCGCAGCGAGTCGCTGGCCAGCATCGTTGCTGGCGGTATTGCCTTCGCTACGCCAGAGCACCGAAAAGACAGCCCACCCACCGACCCCAGTCTGCCTTTTCGTCTGTATGAGGATTTTGACGCCGCTCAAGCCGGGATACGGGTCAAGCTCAAGCTGAGCGACTTCGAAGGTTTGCAGGCCGGCCGTACGCCCGTGATGTACAAGGGTATTCAGGTCGGCAACATGAAAACGCTCAAGGTCGATCCCGATCTTTCCAGCGCTACGGTCGAATTGGCCCTGGACCCTTTGGCTGAAGACTATCTGGTGGAAGGCACCCAGTTTTGGGTAGTCAAACCCTCAATTTCGCTGGCGGGCATTACGGGTTTGGAGGCATTGGTCAAAGGTAACTACATCGCGGTTCGTCCCGGCGATCTAGGTTCGCCGCCCAGACGCGATTTCGTCGCCAGAGCCAAGGCACCACCACTGGACCTGCGCTCGCCAGGTCTGCATATGGTGCTGTTCAGCGACACACTGGGTTCGCTGGATGTCGGCAGTCCTATCCTTTACAAGCAGGTTAAGGTCGGCTCAATCCAGAGCTATCAATTCTCCCGCGACCAGAAACAAGTCGTGCTCGGCGTACATATCGAGAAGGAATACGAAAATCTGGTCAATGGCTCGACTCGCTTCTGGAATGTCAGCGGCATCACACTGAAGGGGGGGTTATCGGGTATTGAGGTCAAAAGCGAGTCCCTACAAAGTTTGATGGCGGGGGGCATATCCTTTGAAACGCCGCTGGCCAAATCGCCGCTGCAAAAACGTATCCCTCGCTTCCGCTTGTTTGCCAGCCGTGATCTGGCCACACAGCGCGGGACCGAAATCACGATCAAAGTCGACCGTGCAGACGGTCTGCATCCCGGTACGACAATCCGCTATAAAGGTCTGGATGTCGGCAAGGTCGAAGACGTCGATCTGACCAGTGATCTACAGGCGGTGATGCTGACGGCGCGGATCACCGAAGTACCCGACAAAATCGCCCGTGTGGGCACCGAGTTTTGGGTGGTCAAGCCAGAAGTGGGATTGATCAAAACCTCGAATCTCGAGACTTTGGTCACCGGCCAATACCTGGAAGTGTTGCCGGCCAGCAAAAGCGCGGGACCGCAGAAAAGCTTTGTTGCGTTGAAGGCCCCTCCGAATGCTTCCGCACGTGACGAGGGATTGAGTGTGGTCCTGAGCGCGCCACGTCGTGGCTCAATCAAGCCGGGTGTGCCGGTGACTTACCGTGAAGTGACAGTAGGCAAGGTCATGAGCTACGAATTGAGCCCGACGGCTGATCGTGTATTGATCCACATCCTGATCGAGCCGCGTTATGCGTCGTTGGTTCGGGGCGGCAGTCGTTTCTGGAACAGCAGTGGCTTTGGCGTTGACTTCGGCTTGTTCAGAGGTGCGACCGTCCGTACGGAGTCGCTGGAGACGCTGATCGATGGCGGCATCGCGTTTGCCACGCCGGAGGGGGAGCGCATGGGGAGTCAGGCGCGACCTGAGCAAACCTTCCCGTTGTTCGACAAAGCCGAGGATGAATGGCTGCAGTGGGCGCCCAAGATTTCTCTCGGGAAGTAGAGCAGTCAACGCGGTGTGCCAGGCACACCGCGTTGGCTTCTTCAGCTGCACATCAGGCCAGCACGGTCTCTGCTTCAGGATCTGCCGCCACTGCTTTCACCTCGTCATGGCGACGGATGTATTTCCAGTCGGCCTCGTCGATGTAAATGCCGTTAGGTCCGCTACCGCCTTCCAGATCGATCGCAACGTGTGCCGAGACCTGGGGTTTGACGCTGGCCAGAATCGGTACAAAGCCTAGCTGCAAACTGGTCTCCAGCAAGGCGGCCTGGTTTTTCTCGTCAATGTCGGCCGCTTCGTCGAGGTAGTAAGGCAGACGAATGCGCCCGGCTTGATCGCGATCCATCAAGTGCAGCAACAAATACATGTTGGTCAGCGCTTTGATGGTCATGGTCGTACCGTTAGACGCCGCACCATCGATATCGGTATGAATCACGGGTTGGCCGTTGACCTTGGTGATTTCGAAGGCCAGTTCGAACAAATCCTTCAGGCCGAGTTGGTTGTGGTTAGCCGCCACCAACCGTGCCAGATATTCCTTGGCCTCTTCGTTCTTGTTGTCCTGATCGGCACTTTGGCTGAGGTCGAATACCGACAGCGTTTCGCCTTCTTCGTACTGACCAGCGCTATGGATGATCTGGTCGATGTGTTTGAGTGCTTCCTTGTTCGGCGCCAGAACGATGCGGAAACTCGCCAGGTTGGACACCTGCCGTTTGTTGATCTCGCGGTTGAACAGCGCCAGTTGATGCTCAAGGCTGTCGTAGTCGCTGCGAATATTACGCAAGGTCCGGGCGATGTCGGTCACTGCTGCACGCCGTGCTTTACCCAGAGTAAGTGCCTCGTCTTGGCGATGCGCGTAGGCGTTGATCAGCAAGTGCAGGCGACGCTCCATGTCATCTTCACTGTCGAATTTGGCTACACCCTTGAGGCGCACTTGAGCGTAAAGCGCTTCAATCTGGCCATCGCTGCGCTGCAAACCCTGCCAGCTGTCCTGATAGTCATTGAGCAGCGGCAGCAGGTTCTCCAGCGAGTCATCCACCGGTTCCATGAACGGCGTACCGAACGGCATATCTGCAGGCAATAGCTGACGACGACGCAGGGCGTCATCCAGCGTGCGTTGCTTGGCTTCCATGTCGCCGATCTGCCGACCGACCAGTTGCAGCTTGGCGGAGAGCTGCTGCACACGTTCGGTGAAAGCATCGCTGGAGCGTTTGAGCTCGTCCTGCGCGGCTTCCATTTGCGCCAGCTGTTCGAGTTTCTCCGGCTCTTCCGCATTCAACGTCTGGCTGCGACGGAAGTCTTCCAGCGCTTTTTGCGCGTCCAATACCTGCTGGTACAGGGCTTCGGTCTGCGTTTTGCTCGCCGCCCGGTCCGAGGCAACGGCCTGTTGGACTTTCAGCTGCTTGAGTTCTTTTTCCAGACGTTCTTTCTGATCACGCAGTGCCGCACGGTCAGCCAGGGCTTGCAGCGCGGGCGGTTCAATGTGGGAAAGATTGATCGTCAGGCCCGGGACTTCGAAGCGCTCGCCTTTAAAGCTGTCGAGGATCAGCTCCAGTGATTTGACCCACGCGTCGCCATCATCGAGTGCAATACCCTGCTCGCCGAGTGGCAGGCTGAATAGCGCGCTGTTGAACAAACGCATCAACCGCTCGACATCTGGCTGCGAGAACTCTTCGCGCAAGCGGGCATAGCTGTTGTTGTCAGCGTGATCGAGTTGTTGCTTGACCGACTTCAGGCGTTTTTCCAGATCGCGCAGGCGTTCATCCAGGTCCTCGGCGCTGAACTGCCGGGACTGGGCCAGCGCACCGGCCAGTTCATCGTGAGCATCCTTGGCTGCCAGCAATTGCTGCTCCAAGACCTTGACGTCATCGACCAGCGCAAAACGATGCTTGAGTACCGACAACTCGCCGATCCAGCGCTGAATACCGCTGATTTCTCGCTCCAGGCGCATCAACTCCTGAGTCCCGCCACGCTGATCGTTTTGCAGCGAGTCCTGCTCGTTTCGGTAATGTTCGGCCTGGATCACCAGCTCTTCTTTGCGCGCGTTGGAATAGTCCTGCCACGTGCCCAGTAGCGAATCGAGCAGCGGTGACAGTCGGTGCAGTTTGCCGCGTAGTACTTCCCGCTGCTTGACCCCAGAGGACAGGGCTTCGACCAGTGGACCGGCGAGAACCAGTGCGTTGTAGTCCTGTTCCATGCGGCGTACGTCGCGGAAGGCTTCTTCGCACGCGGCGATGTAATCAACGCTGCCGGACCGCAAGCTGTGTTCAAAGGCATCGAGGAACAACTGCTTGAGTTTCGCCGCCGTGATTTCGCGCATATGCAGCAAGTTGATGAACAAGGCTCGGAAGGTCTTCAGGCTCTGTTCGCTGGTGGAGCGCAGCGGGATCAGGGTCAGGTCCAGCGGGATCGACGTATGACCACCCACCAGCAGGCGACGCAGTTCATCGGGCTTCAGCTCATAGGCTTTCAGGCCGTGGCTTTCCAGGTTGCTGAACAGCTCTTTTTGCCGCAAGCAGGTGTCATTTTTCTGATAGTGCGCCAGGTCCAGTTTGCCAGCGTAAGCAAAAAACTGGTGACCGAACCCACCGCCCGGTCCGCGTCCGACCACGCCAATCACATGCGGGCCGTGGGGCAGCGAGACTTCCACCAGGATGTAACTGGTGTCGGAGGCGAAATAGAAGCGCCGCGACTGTTCCAGGCTGTACTTACCGAAACTCATGTCCGACATGCGCGCCAGAATCGGGAATTGCAGGGCGTTGATCGAGGCGCTTTTGCCCAGGTTGTTCGCGCCGTACACCGACAAGGGGTGTTCCAGCGGGAACAGACCAAGGCTGTAGCCAGCCGTGTTCAGCAGGGCAAAGCGGCGGATGCCATAACGTTCCTGGCTCATGCGTCCATCTCCTGTTGCTCGGCGGCAATGGCCCGGGCCAACGCCTGCGCTTCGGTTTCTTCAGGTTCGTCGAACTCGGCGAGATCCAGCGGGTCATCGGTTTTCAGGAGTTTTTCGTCGCTGTCGCTGTCATCGTCAATCAGGATCGGCGTGGGCAGTGGCAACACGCTGTGCAGGCTGGCCGCCAGATCACGGTCCTGTTGCACCGATAGGCAGACGTCGAGGAAACGGTGCATCGGCGGCAGGAATCGGTAGATGCCGTTTTCTTCGTTGGCGAAACCGAGCTGGGTCATGCGGCGCATGATTTTCTCTTCCAGCTCTTCCTGGGTTTGTACTTCGGCTTGCACAAACAGGTCGCGGTATTTTTCCAGCAACGAAGGCAGCTCATCACGGCCCAGGCTACCGCCGTCGAGCACTGCGACCGGGTCGCGGCCCTGATCGGCCAAGTGCTCGACGATGATGAAGGTGAACAGCGCCAGGCGTTGCGCGGTCTTGTTCACCTGTGCGGCGGCCATTTCCGGGACGAAGTAATAGAAACCGCGGGTGTCGCAGACCAGTTCAAAGCCCAGGGCCTTGAACAGCGTTCGGTACTGGTCCTGGCAATTGGACAGCTGCGCATACAGCTCCGGGTCGCGGCGGCTGATGTGGTAACCCTTGAACAGCTCGCGAAAAATCGGCGCCAGCTGGGACAGTTCGGATAGATCAAGATGCATGAGGGGTGCTCGCGGAATTCTCTAGGTGCTCGTCTCGGCTAGAGAGCAGGGCGAAGGAGCGCAGGCTGACCTGATGCTCCTGCGTGTTGTAATCGCGACGTTCAAGGCGCTCACGGGTAAAACGCTTGTCCCGCGACAGGCGCGAGAACCAGTACAGCAATTCGTCGGTGGCGCCGTCCGGTTCTTGCTCCAACAGCCAAACCATCAAATCCGGCATCGGCAGGGCGTCTTCGCAGCGCTCCAGCATTTCTTTGACCGTGCGGGGTGCGCGGGGCGGTTCGCCTTTGCGTGTGACGTTGGCCTTGGGGAATTTCGCCGGTTTCGGTTCGAAGCGGGCCAAGGCATACACATAGGCTTCAACCTGACTGGCGCTGCCCAGGAACGTGCTTTGTGGTCGAGTGAACATCGACATAGCCGCTTGCGGCACGGCATCCAGCCCTTTACGGCGGATAGCAGAAAGCGCCAGCGCCGCACCACGGGTGACTGCGTTATGCCGGCGGGCTTCCTCACGCAGCGGCAACAGCAGCTCGCGGGCGTGACGCAGGGTCAGTTGAGCGCTGGTTTGCATCTCCAGGATGCGTGCGTGGGTACGCAGCAACATGTCGTCATCGACCAGATGGCCAAGGCGCTGCTGTTCGGTGAGCAGGCGCAGCAGAACATTTTCCACCTTGCGCACGCCCTGTTCGAACGCCCCGTCGGCGTTGACCAACTGGATCATCGGTTCGATGTACTCGTCCCAGGTCGCCAGCACCTCGGCATAGCGCTGACGCAGCGGAATCTGCCGGTCACTGGTCTTGGCCCGGTCAGCCACGGCGACCAGCGCCTGCTCATCATTGGCCAGCTTTTTCAGAACATCGCGCACACGCATGTCCAGCAGACGCAATTGCCGCGCCAGGTCGTTGGCATCGCGGATGTCGAAAGCGTCCTGGATATAGCCTGCCAGACGCTCCAGATGGCGTAGATAGGCTTCGATCTCCAGACACAGGCCAAGGCGATGTTCACGCCGGAGATAGGACAGAAAGTCATGGATCTGTGCGTTCAGTTCAAAACGGTTAGGGCTTTTAGCTACCGGAACCAGAATATCCAGACGAATCCACACGTCCAGCAGGCTGGTGATGTCTTGTGGCGTGCTATCCAGTTGCTGGGCGGCCAGTTGCAGGCGCAGTTCGCTCAGGCTCAAGGTGCCTTGGTCGAAGTGTTCGCACAGTGGCTCAAGGAGCGCCCAGTGTTCGGCAAGGGCGCGCAATACGCGCTTAGGTTCGATCATGGGAAGGCCGGTTGGTTGGCAAATAAAAGCAGCGATTGTACTGCATCGGCTACCTGAGATTTCACCTCCGGGCGATCAACTGCGGCGGGAATCGGCGAAGGGCGGTAGAATCGCCGACTTAACTTATCCACAGGTGGCTGACCTTTGCTTAATGAGTCCCGCCGCCGCGCTTATATGACTGCCATGCAGGTGGTCAATTGGCTGCCGCGCACCGAACTGCCCTTTGCCGCACCTTCACGCCCGGAATTGCTCGGGCCCTTGCCGTTGCCGGTCGAACAGGCTGTTGCTTCGCCTGCGCCCGCCGTCGCTGTTACGCCAGTCGCCACGCCTGTTGCGCGTCCGGTAGTCGAGCGGCCGAAAATCGAAGTGCCCCGTCCGTCGCTTTCCAGCACCCGAAATGGTGCCGTGGCCGACGCAGAGGTCGCTGCACCAGCACCAATCAAGGCCGTTGCCGTTCCTCCTCCACGCTTTGCCTTGCAACTGCTGCGGGCCGGGCGTTGCCTGGTGCTGGTCGAGTTACCCACAGGCGAGGCATTTCAGAGTCGCGACCCGTCCTATATGTTGCTCAAGGACATGTTGCGTGCCGCCGGTCTGCCTGACAGCCCGCAAATCATTGGCGAGCCGGTGCGTTGGCCATTGTTGGTCCGTGGTCAATTGGACCAGGGCCCCGCAGCCGCGCGTGATTTCGTGCAGGGATTTGTCCTCGCCCGACTGGAAGATGAGCCGTGTGCATGCCTGTGGCTGATCGGCTTGCCTGCGGTGCGATTTGCTGGCGAAGCCACTGCCGAGTCCTACAATCAAGAATTGCAGATCGACGGTCTGGGCAGTGCCTGGGCGCTGCCCGGTCTGGAATTATTAATGGATGAGCCGCAACGCAAGGCCGATGTCTGGCAAGCCATGCGTCGGCTGATGACACGCTGGAAAACGATTGATGACTGACGTTTCAATAAAGAGCCCCTCAATGAGCGACGCTGTAACTTTCCGCCCGATGACCGAAGCGGACCTGGACGCTGTACTGAAAATCGAATACGCGGCGTTCAGCCATCCCTGGACCCGAGGCATCTTTCTCGACGGGCTCAAATCCTACGAAATATGGCTGATGTTCGAAGGCGCCCAGCAAGTCGGCCACGGCGTGATCAATGTCATTATCGACGAAGCGCACCTGCTCAATATCACCGTCAAGCCAGAAAGCCAGGGCCGTGGTCTGGGCCTGCGCTTGCTGGAACACCTGATGTCGCGGGCCTACCAGATGAACGGCCGCGAATGTTTCCTCGAGCTGCGCGCGAGTAACCAAGCAGCCTATCGCCTGTATGAGCGCTACGGCTTCAACGAGGTGGGCCGCCGTCGGGATTATTACCCTGCGGTCGGCGGGAGCGAAGACGCGCTGGTCATGGCCTGCACCCTGTTTGAATAGTCGTTACTCTGGCTTGCCGTCGAGCGGATCGTGGCGAGCCAGTTCGGCTTCATCCAGGCCATCACCACCCCCGATGTCATCTTCATCGACGACACTCAAATCCCAGTCGGTAGGGCGGTTTTCGCCAGCTTCATTAGCTGAACGTGCGCCATCTTCGTCGATCATGTTTTCCGGGTCCAGGTCATCGTCGGTAGAGTGGTGATCCGGGGTCGACGCGCCGGTCATCCCCGCTTCACGAACCCGCTTGTCCGGGAACTCATGTTCGAGTTCGTTTTCTGGCACAAGATCGCCGATGCGACCGGTGTCCTCCTCTTCATCGAAGTGCAATTCTTCCATCGAGCCCATACGGTCTTCATTGTCATCGATCGGTTCAGGCTGTGGGGCACCGTAAGGGCGGCGTGATTCAGTCATGGCAATTCCTCATGTTTTGGGGCCTTATAAAGATTGACCGGCCGCAACGATGAAGATTCCTTTTGTATCCTCAGCAAAAGTAGTGGCACATAAGCGTGACCCAGACAGCCGGGCGCCAGTCAAAGCTGGGCATCATTTTCGAGGCTTCAACGCATGAACGAACTACAAGATCTGATTGATAACAACGAGCGCTGGGCCGACGCGATCAAGCAGAAAGACCCGGAATTTTTCGCCAAACTGGCCCGCCAGCAAGCGCCTGAATACCTGTGGATCGGTTGTTCTGATGCACGCGTGCCAGCCAACGAAATCGTCGGCATGCTGCCGGGCGATCTGTTCGTACACCGTAATGTCGCCAATGTTGTGCTGCACACTGACCTTAATTGCCTGTCGGTGATTCAGTACGCGGTGGACGTGCTCAAGGTCAAACATATCCTCGTCACTGGCCACTATGGCTGTGGCGGCGTACGTGCAGCGATGCAGAATCGCCAGCTTGGCTTGATCGATGGCTGGCTGCGTTCGATCCGCGATTTGTATTACGAAAACCGCGTCCCCTTGGCCCTGCTGCCAACTGAAGAAGAGCGTGTTGATCGGCTGTGCGAACTAAACGTGATCCAGCAAGTGACCAATGTCGGCCACACCAGCATTGTGCAAAATGCCTGGCATCGGGGGCAGAGCCTGTCGATTCACGGCTGCATCTACGGGATTAAGGATGGCCGCTGGAAAAGCCTGAACGCGACCATCACCGGTTTCGAGCAGCTGCCGCCGCAATACCGGCTTCGTCCGCTGGGTGAATGAAAGGCAAGGCGACTCATTCCTTGAGTCGCCTTGTATCCGCTTTTTTTAAAGTGGTGGCTGAGCCAGCACCGAGCCAGTCGGCGGCTGCACGTCGTGGGTCACTCGGCATCGCACGGGCTAGGCTCGGCCTTCGTACGGAAGTGATTACCGCCATTCCTTTTCGCGAAATACATGGCTTCATCGGCGTGCTTGAGCAGCTGTTTCTCTTCTATGCCATGTTCGGGGTAGAGCGCGATCCCGATGCTCAGCAGAGTACACAAGCCTTGACCTTCCATGTTCAGCGGGTGACTAAGCTCGCGATGGATTTTTTCAGCCACCCGCAAGGCGTCCTCCGGTAACTGGATGTTGTGCAGCAGCACCAGAAACTCGTCACCGCCGATGCGCGCAACCGTATCGGTTTCGCGCACGCATTGTTTTAGGCGCTGTGCCACTTCTTGCAGTAACTGATCGCCTGCCGCATGGCCGAGGGTGTCGTTGACCTGTTTGAACTTGTCCAGATCGAGGTAGAGCAGGGCGAACTGGCCTTGTTCGCGCCGGGCCATCGCGAGTGCAGTCTGCAGCCGATCCTGGAACAGTCCGCGATTGGGTAACTGGGTCAGTTGGTCATATTGGGCCATGTATTGCAGTCGAGCGTGCAGTTGTTTGCGCTCGATAGCGGCGGCGACTTGAGTGGAGACGAACTGCAACAGCTCTTGATCCTTCACGGTATAGCGTGTGCCACCTGAGTAGCTCTTGACCACCAAAGCACCGATAGTGCCCCGGTTCGAGTGCAACGGTACGCCCAGCCAGCACAGCGAATCGGTGTCGAACTCGGCGCGTAAATATTCCGGAAAGGTGGTCAGTGTCTCGGGGGTCAATAGCAGCGGGAGCCCGGTGCGGATCACCTCGGCACTCAAAGAGTCGGTGACTGTTTGTGGATCGGGTGCCTGGTCCTGTTCATCCACGTGGTAGGCAAAGCTCAACTGGTCACTCTTTTCGTCGTACAGCGTCACGGAAAAATTCAGTGCGGGCAGCAGTTCGCCAATGATCTGATGAATGCGATGAAACAGGGCGGGCAGATCCTCGGCGGCGTGGGCGGCTTCAGAAATGGAGTACAGCGCGGCTTGTACCGACTCAGACTGTTTGCGCTCAGTGATATCACGTGCAACCCCGATCCTTAGTTGATCGACTTCCGACCAGCGGGCCGACCACATGATGTGCACGATTTGCCCGTCTTTGCGCACATAACGGTTTTCGAAATGGGGTTTAGGCTGCCCGCCGATGATTTCGCTGGCGGCCAGCAGCGTCCGCGCTCGATCTTCGGGCAGCACCATGTCTATCATGACCCGGCCGATCATTTCCTCGGGCGTATAGCCGAAAATGCGTTCACACGCAGCGCTCACAAATACAAAGCGGCCCTGAGAGTCCACCACGCAGACAGCGTCGAGCATCAGGTCAACAAAGTTGCTCAACTGTGGGTAGGGTTGTTCCATAAAGAAGCGCTTGCCTGGAAAAATTAATGGTCGAGGACCGAGAATCATACCGATAGGCTGCTACAGATAGTGGCCGAAGCATAGCGTGATTTCAATTCAATGGGATGAACCCGATTACCAGCACGTCACGCTACTGATGATGGAGTGACGGCAGGAGGTTGATTCGAAGGTTTCGAGACGCTGGCCCTCTTGGTGGTTGGAGGGCCTGAGGGGGTAAATGATAGGTGAGGCCGGGACAGATAGCACGTTACCTTGAAACGACCGTGCTATCTGCGAGGGCGGTGTTACTTCAATGCAAGTTTGTAAATGACTTGGGTCGCGTCCATGGGATCTCGGTGGCATTCAAAGCCTAACTGTTTAGTCAGCTGATGCATGTGAGTATTGCTTGTTGAGTCAATCGATATCATCTGTGCAAAACCGTTACGCCGTGCGGCGTCGATTAAATGCCGCATGAGTAACGTCCCCATGCCCAGATTTTGCCAGTCATCGGCAATCACGACCGCGCATTCGCATTGCCCTTCCTCTTCCAGCGCGGCATAACGACTCACACCGATTTCGATCAAGTCGCCATCTTTATGCGCCAACGCGACGTAAGCCATCCGCTTTTTGTTATCAACGTCCATCAACTGATCGAGCAGGGCAATACTGGGTTCATTCATTGAACCGAGAAAGCGAAAGTGCCGCGACTCTGGGGAGAGCTTTTTGATGAAGTTAAACTCGCGATCCCTGTCATGCGGTGCCAACGGCCTGATCAGGATGTGGGTCCCGTTGCTCAGCAAATCGATCCAGTGTTCACCGTTGACGCTTGGAAACGCGGCGCTGCCGCTGACATTGCTTGTTGGACTTATGGTCATGTTGATGCTTCCGTCGCAAGAAATGGGAGGGACTCTAAGCGTGGAACTTTGAACCTCTTGTACGCCTCGGAAGGTATTGCCAACTGATCTAGATCAAAAGTCCATGCCGGGGAGGATCCCGGCTGACAAGCGGTGAGCGGCTATTTGATGGGCCCGTGCCTGCTTGCGTGCAGGCACATGCCAGCCTTTCGCTGATTATTGCCCGCTGAGTCCGAGCCAGCCATGTATGCCCACATACAGACCGACACCGATGATCAATAGGCTGGAGAGGTAAGGTGCGCGGCGCGCCACAGCGCCCAGCCACGGCCAGCGATTGGACGCCTGCTTTGCACCCACGGCCGCAGCGACACCGACGCTGACCAGGGTGATCGCTAAGCCGATGCTGAAGCACAGAACGAGCACGCCGCCTAAAGCGACCTCTTTAACCTGCAGGCACAGCAACAAAACGGTAATGGCCGCCGGGCAAGGAATCAGGCCTCCGGTCAAACCGAACATGATGATCTGACGTGTGGTGACCTCGCGGTGGGTGAAGCGTTTGCGAATGTCATTGGCGTGCGCCCGTTCATGCGCATCCTGATAGCCGTCTATCGATAGCTCCAGCCCTTCCAGCTCGGCGTGAACGTGGTCGTGCTCATGCTCATGGAAGTCCAGATCATAATCATGAGTGTGACTGGCATGCCCCAGACTCAAGCGCGCGTTGAACTGATGAGGCTCGGGGATTTCGGCCACTGACTCCAGGTAGTCGCCGCGATCGACGAATGCGAACTGTTGGGTCAGTCCGTCTGTACGCGTCGTCGACACACTGACCTCGGCAGCAGGCCATGCATGCCCGCTCAACGATTTCACCCGCCAGCGTGGTGGGGTACCTTCTTCAAAAATCGACAGTTCGATGTGCCCATGGCCAGTATCGATGCGATGAGTTTCATCATGGTGATCATGCGCTCCATGATGGTGATCGCCATCTTGCTCGAACTTGAACATCTGTTCGCCGCGCCACGTGCGCCAGAGCATCCAGAGGGCAATCGCGATGATCATCGCTGATGAGACCAGCTGAAAGTACGGCTCAGTGGTTTGCGCATCCAGTCCTTTGCCCAGGTACATACCGCCGATAGCAACTAGCCACACCACTGCGGTGTGCGAAACCGTCGCCGCCAGACCCAGCAAAATCGCCTGTTTGACGGAGCCTCGAACGGCCACGATAAAAGCGGCCATCATGGTTTTCGAATGCCCTGGCTCCAGGCCATGCAATGCCCCCAGCAAGATGGCACTCGGGAAATACAGCCAGGCGTGAGTTCCACCCTGTTGCAGCAGTTCAGCGAAATTTGGCATGACAGGCCTACAGGTACTTGGTGATTTGCTTGAACTCTTCCAGTGGCGCACGCGCCCCATTGGCAAGTGCGTCCACGGTGTGTTCCAGGCAGTGATCGATGTGATCCTGAATAAGCGTTCGCTTGGCCTGACAAACCGCTTTCTCAACGGCGTGCAACTGCTGGGCAATATCCACGCAGGCCCGCTGATCTTCGATCATGGTGATGATGCTGCGCAGATGACCCTCGGCCTTTTTGAGCCTTTTAACAATCGCATCATGAGTCTGGTGCGTGTGAGGGTGAGGGTGAGGGTGTAAATCTTCGCTCATGGCGATGGGCGTCCTGGTTCAGAGTGCTGGCATAGTATCCCCCCGGGGGGGATAAAGTAAGCCTGCCGATAAACTCTGAAAATGCGAGGACGCTGCGTAAACGGTGAATCGGTATTCTGACGGGGAACCGAATCAGGTAAGGCTTGAGCCTGTATTTTTAAGCGGGAGAGACTTCTTGCCGGGGCGACCTGATCGTCGAACCAGCGCCGTGATAATGATCAGCGTCGCTAGATACGTCAGTACCTGAATCCCCGAGGGTTGGGCGCTATAACCAATAAGGGTGTGCAGCATTTTGCCAACGATGCTGCTTTCTTTTAGCAGCCAAGAGCTGTCCCACAGTGTTTCTCCCAGCGCCGGCAACCAGTTGGCGCTGACCAGAAACGCTACTCCCTGACTCGCCATGCCTGCCGCCAACAGGATAATCATCCCGTTTGTCACCTTGAACAGATGACGCATCGCGACGCGTAGCAAACCGAAGTAGAGCGCAATACCCATCGCCACGCCGCTGGCAATGCCCAGCAATCCGCCCATTAACATTTGCCAGGTCTGGTTTGGGTCGCTGGCCGCGATCCCGTACAAAAACAGCACGGCTTCGGACCCTTCGCGCAGCACAGCGACGGCCACGACGATGGCCATCCCGCTTAACGCGCGGTCTCCACTGCTCACGGCTTCACCGACCTCGGTGAGCTGTACCGCCATCTCACGCCCGTGCTTGCTCATCCAGATGCTGTGCCATGCCAACATCAGCGCCGCGATAAACATGACGCCCGCGTTAAACAGTTCTTGCCCGGCACCGGAGGCCCAAGCGCTGATGGCGTCAGCAAAGACCGCCACAAGGCTTGCGCCCAGAATGCCGCCCACAACGCCCCACGCCACCCAAAAACCTCTGCGGTACACGCCTTTGGTGGCGGCGAGGATGATGGACACCACAAGCGCAGCTTCGAGGATTTCCCTGAAAACAATGAGCGCTGTCGATAGCATGGGGTTTACTCCGGAAGTGGGTTATTTAACGATCAACCGAGCTTTCGAAATGCTTTCTTTGTACTCGTCATGAAACTCATAAGTGCCGGGTTTCAATGGGCCAATGAAAAAGCTCACGGTTTTGCCTCCCGTCACCAACTTGCCACCTTTAAAGTCATCGCTCATAAATTCGGCGGTGGTTTGATCACGGTTTTCAAGGGTGACCTTGACCTTCGTGTTGGCAGGAATTTCCAATGGATTCGGTGAAAACAGATGGTCCTTGATGACCAGTGAAACCTCCGCGTCAGCGGCGAGTGCGGGCTGAGCCATGGAAATAAAGGCGAGGGCGGCGGCAGCACTGACAGTTTTGACCAGACTGGAAATACGAAGTTGCATGCGTTTGATTCCGTTTAATCATTGGATCTTGGCAATATGACGTCGCATTTGTCAAAAATACGTTCAAATCGCGTGAAAAAAACCTTAAAAACAAGCGGTTCGTCTTTCGTTGCAGCGCTCCCCCGGTCAAGGGTGGCTGCGACGTTGACGCGTTAAGGGCTTCGTTTCAGAGCGGTCAGTGAGTCGTTTTACTGTCGATTTTGGCGAGTAGCGTTGTCAGGGCCGAGGCGCAGGCTTTAGGGTCCGGGCTACCGGACCGCAGTTGCGACAAGGCCCGGTCGATGGACTTATCCACAGCGGTCCAGTCACTGGGGCTCATCGGTTGAAGCTTTTCTTCGCCTTGGTCCCAGGCCGTTTCCAGATCGGTAATGCGTGAACGTGCAGCGCTCATGTCACCGGCATCGACCAGCGCAGAGGTGTCCAAGACGATTTTTCGGTAGGCAGAGAGATCGCCCAGAGGACCGCCAGCAGTGCTCACGCGTGCTGCGACCTGACCTTGTTGGCTTGCGAACTTGGCGATCAGGGTTTGCAACGATTCATCAATGGCGGCCTTGTCCGGGGTACCAGAGCGCAATTGCACGAGGGCTCGATCAATGGATTTATCCACCGATGTCCATCCTTCCTGGCTGCGTGCCTGAAGTTGCTTGGCCGAGGCGTCCCATGCGCTTTCCAGATCCTTGATGCGGGCTTTCCCCCCTGCGATGTCACCGGCTTTTACTTTGGCAAGGATGTCGCTGGCGATGGCTGAAAAGGACGAGAGATCGCCTAGAGAGCCTGTGGTTACTAGCGTTTGAGCGCTTGGCGATGCTTGAGGGGTGAGTGTCGGTATCCAAAACCAGCCGCCCAACCCGATGACGGCCACGGCCAGCAGGAGGCTGATAAAGGGGCGCGACGTCAGGCGGGGAATGGTTGAGCGCCTATCGGGTCTGCTTAGGGACCGACTGTGCAGCGTGGCCCAGAGGGCGCTGGAGATGAAAATCGACGACACCGCGCCGCACATCAACCCGATCACCAATGCCAGCGAGAACATTTGCAGCGGTTCGCAGGCGAATAAATAAAGACTGGTCGAGGCCATCACCACGGTCAGTACTGTGTACAGGGAGCGCCCCAGAGTTTGCTCGATGCTCTGATTGACCATGCTCAACAAGGAGGCTTCGTCTGGGGTATTGGTCCGTTTGAGGTTCTCGACGATGCGCCCGAAGATCACGATTTTATCGTTCAGCGAGTAACCGATGATGGTCAGCAGCGCGGCAACGTAGGTCACATCGATTTCGAACTTGAAGAGCGCGAAAACTGCCGAGACAAATAGCAGGTCGAGGATGATCGGAAGGACCGTGGCCACGGCAATGGCCCAGGAAAACCGAAGCCCGATGTACAGGGTAATGCTGATGAATGCGGCCAGGACGGCATAGATTGCACGGGTCGCGAAGTCGCGTGCGATGCCTGGGTCCGCCGTATTCTCTTCATACTCGACCTTCTGGTATTTCGCCTGGAAGGCTGAAATGACCTGTTTCAACTCAGCGGGCTTGAGGACTTCATCGAAGCGGGCCGCTATGTGTTCGTTCTGCGCGCCACCTACCGCCAGCGTCGCCGGAACGATCCCGGCAGCGGTCATGATCTGTGTGGCGTCGCTCTGGGTTGTCGGGCGATCAATGTCGATATCCAGCGCAGTGCCGGACGTGAAATCGATATCCAGATTGAGTCCGTGCGCACGGTAATACAGCGCACCACTGGCGATGGTCAGCACCGAAAGAAGGATTGCTGTTTTGCCGAACTTTACGAAGCCGAAAAAGTGTTTGCGCGCGTTGCGCGGCTTGCCGCTACCGATCAACCAGGTCCGTGGCAACCAACCCGAATCCACCAGCCACAAGGTCAGCGTGCGCACCAGGAAATAGTTGGTGCAAATACTGATCACGATGCTTGCCAGCAAGGTCAGCGAGAATCCCTGGACCGGCCCGATGCCTGCGGCAAACAATGCGATCATTGCCAGCGCAGTGACCAGATTGGCGTCGCGAATGGTCGGGAATGATCCGTTGAAGCCAATCACCACCGCTGTTCTCAGGTCATGGCCCCGCGCGAGCTGTTCGCGGGTGCGTTCGAAACAAATGATGCTTGCATCCGCCGCCATGCCGATCCCCAAGACAAAGGCGACTACCGCAGAAAGCGACAGGGTCGCGTGTGATGCGTTGAACAGAATGATCAGCAGCCACAGGTAGACGACGGTGCAGAATGCGGCGATCAGCCCGGCCCCTCGGTACAGCACCAGCAGCAAGAGGAAGATGCAGGCGATACCGATAACCCCAGCGGTCATGGTTTCAGTCAGAGCCGTCTTGCCAAGGACGCTCCCGACCGTTTGGGTGTATTTTTCCGTGAGTACCGTCGGTAGCCCGTGGGTGTCGCCCAGCAGTGAGCGCGACTCATCCGCCGACGTCAGTCCCGCCAGCTTCACGCGGATGTGGTCTTCACCCTCGAGACGGATATCAGGCTCAGACATGCCAATGCTGTCGGCCCGTTGGCGCAGGATGTCGACGGTATTGAGTACATCCTGTTTGGACAGCGTCTGCTTGCCTGGCTGCGGCGTAACAACGTAATAAATCTCATAACCTCCGCGAAACTCCAGGCCGAATCGCACCTTTGAAGCAAGGGGCGCGAACGACAAACTGATCAAGGTGGCCAGCAGGCCCACCAGCAGCACAAACAAAATACGTTGTTTCGATTGAGTCATGATCGTTGTACCCGGACATGCGTAATTGCCGGGCAGTCTATTGAGGTGCGAATGAATGGATCATTAACGATAGAAAGCGACGCAAAGGGGACGACTTTATGGCTAAGTACGAATGCGGTAGCGTGTCGCGAACGATAAGGCGAGGTGATCGATGAAGGCGCTTGTGGTCGAGGACAATGTACTGCTCGGCAAGAGCGTCAGGCGTGGTCTCGAAGAGGGGGGCTGGGTGGTCGATCTCGCCCTGGATGGCAAGGAGGCACTCTATTTCGTCGAGTCCAGCGAGTACGACGTGATCGTGCTCGATTGGATGTTGCCCAAGTTGTCGGGCCTGGATTTCGTCAAGACGGTGCGTGCGCAGGCAAGAGAAGTGCCCATCATCATGGTCACCGCCAAGGGCGATTTGCGTGACAGAGTCGAAGGTCTCGATCAGGGGGCCGATGATTATCTGGTCAAGCCTTTCGACATGGTCGAGCTGATTGCCCGGGTCAACGCGCTTTACCGGCGATCCACTGCTCGTGGGGCAACGTTACTGGAACTGGCAGGCCTGAACATCGACCTTGCGACCATGAGCGTGACGATCAACCAAACCCCCTTGGTGCTGACGGGCAAGGAGTATGACCTGCTCGTGGCCCTTGCCAGTAAAGCCGGGCAGTTGGTCAAACGCACCGCGATCACCGGTTTGCTGTACTCCCTGGACATGGAGCCGGACAGCAATAGCCTTGATGTGCTGCTCGCGCGCCTGCGCAGAAAACTGATGGGGTCGGGCATAGAGATTGAAACCTTGCGCGGCAAGGGGTTCACACTTCGTGTGGCTTAAGCTTTCGCTGAATATCAAAATAACGATTACGTTATTCGTGGTGCAGGCGAGCGTGTTGGCGCTGAGTGTCCTTTGGTTGAGCCATTGGGTGGAGGCGGCTCGGCTGAATGAGTTGCGCCATCATCTGGATATTCAGTCAGATGTCATCGAGGCGCTTATCCTCCCCAAGGCAGGCCAACTGGTTTATCAGCGCAGCGGCGAGTTTGCGCAAGAGCTGGATCGTGACCGTGACGTCTATTTTATCGCGGGGGGCGAAGCAGGACCTCCGATTTTTGAGTCCCAAGGCCCCTCTGAGAAAATCCGCAACACCTTGCGCCAGCGCATGACGACCTTGAAGGTGACAGGCGAAGCATCCCGGTTGCTGAGCACTGAGTTTGGCAAATGGCTGGTTCAAAGCGGGCAGATAGAGCGTCAGTCCGGGGCAACCACCCTTCAGACGACGGTCACCGTGGCACTCAATGCTCAGCCCATGCTCGATGCTGTGAGTGAGTTCAAACGGCTGGCCACCCTGGCGGCGATTGGTATTTTGCTGCTGACGGCACTGGGTAGTTTTCTGGTGGTGTCTTATTCCACACGAAATCTGCGCAGTTTTTCGCGGCAGTTACGCTTGCTCAAACCCCCTGAGTTTACTCAGCGCGTGGTATTTACACCTCATTCGGCAGAGGAAAAGCTGCTGTTCGACAGCTATGCCGAGATGGTGCATGCGGTGCGGACTGTTCTGGAAAACCAGCGTCTGTTCATTGCCAACGCGTCTCATGAGTTGAAAACGCCCATTGCCGCAGTGACATCTGCATTGGAGGTTATTCTCATGCGCCCCCGTGAGGCGCAAGACTACGCGGACACCTGCCGAGATGTTCTGGCGGAGATGCAGGTCTTGAAACGGTTGTCGTCGGCGCTAATGGACCTGGCACGACTGGACGGCGCCCAAATCGCCGGGATCAATAGTGAATGTCGGCTGGATGATGTCGTTCGCGTTGTAGCCGCCCGTTGGCAGCGGCAGGCTCAGGCCAAAAACGTGGCGCTTTCTGTGCAGATTGACGCAGGCGCACGTTACGAGACGCCCGGCTCGCTTGAACAGTGGGAAGTGGTGGTTGGAAACCTGGTCGACAACGCGATCAAGTACACGGCGGATCAAGGTCATGTATGGGTGAAGTTGAGCGCGTCGCCGGACGGCGATTGGCAATTGTCGGTCGAGGACGACGGCATGGGTATGACCTCGACGGATCTGGAGCAGTTAGGGCAGGTCTTCTTCCGAGCGGATACTGCACGCTCGGATGGAAGCTCATTCGGCCTTGGTTTTGCCCACGCCAAACGCATCGTTGAACAACTGGGTGGGCGGATGAGTGTGCAAAGTGTCAAATGTTCGGGCACCTGTGTGACGTTATTGCTGAAGACGTCGCAGTTCCTGGCCGGCTAATCCCGGAGTGTAATAGGAAAACTGCTCCTGACCACTTACATAGGCACGGGTTGATTCGGCTTGATATAGGCAACTGATCGACGTATCCGGTCAGCGAGGGTGCTGTCTGCATGCTGGTTGTGGTAGTGAAAGATAGCGGTTGCGCGCAAGGCATCCGGGTCAGCCGGTAGATTGGTGTGCAGCGAACGGTAGCCCCAGAACAGGTAGAGGTCGCCCGGTCGCATGTGGACTCGGGTGAACCGCTCGGGGTGCTTCGTGTACTCCTTTAGCCGCCGACGTTGTGCCCAGCGGTTATCGACGCGCAGCTTGTCGAGCAGGTTAAAGGCATAGGTTTTCCGGAGGGGGCGGTGGTTTGGCAGCATGATTAAATCGCCAGGATTATCCGGCATACAGACCGGCATGATGGTGGTCAGTACGAAGGAGTCGTAGTGGAAAATCGAGGACTCACGTTGACCTTGCTCACCGGTCAGGCAACGCAACACCTGATACAGACGCTGCTCGGTTGAATGTTCCCCCGTCGCGGCTGTAACGATACGCTTGCATAGATCGACGAAGTACGGGGAGCGGCCCCATTCGTCCAGGAGCGAACCGGCAACAGCTTGGTGCCCGGTCAGGGCAACGTAGTTGTTACCCGCCGCTACGACGGCGTCTGTGACCAAGGCCTGTAATTGGGTCAGCTCTGCGCTCGTCGCCCAGCCGGGTAACACGGCATAACCGTTGAGATCGATCGCCTCAATGAGAGACTTTATCTGTTCATCTGAAAACGTTGTGTATTGCATGGCTACATTCCCGACTTTCTTGAAATAGAAGGGGCGTTCGTAGGCACTCATCACAACATGGATAACGGCGTTGGGTGATGCCCACTCTCGCGTGGGTAGCGCACGGTTGATAATGCCGAGGGCACGTTTAATAGTGCGTCGATTCGTTCAGCGCTTTTAAACTATTCAATTACCGGTGTAGCAAAGCTTGTCGTCCGTGAGAACAGAGGCCACACCGACCTTCCAGACAACGCACAATCCGTCGTCTGGCAGTTACACTTTGAGGCTTCCCACGTGCATCGCCGTTTCATGAGCGTGCTCAGGGGGCCGAAATTTAGCGTAGCAGCTACTAAACATTATGCTGGCCGTGCCGAAAAATATTGTTGCGCTGAGCTGTGCACACAGCAGCTCGCGTGCGTGACGGCCGCTGAATAGTGTCTAATGGCCTCCAACCACGCCCCGGCAGATGATGCCGCTTTTGTGCGCACAGGCGGACGGGGCCTCAATCACGTTTTACCTCTATCGGTAACCTCAAATGAAACAGATCACCCCGGCTGACCTGGACGCGCTAGGTGCCCAAGCCCAGCAATCCCCGCGCCTGCGCGCTAACCGCAACCTGCACGAGGAATTGGCTGACCCGATCCAGCGCCTGGCTATCGCCATGGAGCCAGGCACCTACGTACGTGCCCAGCGTCATCCCCATACCTGGGAGTTGCTCTATCCCTTGCGCGGTCGGTTTGTGGTGTTGACTTTCGACGACGCGGGTATCGTCATCGAGCGCACGGTATTGGGCGAAGACTGTGCGGTACTGGAAATTCCCGCTGGCTGCTGGCATGCGGTGCTCTCTCTGGATGAGGGCGGTGTGATCTTTGAAGTGAAGCACGGGCCGTATATGCCCGTAGCTGAAGCCGACTTTGCCGCATGGTCCGGTGCCGAAGGCAGCCCTTTGGCGACCGCGATTCTGGACGGCTATGCCACGGCACAAATCGGTCAGCGTCTGCCCGGCCTTTAAGATAAGAGTACGTTTCGGACGGATGCCCGGCCCACGGGCTGCCAGTGAATGCCCGGTTGGTCGGAAACGACGGCGCGGGCCGGGTGATTTGTCCGCAGGGGAGAGCGGGCGCAGCAGCGCTTGTTTTTCCGTGTAACGCATCGCCGCTCAGGGCTATTTTTAGCATGATCCAGGTCAGTGACGACGGTCGCCTGTTCAGGTATTCTGCGCGGCTTCGGCGACCCCTACCCCCCAAAAAGTAAGGTCCGCACGTCATTTGACGGACTGGAGCACTTGCATGACCGATAGTCCTGTTCCTGTTTCGACCGAACCCGCCAGGCTCTTCTCCACGCTGCGTGAACGGATCAACTACAGGGTTGCCATTCTGGACCTCCAGGGACGTGGTTTGGTATTGATCGGTGGGCTCATCGCTTTGGCATGGGTCACGTCGGGCATTTATAAAGTGCAGCCGGACGAGCAGGGCGTAGTGTTGCGCTTTGGTCGTTGGGTGGACACCACCGAATCAGGGTTGCACTACCACCTGCCCTATCCCTTTGAGGCGGTGTTGCTGCCCAAGGTTACCCAAGTCAATCAGCTGCAGCTAGGCAGCGCCAGCAGTGCCCTCACCACGGGTAACAGCGGTTCACGTGACAAGCAGATGCTGACGGGCGATGAGAACATCGTCGAGGCAGATTGCACGGTTTTTTGGCGAATCAAGGATGCTGGACAGTATCTGTTCAAAATCAGCGATCCAGAGCGCTCGATAAAAATCATTGCCGAAAGTGCGCTACGTGAAGTCATTGGACGCACGCCGATCCAGTCCGCCATGTCCGACAAACGAGCGCAGATCGCGGATGAAACACGCGAACTGCTGCAACAGCTGTTGGACAGCGAGAAGGCTGGCATCCTCATCACCCAGGTTCAGCTGCAACGGGTCGATCCGCCGCCGCAGGTTATCGATGCCTTCAACGATGTGCAGCGCGCACGCGCGGATCAGGAGCGCGCCCGTAACGAAGCAGAGGCCTACGCCAACGATGTGATCCCTCGTGCGCGAGGCGATGCGGCGCGCATCACACAGGATGCCGAGGCCTACAAGTCGCAGGTTGGCAACCTGGCAGAGGGTGAGGCCAAGCGTTTTCTGTCTGTTTACAACAGCTATGTGCAATCCAAGGACGTTACTGCCTGGCGTTTGTACATGGAGAGCATGGATGAGGTGCTGAAGAAGGCCTCCAAGGTCATCATCGATTCGTCTGGAAAGGGTATGTCCGGCGTGGTGCCTTATATGCCGCTATCCGACCCAGGCAAGTCTGTTCAGAAGGATGCCAAACCATGAACCCCGCGCTCAAATGGCTGATCGCCGGAGTCGGCATCGTTACGTTATGGGTGTTGGCATCGTCGGTCTATGTTGTCGACGAAACGCAGCAGGCGTTAATTATCCGCTTCGGCGCGCCGATGGGCGTGGCCGGTGAGCCCGGCCTGAAGTTCAAGGTTCCGTTCAGCGACTCTCTGGTGTTCTACGACAGCCGGTTGCAGACACTGACCTCGCCGGCCGAGCAGGTGATTTTGGGCGACCAGAAACGCATTGAGGTCGAGACCTACACGCGCTTTCGCATCAGCGACCCGCTGCGCTTCTACCAGGCGGTGGGTACGCTGGACCAGGCCAGCGCACAACTGACGCAAATGGTCAGTTCTTCGTTGCGGCGTGAGTTGGGTCAGGTGACGTTGCGATCATTGTTGTCGCCGGAACGCCAGCAAGAAGTCGCCACCATCGAGAAGGACGTAGCCAGCAAGGCTGTGGGACTCGGGATCGAAGTGAGCGAGGTGCGTCTACACCGTGCCGACCTGCCATTCGAGGCCAGTCAGGCGATCTATGACCGGATGAAATCCGAGCGTCAGCGCGAGGCAAAGGAGCTGCGTGCACAGGGCTTTGAATGGGCGCAACAGATCCAGGGCAAAGCTGACCGGGACCGTACGGTCCTGTTGTCGGAGGTCCAGCGCCGGGCTGCGATTACTCACGGTGAAGCGGATGCTGATGCCAACCAGATTCTGTCGGCCGCGTTTAGCAAAGACCCTGCGTTCTACAAGCTATACCGCTCGCTGCAGACCTACCGGCAGGCACTGGCGGAGAGTCAGCCGACGCTGGTGCTGACGCCGGACGCTGAGTTCCTGAAGCAATTTCGCACGGGTCCTGCCGCGACCACCGTGAAGTAAAGAATGCGAGTCATTGAGCTTCCTTCTGACCACAAAGCATTTTGGCAACGGCTGACACGCTTGTTCGCCGTCATGGGGCCGGGACTGGTCGTGATGCTGGCCGATACCGAGGCCGGCAGCGTGGTGACGGCTGCCCAGAGCGGTGCACAGTGGGGATACCGCTTGCTGTTGCTGCAATTATTGTTGGTCCCGTTGATGTTCATGGCCCAGGAACTGACGGTGCGACTGGGGTTGTGCACTGGTAAAGGTTATGTCGAACTGGTCCGACAGCGCTTCGGTCAAGCGGTCGCGATAGTGTCCGCAGCGGTGTTGCTGCTGAGCTGCTTCGGTACATTGGTTACGGAGATGAGCGGGCTGGTTGGTGCAGGCAGCCTCTTTGGAATCCTGGGCTGGCAAATTCTTGTGGCGCTGGTGGTGATGATTCTCGGCATGGTCCTGACCGGCTCCTATCACTCGGTAGAGCGGGTAACCATTGCTATCGGGTTGTTCGGACTTGCCTTTCTGGTAATGGCGTTCAAGGCCCACCCGAACGTTCATCAGATGCTGCACGACATGACTCAAATACCTCTCGCCGACCATGACTATCTGTATCTGGTCGCGGCAAATGTCGGCACCAGCGTGATGCCATGGACGCTGTTCTACCAACAGTCGGCGCTGATCGATAAAGGGCTGGACACGGGCCGACTTCGGCTGGCGCGAGTCGATACGTTGGTCGGTACGGTGCTGTGCCAGGTGCTGACTTCCTCGGTATTGATCGCCGCCGCCGCCACGCTGGGTGCGCACGAGCAGGGTGGAAATCTGGACAACATCGCTCAGATCGGCGATGCGTTTGGTGCGCTGATCGGCCCCAGTTGGGGCAAAGTCGTTTTCGCGATTGGGCTGTCCGGCGGTGCGTTAGTAGCAACTATTGTGGTCTGCCTGACAGCTGTGTTGGCGTTGGGGGAGGCGATGGGGGTACGCCACTCGCTGGAGCAACACCCACTGGATGCACCTTGGTTCTATGGACCTTTCGCGGTGCTGCTAATCGTTGGCGCGCTGCTGGTGGCCTCGGGCGTCAATCTCATCCGGCTGTCGATTGCCGTGGGCGTGGTTAATGCAATTCTGATCCCGGTGATGCTGTTGTTGCTGTTCTTGCTGGCGCGCAGTGTCTTGCCGGCAGCACATCAATTGCGGGGAGGGTACGCACTGGCTGTCGGCGTCATCTTTGTACTGACTTCAACACTCGGCCTGTATGCCAGCATCGCCGGTTCACTCGGGTGATTTTTATATGAAACATCTCCTTGCCTGGAAACAGTCCCATGATGTTTGAAGGTTTACTGCACGCGATAGGCATGATCTTTCAGATATCCCTGCTGGACCTGATTTTGTCCGGCGACAATGCGCTGGTGATCGCTCTGGCCTGCCGCGGGTTGCCAGCGAATCAGGTGAAACAGGCGGTGATGATCGGTACTGGCGGGGCCATCGTGCTGCGCGTGCTCCTGACCACACTGGCCGGGTGGTTGCTGCTGGCGCCCTTTCTCAAGCTCATCGGTGCGGGGTTGCTGATCGTCATTGCAATCCGGCTGCTGATCGAAGAACAGCCGGATGACGAGAGTGACTCCGTCGAAAATACGCCGACCACCCTGTTCGGGGCTGTGACGACCGTACTGGTGGCTGATTTGGTCATGAGCATGGACAACGTGGTCGGACTGGCGGCAGTGGCGCAGGGCAGTATTTTCTATCTGGTGCTGGGATTGCTCCTAAGCGTGCCGCTGTTGATGTTCGGGAGCGTGCAGATCACCCGGCTGCTTCATCGTCAGCCTTTTCTGGTCTCGGTTGGCGGCGCGCTGCTTGGCTATGTTGCGGGTGATATCGCCGTTTCCGATCCTGCGGTGGTGGGCTGGGTAAATACTCAGTCGCCTGCGCTGAACACAATGGTGCCGCTCCTGTGCGCGGCTTTTGTGGTCCTGCAAGCGCGCATTATTCATCGACAGCGCGCGACGGTTGCCAAGCCGGCACCAAAGCTTCGAAGAGCACCTCCGGCATCGGAGTCTATAGCGGCAAGCGTAGTTGCCGAAGTCGCTCGGGACAGTGTGTTGATCGTTGCCGTCGATGCCCTCACCGAGCGCGCTAGCGTGGGCGCGACCAGTTCTGCAGAATCGTCAGCTACAGCGCCCTCTACGGGAGGCGCCGAGTGGGTACTCGCCAGTGTCAACCCTGTTCAGGACAAGCCTGAAGCGGCAGCTGTCGCGCGCAGTGTTCCGGCCGAAGTGCCAGACCGTGGGCGTCGCGTCTTCGGGGGGCGTGTACAGATATTGGTAGGGCTTGGGGCTATAAGTCTTGTGAGCTGGGTTTTGTACAGCTTCATTGGCAGCATCGCGGGTGGCTTGCTGCCCAGACCCGTGGCCGACAGCGCCTATGTTTGCCCCGGTGCCATTGCCACTGTCTACTATCGGCCCGGCGGCAGTGCGATACGTATTGTCACCGGGAACGGAGAAGCGGCAGGCTACGTGAGCCTTAAAAAAATTCTCTGGGAGAACCCCGCAGCAGCAGTCAGCGCGCTTCACCTTACGCCCCCCAGTGAAATAGAGAAGACCAACAGCAATGTGGTGACGCTCAGCGGCGGTAGCTTCTCGCAAATTCAGTGTGCACGCGTCCACTAGTGTTCATGGAACCTTGGGCCGCTGCCTTTTTAGCGCAGCAACTAGAGAGTCGGTTCATTGTAAATAGCATCCAATGAACCGGTTTTTGGCCCGGAATAAAGCTCCTGCGCGACCCTGACTACATCATCCACGCTGAGCGCACACAGCACATCTATGGGAAGTCCCGGAATCTCCGCTCGAATCAATACCTGTTGCACCCGGGTTTTTAAACGGGCGAGCATCAAGTGCTTGTTCTGGTCGAGGACTACTTTGCAAAAATCCTGTAGCGCTTCCACGCTTGAGCTGTCCAGGTCCGGAGACTCTTCCAGGCTGAGGATAATGGTATGCACGCTATCGCCAGCGGCCGTAATGTATTTTTGTACCTGCGCAAACACCCGTTCGGCATTCGCAAAAAAAAGACCTGTGTGTGGGCGCAAGATCAAAATGCCAGGGACTGCTTGCGCCTCTGGATGAAGGGTTGTGCTGACGAAATCATGGCCATGATTGAGCTGCCCAAGAATGGTCACCGATGACTCGGACAGCCGCCGCAACAGCATCACCAGGCTGACAGCGATAGCTGCCAGCAAGCCATCCAGTACACCTAATAACAGCACTGCCAATACCGCAGCAATCACGACCAGTCGGTCGCGGTGCAACGTGAAATAAGGAGCAAAAGTCGATGGGCGAAGCGTATGGCTGACGGCATGCACGACAATCGCCGCCACCACAGGTTCCGGTGTCAGGGCGATGGTTGGCAGAAGCGTCATCACGATGATCAAGAGCGCAAGGGCAGCAGACCAACCCGCCAGTCGCGACAAAGTCCCCGATGCCTCGTTTGCCGACGTCGCTGAGTAACCGGCGCCCACCGGCATGCCGTGGAAAAGTCCAGACACCAGGTTAGCGACACCGAGGGCAAGTAAATCCCGGTTAGGCGAGACACTGTCACCATGCTTCATCGCAAAACTGCGGATCGAACTGTAGGACTCTGCGTAGAGAATCAGCACCATGGCGATACTGAGTTCTCCTACTCGTAGCCACTCTGTGTACAGCAGCGTCGGGAGCGTCGGTGCGGTGAGTTGCAGGTTTATGGAGCCGACCAGACTAATGCCATACTGCGAAAAGTTCAGCCATTCACCGGCCGTGATGCCGATGACAATCACCAGCAGCCCTCCGGGCAGGTGTGGCATACGGGCAAACAAGAACAGCAATAACCACGCGGCGACGGCCACCGCCACGGCGGCCCAATTCCATGATCCTGTCTGACTGAATAACTCGACCAAGAATCGGATCAGGTCAGTGTGCTGGGGGTGGACGCCAACCACGTGAGCGATCTGCTTGAAAATAATCACGATGGCAAGGCCGAAGGCAAACCCGCGCAAAACCGGTTTGGCAATAAAGGCTGACATGCTGCCTAATCGTGCAAGTCCCGCGACCGTGAAAAACAGACCGGTCAGCATGACCAGGGCGATGGCAATAACCAGTCTGAGCGTGTTGTCTGGGCCCGCCATCGACGCGGAGGCAGCTGCCAGCACGGCAGCAGACGATGACGTTGCAGAGACGATCGCGAAGCGGCTGGTGCCGATCAATCCGTAGCAGACCAGTCCGGCAAACAGGGCAATGACCCCGGCCTGAGGCGCCAGATTTGCAATGCTTGCGTAAGCGACTGCCTCCGGTAACAGCAATCCAGCCAACGACAAGCCGGCAATGATATCCAGCCAGGACACACGGTCGATCAGCTTTGTTTTGACAGGCCCGGACTGCGGGCTTGGTGTTGACATCGGTGGCGCCTCGATCACGTTGCATGGGCTCTGGTCCCGGATAAAATAACCTGAGCTTACTTTTTATACTCAGGCTAAGCGTCCTGCCCCATTGATCTATTGATCATAACCACGATTCGACAACACGACGGTCCAACTCTTCCCAGTCAGCCATGCCCAGCACCCTGGTCGTATTAAGGCCTCGCAGGTAGCCCCTGAGCTGATTGGCCGATGCGCGCAAGTCATCGGACTGGATGTTGTCGTCGTGTAGAGCCTCTTCGTAGAGGCTCAGGTACTCGGCAACCCGGTCGCGATATTCCGGCAACACTGCTTCGCGGATACGGTCAAAGGTTCGCAGCTTCTGATGGGTATTCACGGTGTCATCCTTGCTGAGCTTGAGGGCTGCCGCCTGGGTGGGAGGATCGGATTTTAATGTACCTCATGCGAGGTCGCCTGTTGGACATGTAGTTGAGTAAAAAGGGAAAAAGAGATCGGTCTTACTGCGCTCGCAATAATATAAACGGCGCTGGGCATCATCAACGGCGTCTTGCACAGCCCACTTTTCGCTGATGACTAAAAAGGCCTACCTTTAGGTAAGCCCTTTTTAGTGTGCGGTGACCTATAACAATTAGATGGGGTATGACAGGCGACAGAACAGAACGAATTATTTTATTCGGTCACTCATTAAGGACGTGCCCGGGGGCTCGAGGTGTTCGCTTCGCTCATGGTCTTTATCCGGCTTTCGAGCATGCGCCCGATCTTCGAGGCGAAAAAGTCTGCCCTGCGGCTGATCGGCAAAATAACCCCGTAAACCTTGTCGCTTGCTCTCAATGAGCTGAGTGTTCTTTCGCTAGCACTCAGGCTCGAAAGGGCCTCACGCAATTCAAGTAGATTTGCGATCATTTTTGGCAGCGGGTCGTCATGGGGTCGGAGTTTGCGCATGGTTGATTCTCGCGGTTGAGCCCCTAGCATACCCAATGTCAGGGGCCTACCCGAGATCAGGCGATGACCGGAGGGCAGAGTGATACTCGCCAAGCATTGCGACTTAGCGATAGCTGAACAAGGCACCCCGCTTTGTCAGCCGTATGTGATCCGCAGCGACGAGCAGCAGGCCAAGCGGATCACTTAGGCCGCCATACGTAAAGTCGCCAGAAATCATATCGAGCTGAATCAGATCCCTCAAGCCCATAAGGTTTCGCTCAGCGTTACCCATCAAGGCAAGCGAAGACCTGAATTCGGCTATCGAGAGCTGAGCGATCAGGGATTGGAGCAGCGCGGAGTTGTTTTCGATGTACATGGAATGACCCTGTGTGCACAGCGAACAGAGTGGAACGCCATGAACGTAAGAAGTCAGTGAAGTCGGTTCGTTCAGTCTGTTTGGATTTAAGACTCCGGCTGTTACCTCTAGGGTCCTTACTCGGCTTTATTCCTGACGATCCGTCCCGACTTTATCTCATCGACATAGGCTTTTAATCGGTCGGAATCCTTGTATAAGCGATTCATCAGGTGCAACACCGCAACAACATCCACATCGTTAATTCGCTCGGCGAGCCGACTGATTTCGCCTGCCGTTTGCTCCAGATTGCAGGCCACATTATTAAGGTCGCGCTTCAATTCTTGCGCTGACTTCTTGATTCCCACGATAACCCCCTAAAAAAACGTCGCACCACGAGCCCGCTACGGTCCCATGATCGCCTTGTATTGTTTCTGACGTTCATCATAAGGCAAGTCCTGCTGCATAAGCTTCTGGATCGGTCTGCAGCCAGACCTTACCGCGATTAAATCCCGATCTTTGCCCCATCTTTAACCACCAGACCTTCTACGGTGGTCTATTCAGCCGACATCTCCATCTCCGGGCTGAGGGTGCCGAGCCAGGCAACCAGGCTCAGAATGATCACGGCGGCCGACAACTCCAGAATCATGCTGCGCCGCAAGGCGTTGATAGCGACCGTGTAAACCCCTGTTTGAATGGACCGTTCGAGCAGCGGGCTCAGGTGGAAGCGGTTCAACGCCGCAAACACTAGCATCCCGGCAAACAAGAAGACCTTTAAAGACAGCAGGGCCCCGTAAGTGCTGGTGGTCAATGTCTCGAATGTCGGCCCGATAATCAGCAGATAGTTAACTACCCCGGTGATAGTCAGGGTGACGACGATGAGCGCCCCTGCTGATTCGAAACCGGTCAGCGTTCGCGCCAGCAACCGGACTTGCAGTTCGCCTGTGAGCTTGTTTGAACGCAACAAAAGCGCAAATGCGGCCAGAGCACCCAGCCAGCCGCCAGCACCCAGAATATGAACAATATCGCTCGTGAAATGCAGGTAGCGACGAGGGCCTTCATCCATGGCGCCATGCCCTGTCCACGCTAGAGTAGCCAGTGCGGTGGCTCCGCACACAGTGACCATCCACAGGCTGAAAGCAGGGGCGCGCCTGTTGAATAGGGCGGCTACGACTGCCAGCGTCAGCGAGGCTATTCGGACCATCCAGGTCAGCCCGACATCAGTCCCCATCAGCATCATTTGGAAAATATGGTAATGGAGTTCCATGAAACTGGACACTCCGCTCATCGACTTGGCCATTTGCAGCATCGCTGCCATCGACAGCAAAATGCCGATAACAGCGGTGCCCGCCAAGAGCGACTCAAAATTCAAAACAGCACCGCCGGCCCGTTCTTTTCCTCTGAGGCTATACAGACCGAACACCGCCAGCCCAAAGAGCAACATCAGGTCGATATACAGCATGAAGCGAAGCGTTATGTTGATTGAGTCGCCCATGGATCAGTTGACTTTAAAGGTCACGGCGCCTGTGATCGGGTGGGTATCGGAAGAGACCGCTCTCCACTCGACCTTGTAGGTGCCTGACGTGAGCGGAGCCGCGGGAGTGATCACCATCGTTTTTGGGTCGGCGCCGCCTGCGACACGGGCCTTAACGCCCATGGGTGAATTAGGCATGCCCGGCATGTCAGTCATGATCAGTTTCGCTCCCGAGAACTGAGTCATGAGCTTTTCCGAGAAGTGCAGTTCGATTTTTTCAGGCGCGGCTACCGTGGCACCCTCCGCAGGCGTAGATGACAGTAGTTTTGGATGCGCCTGGGCTATAGCACTCAGGAACAATCCGGTACTGAGTACTGTTGCGACGGTGATGCTTTTGAAATATGACATGCAAGGTTCCTGGCGGCGTGGGCCGCTGGTTGAGTTTTATTGTTTGAGCCGGTTTGGATTTCACGTGTCGATTGCGTTTAAAACCACATACGCACGCCTAGTACTAAACGTGTCTCGCTACGGTCTTCGCCTTCTTCTCGGGCGTAATCAGCTGTCTTCCCGTAGGAACGGTTCCAGGTCACGCCGATGTACGGCGCAAACTCGCGGCGAACTTCATAACGAAGCCTCAGGCCGATATCGGTATCCGACAGGCCCGATCCTGTACCTCTTTGTGGGTCATTTTTTCCGTAGAGATTTATTTCGGCGGTGGGCTGAAGAATTAAACGATTGGTCAGCAAAATATCGTAGTCACCCTTGAGCCTGAGTGCACTTTGGCCCCCCTCGCCGAGGTAGGCAGTCGCTTGCGTTTCCAAGTCATAGAACGCCATGCCCTGCAGTCCCAGCGCGGCCCAAGTCTGGGGCGCACCGGGCTTGAAGTCTTGCCGCACGCCGCTTACCACGTCCCACCAAGGACTTATGGCGTGTCCCCACAGGGCCTGGACTTCGGCGCTTTTAGTGACGCCATTGGTCCGCTCGCCCTCCGAGCGAAGTAAGAGGCGGTCGGTGTCGGTGCCAATCCAGCCGTTCGCCTCCCATCTCAGTGCACTTCCCTTATCGGCGTCTTGCCATTCGAGTTGATCGATCAAGAAAAACGAGTTGATCGAGCGGTCGGGCATTTGGTGTCCCGCGTGACTTTCAAAAACAGCGGCGCGATCAGCGTCTGTGAGCACCGGGATCGGCGTTCGGCTTTCCTGGGGGGGACTCGGTTCCATGCCCTGCATCTGGCCGCCATCCGTACCTTGCATAGGCTCAGCTTGCGCATAGGCAAAAGGCAGCTGCATCACGCCCAACCCTAAAACTACAAGGCTGGCGAATACAGGTTTAGCGGTTTTGTCGACGTTCATGCCGTTCTCCTACTCTTGCACGCGGACTTCGCGGAACATGCCCATTTCCATGTGGTACATCAGATGGCAGTGATAGGCCCATCGTCCCAAGGCATCTGCGGTCACGCGATAGCTGCGTTTTGTTCCCGGCGGCATGTCGATCGTGTGTTTGCGAACCATGAACTCACCGTTTTCATCCTCCAGGTCACTCCACATCCCATGCAGGTGAATGGGGTGCATCATCATGGTGTCGTTTACCAGGACAACTCTGACGCGCTCTCCGTACTTGAGACGAAGCGGCTCGGCATCCTCGAACTTGATGCCGTCGAAGGACCATGAGAATTTTTCCATGTGCCCGGTCAGGTGCAAGGTGATCGTCCGGCTTGGCTCCCTGCCATCCGGGTCCTGAAACGTGCTCTTCAGATCTGCGTAGGTCAGTACCCGGCGGCCGTTGTTTCTCAGGCCCATGCCGGGATCGTTGAGTTTCGGCGTGGGGCTCATCGTCTGCATGTCGACCAGTGGATTATTAGCTTCGGAGGCTGGGTGGGGTTCCATGGTGCCCATGCCGCTCATGCCCTGGATCGAACTGCCATCCATGCCCGTCATTCCCTGCATGGAGTCGTCACTACCTGCCGCCATCTGGCTGTGGTCCATGCCCTCCATGCCTTGCATCGAATCCTGGCCAGCGCCCTTCATGTCGCCATGGTCCATGCCGCCCATATCACCCATGCCGATGTCGCTCATCGTGACCAGCGGGCGTGGGTCCAGCGGCGGTACAGGGGCTGAAGACCCTTCATGTACCGCCAATGTTCCTCTTGCGAAACCTGTGCGGTCCATCGACTGGGCAAACAGGGTGTGCGCGTTTTCGGTGGGTTCTACGATCACATCGAAAGTTTCGGCCACGGCGATGCGGAACTCATCAACGCTGACCGGCTTCACGTGCTGCCCGTCTGCCGCGACGACGGTCATCTTCAGGCCGGGAATGCGCACGTCGAAGTAGCTCATTGCCGAGCCATTGATGAACCTTAACCTTAGCCGTTCGCCAGGCCGGAAAAGGCCAGTCCAGTTGCTGTCCGGAGCCTGTCCGTTGAGCAGGTAGGTGTAGGTGGCGCCGCTGACGTCGGCAAGGTCCGTGGGGCTCATATTCATTTGCGCCCACATTTTTCGATCTGCGACGGTGGCGGACCAGCCGTTCTTGCTGACATCGTCAATGAAGTCGCCGACGGTGCGCTTGTGTTGGTTGTAGTAGCCGGATTGTTTCTTGAGCTTTTTCATGACCCGCTCGGGGTCTTCATCCGTCCAGTCGGACAGCATCACCACATAGTCGCGGTCGTAGCTGAAGGGTTCGGGGTCTTTTGCATCAATGACGATTGGCCCATAGACACCGACCTGCTCCTGAAAACCGGAGTGACTGTGGTACCAGTACGTGCCGTTCTGTTTGACCTTGAACGAGTACACGTACAGGCCACCTGGCTCGATTCCGTGGAAGCTCAGGCCCGGAACACCGTCCATATTCACCGGCAGAATAATCCCGTGCCAATGGATCGAGGTGTTTTCCTTGAGCCGGTTTCTGACCCGCAGGGTCACCGTGTCGCCTTCGCGCCAGCGCAGCAGCGGCCCAGGGAGGCTGCCGTTGATGGTCATGGCGGTGCGTGGAGTACCTGTGAAATTCACGCCCATCTCACCGACAGAAAGATCGAAATCAGTGCCGGCAAGCACATTCGGTTGGCCCGGGCTGGTAATCGCCCACACCGGACTGCGCCACAGCCCAAAGCCTGCGAGTATCCCGCCCGCAGCCAAGGCTTTCACGAAGGTACGTCTTGATGTTCTGGAATGCATGAACGGTATCCAATAAGTCAGAATCCAGGCAGGTACGGATTCGCCTCAGGGACCCGCTGCCAACCGCTATTTAGCGAGCAAGATGCCACATGACAGGCACGCGGATGATTACATTTCAGTCAGGTTGGCAAGGGCGGTCAGGCTCGCGCGGAGATTGAACAGCTTTTGTTATCTGGCCGCTCCGACGGGCGCCATGTGTTCCCCCCAAAGGTCATCGTCAATTGCCTGGGTAATCCGCGATTACCCGATCATTACCGGTATCGGTCAGACCTATCACCTGATACGGCTGTTTGGTCGAGCCATACTCCATACCGGGCGAACCCGATACCATACCGGGCACCGCGATTCCAACGAGGTCGGGGTGATTCTTCAGATCAAGGATCTGTGCCACTGGCACATGCCCTTCGACGAATTTTC
>ERZ1463034.63-NODE-63-length-35958-cov-48.483302_pt1 | contig 35958 bp, 33 predicted proteins | sample MGYA00564480_ERZ1463034 | MGnify/ENA primary metagenome ERZ1463034 (study PRJEB39244, sample SAMEA3635122) | Helicobacter pylori | study: EMG produced TPA metagenomics assembly of PRJEB11511 data set (Assembly of a 5300-year-old Helicobacter pylori...
CACGCTGCTGTCAACACCTCTTTTTTACCGCTTTCGATCCAGAAGATCAAAACCCTTTCCTCGCCGCTTACTCTGGATAACTCTTTGATTTACAAGGAGTTTTCCGTTTCATCTGCTCCGGAAGAGGTGCGAATTATAGACAGATTTTACGGGGCGTCAAGGGCTTATTGTGACCTTTGTTACAGCGGGTGCCTTTTGAGCCTTTAACCGAGGGATACGCCTAGCAATTGCCGGGATTCGCAGGACTAACAGCAATGCTCCAATGACTGCGTAGACAGCCCACTCTTTAAGGTCTGCGCGAACTATCCAGAGCATATGCAGCAATCCCAGCCCAAGAATCACGTAAACCAATCGGTGAAGCTTCTTCCAGCGAGCGCCTAATCGGCGCTGACTATAGCGATTGGAAGTGACCGCCAACGCCAGCAGACAAACAAACGCCAGACTGCCGACAATAATGTAGGGCCGCTTAATCAGCTCTACCCCCAACTGAGCCCAATCCAACCCGAGGATAAAGACCGCATAGGCACTCAGGTGCATGACCACATAAGCGAAACACCACAATCCAAGCTGCCGACGGACCGCGATCCATCCCGCCCAACCGCTCAACCGCTGCAACGGAGTCATCGCCAACGTGATCAGAAGCAAAATCAAGGTACCCAACCCCAGGCGATCGACCAGGATCTTGCCGGGATCAGGCCCCAAAGCAAAGCTCCAGGCCTGATACAACCAAAGAATAGGGGCTACGCACGCTGCAACGAAGACGCCCACGCGCCAAAAGGGATAACGCATCAGTAGTTCTTCCGCAGATCTAGGTTGCTATATAAGGAGGCAACCTCCTCCCCATAACCATTGAACATTTCCGTCCGCCTGATATTCGGGCTGAACAACCCGCTCGGCAGGCGTCGCTCTTGCGCTTGCGTCCACCGAGGATGATCCACAGTCGGATTCACATTGGCGTAAAAGCCATATTCACTCGACGCGATGCTCTGCCACGTCGTTTTTGGCTGCTCGCTGACCAGACTGATACGCACAATCGACTTCACGCTTTTGAAGCCGTACTTCCATGGCACGACCAGACGCAAAGGCGCGCCGTTCTGATTGGCCAGATCCCGCCCATACATACCCACCGCAAGAATAGCCAAGGGGTTCATCGCCTCATCCAGACGCAAGGCCTCGACATAGGGCCAATCGATCAGGGCAAAGCCGGAGCGCTGGCCAGGCATGCTTTTAGGATCTTGAAGTGTTTCGAAGCGGATGTACTTGGCCTTCGAAGTGGGCTCCACCTGCTTAAGCAATTCCGATATGGGAAAGCCGATCCAGGGGATGACCATCGACCAGGCCTCTACACAACGCAGGCGGTAGATTCGCTCTTCCAGTTGATAGGGCTTCATGAAGTCTTCGAGCGCATAACGCCCTGGTTTTCCAACCTCGCCATCGACCACCACACTCCACGGCTCGGTTTTCAAGGTGCCCGCATTTTTCGCAGGGTCACCCTTGTCGGTCCCGAACTCATAGAAGTTGTTGTAGTGAGTTGCGTCCTTGAATGGCGTAATCGCCTCACCCTTGACGGTGACGGCCTGCCATTTGGTATCAGGCAGTTTTGCGTTGAACCATGCAGGCGCAGAACCCGGTTCTACCCCCGCATAGGGAGAAGGATCAGCGGCACTGGCCCAGCGCGGCAGCGCACTGATGGCCAGTCCGGCGATGGAGCTACCGAGCAATGCGCGACGGGAGATATAGAATGATTCAGGCGTAACATCCGACTCTTTACAGGCGGATGCCGCAGGTAGCTTGATTAGCATTGATGACTCCACAGCTAGAGGAACTTATGCACCAGTAGGCTGTGGAGTATGGTAGAAATTGCAGATCACTCAGCCGATTTGTGACGACGAAGTCGTAACAAATATTGCACTGGCCCTGAGGCTGCGTAGGCAAGGAACACGAGCAGGAGGATACGAGGCGGATCACTGAACACGACCGCAAAGACCAATACGACGGCAAGAATGGCGACAAAAGGCACGCGCCCCTTGAGATCCAACTCCTTGAAACTGTTGTATTTGATATTGCTGACCATCAGCATGCCAGCGGCAGCCACCAGCAAAGCAACCAGAAACGACATTTTCGATCCCTGGATGCCGTAGTCACTGAAGGCCCAGACCGTTCCCGCCACAACACCCGCCGCAGCCGGACTGGCCAGGCCAATGAAGTAGCGCTTGTCGGCCTTGCCGACCTGAGTGTTGAACCGTGCCAGACGCAGCGCAGCACCGGCGACATAGATGAAGGCGACCATCCAGCCGACCTTGCCCATATCCCCCAATGCCCAGCCAAACGCCAATAAGGCGGGCGCGACACCAAAGGCAACCATGTCGGCGAGCGAGTCGTACTCGGCACCGAAGGCACTCTGAGTATTGGTCATGCGTGCGACACGACCATCAAGACCGTCGAGTACCATCGCGACGAAAATGGCGATAGCGGCAAAGGCAAAATACTTGCTCGCCCCGACCTGATCGCCAGCACTCAACGCGCTCTGCGCACTCATCGAGCTGATGATGGAATAGAAGCCAGCAAAAAGGTTCGCTGTAGTGAACAGATTAGGCAGCAGATAGATACCACGATGCCGGACCTTACGCCCTTCGGCATCATGCCCTTCTTCAATGTGCTCATCGATCGGTAGCAGGCTTTCGGCGTCAGAGGCCTGGTTTGGCTCTTCGGGACGTTCGCTCATGGACAATACCTTGCAACGGTGTGGAGAGTTTCGACAGATGTTTGCGACGAGGGTTCGTCATCAAACGATGCAGCTTTATACCAGAAGCGTGCAACCAAAACGAAAAAACGCGGCCGAAGCCGCGTTTTTCCAAAACAAAATCCTGGAACCAGGGATCAGTTCTTGGCTTTGTCGACGATCTTGTTCGCTGCAATCCACGGCATCATGGAGCGCAGTTTTTCACCGATGATTTCGATGCCGTGATTAGCGTTGTTACGACGCTTGGCAGTCATCGAAGGGTAGCCAGTGGCACCTTCGCTGATGAACATCTTGGCGTACTCACCATCCTGAATGCGTTTCAGGGCGTTGCGCATGGCCTGACGCGATTCGGCGTTGATCACTTCCGGACCGGTCACGTATTCGCCGTATTCAGCGTTGTTCGAGATCGAGTAGTTCATGTTGGCGATACCGCCTTCGTACATGAGGTCAACGATCAGCTTCAATTCGTGCAAGCATTCGAAGTAAGCCATTTCCGGCGCGTAGCCAGCTTCAACCAGGGTTTCAAAGCCTGCTTTGACCAGCTCAACGGTACCGCCGCACAGAACGGCTTGTTCGCCGAACAGGTCGGTTTCGGTTTCGTCTTTGAACGTGGTTTCGATGATACCGGTACGGCCGCCGCCAACGCCCGAAGCGTAGGACAGTGCGACGTTTTTGGCGTTGCCGGATGCATCCTGGTAAATAGCGATCAGGTCAGGAATACCTGCGCCTTTGACGAACTCGGAGCGCACGGTGTGACCCGGTGCTTTCGGCGCGATCATGATCACGTCGAGGTCAGCGCGAGGCACGACCTGGTTGTAGTGGATCGCGAAGCCGTGGGAGAAAGCCAGGGTTGCGCCTTTCTTCAGGTTCGGCTCGACTTCGTCACGGTACAACTGGGACTGGAATTCATCCGGGGTCAGGATCATGACAAGGTCAGCAGCAGCAACAGCAGAAGCAACGTCAGTCACTTTCAAGCCATGAGCTTCAGCCTTGGCGACAGTAGCCGAACCCTTGCGCAGACCAACAGTGACATCTACGCCGGAGTCTTTCAGGTTGCACGCTTGAGCGTGGCCCTGGGAACCGTAACCGATGATGGCCACTTTTTTGCCCTGGATGATCGAAAGGTCGCAGTCTTTGTCGTAATAAACTTTCATGAAATTCCCCTGTTATCCTGGCCGTTCAGGCCATTTGCGTAATGAGTTAAATGCTCAGCACTTTGTCGCCACGGGCAATGCCCGTCACGCCACTGCGTACTGTTTCCAGGATCGCCGAAGTTCCGATAGCCTGAATGAAGCTGTCCAGTTTATCGCTCGTTCCGGTCAGTTGCACGGTGTACACGCTACTGGATACGTCAACGATTTGCCCACGGAAAATATCCGTGGTGCGCTTGATCTCGGCGCGCTGGGCGCCAGTGGCCTTGACCTTGACCAGCATCAGCTCGCGTTCGATGTGCGCGCTTTCAGACAGATCGACCAACTTGACCACTTCAATCAATTTATTGAGGTTCTTGGTGATCTGCTCGATCACCTCATCGTGCCCCACGGTGGTCAACGTCAGGCGCGACAGGGTCGGGTCTTCAGTCGGCGCCACGGTCAGGCTTTCGATGTTGTAGTTGCGCTGCGAAAACAGACCAACAACCCGTGACAATGCACCAGGTTCGTTTTCCAGCAAAAGAGAAATGATGTGCCGCATGATTAAGTCCGCTCCGTCTTGCTCAGCCACATATCGCGCATGGAGCCGTCTTTGATCTGCATCGGGTAGACGTGCTCGCTGGTATCAACCTTGATATCAAGGAACACCAGGCGGTCCTTCATGGCGAAGGCTTCTTCCATCATCGGCTTCAAATCTTTCAACTCAGTGATTCGCATCCCGACATGACCATAGGCTTCGGCCAGTTTTACGAAGTCCGGCAAGGACTCCATGTAGGAATGTGAATGACGAGCGCCGTAGTTCATGTCCTGCCACTGACGCACCATACCCAGCGCGCCGTTGTTCAGGTTGATGATCTTCACCGGCAAGTCGTACTGCAGGCAGGTGGACAGCTCCTGGATGTTCATCTGGATACTGCCTTCACCCGTCACACAAGCGACATCCGCTTCTGGAAAGTTCAGCTTGACACCCATGGCCGCCGGGAAACCGAAGCCCATGGTGCCCAGTCCGCCGGAGTTGATCCAGCGGTTAGGCTTGTTGAAGCGATAGTACTGAGCTGCGAACATCTGGTGCTGACCCACGTCGGAGGTCACGTAGGCATCGCCACGCGTGACTTCGCTGAGCGTCTCGATAACGGTCTGAGGCTTGATGATGCTGCCGTCACCCTTGTTGTAAGGGAACATATCGCGATCAGCGCGCCACTCATCGACCTGCTTCCACCAACTGGCAACCGACTCCTTGTTAGGGGTTTCGCCGATGTCCTTGAGGGTGGCGACCATTTCGGTCAACACGCTCTCTACCGGGCCTACGATCGGGACGTCGGCCTTGATGGTTTTGGAGATCGAAGCCGGATCGATATCGATGTGGATGATCTTGGCGTTCGGGCAAAATTTTGCCGGGCCGTTGATCACTCGGTCATCAAACCGCGCACCGACCGCCAGGATCACGTCAGCATGGTGCATGGCCAGGTTGGCGGTGTAACTGCCGTGCATACCGAGCATGCCGAGAAACTGTCGGTCGTTGCCCGGGTAAGCACCAAGCCCCATCAAGGTATTGGTGACGGGTACGTTCAGCAGCTGTGCCAGCTCGGTCAATGGCGCAGAGCCATGACCCAGAATGACGCCGCCGCCTGCGTAGATGATCGGCCGCTTGGCCGCCAACAGCATTTCCACTGCCTTGCGAATCTGCCCCGAGTGACCACGCACAGCCGGGCTATAAGAGCGCAGCTTGGCTTTTTTCGGGAAGACGTATTCGAACTTCTCGGCCGGGTTGGTCATATCTTTCGGGATATCGACCACCACCGGACCAGGACGGCCGGATTGCGCCAGGTAGAACGCTTTTTTCAGGACCTCAGGAATTTCCGCAGCGCTTTTGATCATGAAGCTGTGCTTCACGATTGGCCGGGAGATACCGATCATGTCGGTCTCTTGGAACGCGTCGGTGCCGACCATGGTGCTCGGAACCTGGCCAGACAGGATCACCATCGGGATCGAGTCCATGTAGGCGGTTGCGATGCCAGTGATGGCATTGGTCGCGCCAGGGCCCGAAGTCACCAGTACCACACCGGCTTTACCGGTGGCACGGGCGTAACCGTCAGCCATATGAGTTGCTGCTTGCTCATGACGAACCAGGATGTGAGTCACAGCCGGTTCTTTGAACAGCGCGTCGTAAATATGCAGGAGGGCACCACCAGGGTACCCATAGATATTCTTAACGCCTTCGTCACGCAAAAAGCGGACGACCATTTCAGCGCCAGATAAAAGCTCCACGTTGTTCACCTCTAAAACGCCAGAATACCGCCCACAAAAAAGGGACGGGTCTTAATAGGTTTACTGCTAGCAGAGCATGAGCGACGGTGGTCGCCGACTACGTCAGCACTGACTGAGCAAGTATTGGGAGGTCCCCAAAGTGTTTGCGGGGCTTTCCCACCCAGCGCGAGGTAACGCGTTGCGGGTGTTACAGGTCGACGCGGATGTGCGCCTCATGATCTACCGAGAGGGTCTGCTTCTGGCAGTCCATCTACAGCGAACGTTGGATTGTTGTGATTAGACCTCTTCAAGTCAAGTCATCCGTGCGCTTTCTTCCGACTAACCGCATGAAAAGTCACTGAGTGACGGCTGCTGGCATGCACTTATGGTAGGTTGCCGGTGCACAGCCATCGAAGGAGGCACCATGCGCTACAGGACCCTAGCGGCCGTTCTTTTGTTTACAGTGAGCGCCACCAGCCAAGCCGGGCAGATCTATAAATGGGTCGATGCCCAAGGCCAGACTCATTTTGATGCGCAACCGCCAGCCGGGCAGCCGACGCAACAGATTGATGTGCAGAAGGCTCCGCCAGCCCCTCCCCGCCCTTCCCCGGCGGCAGGCAGCGTGCAGGGCGACCAGAAAGCAATAGAAAGCAAAGTCAAAAAACAGATTGCGGTGCAGGAGACCAAACGGGCGAAGTATTGCGAAGACGTAAGGACCAATCTGGTCCAGCTTCAAAACAATCCGCGCCTGCGTGAGGAAGTGAATGGAGACGTGAGGCGTTTGACCGAGGAAGAGCGTCAGACCCGAATAGCCGAAACCCAAAAAACCATTAGCGAAAACTGCCAGTAAACGCGCCAGGCAAAGAGCCGAGCGTCAACTGACCTCGGTGATCAGTCGATCGAACTGCGCCAGCAGTTGCTGAAGCTGTCGAGCTTCACCCTGACGGCTTGCATAGACCATCTCGGCCATTTCCAGAATACCCGACGCATTGGGTAAGGGTAGATCCTGTTCGAGGATGACTTTCATCCGCGGTAGAAAAATCCACTGCAACCACTGGTGGAACTCCAGCGTATCCACGGAAAAAGGCTCGCGACTGGCCAACACCTGCTCACTGGGTGGCAGATCACTCCACCAACCCAGCACACGCAGTTCACGCTCGATCAGCAGCAATTGCTCTGCGATCCGAGGGAAGCGCCTATCCATCAGAAGCTGACCTTGGCTTTTTGGCGGGCCACTGCTGCGCCAGCCGGATCCCCCTGCTTCTCACGCGATTGGGCAATCAAACCCCACAGGCTTGCCTGCAGACTTGGCCGCCCATTGGCGTAGGTCAGGCCACGGCGAGCGAGCTGTTCGGCCTGCGCTGCATCCCCTTGAGCCAGACGCACTTGCGCCAGACGGTAAAGCACTTGCGGCTCACGGGGCGCCACACGCTGGGCACGCTCAAGGCTCGACGACGCGCCATTCAGATCGCCGCTGGCTTGTTGCTGCTGAGCCGTCGTGAGCAACGACAAGACCGGGCCATCCAGCTGTTCGTCCGCAGACAAACCGCCACCACTTGGGATACCGCTCGGCATTACAGGCGCAGGCGCGCCGTAGTTGCCGGTATTAGCGGGCGCCGTATTCACGGGGGCAGAGTTGATCGGCGATGGGCTGATCGGCGACGTATCGATCGGGCTGGTGCTGATCGGCGCAGTATTGATTGGCGCCGCGTAACTCTGGATCGGCGCAGAACTACCACCACCGCCAGGCACCATCACCACTACACCTGAATCTTGCGGGATCGCTTGCCGCTGCTGAGGCTGGGCAACATTGGGCCGATACGTGCCCTTGTTGTTGGCGGGGATACGCTCACTGTTGGAGACCTTGCTACCGGAGTCCACCACCGGAATTGAGCCACGCTGCACGCTGGCACAGCCATTAAGCAAAGCCAAAGCCGTTACCGCAGGAATCCACCACTTATTCACATCACATCCTCTTTGCTTAATTCAACCAGCCCTTGACCCAATCCATCACTGCATCGGCCGGTGCTGGATTGACACCGCCACAGGCTGCGCCGGGTGCCGGTTCACTGCCGCGAATATACGGCATCTGGACCGCATTCGGGCAGGTTGAATCGGAGCCTTGACCGGTACTGGCATTGATCCAGACCTGAACCACATTGTCCGGCTGCGGCATATCCAATGGAAGTGGGTCTGCCTTGCGCATGAAGCTTGTCCAAATCTGCAACGCGCCGGTGGCACCGGTAAACGGAGTCTTGCCGTTATCATCGCGGCCCAGCCAGACAACGGCCAGCAAGTCCTGACTGAAACCCGCGAACCAACTGTCACGCGAGTCGTTACTAGTGCCGGTTTTGCCCGCCAGATTCAGAGAGCTCGGCAGTTGACTGTAGACCGACTTACCCGTGCCTTCGCGCATGACGCGCTGCATCGCATTCTGTACCAGGTAAATCGAGCCCGGATCGAAACGCTGCTGAATCTGGAACGGATAACGCTTGAGTGGCTCGCCCTCGGCAGTCAGTACGCTGCGAATACCGCGCATCGGCGTATTGAAGCCACCGTTTGCAATGGTTTGGTACATGGTTGCCACCTCCATCGGACTGAGCCCGCCCGCGCCCAGCAACATCGACGGATACGCAGGCCATTCACGGGTCACACCCAACTTGGCCAAGGTTTTGAACACATTCGGCACACCCAGCTCAAGCCCCAGTTTGGCCGTGGACAAGTTGTAGGAATGTGCCAACCCTTGGTACAGGAAAATGTTGCCATGCGCCTTGCGGTCGTAATTCTGAGGTTTCCAGATCTGACCATCTGCACCCTTGACCGAAAATGGCTCGTCGGACACCCAACTGGTCAGCGTGTACTGACTTGGACGCTCGAGGGCCGTGAGATAGATGGCCGGCTTGACCAGCGACCCAATCGGCCGTACGGCATCGATTGCCCGGTTGAACCCGGCATACCCTGCCTGACGGCTACCGACCAACGCCTGGACTTCGCCGGTTTCCGGATTGGTCACGACCATTGCCGCCTCCACATCCTCGGAACCCTTGCGACCCGCCAACTTCTTGAATGTTTCGTTGACCGCGGCCTCGGACTTCATCTGCAGGATCGGATCAAAACTGGTGAAGATGCGCAGACCTTCTTCGGTCAAGTCTTCGTCGCGATAGTCTTCACGCAACTGACGTTTGACCAAGTCCAGGAAGCCGGGGAACGAGCTGTCCGCCAGGCTGCCAGTCTTGGTCACACCCAGCGGCATTTTCTTGGCCGCAGCGACGACTTCCGGCGTCGCCACGCCCTGTTGCTCCAGAAGGTCGAGCACCAGGTTGCGGCGTTCCAGCGCGCGCTCGGGATAGCGGCGCGGGTTGTAATAGGAAGGGCCTTTAACCATGCCGACCAGCAGCGCTACCTGATGCAACTTCAGTTCGGACAGCGGCTGGCTGAAGAAGTACTGGCTGGAGAGACCGAAACCGTGGACTGCTCGTTGCCCGTCCTGCCCAAGGAAGACCTCGTTGAGGTAAGCCTCGAGGATTTCCTGCTTGCTGTAGTGCACCTCCAGCAGCAAGGCCATCATGGCTTCGGTCAGTTTCCGGTTAAGGCTGCGCTCGTTGCTCAGGTAGAAGTTCTTGACCAACTGCTGGGTCAGCGTACTGCCGCCCTGACGCATCTGCCCGGCAGACGCGTTGACCCAGAACGCCCGGGCAATCGACTTTGGCGACACACCGAAATGGTGATAAAAATCCCTGTCTTCAACCGTGATCAGCGTATCGAGCAAATACGGCGGCGCCTGATCGATCTTGATCAGGATGCGGTCTTCGAGATTCTTCGGGTAAAGCCCGCCGATCAATAACGGTTCGAGCCGCGCAACCGACAATTTCGAGCCATCGGTCGCCGATAACCCGGCCACATAGTCGCCCGAGAAACGCACGCTGACTTGCTGTGCAGGGTCCGTGCCTTCATAAAACTGGAAACCACGGGTATTGAGATCGACCCTGGTGCCGTTCACCGCTGCCGCGCCCGGCCCATTGGCGACGCTTTCACGGCGATAGCCCAAGGCATCGAGTTCAGTCAGGAAATCGACCTGAGAAAGCTTTTGTCCGACGAATAGCTCCAGCGGGCGGGCGTAAACCTTGGCCGGAATCGTCCAGCGCTTGCCAGAAAACTTTTCCTGGACGATAGCGTCGAGATAAACCGCAAAGCCTGCGAGCACGACAAGGCCTACCAGTCCGAGCTTCAAAGCCCAGCCAAACCAGGTGCGAAGACCGCCAGAGGCGCGTTTTTTGGGGGTACGGGGAGTGCGGGTACGAGTCATGGCGGCGGATTATACGCACTTTGTTCACGATCGACAGGCACCCTCGGGCGGTTTGCAGCGCAGCCATGAATCGCCATAATAGCAGCCTTGATTTTCAACCCCTTGAAGGATCGCCTGTGAGCCAGTCCCTGATTGCCGCGCTGCAAAACCCGGCCCTCTATCCGCATCCGGTAGAAGGTTTCCAGGTCATTGAGACGCATATCTCGTGGGTGCTGCTCACCGGCCCCTACGCGTACAAAATCAAGAAGCCGGTCAACTTCGGCTTCCTCGATTTCACCAGCCTGCCGGCACGCGAGCATTTTTGTCGCGAAGAGCTGCGCCTGAACCAGCGTCTGACTAGCGATTTGTACCTGGATGTCTTGCCGATTACCGGCAGCGTTGAAGCACCGCAACTGGGCGGCGATGGCGAGGTCATCGAGTACGCACTTAAAATGCGCCAGTTCCCACAAAGCCAGTTGCTCAGCACGCTGCAGGCCAATGGCGAATTGACGCCGTCGCACATCGACGAGATGGCCAGGCAGATTGCAGAGTTCCACATCAACGCACCGCACGTCCCACAGGAACATGCGCTTGGCGCACCTGAAAGCGTGATGGCGCCGGTCCTGCAAAATTTCGAACAAATCCGCCCGTTGATCAGTGACAAGGCTGACCTGCAGCAACTGGACGCGCTCCAGGCGTGGGCTGAGTCCAGCTTCGAGCGACTCAAAGACCTTTTCGCACAGCGCAAGGCGGCAGGTTTCATTCGCGAGTGCCATGGCGATATTCACTTGGGAAACGCCACGCTGATCGACGGCAAGGTGGTGATTTTCGACTGCATTGAATTCAACGAGCCCTTCCGCCTGACTGATGTCTATGCCGACATCGCGTTCCTGGCCATGGACCTGGAAGACCGCGGCCTGAAATCACTGTCACGGCGCTTCATCAGCCAGTACCTGGAACTGACCGGCGATTATCAGGGCCTGGAACTGCTGAATTTCTACAAAGCCTATCGTGCACTGGTCCGTGCCAAGGTTGCATTGTTCAGCCTGCCAGAGCACGCCGATCCCGTGCAACGCGCCAGCACCCTGCGCCAATACCGCAATTACGCCAACCTGGCAGAAAGCTACAGCGCCATCCCATCGCGGTTTCTGGTCATTACCCACGGTGTTTCCGCCGTCGGCAAGAGCCACGTAGCCATGCGTCTGGTGGAAGCATTGGGCGCGATTCGCTTACGCTCTGACGTCGAACGTAAACGTCTTTTCGGCAAGCACAGCGAGAACGGCGGTATTTATAGTGCCGACGCCAGCGTTGCCACCTATACCCACCTGCATCAACTGGCTGACAACGTATTGCGCGCAGGCTTCCCGGTCGTGATTGACGCGACCTACCTCAAGCGCGAGCAACGCGACGCCGCAGCAAAAGCTGCCGAGGCTTCGGGGGCGCCGTTCCTGATCCTAGATTGCAACGCGCCACAAGCGGTGATCGCGGGTTGGCTGGCGCAACGTCAGGCGCAAAATGTTGATCCGTCCGACGCGACCATGGAAGTGATTGAAGCTCAACAGGCCCATCGTGAAGCCTTGGGCGCTGATGAGATTCTGCGCAGCAAACGCGTCGAGACCAACAACAGCAGCGATCTTGATGGTCTGGTTGCCCATATCCGCCAGCGCCTGCCGGGGCTGTAAGCGATACTTTGTGCCGTGATGCAGTTAATGCTTCACGGCACAAAAATAGTGGCATTATACTGGCGCCACAATTCCAACAGGAGATGCCCCCATGAGCCAGCCTAAACAGCTCGACTCCCCGCTCTACGCTCTTCTGCACCAAGACGACATCACGGCCTTCAATGAACAGAAGCCAAAAACGGGTACCGTCGATCTTGTCGGCGGAGATTTCCGCGGTCTTGATCTACGCAGGCTGGACGCCACCGGTGTCGATTTCACGGATGCCTATTTTCGTGCAGCCGATCTACGCGGAGTGGACCTGCGTCACACCGCACTGGAAGGCGCCAGCATTGGCCATGCACAGATCTCCGGGACTTTTTTCCCGGCGGAACTGACGGCGGATGAAATTCTGATGTCTGTCAACTTTGGCACCCGGTTGCGCTACAGAACTAAATGATCGCCCGATAATCGGGCCCCGCACGCTCTATCGTGCGGGCCTGATCGTGCTGCCCATGTCCCCTGCGCATACCTGCCCCCTCCGAACTTGCCCCTGTCGAATGTCGCCTTCCCGAGCGAGCTTTAGCCTGCTGTATCAATAGCCCGCGCTTTCGCCACTGCCCGCTACACTCCTTTCAGATTTGCTCACACCGCAAACACAGTGCAGTGCTCAGCCATCGCAAGGAGGCTCGATGAACGATGAACTGCAACACTTGAAAAACCTCGGCAAGACGTCTGCCCAATGGCTGCATGCCGTCGGCATTCATAATGCTTCCGACTTGCGTCGGCTAGGCCCGGTGAACGCTTACAAAGCGGTACGTGCTCGAGGTTTTCGAGCATCGAAAGTGCTGCTTTATGCCATTGAAGGCGCGCTGTTGGACATGCATTGGAATGACATCCCCGTCGAGCGTAAACAAGCTCTGAACCAGCAACTTGAAGCACTTGCGCCGACCCAAAGGTACTAGGCGTCAATCCGTTGAAATTAGTTATGGACCAGGCATTGACACGCAAATGAGAATCGTTATTATTTCTGCAGCTGGTCGATGATTTGAAAGGCCAGTGGTTCGGACTCTCAGATTATCTCCTCATCAGGCTAATCACGGTTATTGACCCGGCTTTTTGCCGGGTCTTTTTTTGCCTGTATGAAAGCGCCGCCATCGCACTCGGCTAGTGCCCCGGCGCCAGCACGCCTAGCCGGGTCAGCACATCGTCGAGCAGGCTCGAAGCCCCTAGTCGCACACGATTGACATTGACCCAATGCGGGCCGAAGCGGGCACGAGCCAGGTCGAGATAGACCTGCGCATCCTCGAACGTGCGAATCCCGCCTGCCGCTTTGATTCCGGCCTGCCCGCCTGCCTCGGCAATCACCTCCAATATGATACGTCCGGCCTGGGGCGTGGCATTGACTGCGACTTTTCCAGAACTGGTCTCAATGAAATCAGCACCCGCCGCCAGGACGTCCACGCAGGCCTTACGGATGATCTGTGGGTCTTTCAATTCACCGGTTTCCAGAATGACCTTGAGTACCGCCCGTTCGCCACACGTCGTTTTGCACGCCGCAACCAAGTCCATCGCCGCTTGCTGGTCACCAGTCAGCAGGGTGCGATACGGGTACATCAGATCAATCTCATCGGCACCGGAGGCCAGGGCACCCCTGGTTTCAGAAACAGCGGACTGGATGTTGAGCCCGCCGTACGGAAAGTTGGCGACGGCGGCGACGCGCACCGTCTCCGCGTGCAATTCATCCAGGGTACGCCGCGCCAGTTGCACAAAACGCGGATAGACACACACGGCGGCGACAGTCCCCACGGGCGTTAGCGCTCGCTGGCAAAGGGCGATAATCCGCGCCTCTGTGTCATCGGCGTTGAGCAGGGTCAGATCAAGCAATCCGATCACTTGACGCGCCAACTGCTCATCCTGCGGAGTCATTTCGTTCATTCTGTCCAATCCCTTACACAACAGGCAGAACAATAAACGAGGCCGATGCTCCAGACTCGATCAAGCGTCGAACAGGGACATGGACTACAAAACTAAGGGAAGAGTCCGAATGAAGACGTGCCTAGGTGTGCAATGACAGCGATGATCAAGGCTTTTTAGGCTGGGCCCGCCATTGTGCGCAGTAATCCTGCTCAGGCAATGCCGGGGTGTACCAGACGTAATCGGCAGCCCCTTGCGACACCGGAGCGCCGGCTTGCGCCAGAAGCAGCACAACGGTGCCGTGGCTGACACCCAGATCCAGAAGGTGCGTGGGCACACCCAAGTCCTTGCGCGCATGGTAAGTACCGGCAAACAGCAGCGCGGGTGAAGGTGCTTCGAGCAGTCTCTGCGCCATGCGCCGGTCTCGCTGCTGCTGGACCGCGAGCATCGCAGGCATGTGCTCTTCCGGCAGCAATCCGCAATGGGATTCACGAATCTGATTCAGCAATTGCTCGCGCACCGCCGGGGTGGTCGAATGCACGCCGGTCAGCGTCGGTGCTTGCGTGTAGATCGCCGTGACGTCGCGAGCATCCAGGTTCGCCGACAACAACGGATAGGGCTGTCCCAGCGCATAGCGCACGACAGGCCCGTAAAGAGCCCAGTCCCAGCCCTTTTGCCACGCCAAAGCAGCGGGCAGGTCATCAGGAATACCCGACTTTCTGACCTCCGCCTGGACCGCATCAACCTTCGCTTGTTGGTCAGGAGTGAGCATTTCCAACAGCAGGCTGCCTTGCGCACGCTGATCGGCCAGCACCTGCAAAAGCCATAGCTGCAACGCATGATGATCGGGGTTGTCGTGCTGCTCACCGACAAGGACCCTCGGCGCCTGCGCTAAACGCTCGGCCAGCTGCTGCGGCGTCAGTTCCCGACCGCTGCTCATATCACGGATGACCCCGACATCCGCCTGCTCATGCCCACGCGGGCTTTGCCAGGCAGGTACCTTTCGTACGGGGGACGTGGTTTGGCAAGCACTCAGCGTAGCCAGTAACCCGGCAAGCAACATAATCCAGAGCAAACGAAGCATCAGGCCTGCCTTTTATCGCGCGATGATCAGAGGATGGCCGCGTTCGGGGTGAGCTTGCACCAATACCTCCAGGCCAAAGACCGACTTGAGGGGCTCAGGCTGGAGAACGACGGCAGGACTGCCCAGCGAATGGGCGTGACCACTCGCCAACAACAGTAAACGATCACAGTAGCGCGCAGCCAGATTCAAATCGTGCAGGATGACCATCACCGCGGCCCCGCGATCGGAAAACTCGCGGACTGCTTGCAGAATGGTGTGCTGATGCAGCGGGTCGAGCATTGATGTTGGCTCGTCGAGTAATAACGTTTGACCACGTTCACCCGGCCATAGCTGTGCCAGCACACGCGCCAAGTGCACGCGCTGGCGTTCGCCACCGGACAACGCCATATAACTGCGCCCCTGTAGATGCGCCGCATCCGCAGCGATCAACGCGGCACGAATGACGTCCGCATCACGCACCCGACCACTGTCATGGGGCAAGCGCCCCATCGCCACCACCTCCTCCACCCTAAAAGAAAAACTCAAGGTCGAGCTTTGCGGCAGTACCGCCAAACGCTGCGCCCGCTCTGAACCGCCCCAGTCGGCCAATCTTTTTTGATCCAGCCAAACCTGCCCCCGAGCGGCTTTCAGCTCACCACACAACGCCCCCAGCAAGGTACTTTTGCCGGCACCGTTGGGGCCCAGTACGCCGAGAATCTCACCTGGGCGAAGGTCCAGTGTGATATCCGTCAACACCGTTTTTGTACCGCGTTGAATGTGCAGGTTTTCACTGCGTAGCATCAGGTGCGCCCTCGTAACGGCATCAGGTACCTCCACGCACACGTCATCAGGTACGCCCACGCACCAACAGGTATAAAAAGAACGGCGCACCCAAAAATGCGGTCACGATACCGATCGGCAGCTCAGTTGGCACCAATACCAAACGCGCAAAGATATCCGCAAACAACAACAGGCAGGCCCCCGCCAACGCCGAGGCAGGTAACAGCACGCGATGATCAGGCCCCGTCAACAAGCGCACCAGATGCGGCACGATCAGTCCGATAAAGCCAATCATGCCCGCCGCAGCCACTGCTGCACCGACACCCAGCGCGGTACAAAAAATCAGTTCACGCTTGAGCTTTTCGACATCGACGCCCAAATGCCGGGCTTCGGATTCCCCCAGCAGCAAGGCGTTCAACGCTTTGGCCCGACGCGGCAGCCACACGATGATCAGCACACAGACCAATAGCAACGGCCACAATCGGGCGTAGCTGGCGCCGTTGAGGCTGCCCAGATTCCAGAATGTCAGGGTGCGCAAGGTGGCGTCATCGGCCAGGTAGGTGAACAGGCCGATGGTCGACCCCGCCAATGCGGTCAGTGCGACGCCGGCCAACAGCATGATCGCGATGCTGGTCTGCCCATCGCGCCGACCCAATCGATAGACCATCGCGGTCACGCCCAGCCCACCGATGAACGCACACAGCGACAACAAATAGGGCGCTAGCACTTCCGGCAAGCCGCCAAAAACCGAGCCGCTGACAATCGCCACCGCAGCGCCCAAGGCTGCACCGCTGGAAACACCGACCAGTCCGGGATCGGCCAGCGGATTGCGAAACAAGCCTTGCATGGCAGCGCCAGTCAATGCCAGCACCGCACCGACGACCAGCCCAAGAAGGGTACGCGGCAAGCGGATCTGGCCGAGAATCAGTTCGGCCTGCTCCAGGCCTGCGCCCGACACGGGTACGCCCAGCAGACGCAACCCCGCTCGCAAGGTGTCCATCAGCGGCAAACTGATGGGGCCCAGCGCCAGGGAAAGCCAAAACGCGATAAAGCACACCCCACTCAAACCAATGAACAGGGCGCGCGGCGGCACTAAACCGTTCATTGCGGCGACAACTCCGCCATAGAGCCTTCGGCCACCCGAGACGCCGGTTTACAAAAGGATTCGGCACAAAGACCGAGACCACTGGCACGAAGGCCCATATCGAGGTTCCCTTGAATATTGACCGCTAGCCACTTTCAGGAAGCAGCATCCAACGGCCAGAGCTGCGACACTGTCGAGCGTTGAACACGCCAGCTGTTCGATAATTGTTGGCATTCTTGCATCAAGCTTAATCACCCGCTCAGGCCATTTCGCGTCCGGGTGGGAACTTACTGGCGATCGGAGCCAAGCATGAAATTTCTCTGCGCCGCAGATTACCTGACTGAATCCCAAAGTCGGGGTTTTGATTTAGACGGTCTCAAACTGCTGGCGATACGCCGGGAAGGGCAAGTCTTTGTCTACCGCAACCGCTGTCCGCATCGAGGTGTACCGCTGGAGTGGCAGCCGGATCAATTTCTCGACACGAGCGCAAGCCTGATTCAGTGCGCAACCCACGGCGCCCTGTTTCTGATTGAAAGCGGAGAATGTGTGTCCGGGCCTTGCGCAGGACAATCGTTAAGCGCAATTGCTTGTCGCGAAGACCCGAGCGGGGTCTGGATCAGCCCGACCTAGTCACGTTGACGGTGCTAAATGCACCTCAAGCCGACGGTCGATGCGAACCTCATCAGGGGTCAACTGCACTCCGTAGGCCAAGACCTGAACACCTGCCGCAACCGCGTCACTCAGGGCCGCAGCATACGCAGGGTCAATCTCTTCGGCCGGGCGCACTGCGTCGATCCCGGTCAGGTTGACGCAATACAACAGCACCGCACGCACACCTTCCCGAGCCAGGCTCGCCAACTCACGAAGATGGCGAGCCCCGCGCTGGGTCACTGCGTCTGGAAAAGCAGCAATCCGCGAATCGTCAAACCCCAGGGTCACGCTTTTGACTTCGACAAAGGCAGGCCCGCTCGAATAATCCAGGCGAAAATCCACCCGACTGTTTTCCTGGCCGTAAGCCACCTCTCGCTTGAGGGCGGTAAAGCCGTTCAGCTCGGTGATCACCCCAGCAAGCAAGGCCTCCTCCACCAGGTGATTCGCCCGTCCGGTGTTGACACAGGCGAAGCGCCCTTGCGGGGTTTCACTGATCTCCCACGTACCCGGCAGCTTGCGTTTGGGATCGTTGGATCGACTGAACCAAATGCGCCCACCCGGCGCCATGCAGTTGAACATCGAACCGGTATTGGGGCAGTGAATAGTCAGCTTTTCGCCACTGGCCGTTTCAATATCGGCGAGAAAGCGCTTGTAGCGAATCAGTAGACGGCCTTGTTCCAGTTCAGGAGAAAAGCGCATCAGCCCTGCCAACTCCGCAGGCCACGGGCAATCCGCTCAACCGCCTCCTGCAAACGCGGCAGGCTCTGGGTGTAGGCAAACCGTACGTGGTGACCCGCCTGAAAACGGCCGAAGTCCAACCCTGGGGTGATCGCGACGTGCTCCGTTTCCAGAAAGTGCCGACAGAACGCAAACGCATCGCCGCCAAAGGCGCTGATGTCCGCGTAAAGGTAGAACGCTCCCTCTGGCTCGACAGCAATGCCAAAACCCAATTCGCGCAAGGCCGGCAACAGGAAATCACGCCGACGCCCAAACTCGGCACGTCGCTCTTCGAGAATCGCCAGGGTCTGCGGTTCGAAACAGGCCAGCGCCGCATACTGGGCCATGCTCGGTGCACTGATGTAGAGGTTTTGCGCGAGTTTTTCCAGGTCTGCCACAGCATCTTCGGGGGCGACCAACCAACCCAAACGCCAGCCGGTCATACCGAAATACTTGGAGAAGCTATTCAGCACGAAAGCATCATCATCGACTTCAAGCACGCTGGCCGCATCGCAGCCGTAAGTCAGCCCGTGGTAGATCTCGTCCACCACCAAATGGCCATTACGCGCTTTCAACGCCGCGGACAACGCAGCCAGCTCATCGCGTTGTAGCAAAGTACCGGTCGGGTTGGCTGGCGATGCGACCAGCGCGCCGACGCTGTCCTGGTTCCAGTTCTGCGCCACCAGATCCGGCGTCAGTTGATAACGAACCTCCGGCCCCACCGGCACCAGTTGCGCGGCCCCCTCAACCAGTCGGAGAAAATGCCGGTTGCACGGGTAACCTGGGTCGGCCAACAGCCAGTGTTTACCGGGGTCTACCAGCAGGCTGCTGGCAAGCAGCAAGGCGCCCGAACCACCGGGGGTCACAAGAATTCGGTGCGGATCGACAGTCACCTGATAACGCTGGGCATAGAAGCCAGCGATGGCTTCACGCAACTCGGGCAACCCACGGGCAGCGGTGTAGCGGGTTTTGCCCGCAGCCAATGCCGCCTGACCGGCTGCAATGATCGGCTCAGCCGTAGTGAAGTCCGGCTCGCCGATCTCCAGATGGATGACATCGTGACCCTCTGCCTGCAGTTCATTCGCCCGCGCCAGCAAAGCCATGACATGAAAAGGTTCGATAGCGCGACTGCGTGCACTGTAGGGCTGAGCCATAAGTCTTCCTTTTAGCGGGGAGCGTCGAAGTATTAATCCCGCGATTCTACCCAAGCGCCCGCGCAAGAGCCCGTTTAATGACGCGTTTACTGTCGAGCGGCGCCGAAACCTGATCGAAAATAAAACCCGGCAGGCGCCGTTGCGGGGACTAAAATTAGATTTCCGAACGCGTTTTTACGCCCAATGTCCAACTATCAGGGCTTTAAAGCCAAGCAATGACTGCACGCTCGACAACGGGGAGTGGCGCGCTCCGATTCGATCTGGTAAGTTCGCCCGCTTGCAGCCGCAGGGCCGGCAGGTGTCGGTGATGGATCATTCCTGCGCAATGGATTAGAAGAGTAAGAGGCGGTCCATTCATGCCCAATAAAGCACAGCAACAGAACAGCCAACTGATTCGCGGCTTTGTACCCTACGTTGAGAGTAAGGGCGAGGAGTACATGGGCGTTCGTATGCGCGCTCACTTCACCCATATTCTTGGCCAATGGAAAAAGGAACTGATGCAGGAGGTCGACAGGACCGTGCATCACATGCAGGATGAAGCTGCTAACTTTCCTGATCCTTCAGACCGCGCCAGCCAGGAAGAAGAATTCAGCCTGGAGCTGCGTGCCCGCGACCGTGAGCGTAAGTTGATCAAAAAGATCGACAAGACGCTGCAACTGATCGAAGACGAAGAATACGGTTGGTGCGAGTCATGCGGTGTAGAGATCGGTTTGCGCCGACTGGAAGCCCGTCCTACAGCCGACCTGTGCATAGATTGCAAAACACTGGCGGAAATCAAGGAAAAACAGGTCGGTAAATAATCTGTTTTCAACCTGAACAAGGGGCGCTCCGGCGCCCCTTGTGGTTCCTGGCGATTTGATTTGTCAGTGGATCGTGATCAACGAGTTCCAGTAACATCGCCCCCATGAAATCCCCTCCCTACATCGGGCGCTTTGCGCCAACCCCCAGCGGTTACCTGCATTTCGGCTCATTGGTTGCGGCCCTGGCCTCGTACCTTGACGCCCGCGCCGTGGGCGGCAAATGGCTTATGCGCATGGAGGATCTCGATCCGCCGCGCGAAGTCGCCGGTGCACAACTGGCGATTCTGCAAACCCTGGAGCGCTACGGTTTCGAGTGGGACGGCGAGGTCGTCTACCAAAGCCTGCGCCACGAAGCTTATGCTCAGGTGGTAAATCGCTGGTTGAGCCAGGGCCTGGCTTACGCCTGCACCTGCTCGCGCAAACAGCTGGAAGACTTCCACGGTATTTATCCGGGTCTGTGCCGCAATGCCGGACATGACCCTGAGCACGCGGCGGTACGTATCCGCGTGCCGGAGCTGGAGTACCGCTTCAAGGACCGTGTGCAAGGCGAGTTTGCTCAGCATCTGGGGCGAGACGTTGGCGACTTCGTCATTCGTCGGCGTGATGGTCTCTACGCCTATCAATTGGCGGTAGTGATCGACGATGCCTGGCAAGGGGTCACCGATATAGTGCGCGGCGCCGACCTGCTCGATTCCACGCCCCGCCAGCTTTACTTGCAAGAATTGCTCGGTCTGCCGCAACCCCGTTATCTGCACGTCCCGCTGATCACTCAGCCCGACGGCAACAAACTGGGCAAGTCGTATCGCTCGCCGCCCCTGTCCAGCGACCAGGCCATCCCACTCCTGCTGCGAGCCCTGCGGGCATTGGGCCAGCCCGTCAGCGATGAGCTTGAATATGCCAGCCTCAGAGAGTTACTCGACTGGGGAATTCGCCATTGGGACGCTGCGCTCATCCCCCGCACCCACAGCCTTGAAGAGGCTCTATTAAGCTGAGTTAGCATGCCAAGCGCACTCAAGTTCTGACCGTTATTAAAACGCCACTTGCAGCTTGGCCACCATCCAGTACCATCGCCGCACCTTTTTAGTGAGGGACCAGCATGTATATCTATCGATTGGTCCTGCTCCTGGTGGTGGGAATATACCTATTTTCCCCAGCCATCATGGACTGGTGGATTGAGCCGACAGGCGCGTGGTATCGCCCGTATTTACTCTGGCTGATTCTGATCGTCGTGACCTTTATCCTGCAGAGTCAACGTGATGCCGATGAGCTTTAGCCTGACCCAGATGATCCTGATCAGTGCCACCTATTTGCTGGTGCTGTTCGGCGTCGCCTGGGTCAGTGAGCGCGGCCTGATTCCGCGCTGGATCATTCGTCACCCGCTGACCTACACCTTGTCTCTCGGGGTGTATGCCAGCGCCTGGGCTTTTTATGGCACCGTTGGTCTGGCGTATCAGTACGGTTACGGCTTCCTTTCCAGCTACCTGGGTGTGTCCGGGGCCTTTCTGTTGGCGCCGGTGTTGCTCTACCCGATCCTCAAGATCACCCGCACATACCAGCTATCATCACTGGCCGACTTGTTCGCCTTCCGCTTTCGCAGCACCTGGGCCGGCGCGCTGACCACCATTTTCATGTTGATTGGCGTGCTGCCGTTACTGGCCTTACAGATCCAGGCCGTGGCCGACTCCATCAGCATCCTGACCCGTGAGCCAGTGCAGAACCGCGTTGCACTGGCGTTCTGCGCACTGATCACCCTGTTCACTATTTTCTTTGGTTCGCGGCACATCGCGACTCGGGAAAAGCATGAGGGCCTGGTGTTCGCCATCGCCTTCGAATCGGTGATCAAGTTGATCGCGGTCGGCGGTATTGGCCTATACGCCTTGTACGGAGTGTTCGACGGCCCGCAGCAACTGGAGCAGTGGCTGCTGCAAAACCAGGCTGCACTCGCCGCCCTGCATACCCCGTTGCAGGAAGGCCCTTGGCGCACCCTGTTGCTGGTGTTCTTTGCCTCAGCGATTGTCATGCCGCACATGTACCACATGACCTTCACCGAAAACCTCAATCCGCGTTCGCTGGTCAGCGCCAGCTGGGGTTTGCCGCTGTTTCTGTTGCTGATGAGCCTGGCCGTGCCGCTGATTCTCTGGGCCGGCCTTAAACTCGGCGCCACCACCAGCCCTGAATACTTCACTCTGGGCATCGGCATTGCCGCCAACAACAAAGCCCTGGCGCTACTGGCGTATGTCGGCGGGTTATCGGCAGCAAGCGGACTGATCATCGTCACCACCCTGGCCCTGTCCGGGATGGCGCTCAACCACCTGGTGTTGCCGCTGTATCAGCCACCTGCCGAAGGCAATATCTACCGCTGGCTGAAGTGGACCCGCCGCGCACTGATCGTTGCGATCATCATGGCCGGCTACGGGTTTTACCTGTTGATTGGCGCGCAGCAGGACTTGGCAAATCTGGGCATTGTGGCCTTCGTCGCCACTCTGCAGTTTTTACCGGGTGTGCTGTCGGTCCTGTATTGGCCGACTGCCAACCGTCGGGGCTTTATCGCCGGGTTGCTGGCCGGGATCATCGTGTGGATGGTGACCATGCTGTTGCCGTTGATCGGCAACTTTCAGGGTTTCTACATTCCTCTGCTGAACATGATTTACGTGCTCGACGACACCAGTTGGCACATGGCAGCCATCGCTTCGCTGGCGGCCAACGTTCTGATATTCACCCTAATTTCGCTGTTCAGTGATGCCAGCCCGGAAGAAGCCAGCGCCGCCGAGGCGTGCGCCGTCGACAACGTCCGACGCCCACAACGCCGCGAGCTGCACGCTGCCTCACCCCAGGAATTCGCCACCCAGTTGGCCAAACCCCTCGGCGCCAAGGCCGCCCAAAAAGAAGTCGAACAGGCACTGCGCGACCTCTATCTGCCCTTCGATGAACGTCGACCTTATGCCCTGCGCCGCTTGCGCGACCGGATCGAAGCCAACCTGTCCGGGCTGATGGGCCCCAGCGTCGCTCAGGACATGGTCGAAACCTTCCTGCCGTATAAGTCCGGCAGCGAAAACTACGTCACCGAAGACATCCACTTTATCGAGAGCCGCCTCGAGGACTACCACTCCCGGCTGACTGGCCTTGCCGCCGAACTCGATGCCTTGCGCCGCTATCACCGCCAGACCCTGCAAGAACTGCCAATGGGCGTGTGCTCCCTGGCCAAGGATCAAGAGATCCTGATGTGGAACAAGGCCATGGAGGAATTGACCGGCATCGCTGCGCAGCGCGTAGTGGGTTCGCGACTGGAAACCATCGCCGATCCATGGAAAGCATTGCTGCAAGGCTTTATTGACCTGCCCGACGAACACTTGCACAAACAACGCTTGGGGCTCGACGGTCAAACCCGCTGGCTGAACCTGCACAAAGCGGCCATTGATGAACCGCTTGCCCCCGGCAACAGCGGCCTGGTATTGCTGGTCGAAGACTTGACCGACACCCAGATGCTCGAAGACAAACTGGTGCACTCCGAACGCCTGGCCAGCATCGGTCGTCTGGCGGCGGGTGTCGCCCACGAAATAGGCAACCCGATCACCGGCATCGCCTGCCTGGCCCAGAACCTGCGCGAAGAGCGCGAGGACGACAGCGAACTGAGCGAAATCAGCAGCCAGATCCTTGAGCAGACCAAACGTGTTTCGCGCATCGTCCAGTCGCTGATGAGCTTCGCCCATGCCGGCGGTCATCAACATTCCGACGAACCGGTTTGCCTGGCCGAAGTGGCGCAAGATGCCATCGGTCTGCTGGCGCTGAACCGGCGTAACTACGAAGTTCAATTCTTCAACCTGTGCAACCCCGAACACTGGGTCGATGGCGACCCACAGCGACTGGCGCAAGTGTTGATCAACCTGCTCACCAACGCCCGTGACGCGTCGCCTTCGGGCTGCGCGGTGCGGGTTAAAAGCGAGGCATCGGAACACACGGTCGATCTGATCGTAGAAGATGAAGGCAGTGGCATTCCAAAAGCGATCATGGACCGATTATTCGAACCATTCTTCACGACCAAGGATCCAGGAGAAGGTACCGGACTGGGCCTCGCACTGGTCTATTCCATCGTGGAAGAGCATTATGGACAAATCACCATCGACAGCCCGGCCGACCCCGAGCACCAACGCGGTACCCGTATTCGGGTGACATTACCGCGTCATGTCGAAGCGACGTCCGCTGTGAACTGAGACCGTCGAGAGTATCGAATCAATGCCGCACATTCTGATCGTCGAAGACGAAACAATTATCCGCTCGGCCCTGCGTCGCCTGCTGGAACGCAACCAGTACCAGGTCAGCGAAGCGGGTTCGGTGCAGGAAGCCCAGGAACGTTTCAGCATCCCCTCGTTTGACCTCATCGTCAGCGATCTGCGTCTGCCTGGCGCACCCGGCACCGAATTGATCAAGCTGGGCCAGGGTAAACCTGTCCTGATCATGACCAGCTATGCCAGCCTGCGCTCTGCCGTGGATTCGATGAAAATGGGCGCGGTGGACTACATCGCCAAACCCTTCGATCACGACGAAATGCTCCAGGCCGTCGCGCGTATTTTGCGTGACAGGCAAAGCATCCAAAGCCTCCAGGCTGAACGTAGCGCAGCCGCGTCCAAGCCTGCTGGCGCTGGCGGCACCGATAAAGGTGCGGTCGACAACAGTAACGGCGAAATCGGCATTATTGGCTCGTGCCAACTGATGCAGGACCTTTACATCAAAATCCGCAAAGTCGCGCCAACCGACTCCAACGTGCTGATCCAGGGCGAGTCCGGCACCGGTAAAGAGTTGGTGGCCAGAGCCCTGCACAACCTGTCCAAACGCGCCAAGGCACCGATGATTTCGGTGAACTGTGCCGCAATCCCGGAATCATTGATCGAGTCCGAGTTGTTCGGCCACGAAAAAGGGGCGTTCACCGGTGCCAGCGCCAGCCGGGCAGGTCTGGTCGAAGCGGCTGACGGCGGCACCCTGTTTCTCGATGAGATCGGCGAGTTGCCGCTGGAGGCTCAGGCGCGGCTGTTGCGCGTACTCCAGGAAGGCGAAATCCGTCGCGTTGGCTCGGTGCAATCGCAAAAAGTCGATGTGCGCTTGATTGCTGCCACCCACCGTGACCTCAAGAGCCTGGCCAAAGTCGGCCAGTTCCGTGAAGACCTGTATTACCGTCTGCACGTTATCGCCCTGAAACTACCAGCCCTGCGCGAACGGGGTGCCGACGTCAATGACATCGCCCACGCTTTCCTGGCCCGGCAAAGCGCGAAAGTCGGTCGTACCGACCTTAAGTTCGCCCCGGATGCCGAGCAGGCCATCCGTCATTACACGTGGCCCGGTAACGTTCGCGAGTTGGAAAACGCAGTCGAGCGCGCCGTGATTCTGTGCGAGAGCCCTGAAATCTCTGCCGAACTGCTGGGCATCGATATCGAGCTGAGCGACCTGGATGATGACGATTTCATGGGCCTGGCCCCACAGCAAAGCTCGTCCGGTTCCACGAGCCACGAGCCAACCGAAGACCTGTCCCTGGAAGACTACTTCCAGCACTTCGTTCTCGAGCATCAGGACCACATGACTGAAACCGAATTGGCCCGCAAACTCGGGGTCAGCCGTAAGTGTCTGTGGGAGCGACGTCAGCGCCTGGGTATCCCGCGTCGCAAAACCGGTATCGCCAGCGAAAGCTGAGGTCATCAGGGGCTGCGAGGCTCTGGCACGCGGTGTTCCCGCCCTAGAGCAAACTGTTACCCTCCTTAGTACACGTAACAAAAGCCGGGTCTTATGGTAACGAAGACCCGGCTTTTTTATGCCTGCCAAAAACCGCAAAACCCCTCCAGCCCCCGATTTTAAAGGGATTTAAAAAGTTGGCACAGGTCCTGCTATATGTCTTGTACAAGAACAATAACAAGCAATGCAAAAGACAATAAAAATAAGACGAATCGACTCACGCACAATAAAAACAACACGGCGGAGGCGCAGCTAACTGATTCTTTTGGAGAGGAGTTGTATTTGGGGCTTGCCCCGCAACCAGGCCGAGAATAATAAAAAGCTACCCTAAGGTAGAGCCTGAACTGGTTGGATCGAACGATCATTGCAACGCAGCGACCAAAGCAATCCGTTTGCTCTTGACTCCCGACTGGGAGGTTTCACAGGCGAAAAGCTTGTGGATTGGGCACTCAATAAAAACAAAAAGCCCGACTCGATAATAAAAATAAAGCGCAAACACTTTGGGGGAGCTTCGGCTCCCCCAGTAGCTTCTGCAGAAAAACCCTCATGGTCTAACGCTCGAGCGCCTGATACAGCCCCCTGCGCGCAGCTTCCTACACCATCCCCCGACTAAATGCTAGAATCCCCGCCCATCATGCGGTCATTCTTGTTTTTTGGCCGAATATCCCTTCAAACAGTGCATCCCATGCTGAAGAAGCTATTCCAGTCATTCCGTTCCCCCGTGCGTCGACCGCAACATATTCGCAGCACGCCTGAAGTGCTCACCAGCAGCCAACACTCGCTGCAACGCGGCCAGTTCAGTCGTTACGCCGTCAGTATTGTCGAGCGCTTGCAGAACGCCGGCTATCAGGCCTATCTGGTCGGCGGCTGTGTGCGCGACCTAATGCTGCATATAACGCCCAAGGATTTCGACGTCGCCACTAGCGCCACGCCGGAGCAAGTACGCGCAGAATTCCGTAACGCACGCGTCATTGGCCGTCGCTTCAAACTGGTTCACGTCCATTTCGGTCGTGAAATCATTGAGGTCGCGACGTTTCGCGCCAACCATCCGCAAGATGATGAAGAAGAGGACAGCAACCAGTCTTCCCGCAATGAAAGCGGACGCATCCTGCGCGACAACGTTTACGGCACCCTTGAAGAAGACGCCCAGCGTCGCGACTTCACGATCAACGCGCTGTATTACGATCCGGTCAGCGAGCGTGTCCTCGACTACGCCAACGGCGTGCACGACATCCGCAATCGCTTGATCCGCCTGATTGGCGATCCACAGCAGCGGTACAAAGAAGATCCGGTGCGGATGCTGCGGGCCGTGCGTTTCGCCGCCAAGCTGGATTTCGGCATTGAAAAACACAGCGCCACGCCGATTCGGCAATTAGCGCCCATGCTGCGGGACATCCCTTCAGCGCGCCTGTTCGAAGAAGTGTTGAAGCTGTTCCTGTCCGGCTACGCCGAGTCCACCTTCGAAATGCTGGTTGACCTCGAGCTGTTCGAGCCATTGTTCCCGGCCAGCGCCAAGTCTCTGGAATTGAACCCGACGTACACCCACACGCTGATCAGCGAAGCACTGGGCAATACCGACCTGCGTATTTCGCAGAACAAACCGGTTACCCCCGCTTTCCTGTTCGCCGCACTGCTCTGGCCTGCCCTGCCGGCCAAAGTGATTCGCCTGCAGGAACGCGGCATGCCGCCGATTCCGGCCATGCAGGAAGCCGCCCACGAGCTGATCACCGAACAGTGCCAGCGCATCGCCATTCCAAAGCGCTTCACCCTGCCGATCCGCGAGATCTGGGACATGCAGGAGCGTCTGCCTCGTCGTACCGGCAAACGTGCCGATCTGTTGCTTGATAACCCGCGTTTCCGTGCGGGCTACGACTTCTTGTTGCTGCGCGAAACCGCTGGCGAAGAAACCGATGGTCTTGGCGATTGGTGGACTGATTATCAGGAAGGCAACGACAGCGATCGACGCAACATGATTCGTGACTTGGGCAGCAAGCCCGATGCCACTGGTGCAGCCCCGCGCAAACGCCGTCGCAGCAGCGGCAGCAAACGCAAGCGCAATGGCGCCGACGCACCGACCACTTCAGGCGACTGATAGAGGGGCGATTGATCATGGAGCGTGTCTATATAGGCTTGGGCAGCAATCTGGCTGACCCGGCCGAGCAACTGCGCAACGCTCTCAAAGCCTTGGCGCACGTGGCCCAATCCAGGCTGGTGGGCGTGTCTTCCTTTTATGCCAGCGATTCGTTGTTGCCCGGCCAGCCGCGTTTTACCAATGCAGTCGCCGTGCTGGACAGCGAGCTTGAGCCCTTGGCCTTGCTCGACGCATTGCAGGCCATCGAGCTTGATCAGGGCCGCGAACGCCACGAACGCTGGGGCCCGCGCACGCTGGACCTGGATATCCTGCTATTCGGCGAACGCCTGATTGATGAGCCGCGCTTAAAAGTGCCGCACTATCACCTGCACGCCCGGCCTTTCGTCCTATATCCCCTGGCCGAACTTGCGCCTCAGTTACTCTTGGCTGACGGCCGTTACCTTGATCAGTTACTGGCAGACTGCCCATTCGTTGGGCTTGAGCGCCTCTAGCGCCTGGGCCCGACAGCAGAGCTGCGGAGATCCCGGCTCTGTGGGAATTTTTTCGCGAAGTCAGCAACCCGGTTTATCTGCCCAGGAATGCATGATCGGAGGCGCGCGCCGTAACACCTAACGCCCAGTGAGCGGTAACAGGCACACAAAACGGTAACACCCGTAATTGACTTCACGCCCCCTCCTCACGAAGATAGGCGTCCCGCTGTCCCCTACCGGGCACAAGGGCGCAAATCAGGCCATGGATAAACACCGCCAAAGACGGTGCGCCTGTTTTTTCAGATGATCTCACGCGTTGCTCGCAGTAGTTTTCACAGCGCCTGAACGAGGACTTTTTCATGCCAGAAATATCCCTGACGACCCTGCAAGGCCTCAAGCAGAAAGGTGAAAAAATCACCATGCTGACCTGCTATGACGCGACCTTTGCTCACGCAGCCAGCCAGGCAGGCGTCGAAGTTCTCCTGGTCGGCGACTCTCTGGGCATGGTGTTGCAGGGCCATGACAGCACCCTGCCCGTCACCAACGCAGAGATGGCCTACCACGTTGCCAGCGTCAAACGCGGCAATCAGGGGGCACTGATTCTCGCCGACCTTCCTTTCATGGCCTATGCCACCCTTGAGCAGACATTCGCCAACAGCGCGCAGTTGATGCAAGCCGGTGCGCACATGATCAAGGTCGAAGGCGCCGCGTGGCTGGCCGAATCGATTCGGTTGCTGGCCGAACGCGGTATCCCGGTCTGCGCGCACATGGGCCTGACCCCGCAATCGGTGAACATCCTTGGGGGCTATAAGGTGCAAGGTCGCCTGGAGGCTCAAGCTCGCCAGATGCGCGCTGACGCCATCGCACTGGAGCAAGCAGGGGTCTCCATGATCCTGCTCGAATGCGTACCCAGCGAACTGGCCCAGGAAATCACCCACGCCGTAAAAGTCCCGGTGATCGGGATCGGCGCAGGCAGCGGGACTGACGGCCAGGTACTGGTATTGCATGACATGCTTGGCCTGTCCATCACCGGCCGTGTGCCCAAGTTCGTGAGAAACTTCATGACCGGCCAGCCCGATATCCAGTCGGCGTTACAGGCGTATGTCGCAGCAGTCAAAGATGTGAGCTTCCCGGCAACTGAACACGGATTCTCAGCATGAACACAGTAAAAACCGTACGTGAATTGCGTGCCGCCATCGCTCGAGCACGTAGCGAAGGCAAGCGGATCGGCTTGGTCCCAACCATGGGTAACCTGCACAGCGGTCACGCTGCATTAATCGTCAAGGCGGCCCAACGTGCCGATTTCGTGGTGGCGAGCATCTTCGTCAACCCGCTGCAGTTCGGCCCGACCGAAGACCTTGCGACCTACCCGAGAACACTGCCCGCCGATCAGGAGACGCTGCTGCAGGCCGGCTGCCATCTGCTGTTCGCACCGTCGGTCGAAGAAATGTACCCGCATGGCATGGAAGACCAAACCCTGGTCAGTGTTCCGCACTTGTCTGAAGGGCTGTGCGGCGCCAGTCGTCCTGGCCATTTCGACGGCGTGGCCACGGTGGTCAGCAAGCTGTTCAACATGGTTCAGCCCGATCTGGCGGTCTTCGGCCAGAAGGACTTCCAGCAACTGGCAGTGATTCGCGCGCTGGTTCGTGACCTGAACATGCCGATCCAGATCATCGGCGAACCGACCGTACGTGCGGCCGATGGCCTGGCGCTGTCGTCGCGCAATGGCTATCTCAGCGAAGAGCAGCGTGCTGCAGCGCCAGCGCTGTATCGCGTGATAAAACATATCGCCGAGGCTATCCACATCGGCGAGCGCGATTTGAACTTCCTGCTCGCCAACGGCGTGGATCAACTCAAGGCCGCCGGGTTTCGCCTCGATTATCTGGAAATCCGCAACGCAACCACCCTGCGCCCTACCACAGCGGAAGATCACGACCTGGTGATTCTGGCAGCTGCATATATGGGTCCAACACGCTTGATCGACAATCTGCACCTGACCAAGGAATAAAAATGCACGCAATCATGCTCAAGGCCAAGCTACACCGTGCCGAGGTCACTCACGCCGTACTCGACTACGAAGGCTCTTGCGCCATCGACGGCGAATGGCTGGACCTGTCAGGGATTCGCGAATACGAGCAAATCCAGATTTACAACGTCGACAATGGCGAGCGCTTCACCACCTACGCCATTCGTGGCGAAGAAGGGTCACGGATGATTTCCGTGAACGGTGCCGCAGCCCATAAGGCGAAGGTCGGTGACCGTGTGATCATCTGCGCCTATGCTCATTACAGCGAAGCAGAACTGCTCAATTTCAAACCGCGCATGCTGTACATGGCCGCAGGTAATGAACTTAGCCACACCAGCAATGCCATACCCGTGCAGGTTGCCTGAGTTATCCCTGAACACGTAAAAATGACGATCCACTGGAAAGCCCGGCCGTTGACGTGTGAAATAGTACCGAGCGAAGGCAACGCAGCGCGCAGACAGGCCAGGCAACTCGCGTTAGAGTTCAGTGACCCGTCTACGCTCACTGACGGAGCATCGACGTCTTCACATCCACCGTCCGGGCTTTTTTAGCGCCCGAAAAGGCAGTTCAAGTACAAGGAAACCCTCAGCGATGGCGTACTACCGCACTCCTATTGACGCGACTACCCTGCCCGCCTGGCAGGCGCTGAATCAACACCGCGAAGCCATGCAGGATTTCAGCATGCGCGAGGCGTTCAATGCCGACCCGCAACGTTTTACTCAATTCACCCTCAGCAGTTGCGGGCTGTTTCTCGACTATTCAAAAAACCTGATCACCCACGAAACCCGCGACCTGTTGGTGGGCCTTGCTAACGAAGCAGGCTTGCAGGACGCGATCAAGGCGTTATTCTCCGGCGAACTGGTCAACGCATCCGAAGGCCGCCCGGCCCTGCACACTGCGCTACGCCGCCCGGTAGGCGACAAGCTGTCGGTAAACGGCGTCAACGTGATGCCTGAAGTGCATAAAGTGCTCAACCAGATCACCGAGCTGGTCGGACGCATTCATGACGGTTTATGGCGCGGTTACACCGAAAAGCCCATCACCGACGTAGTCAACATCGGCATCGGCGGCTCCTTCCTCGGCCCGGAACTGGTGTCCGAAGCACTGCTGTCTTACGCACAGAAAGGTGTGCGTTGCCACTATCTGGCAAATATCGACGGCAGTGAGTTCCATGAACTGTCGCTCAAGATTCGCGCAGAGACCACCCTGTTCATCGTCTCGTCGAAGTCATTCAACACTCTGGAAACCCTGAAGAACGCCCAGGCCGCACGTGCCTGGTACTTGGCGCAAGGCGGTTCCGAAGCGGAGCTGTACCGTCACTTCATCGCCGTTTCCAGCAACAACGCTGCGGCGGTGGCCTTCGGGATCCGCGAAGAAAACATCTTCCCGATGTGGGATTGGGTTGGCGGTCGTTATTCGCTATGGTCGGCTATCGGCCTGCCGATTGCGCTGGCCATCGGCATGTCCAACTTCAAAGAGCTGCTGTCCGGCGCCTACACCATGGATCAGCACTTCCAGAGCGCACCGTTCGAACAGAACATGCCCGTGCTGCTGGCCCTGCTCGGGGTCTGGTATGGCAACTTCTGGGGTGCGCAAAGCCACGCGATCCTGCCGTACGACCACTACCTGCGCAACATCACCAAGCACTTGCAGCAACTGGACATGGAGTCCAACGGCAAGAGCGTACGCCAGGACGGCTCACCGGTGTCCACCGACACCGGCCCGGTCATCTGGGGCGGCGTCGGTTGCAACGGCCAGCACGCCTATCACCAGTTGCTGCACCAAGGCACACAGCTGATTCCAGCTGACTTCATCGTGCCGATCGTCAGCTTCAACCCGGTGGCCGACCACCACCAATGGCTATACGCCAACTGCCTGTCGCAAAGCCAGGCGCTGATGCTCGGCAAGACCCGCGCCGAAGCCGAAGCCGAACTGCGTGACAAAGGCATGGCCGAAGAAGAAATCCAGAAACTCGCACCGCACAAAGTGATTCCGGGCAACCGCCCGAGCAACACCCTGGTCGTAGAGCGTATCAGCCCACGCCGTCTTGGCGCGCTGGTGGCAATGTACGAGCACAAGGTCTTCGTCCAGAGCGTCATCTGGGGCGTCAACGCCTTCGACCAATGGGGCGTGGAACTGGGTAAGGAACTGGGCAAAGGCGTCTACAACCGCCTGACCGGTAGCATTGAAGAGCCGGCAGACGACGCGTCGACCCAAGGCTTGATCAATTACTTCCGTGGTCGTCACCGCGGCTGATCCACCCTTCGCAACACCTCAAAACCCGCCCCCTCGCAAGAGGCGGCGGGTTTTTTAATGCCCCTGCCCATACTCCACATAACGCGCCATCAAGTTCGGGCGGCGGAAGGTGTCGATCTGATCGATCTGGCCACGTATGTGGTAGAGCGCCCCTTCAAACGTTTCGTCGTCCATGTCGATCCACAACCGTGGATTACGGCCGACTTCGCGGTCGTATTGCGCGGTGACGGGGTCGAGGTGGCGGAATTCTTCGTAGCGTGGCAAGTCGGGCAACGGGCGGCTGGTGTCCATGTAGTTCTGCAGGAAGTCCCACATGGCACAGCACAACTCGCCAGCACCCGGTGGAACCAGCGCGCCGAAGTTGATGACGATGTCCCGATAGCGATGGGCGATGTACAGCACATTCATCGGCAAGCCCTGACGGTCCGGGGTCGTGGCGATATAGGCGTCGAACTCGTAAAACGGCGCGGTCAGCTCACCGATGGTGCCGTTCTTTTTGTATTCGCCTTTGTTGTCGTAATCGAACAGGGTGACAAGGCCGGTGCGACGGTTGATCTCCCAGATGGGGCCTCGGGAGGGTTTGACCCAGAGGTGGGGGAAGTAGCGGATGACTAATGAGGCGAGTGCCCAGCACGCTATTGGAATGCCTGAAAACCAAATAAAGAAACTGTTAAAGCTGTCTACTGTTATTTCGATCCATGTTCCATCAAGCTTAGCTATAGCTACGAAAAGCGTAAAAACACTTGGAATCAGACCAATCAGGAAGAACCACTTCCCAAACAAATGTAAATAAATCCAAAACCTTGATCGTTTCGACCACAACGAAAATCTAAAGCGCTCTTGATCCTCCCTATCATGAAAATCCACATGTTCATAGGGTGCTGGCACATAAGTACCTAAGGCCAACTGCTCTTTCTTTTCCTGTTGACCTTTCTCTACACGACGCAGATTTTTTGGTGCCGCTTCTCTCAAAAAATCATCCGGTGCAACCTCCTGCGTCATCCCCCACGGCAGACGCACCTTGGCAAAACGTCGGATCCACGAACGCTCTGCCGAAGGCGGTTGGCTGGGAATCTGATCAGAGCGGTAGGCTGTAGGCGCGTAATAAGATGAGTTCATGGCCGTCATTCGCCGCTCTGCGCTTTATGGGCGGTTTCATCGGCCCAGAACAGCTGTTCGACTTTCTCGAAGTTCGGCTTGGCGTAGGTCACCTCACTGGAGCTCAATCGACATACTCCGCATACCGCGCCATCAGATTAGGACGGCGGAAGGTGTCGATCTGATCGATCTGGCCACGCATGTGGTAGAGAGCCCCGTCAAACGTTTCGTCATCCATATCGATCCACAACCGTGGATTGCGACCGACTTCGCGGTCGTATTGCGCGGTGACGGGGTCGAGGTGGCGGAATTCTTCGTAGCGCGGCAAATCGGGCAGCGGGCGGCTGGTGTCCATGTAGTTCTGCAGGAAATCCCACAGGGCACAGCACAACTCGCCAGCGCCCGGCGGAACCAGCGCGCCGAAGTTGATGACGATGTCACGATAGCGGTGGGCGATGTACAGCACATTCATCGGCAAGCCCTGACGGTCCGGGGTCGTGGCGATATAGGCGTCGAACTCGTAAAACGGCGCGGTCAGTTCACCGATGGTGCCGTTCTTTTTGTATTCACCGTTATTATCGTAATCAAACAGCGTGACAAGGCCGGTGCGACGGTTGATCTCCCAGATCGGACCTCGAGAGGGTTTGACCCAGAGGTGGGGGAAGTAGCGGATGACTAACGAGGCAAGAGCCCAGCCAACAAGTTGAGGCAGTAGAAATACATGGGCTGATGCTTCGATTAACGAAAGTAGAGCTTCTAAATAAGGCAGCCTTGATTTTGTGGCACCAGCTAGTACGGTGATTAGATATACGGGAGATATGATAATAAATCCCCATTTCCCGAAGAGGTGTAAATAAATCCAAAATTGAGAACGCTTTGACCACAAGGAAAATCTGAACCGTTCATGATCTTCGCGATCATGAAAGTCCACGTGCTCATAGGGAGCTGGAACGTAAGTACCTAGCGCGAGTTGTTCTTCCCTATCTTTTAACAAAAACTCTTGACGACGAAGGGTGGCTGGTTTTCTTCCGGTCATAAAATTGTCAGGGGCAACCTCCTGCGTCATGCCCCACGGTAACCGCATCTTGGCAAAGCGTCGGATCCACGAGCGCTCTGCCGAAAGCGGTTGTTTGGGAATATGGTCGGAGCGGTAGGCGGTGGCCGCGTAGTAAGACGAGCTCATGGTAGTCATTCGTCGCTCACCGCTTTATGGGTGATTTCATCAGCCCAGAACAGTTGTTCGCCTTTTTCAAAAATTGGTTTGACGTGGGCTGGACCGAACGGGGTCGGGTCCTTGGGCGGTGGTGCGGGGAACACCCAAGTGCGGCTGCCATCGTTAAATGACAATTGAACACGGACCAGCCAGCGATAGATCTCGGCGGGGCGGCTTTTTGAGGGTTCCGCGGGCTGGTTACGTGGCAACGTGACATATAACTCAATCCCATTGGGCCTTGAGCGATAGGCGACAGGCTTCTCACGGGTGAGCGAATTGCGCTCGTGACTCCATTCATGGCGCAACGTGTAATGCGCTTCCGTTAGCTGCTGCCTGCATTCAACCAGGGTATTGAGTTCCTGACTCAGCAGCCCCGGCAGATTGCTCTCGATCAGGATGCAGGTGTTGGCCTCCCGCACGCTGAAGGGCACTGGACTTCCGTCATTGATTTTGGGGGCGAATTCGTGGTCCGGATTAGGGCGCGAGCTGATGCGGATATCGGCAAACAAGCTGACCAGATAGTAGAAGGCCTGTTGCGGATCTTGCAGGTGGGGAATTCGGCCACTGGCGGGACCGAAGGGGCCAGCACGGAGCCAGTCTTCGACCGCGTTGCTGCTGAGCCAGTAGGCGATGCCCGCGCCGACGCTGATCGCTATCAACGTGATCCAGCCCATTGGACCCAGGCCGAGGAACGTGGCGCCGCCGACCATCAAGGTGCTGGCGATGCCGGTCAAACCACCCGCAGCCATCAGCAGATGGCCCCACATGGCATCGTCGCCCCATTGATAGGCATGCCAGGCGTCGTAGAGGTTGAGGCCGACAAAAATCGATC
>ERZ1463034.65-NODE-65-length-35063-cov-56.995230_pt1 | contig 35063 bp, 35 predicted proteins | sample MGYA00564480_ERZ1463034 | MGnify/ENA primary metagenome ERZ1463034 (study PRJEB39244, sample SAMEA3635122) | Helicobacter pylori | study: EMG produced TPA metagenomics assembly of PRJEB11511 data set (Assembly of a 5300-year-old Helicobacter pylori...
CATCCGGTTATAGACCCGGCCACAGATCAGCATCGCGATGAATGCGCCGATGGCGTACAGGATCATGAACATCCCTGTCAGTCGGGCGCTGAAGTGCAGGGTGTTTTGCAGGAAGAAGATGCTCATCAAGTTGACCCCCGTGAACACACCGGGAATCGCGTAATAGATAAAGATGGAGGTGCTGAGTTTTTTGCTTTTGAGCAGGCTCAGTTCAATGATCGGATTTTTGCAGGTGCGGTAGTGCAGCCCGTACAGCACGACGAACGTAACGCCGGCCATGACGAAGAAGGCAGCCACCAGTGCCGGAGAGTCGCCGCCATACAACGACATACCCATCAGCAGGCTGCCGAGTGCGGCGCTGACCAGCAGCAAGCCCTTGATGTCCGGACTAGGCAAACTCGTCGGTCGCGCTTCGTTGATCCAGAACCAGGACAGCAACGCCGCGATCAGCGAGAACGGAATGTTGCTGTAGAACACCCAGCGCCAGGAGCTGCTGTCGACGATGACGCCGCCGATCGTCGGTGAAATGGCTGGCGCTATCAGGGCAACGGCCATGACCAACGTGGATATTTTCGCGCGCTGCTCACCCTTGAACAGGTTGAACGTCAACGCCTGGCCGACAGGAATCAACAGGCCGCCGCCAATCCCCTGGACGAAGCGCCAGATCACCAGCTCGTTGAAACTGTTGGCCAGCCCACACATCCACACGGAGGCTGTGAACACGATCATCGAGGCGGTGAGGATTTCCCGATTGCCAAAACGACCGGCCAGCCAGGTGCTGACCGGGATGATCAGTGTCAGCCCCAGAATATAAGCGTTAGCCACCCAGGCAACGTCTGAAGTACTTACGTGCAGCGCCGCCGATATACTCGGTAATGCGACCGCCGACATAAAGATGTTAATGCAGTCTATAAAAAAGCCGATCAGGAATATTAGTGCAACTTTGTAGCGATAGGTCATGTTGTTTCCCCTTTGCCGCAAAGCATAGGGGCGGTCGACTTGAACTGTCGATACGACTATTCTTGAAACAATGTTTGACGGGATTTAACAGTGAGCCCTATTGCTATGCACACTCATCTTAATCGGGTCCAGACATTCCTGGCCGTGGTCGATTTTGGTTCTTACACCAAGGCTGCCAATTACCTGAGCATCAGCAAAGCCATGGCCAGTCTGCATGTCAAGGCGCTGGAGGACGTGCTGTCAGCGACGTTGTTGATTAGAAATACCCGAAATCTATCCCTCACCGAAATCGGTCAGGACTTTTATGAAGAATTCAAAGGTATTGTCGCGGACATCGATAACGCCTTCGATAATGTATTAAAAGGGCATAATCGGGTGTCCGGCAAGTTGCGCTTCAGTTCCACCAGTGAATACGGCGAGGCTTATATTCTTCCGTTGATACCGCAATTTATAGAGCGCTATCCGGAAATAAAACTCTGTTATAACTTTAACGCGTCACTCAATGATCTGGTGGCGGAAAAGTTAGACCTCGTTATCCGTTTAGGCAGTTTGGCGGACTCGGCTTTCAAGAGCCGTAAACTGGCGGATTATGAAATTGTCCTAGTGGCGACCGAGACGTTTCTTGCGCGTCACCCGGTGCAAACTCCTCAGGACCTGAATTCGGTGCCGTGGATCGCCAACAGCAACCTGCAGGCACCGACCCAGTGGACGTTGCGCCATCCGCACTTGGGGACTGTCGAGATCAACGGGATCAATCAGTTTGAATCCAATTCTTCCACGGCTATCCGCTCCATGACGTTGTCGTCGCTGGGCGTCTCGGTGCTACCCGCGTGGGTGGTCAAGGACGACATTGTCAGCGAGCGGTTGATTCGCCTGTTGCCCGATTATTCGTTGCCCTCGCAATCCGTCAACGTGGTGTTTCCCAACAGCCCGCATTTGCCCCACAAATCGAGGGCGTTCATTGATTTCCTGTTGCTGCATCTGGCGCAGTAAGTACCAAATAAAAGCCCCTGAATGAGAGATTCAGGGGCTTTCGTTTAACCGGATTTCCGATCATTGTGCGAATAAGCAAGAAAATCGCTCCGTTTTAGGACGCTGCGATTGCTCGAAAGTGTTTTCACACAACCTCGGCATGAAGCAGCCGCTTGAAAGCGTCTACGAAACTAAGGGCGATTCAAAAGCCAGGATCAGTAATGGCCACGTTGACAAATTTCGAGAAAGCACACATTTCGTTCATGACACTATTCGACTCCACTGCGTTCAAAACACACTCAGCGCAAGCTGGGCAAAAATCGCCCGTCACACCAGCACAACGCTTAGCGTTGGCTTTTTTATAACGAAAATTTAACCGGGGATGAACATTCCAACGGCTGCCGCTCCCATGACTGCCGTTGCTATCCAGCCGAGGATGAGCAGAGGTCGGCTTGCTGTAAAAGCACCCATTACAGATTTCTTCGAAACCAGGAGGAGAATGACAACCATCAGGGGCACGGCGACCAGACCGTTGATGACAGCGCTCCAGAACAACGCCTTCATTGGACTTATTGGCGAATACTGGATGCCGAGTCCGGCAAGTACGCTGATGGAGATGATGGCGTAGAACCCACGCGCATCATTCACTTTTCGTTCGAGGCCCTTCCTCCAGCCCATGGCTTCGGAAAGAGCATAGGCTCCAGAGCCCGCCAACACAGGCACGCCGATCATGCCGACACCGAGAATGCCAAGCGCGAAGAGCATGTAGGCAAAGTCACCGGCGAGCGGTCGCAGAGCACTTGCTGCCTGCGCTGCCGTGTTGATGTCGGTAACGCCAGACACGTGGAGCGTAACGGCGGTCGCAAGAATGATGAAGTAGGCGGTGAGATTGGAGTAGAGCATGCCGCTCCAGGTATCCCATTGGATGCGTCGGAGTTCCGGTGCGGCGGAGGGCGCATCGCGCAGGAGTGGCATGCTGCTTGAGTGTGCTTCCATGTCCTCAACTTCTTCTGAGGCCTGCCAGAAAAAAAGGTATGGACTGATGGTCGTGCCGAAAACCCCGACGACCATGGCAGCAGTGCTCGAGTCCAGGGTGATTTGGGGCCAGAACGTGTGTGTTGCGACCTGCCCCCAGGGAACATGAACCGTAAACAATACGGCGGCGTAGGCCAATAGCGAGACCGTCAGCCACTTCAAGATGAAGACGTAACGGTGATAAGGAACGAACAGCTGCAGCAGGATCGTCACGGACACAAAAAAAGCAGTCATGAGGTGCCGGTTGACGCCAGAAACCAGTTCCGCAACCTCGCCCATGGCAGCGACATCTGCGGCAATATTCAGGGTGTTGGCCACGAGCAGTAGACACAAAACGCACGGAAGTACGATGGGCGGGAACGCATCCTTGATATTGGCAGCGAGTCCTTTCCCTGTAACTCGGCCGATGTTCGCACACATCGATTGAATGGCGGCCATCAAAGGATAGGCCACGGGCATCGTCCACAGCATATCAAGGCCAAATTGCGCGCCAGCCTGGGAGTACGTAGCAATACCACTTGGGTCGTCGTCCGCCACACCGGTAATGAGGCCCGGCCCGATTCGCGACAACGGGTGCTCCTTCAGCCGCTTCCAAAGAACCCCACAGGTACGCATCAGTCGCACGACTTACTCCTGGGCTGCCCTGTGCAATAAGCTTTTAATGTCGAGAATGAAGCACTGAGATGTGTTCATTTCCTGTACCGGGGCACCGTAAGAATAATCACTCAGTGGGTTATAACGATCAAAAAATGAATGGGTTGAAAGCCCCGGATAAAAAGTCAGACAAGCCCACGGCAGATCACCTAACGCACTCATATTCCTCCCCTGCAACCCAAGGTAAAACACGGTTACTTCATGACATTATTGGCGGAACTCAAAGAAACCATACACTAAGCAATGGCATTGTCAAATCACTGACTAAGGCAGTGGAAAAACAAAATAAAGTCAAGTATTTGACTGCTTGTAAGAGAATAATAGATGTTTTTTGATCAATCATTACCTCATTCTCAACAGGCATGGCCTGAGTGAAATACGATGTAATCGGTCATAAAAAAAGCCGGCCTCATGGGCCGGCTTCGTCACAATCCTGAAAACTTATGCACTTTTTTTGCTCATTAATCAGCTTAAGAAATAAGTATATAAATTAATAAGTTGGCGCGATTTTTTTAAAGGATTGCAAAAATGGTGCACAGGTTATCCACAGATCCTAAACAACCGCATTCTCTTCGCTCGGTGCTGGTGCAACCACTGACCCCATAGCGCGTTGCGTTGCTTCATTCCAGGCCGCGACCCGGTCATTAAGCGCTGCGATGGCGCGTGGGCCCGTGCCCTCGGCATACATAGGTTCGCCAATAACTAACTCAATGGTGCCCGGCTTTTTCGCCCAACCTTCTTTTGGCCAGTACTTGCCTGCGTTGTGTGCAATGGGCAGCACCGGCAGGTTTGCATTCACGGCCAGCGCTGTGCCACCTCGGGAGAACTTACCAATCTGTCCAAAAGGAACGCGAGTACCTTCCGGAAAGATCAACACCCATACGCCATCCTTGAGCAGTTCATGGCCTCTTTTGGCGACATGCTTGAGTGCCGCTTTTGGATTGTCACGATTGATCGCAATCGGCCGTAGCATCGCCATCGCCCAACCGAAGAACGGGACGTACAACAGCTCACGCTTGAGCACCTGGCTCAGAGGTTCGAAGTGCGCCGAGAGGAAGAAGGTTTCCCAGGTGCTCTGGTGATTGGACAGAATCACACAGGGCTGTAGCGGGATATTTTCCTGACCTTTTACTTCGACATGAATGTTCAAAAACACCCGCGTCAGCCATAACGCACAGCGGCACCAGTACACGTTGATAAAACGGTAGCGGGCGCGGAAAGGCAAAAACGGGGCGACAAAGAAACTCAGTGTGCACCACAGAAGAGAAGTGGTGCACAACAGCAGGTAAAAGAAGAAGGTTCTGATTGCCTGCATGATCGACATAGGAGCTTTTACCGTTGCGGGCGATGCCCGTCTATTTACAAGTGTGGATAAGTTCTGCGGCAACCGCCGCCAGATCGTCAAAAACCAGAGTGCCTGGGGGCAAAGGGTTACCCATTGTTTTGAGACCTTTACCGGTCTTTACCAAAACTGGTTGAGAGTCGACGGCCAGCGCCGCCTCCAAGTCACCCTTACTATCGCCAACAAACCAGATGCCCGCCAGATCTACCGCGTAATGATGGGCAATCGCTTTGAGCATGCCCGGTTTTGGTTTGCGGCAATCGCAGCCTTCATCCGGACCGTGTGGACAAAAAACGATCAGGCCGACTTCACCACCCTGCTCTGCCACCAGATGGCGCAAGCGCGCGTGCATGGCTTCGAGTGTGGCGACATCGTAAAACCCGCGGGCAACGCCGGACTGGTTAGTGGCGACGGCCACCGTCCAGCCGGCCTTGCTCAGGCGTGCAATAGCCTCGATCGAGCCCGGAAGGGGAATCCACTCCTCCACCGACTTGATGTAAGCGTCGGAGTCATGATTGATTACCCCGTCCCGGTCCAGAATCAGCAGCTTCAAGCCTTGCCCCTTCAACATCATCCCAGCAGCGAAATGTCGGCAACGCCCAGGAACAGGCCGCGTAAGCGAGCCAGCAAGGCATAACGATTGGCGCGTACGCTGGCATCTTCAGCATTGACCATCACGGCTTCGAAGAACGCATCGACTGGCTCGCGCAACGCAGCCAAACGAGCCAGTGCTTCACTGTACTGACGCGCTGCGGCCATCGGTTGCACCGCTTGGTCCGCTTGCTGAATCGCCGAGTACAACGAAAACTCGTGCGCGTTATCGAAGTATTTAGGTTCGACGGTGCTGGCGATATTGCCTTGCGCCTTGCTCAACAGGTTCGACACACGCTTGTTCACCGCCGCCAACGCGGAAGCTTCAGGCAGCTTGCGGAAGGCTTGCACCGCTTGAACCCGCTGATCGAAATCAAGGGCTGAAGCCGGTTGCAGAGCCCGTACCGACAGATACGTAGCGACTTCGACACCTTCATCTTCGTAACGCGCACGCAGGCGGTCGAAGATGAACTCCAGCACTTGTTCGGCCAGGCCGGCGGGTTTGATCTTCGCACCGAACTGAGTCACGGCGAAGGTCACGGTCTGCACCAGATCGAGGTCCAGCTTCTTGTCGATCAGGATCCGCAGCACGCCCAACGCAGCGCGGCGCAGTGCATACGGGTCTTTGCTGCCGGTGGGCAACATGCCGATACCGAAGATGCCGACCAGCGTGTCGAGCTTGTCGGCCATGGCGACGGCTGCACCGGTCAGAGTGGTTGGCAGTTCGGCGCCAGCACCACGAGGCATGTATTGCTCGTTCAGTGCCAGTGCGACGTCTTCAGGCTCGCCGTCGGCCAAGGCGTAGTAATAACCGGCAACACCCTGCATTTCAGGGAATTCGCCGACCATCTCGGTCGCCAGATCGCACTTGGACAGCAAACCTGCACGTGTTGCGCGCTTGGCATCTCCACCAATGCGGGGGGCGATGAAGGCAGCCAGTTTCGATACGCGCTCGGCTTTATCGAAAACACTGCCTAACTGGGCCTGGAACACTACGTTTTGTAGGCGCAGATTGAAGGTTTCCAGCTTCTGCTTCTTGTCTTGCTTGAAGAAGAATTCGGCGTCGGTCAACCGTGGGCGAACCACTTTTTCGTTGCCGGAAATGATTTGCGCCGGGTCTTTGCTCTCAATGTTGGCCACGGTGATGAAGCGTGGCAGCAACTTACCGTCGGCATCCAGCAGGCAGAAATACTTCTGGTTGTCCTGCATGGTAATGATCAGTGCTTCTTGCGGCACGTCGAGGAAGCGTTCTTCGAACGAGCACACCAGCGGTACAGGCCATTCGACCAGCGCGGTGACTTCATCGAGCAGGCTTGGCGGCACAATCGCGGTGCCTTCCTGCAGTGTTGCCAGTTCGGCGACGCGCTTGCTGATCAGCTCACGACGCTCGGCGAAGTCAGCCAATACGTGGGCGCCACGCAAGTCTTGCAGGTAGTTGGCAGGCGAAGTGATGCGCACGCTTTCCGGGTGATGGAAACGGTGACCACGGGAGTCACGGCCTGCGGTCTGAGCAAGGATGGTGCAATCGACCACTTGATCGCCAAACAGCATGACCAGCCATTGGGTTGGACGCACGAACTCTTCTTTGCGCGCACCCCAGCGCATGCGCTTGGGGATCGGTAGGTCGTTCAGAGAGTCTTCAACGATGGTTGGTAGCAGACTCGTCGTCGGCTTGCCGACGATGTTCTGACTGAACCGCAACTTCGGCCCGCTCTGATCGATCTCGCTCAGTTCTACGCCGCACTTCTTGGCGAAGCCCAGTGCGGCTTGAGTCGGATTGCCTTCAGCATCGAAGGCGGCCTGGCGTGGTGGACCGTCGAGGTTGACGCTGCGATCCGCTTGTTGCGTAGCGAGTTGGGTAATCAGTACGGCCAGACGACGCGGCGCAGCGTAGACCTGTTTGGCGCTGTAGCTGAGGCCAGCGGCCTGCAAGCCTTTTTCGATGCCCGCGAGGAACGCGTCACCCAGAGCGCCAAGGGCTTTGGGTGGCAGTTCTTCGGTGCCCAATTCAACCAGGAAATCTCGAGCACTCATTGTGCAGCCTCCAGCTTAGCCAACACTTCATCACGTAAATCGGGGGGTGCCATCGGGAAGCCCAGCTTGGCTCGGGCTTGCAGATAGCTCTGCGCTACCGAACGGGCCAACGTCCGTACCCGCAGGATGTACTGCTGACGCGCGGTGACCGAAATCGCCCGACGTGCATCCAGCAGGTTGAAGGTGTGCGAGGCCTTGAGGACCATTTCGTAGCTTGGTAATGGCAGCTGGAGCTCAATCAGGCGACTGGCTTCGCTCTCATAGAAATCAAACAGTTCAAACAGTTTCTCAACGTTGGCGTGTTCGAAGTTGTAAGTCGATTGCTCGACCTCGTTCTGGTGGAACACATCGCCGTAGGTCACTTTGCCGAACGGGCCGTCGGTCCAGACCAGGTCATAGACCGAATCCACACCTTGCAGGTACATGGCCAGGCGTTCCAGACCGTAGGTGATTTCACCGGTCACCGGGTAGCACTCAATGCCGCCTGCTTGCTGGAAGTAGGTGAACTGGGTGACTTCCATGCCATTGAGCCAGACTTCCCATCCCAGACCCCAGGCGCCAAGCGTTGGCGATTCCCAGTTGTCTTCGACGAAACGAATGTCATGCACGAGTGGATCAAGGCCAACGTGCTTCAGGGAGCCGAGGTACAGCTCCTGGAAGTTGTCCGGGTTAGGCTTCAATACCACCTGGAATTGGTAGTAATGCTGCAAGCGGTTCGGGTTTTCGCCGTAGCGGCCATCAGTCGGGCGTCGGCTGGGCTGCACATAAGCGGCGTTCCAGGTTTCCGGGCCGATGGCGCGCAGAAACGTAGCGGTATGGAATGTGCCGGCGCCGACTTCCATATCGTAGGGCTGAAGCACCACACAACCTTGCTCGGCCCAGTATTGTTGAAGGGCGAGGATCAAGTCTTGGAAGGTACGCACGGCTGGCGTAGGCTGGCTCACGAAATTCACCTGTGCTGGGGCTGCGATTTAAAGAGCGGGAGTATACCCGATTCGGCCGCACCTCCACCCTTGGAGCCTTATGCCACGCTGCTTTTGGTGCAACGAAGATCCGCTATACATCGCTTATCACGATCAAGAGTGGGGCGTGCCGTTGCGCGATGCGCAGAAACTCTTCGAGTTGCTATTGCTCGAAGGGTTCCAGGCCGGTCTTTCCTGGATCACGATTTTAAAGAAACGCGCACGCTATCGTGAAGTCTTGTTCGGCTTCGATGTGCAGCGCGTGGCGCAGATGAGCGACGCTGAAATCGAAGCGCTGATGCTCGACCCCGGCATCATTCGCAACCGCCTCAAACTCAATGCCGCCCGGCGTAACGCGCAGGCCTGGCAAGCCCTGGAAGACCCGGTGGAATGGCTTTGGTCGTTTGTGGACGGGCAGCCAAAAATCAATCACTTCGAGGGTCGCAGCCAGGTTCCGGCCGTCACTCCTGAAGCTGAAGCGATGAGCAAAGCCCTGAAAAAGGCTGGCTTCACGTTTGTCGGACCCACGATTTGCTACGCCTTCATGCAGGCCGCAGGCATGGTCATGGATCACACCCTTGAGTGTGATCGATACGCCGTCTTGAGCCGCTGATGGTTACAATAGCGGCCTTGCGAATTCGGGAGTGATCTGTGGATAAGTTCAAAGGCGCCCTTTTGGTCGGGCTTTTGCGGCTATTTGCCCTGTTGCCATGGCGAGTGGTGCAGTGGGTCGGTACGTCCATCGGCTGGTTGATGTGGAAACTGCCCAACCGTTCGCGCGAAATAGCGCGTATCAACCTGTCCAAGTGTTTCCCTGAGCTGGACGCCGGCGAACGTGAGAGTCTGGTTGGCCGCAGTCTCATGGACATCGGCAAGACGTTCACCGAAAGCGCCTGCGCCTGGATCTGGCCCGCTCAGAAATCAATCGATCTGGTGCGTGAAGTCGAAGGGCTTGAAGTGCTGGAAGCCGCGCTGGCCTCAGGCAAGGGCGTGGTTGGCATCACCAGCCACTTGGGCAACTGGGAAGTGCTTAACCACTTCTATTGCAGCCAGTGCAAACCGATCATTTTTTACCGGCCGCCGAAACTCAAGGCGGTGGACGATCTGCTGCGCAAACAGCGTGTGCAACTGGGCAATCGCGTGGCGGCCTCGACCAAAGAAGGCATCCTCAGCGTTATCAAGGAAGTGCGCAAAGGCGGTTCAGTGGGTATTCCGGCCGATCCCGAGCCCGCTGAGTCTGCAGGTGTGTTCGTGCCCTTCTGCGCGACCCAGGCGTTGACCAGCAAGTTCGTGCCCAACATGTTGGCCGGAGGTAAAGCAGTGGGCGTTTTTCTGCATGCGATCCGTCTGGCCGATGGTTCCGGTTACAAGGTGATCCTCGAAGCGGCCCCCGAGGCGATGTACAGCACTGACACGCAAACGTCGGCGGCGGCCATGAGTCAGGTTGTCGAGAAGTACGTGCGGGCTTACCCCAGCCAGTACATGTGGACGATGAAGCGTTTCAAAAAGCGTCCACCGGGCGAAAAGCGCTGGTATTGAAGGCTGCCAGCTGTGGATAACTGCTGCAATTGAAGTTATCCACAGTCTTGGCAACCACTTTCCAGTGATTCGATCATGGGATTGTCCCGTACCGGCCTTTCCAATTGATCGGTGCCGCTGATTAAAAAAAGCTCAAGCCGACCTGAAACAGCCGCTCTACGTCGCGGATATATTTTTTATCCACAAGGAACAGAATCACGTGGTCGCCGGACTTGATCACCGTGATGTCGTGGGCGATCAGCACTTCTTCGGCGCGAATGATTGCGCCGATGGTAGTGCCTGGCGGCAGTGTGATGTCACGGATGGCGCGACCGATGACCTTGCTCGACCTGGCATCACCATGGGCGACGGCTTCAATGGCTTCGGCTGCACCACGACGCAATGAATGCACGCTGACAATGTCGCCACGGCGAACGTGAGTCAGCAAGGTGCCGATAGTCGCCAGTTGCGGGCTGATCGCGATATCGATCTCGCCGCCCTGTACCAGATCCACATACGCCGGGTTGTTGATGATGGTCATCACTTTGCGTGCGCCGAGGCGTTTGGCCAACAGCGAGGACATGATATTGGCCTCGTCATCGTTGGTCAGCGCCAGGAACAGATCGACTTCGGCGATGTTTTCTTCCAGCAGTAAATCCCGGTCCGACGCGCTGCCCAGCAGGACCACGGTGTTATCCAGTGTTTCCGAAAGGTGACGACAGCGGGCCGGGTTCATCTCGATGATCTTGACCTGATAGCGACTTTCGATGGCTTCGGCCAGCCGTTCACCGATATGCCCGCCGCCCGCGATGACGATGCGTTTGTAGCTTTCATCCAGGCGGCGCATCTCGCTCATGACGGCGCGGATGTTTGCTTTGGCCGCGATGAAAAACACCTCGTCATCCACTTCAATGACGGTATCGCCTTGGGGGGCTATCGGCCGGTCACGGCGGAAAATCGCGGCGACCCGGGTGTCGACGTTAGGCATGTGTTCGCGCAACTGACGCAGCTGTTGGCCGACCAGCGGCCCGCCGTAGTACGCCTTGACCGCCACCAACTGGGCCTTGCCGCCAGCAAAATCGATCACTTGCAGCGCGCCGGGGTATTCGATCAGGCGCTTGATGTAGTTGGTCACCACCTGTTCCGGACTGATCAGCACGTCCACGGGGATCGCGTCGTTATTGAACAGACCGGCACGGGTCAGGTAGGCCGCTTCGCGCACGCGGGCGATTTTGGTCGGGGTCTTGAACAGGGTGTAAGCAACCTGACAGGCGAGCATGTTGGTCTCGTCGCTGTTGGTCACCGCCACCAACATATCGGCATCATCCGCGCCGGCCTGACGCAGCACCGTGGGGAACGAACCGCGGCCCTGAACGGTACGGATATCAAGGCGATCGCCCAGATCACGCAAGCGATCGGCGTCGGTGTCGACCACGGTGATGTCATTCGCTTCACCGGCCAAATGTTCAGCCAGCGTACCGCCGACCTGTCCTGCGCCGAGGATGATGATTTTCATCGTTCACTCCTTGAAACGAGTTAGCACGGCAAACCCGATGCAGGAGCGCGCTTGCAGCTACGCGCCCCCGCCGTGATCGGCTGCGTATGCGTAGCAGTCGGGAAAATATTGGATTCACCACCGGAGGAAGGTCGTGCCGACCTTATCGCAGGCAAGCCAGCTCCTACAGGGTCCGGCATTACACAGCCGCGATCTTGATCAGCTTGGCATAGTAGAAGCCATCGTGGCCGCCTTCCTGGGCAAGCAGCTGGCGACCGTGCGGTTGTTTCAGGCCGGGCGGCTGTTGCCCGAGCTGACCGGCGATGTCCAGTTCGCGCGCGCCGGGTGTGCGAGCCAGGAACGCCTCGATTACTTCGGTGTTTTCCATCGGCAGCGTCGAGCAGGTGGCGTACAGCAGGATGCCGCCGACTTCCAGCGTCGGCCAAAGCGCGTCGAGCAATTCGCCCTGGAGCGTGGCGAGCGCGGGAATGTCGTCAGCCTGACGCGTGAGCTTGATATCCGGGTGGCGACGGATCACGCCCGTCGCCGAACACGGCGCATCGAGCAGGATGCGTTGGAACGGTTTACGGTCCCACCATTGGCCTGTGTCACGGGCATCGGCAGCGATCAGCTCGGCGTTCAGGCCCAGGCGATCAAGGTTTTCCCGGACGCGGACCAGGCGTTTGGCCTCCAGATCCACCGCGACCACACCTGCAAGCAATGGCTGTACTTCCAGCAGATGGCAGGTTTTGCCGCCAGGGGCGCAGCACGCGTCGAGTACGCGTTGGCCGGGGACCAATTGCAGCAGGTCGGCAGCCAATTGCGCGGCTTCGTCCTGCACGCTGATCCAGCCTTCGGCGAAGCCAGGCAGGGTGCGCACATCGCACGGTTCGTTCAGCACAATACCGTCCTGGCTGAAGACGCAGGCGTGGGCTTCGATCCCGACGTTTTGCAGCATCTGCAGGTACGTATCGCGGCTGTGGTGACGGCGATTGACCCGCAGGATCATCGGCGGATGGGCATTGTTGGCCGCGCAGATCGCTTCCCACTGCTCTGGCCAATACGCCTTCAACGCTTTTTGTAGCCAGCGTGGGTGCGCAGTGCGGACCACGGGGTCATGTTCCAGCTCGGCCAGAAGTGCTTCGCTTTCCCGTTGGGCGCGACGCAGTACGGCATTCAGCAACGCCTTGGCCCAAGGCTTTTTCAGCTTGTCGGCGCACCCGACTGTTTCACCGATGGCGGCGTGGGCCGGGATGCGAGTGTAGAGCAACTGATAGAGGCCGACCAACAACAATGCCTCGACATCGGCATCGACGCTTTTGAAGGGCTTTTGCAGGAGTTTTGCCGCCAGTGCGGACAGTCGTGGCTGCCAGCGAGCAGTACCGAAGGCCAGGTCTTGAGTCAAACCGCGATCACGGGCCTCGACTTTGTCCAGCTGGGTGGGCAGTGAACTGTTCAGCGAGGCTTTGCCATTGAGGACGGCGGCCAATGCTTTGGCGGCAGCGAGACGCGGGTTCATTGGCCGTGCACCGTCTGCTCGGGCGCAATGACACCCAGCACCGTGCCAACAGCGAATTTCTCACGACGGCTGTTGAACAGGTCCGCGAAGTTCAGCGCTTTGCCCCCCGGCAATTGCAGGCGCGTCAGGCGCAAGGCCTGTTGGCCGCAGGCGACAATCAAGCCGTCCTTGCTGGCGCCGAGGATTTCACCCGGTGCGCCCTGCCCGTCGTCGAGACTGGCTGCCAGCACTTTCAGGGCTTCGCCATTGAGTGTGCTGTGGCAGATCGGCCAAGGATTGAACGCCCGCACCAGACGCTCCAGCTCAATAGCCGGACGGCTCCAGTCGACGCGCGCTTCGTCTTTGTTCAGCTTGTGAGCGTAGGTCGCCAGGGTGTCGTCTTGGACTTCACCCTGCAACGTGCCATCGGCCAGCCCGGCGATGGCTTGAATCACTGCGGGCGGGCCGAGCTCGGCGAGCCGGTCATGCAGGCTGCCACCGGTGTCCTCGGCAGTGATCGGGGTCGTGACTTTGAGCAGCATTGGCCCGGTGTCCAGGCCTGCTTCCATACGCATTACCGTCACGCCGCTCTCGGCATCGCCGGCTTCTACCGCACGCTGAATCGGTGCGGCACCACGCCAGCGTGGCAGCAGCGAAGCGTGGCTGTTGATGCAGCCCAGGCGGGGAATATCGAGCACCACTTGCGGCAGGATCAGGCCATAGGCGACCACCACCAGCAAGTCGGGCTTGAGCGCGGCCAGCTCAGCTTGAGCGCCAGCATCACGCAGGGTTGGCGGTTGCAATACGGCGACACCGTGCTGCTCAGCCAGCTGTTTGACCGGGCTCGGCATCAGCTTTTGCCCACGGCCAGCCGGGCGATCAGGCTGGGTGTAGACCGCAATCACTTGATGGGGGCTGGCGAGCAAAGCCTTGAGGTGTTCGGCGGCAAATTCCGGGGTGCCGGCGAAGACGATGCGCAGTGGCTCAGTCATGGGCTTCTCGATAAAGGAAATACACAGACGTGTAGGAGCGGGCTTGCCCGCGAAGGCCGCAACCCGGTGTGCCTGATGTGGACCATGTTGCCTGGTTCGCAGACAAGTCAGCGCCTACAGGTTGAAGGATTTGAATCGGATCAAGCGTTCTGCTTGTGCAGTTTTTCCAGCTTCTTCTTGATCCTGTCGCGCTTGAGGGTGGACAGGTAATCGACAAATAACTTGCCGTTCAGGTGATCGCATTCATGCTGGACACACACCGCCAGCAAACCCTCTGCGATCAGCTCATAGGGCTGACCGTCCCGGCCTAGAGCCCTGATTTTGACTTTCTGTGGGCGGTCGACGTTTTCATAGAAGCCTGGCACTGAGAGGCAGCCTTCTTGATACTGCTCCACCTCGTCGGTCAGGATGTCGAACTCGGGGTTGATGAACACCCGTGGATCGCTACGATCTTCGCTAAGGTCCATGACCACGACACGCTTGTGCACGTTGACCTGAGTTGCAGCCAAACCAATGCCTGGCGCTTCGTACATGGTTTCAAACATGTCGTCGACCAACTGGCGAATGCCGTCGTCTACCACTGCCACAGGTTTGGCGATGGTGCGCAGGCGCGAATCGGGAAATTCGAGGATGTTTAAAATAGCCATATACGTTAGAGCTGCACTTGTAGGGTAAAGTCCAAAATCGGCTGCCGGGTTTCGCCGGTTAGAGCTGGCAACCTTGCAAAACCTGAGCCTCTGGGGCTCTTAGTGTTTCACGCGAAGCCATATGATAAAGGGATTCACCGCATGAGGAAATCACTACTCGCCCTGCTGCTGTTGGCCTCTACCGGCCTTTGTCAGGCGCAAGTGCAGCTCAGGGAAGGACATCCACAGAATTACACCGTCGTCCAAGGTGACACGCTTTGGGACATTTCCGGCAAATTTTTGCGCGAGCCATGGAAGTGGAAGGAGATATGGAAGGCCAATCCGCAGATCGCCAACCCTGACCTGATCTACCCGGGCGACTTATTGTCCCTGGTGTATGTCGATGGCCAGCCGCGGATGGTACTCAACCGTGGTGCTTCACGTGGCACCATCAAGCTGTCGCCCCGGATTCGTACCACGCCGATGGCCGAAGCGATCCCAAGCATTCCGCTGGCCGCGATCAATAGTTTTCTGCTCAACAACCGCATCATCGATGACCCCGCCGATTTCCAGAAAGCCCCGTACATCGTCGCCGGTAACGCCGAACGCGTGCTCAGCGGCATGGGTGACCGGATCTACGCGCGGGGCAAATTAGACCCTGAGCACACCGCCTATAACCTCTTCCGTCAGGGCAAAACCTACACGGACCCGTTGACCGGGCAGTTTCTCGGGATTAACGCCGATGACATCGGCAGCGGTGAAATCGTTGCCCACGAAGGCGATGTCGCGACCCTGGTGTTGCAGCGTTCGACCCAGGAAGTGCGTCTCGGCGACCGGCTATTCATCAGCGAAGAGCGGCCAATCAACTCGACTTTCATGCCCAGCTCACCTCAGACCGAAGTTAACGGCCTGATCATCGATGTGCCGCGCGGAGTGACCCAGATCGGTGAACTCGATGTGGTGACGCTGGATCGGGGTAAGAGCGATGGGCTGGCCGAAGGCAATGTGCTGGCTATTTACAAGACCGGCGAAGTCGTTCGTGATCGGGTGACGGGTGAGCAAGTGAAGGTCCCGGATGAGCGCGCGGGATTGGTGATGGTTTTTCGCACTTATGAAAAGCTCAGCTATGGTTTGGTACTCAATGCCACGCGTTCTTTAGCGGTCATGGACAAGGTGCGGAACCCGTAAAGCTATGTGTCGAAATAGGGTCATGTCTGTCCACCGGACATGAACTTATCAAATAGTTACTAACAGAGTTATCCACAGGTTGTCCGGCTGTTAACGGGGCGCTACAGATCAAGGAAGATCTATGCCGCTGTTCGATACTGCTGCGTCCTCACCTGCCGAACTTGAAGCGCGCTTACGTGTGCATCGTCTGCCTGAGGTGGGGCCAAAACGCTTTCATAAGCTAATCAATGCCTTTGGTTCGGCGTCGGCCGCACTCAGCGCTCCTGCCAGCGCCTGGCGTGCCTTGGGCTTGCCAAGCGCCAGCGCCGAAGCCCGGCGCAGCCCACAAGTCCGCGATGGCGCCAGTGCTGCTTTGGCTTGGCTTGAGCGTCCCGGTCAGCATTTACTGATGTGGGACGACCCCACCTACCCTGCACTGCTGGCTGAAATTGCCGATGCACCGCCGTTGCTGTTTGTGGCCGGTGACCCGAGCATTCTTGAGCGTCCGCAGTTGGGAATGGTCGGCAGTCGACGCGCTTCCAAGCCTGGACTGGATACGGCCACAGCCTTTGCCCGAAGCCTGGCGGGCGCCGGTTTTGTCATCACCAGCGGCCTCGCGCTGGGTATCGATGGTGCCGCGCATCAAGGTGCTTTGGACGTTGGTGGGCAGACAATTGGCGTCTTGGGCACGGGCATCGAAAATTTTTATCCACAGCGCCATCGTCAGTTGGCAGCGACCATGAGTGCCCAAGGCAGTGCCGTGGTTTCCGAGTTCCCTCTGGACGCCGGGCCGCAGGCGAGCAACTTCCCACGCCGCAATCGAATCATCAGTGGATTGTCGCTGGGTGTGTTGGTGGTCGAGGCCAGCGTCGCCAGCGGTTCGTTGATCACCGCACGGCTGGCAGCGGAACAGGGCCGCGAGGTGTACGCGATTCCAGGCTCGATTCATCACCCCGGTGCCCGCGGGTGTCATCAACTGATTCGTGACGGTGCGGTGCTGGTCGAAACCGTCGAACACATTCTTGAAACCCTGCGCGGTTGGCAGAACATTGCCAGCCCTGCGGCCGCCTCTATCGCGCCCTTGCCGTCAACAACCGCTGCCAGACATCCCCTGCTTGATTTGTTGCATGCTGCGCCACACACCAGCGAAGGGTTGGCACTGTCGAGCGGCTGGCCGTTGCCAAAAGTATTAGCAGCGTTGACCGAGCTGGAACTGGATGGGCGCATCAGCAGTGAGGCAGGACGATGGTTTGGCCGTGCGCGCTGAGGTTAAACTGCCCGTAGCGTTTACCCGGAGAGAGAACAATGGTCAGCAGTTGGCGTGTGCAGCAAGCCGCACGAGAGATTCGAGCCGGTGCGGTGATTGCCTACCCAACCGAGGCGGTATGGGGGCTGGGCTGTGATCCCTGGAATGAAGAGGCGGTGTATCGGTTGCTGGCAATCAAATCCCGTCCTGTGGACAAAGGCCTGATTCTGGTGGCCGACAACATCCGCCAGTTCGACTTTCTCATGGAGGACTTTCCTGAAGTCTGGATCGATCGTATGGCCAGCACTTGGCCAGGCCCCAATACCTGGCTGGTGCCGCATCAGAACCTGCTGCCCGAATGGATCACTGGTATTCACGACACGGTGGCATTGCGCGTCAGCGATCACCCGCAGGTGCGTGAACTGTGTTCGCTGGTCGGACCGCTGATCTCGACATCCGCCAACCCGCTCGGGCGTCCGGCTGCCCGGACGCGTATTCGGGTTGAGCAGTATTTCCGTGGGGACATCGACTGGGTGCTCGGCGGCCTGCTGGGTGGGCGCAAGCACCCCAGTCTGATCCGTGACCTGGTGACCGGCGAGGTTGTTCGTCCAGGCTAGGGTTTTGGGCTTATGGAATCAGAATCGTTGAGCCTGTGGTGCGCCGGGCGCTGAGCTCGGTTTGCGCCTTGGCTGCGTCTTTCAAGGCGTAGCGCTGGACGTCACCCACCTTGACCTTGCCGCTGGTAAGCATCGCGAACAGCTCGTCGGCCATGCGTTGCAGGTTTTCGGGGTTGGCGTAAGTAGCCAGTGTTGGGCGAGTGACGTACAGCGAGCCTTTCTGCGCGAGAATTCCCAGGTTAACCCCGGCCACGGGCCCTGATGCATTGCCGAAGCTGACCAACAAACCGCGCGGCGCCACGCAATCGAGCGACGTCAGCCACGTGTCTTGCCCCACACCGTCGTATACCACCGGGCATTTCTTGCCGTCGGTTAATTCCAGAACCCGTTTGACCACGTCTTCTTTGCTGTAATCGATGGTCGCCCATGCACCGAGTGCCTTGGCATGAGCGGCTTTTTCCGGCGAACTGACAGTCCCGATCAGCTTCACACCCAGGGCCTTGGCCCATTGGCAAGCCAGCGAACCGACGCCGCCAGCAGCGGCATGGAATAGCACCGTTTCACCACTCTTCACCGCATACGTCTGACGCAGCAGATATTGCACGGTCAGGCCTTTAAGCATCACCGCTGCAGCGTCTTCGAAGCTGATTGACTCCGGCAACTTCACCAGATTCGCGGCGGGAATCACGTGGATGTCACTGTATGCACCCAGTGGACCAACGCCGTATGCCACGCGGTCGCCGACCTTGAACTGGCTGACTTCGCTGCCGACCGCTTCAACCACACCCGCCCCTTCGGTCCCCAGGCCTGACGGCATGGATGGCGCCGGATACAGCCCGCTGCGGAAATAGGTGTCGATGAAATTGAGGCCAATCGCCTTGTTGCGCACGCAGACCTGCTGTGGGCCCGGTTCGGCAGGTTCGAAGTCCACATACTCAAGGACTTCAGGGCCACCCACGGTGCTGAATTGGATACGCTTTGCCATCTGTTCATCTCCGGTGATGAGTGGAAACAAAAAATACGGAAAAAGACTACTACGAAAAGGGCCATCGAACGCTCTCCCTTGATCTTCGTCAACTGCGGCGGCCATAACGCCGGTGGTATGCTACGCGCCAATTTGCCACCCCCCGTAACCCCGGTGGCTCAGTGATGTTTCAAGGTGACCCGATGACTACCCGCACCGAGGCCGTTAAAGCCTACCTGCTTGACCTGCAAGACCGGATTTGCAACGCATTGGAAGCCGAAGATGGCAGCGCCCGCTTCGTCGAAGATGCCTGGACTCGCCCGGCTGGCGGCGGTGGGCGTACCCGAGTCATCGAGAATGGCGGAGTGATCGAAAAAGGCGGGGTTAACTTCTCCCACGTATTCGGCACCGGCCTGCCACCGTCAGCCAGCGCCCATCGGCCCGAGCTGGCCGGGCGAGGTTTTGAGGCGTTGGGCGTGTCGCTGGTGATCCACCCGCACAACCCGCATGTACCGACTTCACACGCCAACGTGCGTTTTTTCATCGCCGAAAAAGAAGGCGAAGAGCCGGTCTGGTGGTTCGGCGGCGGTTTCGACCTGACGCCGTATTACGGGGTAGAAGAAGACTGTGTGCATTGGCACCGTGTCGCCGAGCAGGCCTGTGCGCCGTTTGGGGCCGATGTCTATCCGCGTTACAAGGCATGGTGCGACACCTACTTCCACATCAAACATCGCAACGAACCACGCGGTATTGGCGGCTTGTTTTTCGATGACCTGAACGAGTGGGATTTCGACACCAGCTTCGCCTTCCTGCGCGCGATTGGCGATGCGTACATCGAGGCCTATCTGCCGATCGTCCAGCGCCGCAAGGCCACGGCGTATACCGCGCAACAGCGGGAGTTTCAGGAGTTTCGTCGCGGCCGTTACGTCGAGTTCAATCTGGTCTATGACCGTGGCACACTGTTCGGCCTGCAATCAGGTGGGCGTACCGAGTCGATCCTGATGTCACTGCCGCCGCACGTGCGCTGGGGCTATGACTGGAAAGCCGAGCCCGGCACCGAAGAAGCCCGTCTGACCGAGTATTTCTTGCAGGATCGCGATTGGTTGGCGCAGGCCTGATACCGGGTCAAAATTCAGGAATCCCCATGGACCGCTACGTCGTTTTCGGTAACCCCATCGGCCACAGCAAATCGCCGTTGATCCATCGTCTGTTCGCCGAGCAGACCGGTCAGCAGCTCGATTACAGCACCTTGCTGGCGCCGCTGGACGATTTCATCGGCTGCGCTCAGGCGTTCTTTGAGCACGGCCAGGGCGCCAACGTCACCGTGCCGTTCAAGGAGCAGGCCTTTCGCTTGGCCGACAGCCTGACCGAGCGCGCACAGCGTGCGGGTGCCGTGAACACGTTGCGTAAGGGGGCCGATGGTCGACTGCTCGGCGATAACACCGATGGCGCGGGGTTGGTGCGGGATTTGAAGGTAAATGCCGGCGTCAGCTTGCAGGGCAAACGCATCCTTCTGCTCGGCGCGGGTGGTGCGGTACGGGGTGCGCTGGAGCCGCTGCTGGCTGAAAAACCGCTGGCGGTGGTGATCGCCAATCGCACCGTGGAAAAAGCCGAGTTGCTGGCCCATCAATTCGCCGACCTGGGGCCGGTGTCCGCCGCTGGTTTCAGTTGGCTGGCAGAGCCGGTAGACCTGATCATCAATGCCACTTCCGCCAGCCTCGCGGGTGAGCTGCCGCCGATTTCGCCAAGCCTTATTCTGCCGGGTCATACCGTCTGCTACGACATGATGTACGGCAAAGAGCCGACGTCATTCTGCCGCTGGGCCACCGAGCACGGCGCGGCCCACGTGCTGGACGGTCTGGGCATGCTCGCCGAGCAGGCTGCGGAGGCGTTCTATCTATGGCGCGGCGTTCGCCCGGATACGGGGCCTGTGCTGGCTGAGTTACGACGGCAGTTGGCCAGCGCCTGATGCCTGGGCGCCCGCCCGGTCACCGTTAATCCTCGAACAGAATCGGGCATTTCTCTGGTCCTTCGAGCTTGCGCAGTTCCTCGATCACTTGGGGCCGGGCGCGCCTGAGGGTCAGGCTGCGGCCATGGGCACGCAGGCGGCGGGCTTCCTGATGGAGCATTTCAACGCCTGAATAATCGATGAAGTTGATGTGTTGCGCATCGATCACCACGCGCGGCCCCTTACTGCGTTGCAGAATGACTTGCAGGTAATGGCTGGCGCCGAAAAAGATCGAGCCGCCGACCCGCAGGATATCGTCGTCGCCATCGCGCCACTGCTGGACCCGTGGTTGTGAGGTGCGCTTGAGGTAGAAGAACAGCGACGCCAGCACGCCCGCGTAAATCGCCGTTTGCAGCTCCAGCAACAGGGTCGCCAGGCAGGTCAGTGCCATCACCAGGAACTCTGGATGACTGACGCGGAACAGCGAGCGAATGCCGCGATGGTCGACCAATCCCCAGCAGATCAACAGGATCGATGCTGCCATGCTCGGGATCGGGATGTGTGCGATCAACGACGCCCCGGCCACCGCGAACAACGCCACCCACAGCGCCGAAAATACCCCGGCCAATGGCGAGCGAGCGCCGCCTTCGTAACTCAGGCCTGATCGAGTAAAGGAGCCGGAGGACAGATAGCCCGAGAACAAGGCGCCCACCATGTTGGACAGGCCTTGGGCGCGAAGTTCTTGATTGGCGTTGAGCAATTGTTGCGAGCGTGCGGACAGCGAGCGGGCAATCGACAAGCTGGTGACCAGCCCGAGCATGCCTACTGCCACGGCACTGGGCAGGAGTTTCAGAGCCAGCTCCAGGTCCAGTGGTAATGCACTGAACGGCGGCAAATGCCCAACGAAGGCGCTGACCAACTTAACGTGGCCGAACATCGCGGGCCACAGCCAGACCAACACACTCCCGGCCACCAGGGTGATCAGTAGCGTCGGCCAACGGGGCACCAGGTATTTCAGAAACGCGCCCAGGCCCAGGGTTATGGCGCCTAGCATCAACGAGGGGTGGTCGATCTCGCCTCGATGCTCAAGCAGCGTCATCAGGCTTCGAAGCGCGGTAGTCTGGCCGCTGAGTTCCAGGCCGAACAAATTAGGCAGTTGCCCCAACGCAATCACCACGGCGGCGCCCAAGGTAAAGCCCAGCACCACCGAATGTGAAACGAAGTTCACCACAGCGCCAAAGCGCAGCAGCCCCAGCAGCCATTGAAAGATCCCGGCGAGAAAGGTTAGCAACAGGATCAAGGTGATGTAGTCCTGGCTGCCCGGAGCCGCCATGGGACTGATGCTGGCGTACAGCACGATAGAGATCGCCGCGGTGGGGCCGCAGATCAAGTGCCACGACGAGCCCCACAGGCAGGCGATCAGCACCGGAACGATGGCCGCGTACAGACCGTATTCAGGCGGCAAGCCGGCGATCAGGGCGTAAGCGATGGATTGCGGCAGCGCTAGAATCGCTCCGCTCAGCCCCACCACGGCATCACGACCGACGCTGGCGCGGGTCTGCCGGGGCAGCCATTCGAGGAACGGCAAAAATTTGTGGCGATTGAGCCAACCCATGAAACTCTCGGTAATTTTGCAGAGGCGTAAGGGTGAGGTTTTAGCGATGTGGGCGCAAGTGAAGGTGACCGCTGCGCGCTTCTACAGGGAAATGCGATCTACTGTAGAAGCGCGCTTGCCCGCGATAAGCCCAAAGGGCTTTAAAGCGTGGCTTTTACCGCCGTCAGTGCATCCTTCTCGTCGAGGGTTTTCACCCCGTCGAGCCATTTATCCAGGACTGCCGGGTTGGCTTTGATCCAGGCCTTGGCCGCTTCAGTGTTGGTGATTTTCTTGTTAACCACCTCGGCCATGATGCTGTTCTCCATTTCCTGGGTGAAGCTCAGGTTGGTCAGCAACTTGCCTACGTTCGGACAGGCCTGGCTGTAGCCCTTGCGGGTCAGGGTATAAACGCTGCCGGTGTCACCGAAATAAGCCTCGCCACCTTTGAGGTAGTGCATTTTCAGCTGCACGTTCATCGGGTGCGGGGTCCAGCCGAGGAACACCACGAAGCTTTGTTTCTTCACGTTGCGACTGACTTCAGCCAACATCGCCTGCTCACTGGACTCAACCAGTTTCCACTGGCCCAGGTCGAATTCGTTCTTTTTGATGATCGATTGCAGCGACAGGTTGGCCGGTGCGCCGGAGCCGATGCCATACAGCTTCTTGCCGAACTTGTCGGCAAACTTGTTCAGGTCGGCAAAGTTATGCACACCCGCGTCCCAGACATAGTCCGGCACGGCGAGGGTGAATTCGGTGCCGTCCAGGTTCTTGGCCAACTGTGTGACATCGCCATTGGCCACGAACTTGTCGTAAAAGCCTTGTTGCGCAGGCATCCAGTTGCCGAGGAAGACATCCACCTGGCCATCCTTGAGCCCACCGTATGCAATCGGTACCGCGAGCGTGTCGACCTTGGCCTTGTAACCCATGCCGTCCAGCAAGACGCTGGCGATGGCGTTGGTCGCGGCGATATCGCTCCAGCCCGGATCCGCCATTTTTACCGTGCTGCAACTCTGCTCGGCATAAGCGGAAACGCTGCCCAATGCCATGAAACCGACCGCAAGTGTTGTGGATAACTTCATCATGAGTGTGCCCCTTTGGTTTTTTTAGTCTTGGCAGGGTTAGGGTTGTGGATAACGTGCTTTGCGTTCCAAGTCATCAAGGTCGATGTGGTTACGCATGTATTGCTGACTGGCGTCTACCAGCGGCTGGTGATCCCAGCTCTTCAGCTTGCCGATGGCCAACGACTGCGCGACAAAGCGCCGCCGACGTTGACTGGCGAGCACTTGTTGGTGGATCGCCGGTATGTCCCACTTGGCCCGTGCTTCGGCCAGAAAATCAGCGAACAGTTGCTGATGCGCCGGTGACTGGCTCAGCTCTTCGCGTTCTTGCGGATCATTGTTCACATCAAACAGCAGGCAAGGGTCCTGTTCCGAATAGATGAATTTATAGGCGCCACGTCGAATCATCATCAACGGACCGATCGTGCCTTCGGCCATGTATTCGCCAAACACTTCGTCATGCCCCGGCTCACCCCGCAAATGGGGGACCAGTGAGCGACCGTCTAACGGCAGGCCGGCTTCCAGTTCGCCCTCGGCCAGCGCAACGAAGGTTGGCAGTAAGTCGGCGGTGGACACCGCAGCGCTGACCCGACCCGCCGTGAACTGCCCCGGCGCGTAGACCAGCAGTGGTACGCGGGCTGACATCTCGAACCAGTGCATTTTGTACCAGAGGCCGCGCTCGCCCAGCATGTCGCCGTGGTCGCCCGAGAACACGATAATGGTGTCGTCGGCCAGACCGGTGTCTTCGAGGGTTTGCAGGAGCTTGCCGACATTGCTATCGATGTAACTGCACGCCCCGAAATAGGCGCGGCGCGCATCGCGAATCTTATCCACAGGCATCGGCTTGTCCCACAGGTCGTAGACCTTGAGCAGACGTTGCGAGTGCGGGTCTTGCCCGGCTTGATCGGCATGCGGTCGCGGCAGCGGGATGTCTTCGTCGCGGTACATGTCCCAGAAGGTTTTCGGGATGGTGTACGGGTCGTGAGGGTGGGTCATGGACACGGTCAGGCAGAACGGCTGATCACCCTCTTCGCGGATGTGATCGAACAAATATTGCTGGGCCTTGAACACCACCTCTTCGTCGAAATCCAGCTGATTGGTGCGCACGCAGGGACCGGCTTGCAGCACCGACGACATGTTGTGATACCAGCTTGGCCGCACATCCGGCTCGTCCCAGTTCACTGACCAGCCATAGTCAGCCGGGTAAATGTCGCTGGTCAGGCGTTCTTCATAGCCGTGTAACTGGTCCGGCCCGCAAAAGTGCATCTTGCCGGACAGCGCGGTCTTATAGCCGAGGCGACGCAGGTAATGGGCATAGGTCGGTACATCGGCCGGGAAATCAGCGGCGTTGTCATAGGCGCCGATCTTGCTCGGCAGTTGGCCGCTGACCAGGGTGAAACGCGAGGGCGCGCACAGCGGACTGTTGCAATAGGCAGCATCGAATACCACGCCTTCGGCGGCGAGGTGGCTCAGATTGGGCATTTTGATAGGAGATGAGGCGTAAAACGGCAACATCGGCGCGGCCATTTGATCGGCCATGATGAAAAGAATGTTCTTGCGCTTCATGTATTCGCGGCATTCCATAGTGGATATTTATGCGAGAGTGCTGCGCTTGAGGATGCGACCCACAGGTTTAGTGGTAAAGCCCATGCAAAACAATACCTAGGATAAGCTCAGCTTATGTATGAAGCTCTTGGTGATCTTTCACTGGATCTGCTGCGTGCTTTTGAGGCCGCCGCGAGACAGCGCAGCTTTACCGCGGCGGCTGTTGAGCTGGGCACCACGCAGCCTGCCGTCAGCCAGCAAATAAAACGCCTGGAAGAACAGCTTGCTACACGGTTGTTCGACCGCATCTATCGGGGCATCGAGCTGACAGAGGCGGGCGAGGTGCTGTTCGGTTATGTGCAAGCCGGGTTGCAGTCCATCGAGGGCGGGCTAAATGCCGTCACCGCCCAGCGCCAACATGAGGTGCTGCAGGTCGCCACGGACTTTGCGTTTGCCGCCTATTGGTTGATGCCGCGTCTGCATCGGTTTCACCAGGCCAATCCGGATGTGGACGTCAGCTTGGTCACCAGTGAGCGTAGTTACAACATGTTGCGCGCCGATGTCGACGTCGCGGTGCTGTTCGGCGATGGGCGTTTCAAGCAGGGTGAAAGCCGTTGGTTGTTCAGCGAAGAAGTGTTCCCGGTGTGCAGCCCGCAATTGCTGGCCGGGCGTTCCCTGCCCTTGCCCACTGATGCGCTGCTGGAGCTTCCACTGCTGCACTTGCGGGGCGAAGGCAGCAGCAATTGGTTCGACTGGAGCGGCGTGTTTCGTGCGCTGAATATTCAGCAGGCACCTGCCCCCGGCCAATTGCGCTTCGACAATTACACCCTGCTGATCCAGGCTGCAATTGCCGGTCAGGGCGTGGCCATCGGTTGGCGGCATCTGGTCGATGCGCTGCTGGAGCAAGGGCTGCTCTGTCGCCCCATCGCCGCCACCGCCATCTCGGCCCACGGTTATTACGTCGTACTGCCCCAGCGAAAACGGCGAGTGCAACTGGTGCAGCAATTCGTCGACTGGCTGGCGACCGAGCAGGCGCAGAGTGGGGACTTGCTGGCGGGCAGGCCGTTGCCCTCGATTGCGGTGTGATCCGGCAGTCGTCTACACATTTCATTTAGCACACAAAATTCACGTGCTCTCGCACATGCAGGTTCAAGAGCAATTCATCCGCGATGCCTGCGGCCACTCGAGCCAGCCGCTCCAGGGGTTCGGCCAGGCCCGGTTCAAGGGTGTCGCTGATCTGGCTAAAGTGCTCGATGCTCAGCCCGAGTACGCCTTGGGGAGCGTTGACCAACGTCCAGTCCAGGTCACTGTCGCGCAATAACTCGACGATGGTTTCCGCCGCGTTTCGCTGTTGCTCGTCAGTTTCAGGCGCCTCGTCAAGCACGGCGAAGTTGCCCGCCAGCACCAGTCGCTTGATACCCATGCGTTGCATGCCTTGGATCAAGTTCTGGGTGGCGCTGATTTGATCTACTGGCCCCGGCGTTATCGCGGGTCGCGTTTCACCGCTGCCCACGGGCAATACGTGGGCGTCCAGCAGGCAAATGACCGCCGAGCAGCCAGCTACGCTTTGACTGACGCGCTCGGCGTCGAACAGGTTGCCGACTTTGGTGCGCAATCCCGGACGCGGCGCCAAGGCGTTCAAATCATCGAGAATGGCGATGACTTCATGCTGGCGCCGCAGGAATTCTGCCATCAAGGCGCTGCCAAAACTGCTGATGGCACCGTACAAAACCAGTTTCAGAACCGGAGTTTCGGCATTCTTCATAGCGAGTAATCCTTGTCTGTGGATAACGTCTCTCTAAGGTTCTGACCCTTTTTATCCCGCAGCAGTTCGCGTCCGCGCAGCGGTTATTTGGAGATTGAGCAATGCACGGTGTTGAGGGCTACCACGCCCACGTTTATTTCGACGAGCAGACCATCGATCAGGCCCGTGCATTGTGCGAAGAGGTTGCGCGGCGTTTTGGGGTAAAGATGGGGCGGATGCATGAAAAGCCGGTAGGTCCGCACCCAAACTGGAGCTGCCAGCTGGCGTTTGATCACGCCCAGTTGGCGGATGTGGTGCTCTGGCTGGCGCTTAATCGCAAGGGGTTGGTGGTGTTGCTGCACCCGCTGACGGGCGATGACCTGGCGGACCACACGGAGCATGCGATCTGGATGGGGGCGGTTCGGGATCTGGACGTTTCGATGTTCAAGCGGTAAGAGGGTTAGTCAGCGTGACGAATCTGCAGGAGAAACCGGGACGCGCAGTCGGGTTGGCTCCTGCAGAGAATCAATCAGTTCAGCACGCCCTCAAGGATGGTGTAGATCACCCCGGTGGTCAGCGCGATCAACACTATGTCGGGGCCCACTCGACGCCATTCGTAACCGTCGTAACGCGGCAATTGCTCAATCGCGCGCGGGTCCAGGCGCTCGCCGTAGCCGTAGGGCAGTGGACGGCCGCGCTCAATACGGAAGCCTGGAGGCAGAGGTTGGCCACGACCGATGAATTCGCGGTGATCATGAAAGGACCGTCGCGCCTCGTCAAAATTTTCTGGCGGGCGACGTGGGCCATGATCGTCACGACGATCATTGCGCTCATCGTGGCCGCGATTTTCCTGGTTGCCATTGCCTTGGTGATTTTCGCCCTGACGGCCGCCATCCTGGCCGCCACGCTGATCGCGTTCATCGGCATGCAACAACGGGCTGGCACTGATCATCAAGATACCCAGGCCTGCAATCAAACGGGTTGGCAGTTTCATTTCTCGTTCCTCGAAATTCGGTCAGCAAAAAGGGGTTTAAGCCATCGGCTCTAAACCCCTTTCGCTTGTTACTTGGTGTGTCTGCCGAGGTTTAAATTCCTCGCTCACCCAATCTTTACTCTTACTTGACACGGGCCTTGCGCACGCCTTCGGCCAAGGCCGAGCACAGGCTCAACACGTCGTCGATTGCCTGCTTCGGTGACGCGGCGGTGGCGATCTTGTCCACCAGTGCCGAACCCACTACAACGCCGTCAGCCAGTCTGGCAATCGCGGCCGCCTGCTCTGGAGTACGGATACCGAAACCGACGCTGATTGGCAGATCGGTGTGGCGACGCAGACGTTCGATGGCGGTTTTAACTTGATCCGAGGTCGCGGAACCGGCCCCGGTGACACCCGCGACCGACACGTAGTAAACGAAGCCGGAGCTGCGTTCCAGCACGCGTGGCAGGCGCGCGTCATCGGTGGTCGGTGTGGTCAGGCGAATGAAATCGATGCCTGCGGCCTGGGCCGGGGTTGCCAGTTCGGTGTCATGCTCTGGTGGCAGGTCGACGATGATCAAACCGTCGACCCCGACTTCTTTGGCTTGAGCGACGAACGCTTCGACGCCAAAGCGGTGGATCGGGTTGTAGTAACCCATCAGCACGATCGGGGTGGTCTGGTCATTGACGCGGAATTCGCCAACCATTTTCAGGGTTTTCGCCAGTGTCTGCCCAGCGTCCAGTGCGCGCAGGGTCGCCAGCTGGATCGCCACGCCGTCGGCCATTGGATCGGTGAACGGCATGCCCAACTCAATCACATCGGCACCCGCTGCTGGCAGGCCTTTAAGAATGGCCAGCGATGCATCGTAGCCAGGGTCGCCGGCGGTGACGAAGGTCACCAGTGCCGCACGGCCTTCGGTTTTCAGCTCGGCAAAGCGTTGTTCCAGGCGGCTCATACCAGTTTCTCCTGAGTCTTGGCATCGGCGGCCATATGGTCCATCACGGTTTGCATGTCTTTATCGCCACGGCCCGAGAGGCAGACCACCATCAAGTGGTCATCGCGCAGGTTGCTTGCACGTTTCATGGCTTCGGCCAAGGCGTGCGCGGTCTCCAGAGCGGGGATGATGCCCTCCAGGAGGCAGCAGTGGTGGAAGGCTTCGAGGGCTTCGTCATCCGTGATGCTGACGTACTCAACGCGCTTCACTTCATGCAGGTAAGCGTGCTCAGGGCCAATGCCAGGGTAATCCAGGCCAGCTGAAATCGAGTGCGCGTCGGTGATCTGGCCGTCGGCATCCTGGAGCAGATAGGTGCGATTGCCGTGCAATACGCCGGGAACACCGCCGTTCAGGCTGGCGGCGTGCTTGCCGGTATGAACCCCGTGACCACCGGCTTCGACGCCGATGAGTTTGACGCTGGCATCATTGAGGAACGAGTGGAACAGGCCCATGGCGTTGGAACCGCCACCGACACATGCGATAAGGCTGTCTGGCAGGCGGCCCTCTTTTTCCTGCAGTTGTACTTTGGTTTCTTTGCCGATGATCGACTGAAAGTCGCGCACCATCGCCGGGTACGGGTGTGGACCAGCCACGGTACCGATCATGTAGAAGGTGTCGTCGACATTGGTCACCCAGTCGCGAAGGGCTTCGTTCATGGCGTCTTTCAGGGTGCCGGTGCCGGAGGTGACCGGGACGATTTCCGCGCCCAACAGCCTCATGCGGAACACGTTGGCCTGTTGACGCTCGATGTCGGTGGCGCCCATATAGATCACGCACGGCAGACCGAAGCGGGCAGCGACGGTGGCGGTAGCCACGCCATGCATGCCAGCACCGGTTTCAGCGATCAGGCGTTTCTTGCCCATGCGCTTGGCCAGCAACACCTGGCCAATACAGTTGTTGATCTTGTGCGCGCCGGTGTGGTTCAGCTCTTCGCGCTTGAAGTAGATTTTCGCGCCGCCGCAATACTCGGTCAGGCGTTCCGCGAAATACAGCGGGTTTGGACGGCCGATGTAGTCGCGCTGGAAATAGGCCAGTTGCTCGATGAATTCAGGATCAATCTTGGCGGCTTCGTACTCGCGGTTCAGGTCGAGTACCAGTGGCATCAAGGTTTCAGCCACGTAGCGGCCGCCGAATGAGCCAAACAGGCCATTGGCATCAGGGCCGCTGCTGAAGTTAGTCTGGGTCATGGGACCTCCAGGTGGTTTGAAGAAAAGGATTAGCCAATCAGGCAATGAGCTCACTTTAACCAGCACGAGCATCAATGAAAACCGATAAGATCAACGCAACCTGTCAGGAAAACTCACAGATACCATGAGCCGCGATCTCCCTCCCCTCAACGCCCTGCGCGCTTTCGAAGCGGCGGCGCGCTTGAACAGCGTCAGTCAGGCTGCCGAGCAGCTGCACGTCACCCACGGGGCGGTCAGTCGCCAGCTTAAAGTGCTTGAAGAGCATCTGGGGCTGGCCTTGTTCGTCAAGGATGGGCGCGGCCTTAAACTCACAGATGCCGGCATTCGTTTGCGTGATGCCAGTGCCGAGGCGTTTGAGCGGTTGCGTACCGTGTGTGCGGAGCTGACCCACGATAAGGCTGATGCGCCTTTCGTTCTCGGCTGTTCGGGCAGCCTGCTGGCACGCTGGTTTATCCCGCGCCTGGGCCGACTGAATGCCGAACTGCCGGATCTTCGTCTGCACTTGTCGGCGGGCGAAGGCGATCTAGACCCGCGTCGACCGGGTCTGGACGCGTTGCTGATCTTCGCCGAGCCACCATGGCCTGCGGACATGCAGGTCTATGAACTGGCCAGCGAGCGTATTGGCCCGGTCCTCAGCCCACGGTTTGCGCGTTTCGAGCACCTGCGCCAGGCACCAGCTCAAGCGCTGCTGAGTGAGGCATTGCTGCAAACGACGTCGCGTCCGCAAGCCTGGCCTCTTTGGGCACAACAAAACGGCATCGAGCCTGCTGCCTTGCATTACGGGCAGGGTTTCGAGCATTTGTATTATTTGCTGGAGGCAGCCGTCGCCGGGCTGGGCATCGCCATTGCCCCGGAACCCCTGGTCGCCGATGATTTGCGCGCCGGACGCCTGGCTGCGCCTTGGGGTTTCAGTGAAACCCCGGCGCAGCTGGCGTTATGGGTACCTAAACGCGCCGCAGACGGGCGTGCTCAGCAGTTGGCGCAGTGGCTCAAGACTGAGCTTGAGCGTGCTGCCAGCGGCTGATCAGTGAGTGCGTTTGCACAATAGGTAAGCTGCCAGCAGACCGACAGCGCCTACGGCCACACCTGCGGTGGTCCACGGGTGTTCTTGAGCGTAATCACGGGTAGCGACACCGGTTTCGCGGGTCTTTTCCTTGACGTCTTCATACACATCACTGAGCAGGTGGCGTGAATGGCTCAGTGCGCTTTCGGCGTTGGCTTTCAAGGCTTTCAGGGTTTTGTGCGACTCTTCCGAGGCGTCGGACTTAAGGCTCTCAAGGGACTTGAGAAGGCTTTCGATCTCGGCTTCCATGCTTTGCAACGAGGCTTTACGTAAAGAAGTGTTGGCCATGGTGGATCTCCTGCATTGATGAGAGGCGTGTGTTCTTTCCGACTGCGGGGTTTGAGGAAAGTGCGGTGCGTATTAACGTTTCAGATGATTTTCGCTCAGGGAGTAAGGTGCAATTTCACTGCTACGCTCTTATCGACACCTTCAGGAGAACCGTCATGACTGATCACCATACCTACAAGAAAGTCGAGTTAGTCGGCTCATCGTCCACAACGATTGAAGACGCCATCAATAATGCAATCGCTGAAGCCAATAAGAGCATCAAGCACATGGAGTGGTTCGAAGTGCTGGAAACCCGAGGGCACATCAGAGAGGGCAAGGTTGCACACTATCAGGTCACCCTGAACGTCGGCTTCCGGATTGAGAATAGCTGACTGCGCTGAACTTTCGCACTGGCCGATTGCCATAATTTCCGCTACACACAAGAGAACCCGCTGTCTAGAAACGGTTGGCGCGGTCAAGGACTTGGGTTGTTTTTCAACCTGGTTAATTTAACGAGGGAGTGTGACCAATGAAGAAAATTCTACTGGCAGTTGGTTTGTTAAGCATTGCGGGAACTGCGATGGCAGCTGGCAAGTCCTGTGATGATTTGAAGTCGGAAATCGACGCGAAGATCAAGGCAAAGGGCGCCTCGACCTACACGTTGGAAGTCGTCGCCAAAGGCAGTGCGGCCGACGGGAAAGTAGTCGGTACCTGTGAACGCGGTACCAAGGAAATCGTGTACAAACGCGGCTGACTTATCGCTGTTTCATAAAAAACCGACGCACATGGCGTCGGTTTTTTATGTCCAGTGACGGGGTTTTCGCCACTCTTTTTTTGGGTGAGCCTCAGCCCAGCACGGTTTGCGCCAGAATCTCATACGAGCGCAGTCGATCCGTGTGTTCATACAGGTCGCAGGTGAAGATCAACTCATCGGCTTGGGTCTGTTCCAGCAGCACATCCAGTTTGGCGCGGATTTTCTGCGGGCCGCCGACCATCGCCAGGCCGAGGAAACTCGCGACCGCTTCGCGCTCATGGGGTAACCATAGGGCGTCCATGGTGTCGACCGGTGGACGCTGCATCAGGCTTTGGCCGCGCATCAACGCCAGAATCCGCTGATAGACCGAGGTTGCCAGGTAATCCGCATGTTCGTCGGTATCGGCAGCCACCAATGGCACGCCGAGCATGACGTACGGCTTTTCCAAATAGGTCGAGGGCTTGAAATGATTACGGTAGACGCGAATGGCTTCGTGCATGTAACGCGGCGCAAAGTGTGAGGCAAAGGCATATGGCAGACCGCGCTCCCCTGCCAGTTGCGCGCTGAACAAGCTGGAACCCAGCAACCAGACCGGAACGTTAGTGCCCGAACCCGGCACAGCGATCACTTTTTGATCAGGTGTGCGCGGTCCGAGATAGCGCAGAAGCTCGGTGACGTCTTCAGGAAAATCGTCGGCGCTGCCGGATCGCTCACGACGCAGGGCGCGAGCGGTCATTTGATCGGAGCCTGGTGCGCGGCCCAGGCCCAGGTCGATCCGCCCCGGGTACAGGCTGGCGAGGGTGCCGAACTGTTCTGCGATTATCAGCGGTGCATGGTTGGGCAGCATGACCCCGCCCGCCCCGACCCGAATCGTCGAGGTGCCACCGGCCAGATAGCCGAGCAACACCGCTGTCGCGGAGCTGGCGATGCCGTCCATGTTGTGGTGCTCAGCGACCCAGAAACGGTTGTAACCGAGTTTTTCAACATGCTGCGCCAAATCCAGCGAATTACGCAGAGACTGCGCCGGGCCGGCATCCTGGCGCACGGGCACCAGATCGAGGGTTGAGATTTTGATATCCGCTAAACGTTTCATAAGCCGCTAAATAGCCTCTGGAGTGCGTTGTGCAGGCTTGGCCTATGACGCCTGAGGATGACCAAAACCTACCCTGATTTATAAAGAATGTGGGCAGATATCTGAGATTCAATGGCTGGGCCGGAAAAGTCCTACTAAATTACTAGGTTTTACCGGCAGTTGAACTTTATCGAGACGGCCATCCTCAGAACCTTAGTCCCTGTGCGAACCCCCTCGCACACTGTCATGAGGAGAGACCATGAGCATTATCAAGAAAGCATCGGCACATTGGGAAGGCGATCTGAAGAGCGGTATTGGTAGCCTCTCCACCGAAACCAATGTCCTTAACAAAGCACCCTACGGCTTCAAGGCGCGCTTCGAAGGCGGCAAGGGCACCAATCCGGAGGAGCTGATTGGCGCGGCTCATGCGGGCTGTTTCTCTATGGCGCTGTCGATGATTCTCGGCGAAGCCAATCTGAAAGCCGACAGCATCGATACTGAAGCCCAAGTGACCCTGGAGCAATTGGCTGAAGGTTTTTCCATCACTGCCGTGCACCTGATCCTTAAAGCGAAGATCCCGGGCGCCACGCAGCAGCAGTTCGACGAACTGACCAGGAAAGCCAAGGAAGGCTGCCCGGTGTCCAAAGTGCTGAACGCGAAAATCACCCTGGACGCAACGCTGGTCAGCTAATCGACCTCGTTGCCACGACTAGGCCCGCACAGCTCAGCCTGTGCGGGCTGTTCACTCGCTCTGCCCTCCGTATTCAGCCGCTATTGACGTCACACGTGGCCGACGTAATGAAAGTCGAATGGATCGTTGCAGCGTTAGCGCAGTACTCTGTGCGCCGTATCGAAGGAGTCGAGTATGAAACGTTTCGTTTTAGCTGTTATCTGTACCGTATCGGCCACCAGCGTGTTGGCGGCAGTCAAACCCTGCGAAGAACTCAAGGCCGAGATCGAGTCCCGAATCCAGGCCAATAATGTGAGTTCCTACACCCTGGAAATCGTCAGCAATGACGAAGTGCATGACCAGAACATGGTCGTCGGCACATGCGAGGGCGGCAGCAAAAAAATCATCTACCAAAAGAACGACAAGTGATCACAGACAGGTGACCTCGCGGTCTTCGGCGACCATCTGGCGCTGGGCGTCATACAAACGGCCGCTGATGGTGATGCCAGCCGAGCGTCCTTCGAGACGATAACGTTGCCCTGGGGCGAAGTGGTCATAACGCAGGACGATGTAACACGTCCGTTGCGAGCTCTCGAACATTCCGCCAAACCCGCCGCCGTAGATCTCGTAGTCATACCGCATCTGCAACTCGTGGCTGCCGGGCGGCACCTGAAAGTAACGCCCGTCGTCCAGTCGCTTACCGTCGAGCTTGTCGGCCATCACCAGGTTCCCGGTGTAGGTGAACATCTCGACCCACGCCTGTTGCGGGTCAGCAGGCGGCATAGGGCTGGCGCACCCGGCGAGGGCAATCAGGGCAGATATCAATAATGGCTGGCGCATGGCAGGCTCCGTGATCGAACACGTGTTAATGATAGTTGCGTCAGGGGCGGACTGTCCGGCATAACGCTTATTCAATAAGAGATTAAGGCCGGAGCATGATTCGACACGACAGGCTGTTTCTCAGCCGTGGTTTTGCGCTACTGACGTTGTTCTTGCTTGGCGGCTGCTCCAGCATCGATTACTACAGCCAACTGGCCAGCGGTCAATGGCGCTTGCTGCATGCCCGTGAACCGGTGGCCGAGGTCATCGCCGACCCCAATAGCGCCCCGGCATTGCGCGAGCATCTGATCAAATCGCAGCAGGCTCGGGCTTTCGCCAGCCATCAACTGCACCTGCCGGATAACCCCAGCTACCGCCTGTATGTCGATATCGGCCGACCTTATGTGGTGTGGAATGTGTTCGCGACAGGGGCGTTCTCGCTGGACCCGGTCACCCATTGCTTTCCAGTCGCCGGGTGCGTCGCGTATCGCGGTTATTACAGCCAGGGCGCAGCCAGAGGCGAGGCCGCGTTGCAGCGTCAGGCAGGCATGGATGTCTACGTCAGTGGGGTAGAAACATATTCCACGCTGGGCTGGTTCGACGATCCCATTCTTAGCTCGATGCTCAGTCGGGGTGATGAGCGCATGGCCGCGTTGATTTTTCACGAGCTGGCGCATCAGCGTTTTTATGTGAAGGACGACA
>ERZ1463034.66-NODE-66-length-34908-cov-43.980375_pt1 | contig 34908 bp, 36 predicted proteins | sample MGYA00564480_ERZ1463034 | MGnify/ENA primary metagenome ERZ1463034 (study PRJEB39244, sample SAMEA3635122) | Helicobacter pylori | study: EMG produced TPA metagenomics assembly of PRJEB11511 data set (Assembly of a 5300-year-old Helicobacter pylori...
TGGTCAAGTCCATGCAATTACGCAATCTGGTGCACCACCACCGATAACAACACACAAATCACAACCTGGTTTTCTGTGTGACAGCGCGGCGGCGAAGACTCGGTGGGGCCTCCTAACGCAAGGGAAACCTAACGGTGCGTAGCGATCCAGATCAGTAGCCCAGCCTGGAATACCGCGAACGCCACCAGGCAAGCGATGGTGAAGCGCAAGCTGCTGTCTTCGCGTTTGAATCGGGTGACGGACTCCTCCTGTTTGCGCAGCTTGACGTCTTGCTCCTGCAAGTTCTGTTCTGCTTGCTGGAGCATATTGCCCGCGTCGAGAATCTCGACCATCTGGACCTTTTCGCTGTTCCAGGTGTTAAGCAGTTCGCTGACGTTTACCGCTTTGACGCTGCCCTTCATGTGCTGGGCGTCGGCGTACGTAATCTCGAAGCCCTGAGTGCGTAGAAAATTATCCCGGCGCAGGCGCGTGTCTTCGTTAAGGGCGTCTTTACTGGCGAGCACATTTTCGTCGATCTGGTAATGCGACCATCTTTTTTGCGCCCAGTGAATGCCCTGAGCCATCAGAAAGCGACCGAGACCACGATTCCACGGTTCTATCTGTAACCCGGCTTCGGGGCTGAAGCGCACCCGATGAGTGGCGTGATCGACCCATACGTCCAGGTGGTTCTGCTCTTTGCGCACACGTTGCGCAGGCAATTGGATATCCATGCGTAACAGGCTGTGTTCTTTATCGTTGCGCTCGGCGCGGCCGAACTGCACGAAGCGCAATGGGCGGCCGCCGGTGGCCCGGTCGGTCGGCAGTGGCGCCAGGCGCAGCATTTTAAAATGTTCCGGTTGAACGTCCGCCCACGGCAAGCTCGCAGGATCCGGCGCAACGGCTGCGTTTTCGGCTTCAACTTCAGCGTCGGGTGTGGCTTGAGTGTCGGTCATATCAGCAGTCCTGTGGCCCAGGCACCAAGCAGCAAACTCAGTGCCAGCCATCCGCTATCGGCCGTTTTTTTCAGGACTGAAGGCCATTGGCCGGTTTGTGGACAGGCCAGCGCGCATTACGCGGCGGGCAATGCGCCAATAAAACGCAGGATTCGCGTTGAAAGCTCACTGGCGAGCGGTAACTGCGGGTCTTTGTAGGACGCTAGCTGGCGTCCAATGTCATTGGGGACAATACGCAAGACATGGTTCATGCCGTCGATCAGAGCCAGCTCCGCGTCGGGTTTGGCCGCATGGAGAAGCTCGGCATCACCCACCCCCACCTGAATGTCGTTACGACCTTGAATGATCAGCGCCGGAACCTGCAGTTTTCCGAAGGCGGCGGCCGGGTCCTGGCGGAGCAGCGAAATCAAATACGGCTGCACGCTCGGGCGGAATACCACATCGAGAGCGGGTGGCACGTTGTCATCGGTGTGGCCTGCCTTAAGCGAGTCGATCAGCTGTTCGCTACGTTGCAGCAAGGGTGGGGGCAATCGGTATTGCAATTGTTCGCGCAACACTTGATCCACCGGGCGCCCGGTGCCTGCGACGGAAATCACTGCCGCAGCTCCAGCTTGCTCTGCGGCGAGGGCGGCGACCAGGGCGCCTTCGCTATGCCCCAGGAGAATCAAGCGTCCCAGGCGTGGGTCAGTCTTGAGCATTTTTCCCCAGGCCGCTGCGTCGGCGACATAGGCTTCGATGCTCAGGTTGCGCTCATCGGGCGTGGCCGCTTTGCTCGCGGCGACGCCCCGCTTGTCGTAGCGCACGCTGGCGATATTGTGTTTGGCGAGGACTCTCGCCAGAAGCTTCATGCTGTCGTTACGACCGCCGTCGGTGTTGTTGCCATCACGGTCGGTGGGGCCGGATCCAGCGATGATTAATACCACGGGGACAGGGGCGTCGGATCTGGGCAGCAATAAGGTGCCAAACAGCTCGCCGGTTCCCGTATCGAGGCTGATGGGACGTTGCAATACGCTGGGTGTGGCTGCGTGGGCAAGGCCTGTCAGCAGGGGCAGGGTTACGGTAATAGCACGAATTAAAGTGGTGACTCGTAACATCGGTAGGCCATCATCTGTTCAAGTGCCGATTGGACGCGTCAACGCGGATAAGGTTCGGCAATACGCTTGAAGGATGAACTACTCAGGCAGCCTGCGTATACTGGCGTGCTTGCGGTTTTTGATTGATAAACAGACCGTTTGATTGTTTTAGCTTATTTTCGCGGAGCGTCCTGCATGTCCGGCAATACCTACGGCAAGCTGTTCACTGTTACCACTGCTGGCGAAAGCCACGGCCCGGCACTGGTCGCTATCGTTGACGGCTGCCCGCCAGGGCTTGAGCTCTCGCTGGAAGACTTGCAGTTCGATCTGGATCGCCGCAAGCCCGGCACGAGCCGCCACACCACGCAGCGCCAGGAGGCCGATGAAGTCGAAATCCTCTCTGGTGTGTTCGAAGGAAAGACCACGGGTTGCCCTATCGGCCTGTTGATCCGCAATACGGATCAGAAGTCCAAGGACTACTCGGCAATTCAGGACCTGTTTCGCCCGGCGCACGCCGATTACACCTACCACCACAAGTACGGCGTGCGCGATTACCGCGGCGGTGGTCGCAGCTCGGCCCGTGAAACGGCGATGCGCGTGGCGGCGGGTGCCATCGCCAAGAAATACCTGGCCAGCCAGGGCATTCGGATTCGCGGCTACATGAGCCAGTTGGGCCCGATTGAAATTCCGTTCAAGACCTGGGAGTCGGTGGATCAGAACGCATTTTTCTGCCCGGACCCGGACAAAGTGCCGGAGCTTGAGACCTACATGGACCAGTTGCGTCGGGATCAGGATTCGGTCGGCGCCAAAATTACTGTGGTTGCCGAAGGCGTTAAGCCTGGGTTGGGCGAGCCGATTTTCGACCGTTTGGACGCGGAACTGGCCCACGCGATGATGAGTATCAATGCGGTCAAGGGCGTGGAGATTGGCGCCGGTTTCGCCAGCGTCGCCCAGCGCGGCACCGAGCATCGCGACGAAATGACGCCGCAGGGTTTCCTGTCGAACAACTCTGGCGGCATTCTGGGTGGGATTTCGTCGGGGCAGCCAATCGTCGTCCATCTGGCGCTTAAACCGACCTCAAGCATTACCACGCCAGGACTTTCGATTGATGCCCATGGCAACCCGGTCGACGTCATTACCAAAGGTCGTCACGACCCCTGCGTCGGTATCCGCGCCACGCCTATCGCTGAGGCCATGATGGCCATCGTGTTGATGGATCATTTCCTGCGCAATCGCGGGCAGAACGCCGATGTGCAGGTGTCGACGCCTGTTCTGGGGCAACTGTAATGCTCGATGACGGTGATGCAGCCACGGCGGTTTAGCCGTGGTTTCACTTCCCGAAGGTCAGATCCCTTACTGGCGATTGTCCAGTTTCTATCTGTTCTACTTCGCTTTGCTGGGTTCGACAGCGCCGTTTCTGGCGCTGTACTTTGATCACCTGGGGTTTTCCAGCGCACGCATCGGTGAACTGGTAGCCATCCCCATGCTGATGCGCTGCATCGCCCCCAATATCTGGGGTTGGCTGGGAGATTACACCGGGCGCCGCCTGGCGATTGTGCGCTTTGGGGCGATCTGTACGCTGCTGACGTTTTCCTTGATCCTGTTCGACAAGAGCTACGCCTGGCTGGCAATGGTCATGGCGTTGCATGCGTTCTTTTGGCATGCCGTATTGCCGCAGTTCGAAGTCATCACCTTGGCCCATTTGCAGGGGCAGACCGCCCGCTACAGCCAGGTCCGGCTGTGGGGTTCTATTGGTTTCATCCTCACGGTGGTGGCGTTGGGTCGGCTGTTCGAGTGGTTCAGCCTGGACGTGTACCCGCAGGCGCTACTGTTGATCATGGCCGGTATTGTCGCCAGCAGTTGGTGGGTGCCCAATGCGCAACCCGCACCGTCGACGCACAGGTTGGCCAGTGGCGGCTTTCTTAAACAGCTTGCCAGTCCCGGTGTTCTGGCTTTTTACGCCAGCGTTGCATTGATGCAGTTGAGCCACGGCCCTTATTACACCTTCCTGACCCTGCATCTGGAGCATTTGGGCTACAGTCGCGGCCTCATCGGTCTACTCTGGGCTTTGGGAGTCGTGGCCGAAGTGTTGATGTTTTTGTCGATGAGCCGGATTCTGACGCGGTTTACCCTTCGCCATGTGCTCATGGCGAGTTTTTTACTGGCTGCGTTACGTTGGTTGCTGCTGGGCAATTTCGCCGAACATTTGCCTGTGTTGTTGTTTGCCCAGATCCTGCACGCCGCGACGTTCGGCAGTTTTCACGCGGCGGCTATCCATTTTGTGCAGCGCAGTTTCGGCCCCGGGCAGCAGGGTCAAGGGCAGGCGCTGTATGCCGCGCTCGCCGGCACTGGAGGTGCCTTGGGGGCGTTGTATTCTGGTTATAGCTGGAATGTATTGGGGCCGAGCTGGACCTTCAGCATTGCCAGTCTTGCGGCGCTCGCCGCAGCCGTCATGATTGCGACACGAATGAAAGAGGACAGGGCATGACCCGCGAACAACTCGCTCAGGAAATCATCGACGCCGGGTGCTTTTTGTATGGCCGTGGCTGGTCGCCAGCCACCAGCAGTAATTATTCGACACGGTTGTCGGCGACCACCGCGTTACTGACAGTGTCAGGCAAGCATAAAGGTCAGTTGGGCCAGGATGACGTGCTGGTCACCGACCTTTCCGGCAACAGCCTGGAGCCGGGCAAAAAGCCTTCTGCCGAAACCTTGCTGCACACCCAGTTATACCGCTGTAAGCCACAGGTAGGCGCAGTGCTGCACACCCATTCTGTCAATGCGACCGTGTTGTCGCGCCTGACGGCGGGGGATAGGGTGGTGTTCGAAAATTATGAACTGCAGAAAGCATTTGCGGGCGTGGCGACCCATGAATCAAAGGTTATCGTGCCGATTTTTGAAAATGATCAGGACATTGCCCGATTGGCGGCAAAGGTCCAACCTTGGCTCGACGCCCACCCTGATTGCCCCGGCTACCTGATTCGTGGCCACGGTCTTTACACCTGGGGCGCGCGAATGAGCGATGCATTGCGTCAGATCGAAGCGTTTGAATTTTTGTTCGAGTGCGAGCTCAAGACTCGCGCTCTATTGAACCGTTAAGGAAATGCCGTCATGAGTAGCTTGTCCGTTTATCACGTCTCTACGCCTGATTTGCCGAACAAAGTATTGACCCATCTGGAAGACATCGCCTCAACCCTGGCCGAACATGGCGTTGGCTTCGATCGCTGGCAAGCGACGGCACCCGTCACGCCGGGTGCTTCCCAGGAAGAAGTGATTACCGCGTATCAGGTACAGATCGATAAATTGATGACCGAGCGCGGTTACGTCACGGTGGATGTGATCAGCCTCGACCGCGACCATCCGCAGAAAGCCGAACTGCGCGCCAAGTTTCTTGATGAACACCAACATGCCGAAGACGAGGTACGGTTCTTCGTGGCCGGACGTGGTTTGTTCACGCTGCACATCGACGACTATGTATATGCCGTGCTGTGCGAGAAGAATGATCTGATCTCCGTCCCGGCGGGCACTCGTCATTGGTTCGACATGGGGGAACACCCGCATTTCGTGGCGATCAGGTTGTTCAACAACCCGGAAGGCTGGGTGGCAACGTTCACCGGCGAACAGATAGCCAACCATTTTCCACGGCTTGAAGACTAAAGACCCGGAGTTTGCATGCCTATTAAAGCTGTCCTTACCGACATCGAAGGCACCACCAGCGCGGTGAGTTTCGTGTTTGAGGTGTTGTTCCCTTACGCCGCCAGGCATTTGCCGGACTTTATTCGTCAAGAGGCCACTCAGCCTGCGGTGGCCTTGCAGTTGCAAGCGGTGCGCCACGAAATCGACGAACCCCAGGCTGATGTCGAGCGTGTGATCGAAATTTTGCTGGAGTGGATTGCCGAAGACCGTAAGGCCACGCCGCTCAAGGCGCTGCAGGGCATGGTCTGGGAGCAGGGCTATCGAGCTGGCCAGTTGAAAGGCCATGTTTACCCGGATGCGGTCGAGGCGCTCAAGCGCTGGCATCAGGAAGGTTATGAGCTGTATGTCTACTCGTCTGGCTCGATTCAGGCTCAGAAGCTGATTTTTGGCTGCTCTGATGCAGGCGATCTGTCTGCGCTGTTCAGCGGCTATTTCGATACGGCGTCCGGGCCCAAGCGCGAGCCGCAGTCGTATCGCAGCATTGCCGCAGCAATAGGTCGTCCGGCAGAGGAGATTCTGTTTTTGTCCGATATCGTCGAAGAACTCGACGCTGCGCAACAAGCGGGCATGCCAACTTGTGGCCTGGTTCGCAATGGCGGCGAGTTGGTTGGACACGCTAATGTCGCCAGTTTTGCGGTGATTGACCTGTCGGCGTTCTAAAACGTTTTGCTTTTCGTCTGCAGGGACTTCGTTGTAAGCCCTCTAACTGCAATTACCCTTGATAGAGGGTGATTGCGGCCGACGATAGGCCATGACTTCCATTATGATCGTGCGAAATGTCTGTAAGGTTTTTCTTATTGCTTTGTAGGAAGTGGCTTGTTGGTAAGTAAGTAAACCCTGTTTATAATTTCCTTTATTTTTAAATGCCTTTTACTGTGCAACTCTCTGTCGGTCGATTCCTGAATACTTTATGTCGGGGGTAAAGGGAGGTGGTCATGGGAAGTGCAGTATCAGTCAACGCCGATTTGACCCAGCTCATTCAACAGATGGTGGTCAGCATTACAGAACTCAATGGCGACAAGGCCATCGAAAATGCCTTGGGGTGGTTAAGATGCCAATGCTGTTGTGAGCGGGCCATGCTGTATCAGTTCAAAGGGACCGTATTGCTGACTTGCATTACCTCTAATGTGGACGGTGTCTGGAGCGACCTCTACCGTCATGGTCGATTGATGATGGATGATCCAGTGATCCGCAGTTATCGCGAGCACTTGGGGTTCATGGACTGGGACAAAGCGTTCGAACGTCATCCACCGACGCCGACCTACAAAGAGGTGGTTCAGGATTACCGACTGATGCCCGGCGCCTCCTACGGCTATTCCAACGAGGCTAGCGTCCAGCAAGGTGTTGTTACCGTGTGTTCACTCAATGCGATGAGCCGTACGCTCAACGATAGAGACAAGTACCTGTTGAGCAATCTTGTCCCTATTCTGCATATGGCCGGCAAAGGCCGAAAACTGCATGCCAAGGCGCTCACCGAAAAAGAACTGGAAGTGCTCAAGTGGGCTCGCGCAGGCAAGACAGCGTGGGAGATCAGCGTTATCCGTGCTATTTCCGAAGCCACGGTGAAGTACCACTTCAAAAGTATTTATTCCAAGTTAGGCGTTTCCAATCGAGCGCAGGCGGTGGGGGAGGCGCTTTGCCAAGGCATTATTAAATGACTCAGCCCAAGGGCGTGGCGACCACACCCGGCATCAGCATGTCGATGTGATAGCCCTGACGGCCGTCCCCCACAGCGATGTGCAGGCCTTCGATACCTTCGTTGAGTTGGGAATTGATGCGGTAGTCGATCTTGTCGGCAATGCTGGCATTGACCCCGAATGCACACTCGGTCAAGTGCAGCCCCCGGGGGCCGGTGGCTCCGGTCAGCAATGTACAGTAGTCGCGAGCGTTGACGGTAAAGGACCTGACCTGACTGTCGACGATGATCGCCGTGGCGCCATGGGCAGCGACAGCCTGGGCCAGGCTGGCCAACGATTCGATCAATCGGGGCGCAATAGACGGATCAGGATAGCCGCGGGCGTAGAGGATGCCGGAGACGTTAAATTCGCCATCAAGGGTGAAGGTCCGGGGTTCATCCGGGTCCATATGGGTGTAATGGACTTCCAGCAACTCAGCCAGCGGGAATATATAAAAGCCCTTGGACGCCTGAATGTCTTCCTCGATCATCGCGTAGGGCGCAGCCTCATTGACGATGCGCAATGTACCGAGTGTGTTGTCCCCGGAAAGGCGCAACACGTGATGCTCATCGAGCAGCGACAGCAGTTGCTCCTGCTTGCGCATGGCCAGACGATAGTCGCAGGAACAGATCAGGTCGAGGGTGTAGATCCCGCTTTTCAGCGATGGGTCGAATGCGTGAGCCTGGGTATACAGCGTTTGCCCTGACTGGCAGTGGGCCGCCAGCTGTTGCAGCGATTCGGTTGCTTCTCTGCTGAACGTGATGCACACACTGTTGGCAGGCAAACAGCTCAGTTCGTTGATCAACAGGGCATTGATTGATTGATGTTGTGCGTGGGCAATCAGTGCGCTGGAGTCTGTCAGTAAACTGATATCGCGTGAGCCAAAAAAATGGTCGAGGTGTTTTAAGTTATTCATTGTTGGGTACTCGGCAGTTAAGAAACACACCATGACGATAACGTCATGGTGTGCCTGACCACGTTAAGCGGTTATACACATCACCACTTGGTCAGCGGGTAAAAGCCGAAGGTGTTCTGTTGAGTGGGTTTGATGCGCTTGAGTGTTTGCGTGTTCATCCGGTTCACCTGTTAGTTGAAATCAGGTACGTCATGTACCTGGCAGGGAAACCTTATGATGAACGCGGCACGAATAAAACTATCCGGTCGGGCAGGTGCGCAGTGTTCAGGAAGGGTATTAACTGTTGCGGTGGGCTTCTATGGGGGTGCACATGCAACAAGGCCGTGGACGCTGAATGTGCGCCTACGGCCTTGTTCGCTAATGCTTATGCCACGTTGGATGAACTCAGCGTGTGTAGTAGGTCGGCAGATCGAAGCGGTGCTGACTCTGCAGCATGGAGAGTGCTGGCAGTTCACTGGCTTGTGCGGCCAGGTCTCGGCGAATCGCGCTGATCACCCACTGCAGTTGCACGGCAGTGTGCAGCTGAGCGTAGGACACCGAACGACGGATCTGCTTGCCTTCGCTGTTGCGCAAACTCAACAACACTCCACCATCGGGACGGGCTTGGGTGGTGACTTCGAACTCGGAAAATACGGATGCAAATTTTTCTTGAATGAAAGTCATATCTAGCGGCTCCATTGCTCACGGGATAACAAGCGTGGAGTGATTAGTGCAGTGTCTGTGCCAGTCTCGGACTTTGTATAATGCGTAATAAAATCAACAGCTTAAAAATATCGTGTTTTTCTTGAATCGTGCAAAGTGCATGAATGGCTGTCGAGCATCCTGCATTTTGCCGGGAATACAGGGGCGATGGAGTTTGGCAGAGGCTCTAACGATCAGCGGTTTTATGAGGCGTGCTGAAGCTAGGACAGCGGTCAGGTGGGTTAATCCCATCCTTACGCCAATGCTCTTTAGGTGGGAGATACAAAATTTTTCAAATCCATCGTGTACACCCTTTGAACGGCTGACGTACTTTCTTTGTGGTTGCGGCAGGGACGTCACCGCACCGCTCGCGCCCAAAACAAAAAATAGAATCACGCGGCTACGAAGGGGCAACCATGAGTCATAGCGACATGATCACGTGGGCCATGATGGCCCGTAAGCTTCCTTCTATCGCCAGGGCGCTGCCACGGGTGATCAAGGGCATGAAAATGTCCAATGTCACCAAGGCCGATCAGCCGTGCGGCTTGGGCTGGACTTTTGAAAACGCGGTGTTGCGCAACCCGCAGGGCCCGGCACTCCTTTATAAAGACTGCGTATTCACTTACGAGCAGGTCAATCAGTGGGCCAATCGCATCGCCCATCACCTGATCGGTCAAGGCCTCCGCAAGGGGGATGTGGTCGGGATTTTCATCGAGAATCGTCCTGAGCTATTGGTGCATGTGCTGGCCGTGGCAAAAATCGGCGGCGTGTGCGCAATGCTCAACACCTCGCAAACTCAGGGTGTGTTGGTACACAGCCTGAATCTGGTGAAGCCGCTGGCGATTATCGTCGGCGAGGAATTGGTGGCGGTTTACGATGCCGTGCGCACCGAGGTCGCCATCGACGCAGGCAAAACCTTCTTCGTAGCCGATCAGGACACCAGCAGGGATGCAGGGCAGGCCCCGGAGGGTTACATCAATCTGGCGCGGGTCAGCGCTGAAGAATCCCCGGCAAACCCAATAACCACCCAGCGCATCTACTTCAATGATGCGTGCTTTTATATCTACACGTCGGGCACCACTGGTTTGCCCAAGGCGGGTATTTTCAAGCACGGTCGCTGGATGAAAACCCATGGTGGTTTCGGCATGATCGCGCTCGACATGCGGCCTGACGATATTGTTTATTGCACGCTGCCGCTGTATCACGGTACAGGGCTGAACGTGTGCTGGGGCTCTGCGATATGCGGTGCTTCGGGCTTTGCGATCCGACGCAAGTTCAGTGCCAGTCAATTCTGGAGTGATACGCGCACGTTCAAGGCGACCACGATTGGTTATGTCGGCGAACTGTGCCGCTATCTGATGGATCACCCGGAGCAGCATAACGACGCGGACAATCCGGTGCGCAAGATGATCGGCAATGGTCTGCGTCCCGGGGTCTGGGCCGCGTTCAAAAAACGCTTCGCTGTCGACCATGTCTGCGAACTGTACGCTGCCAGCGACGGCAATATCGGCTTCACCAATGTCCTCAACTTCGACAATACCGTTGGCTTTTCCCTTCAGGCCTGGACGTTGGTGGAATACGCCCATGAAAGTGGCTCGCCGATCCGTAACGCTGATGGCTTCATGCAGAGGATCGGGAAGGGAGGACAGGGATTGCTGCTGGCGAAGATCGATGAGAAAGCACCGCTGGATGGCTACACCGAGCCTGAGAAAAACCAGAAAGTGATCCTTTGCGATGTGTTTGAAAAGGGTGATCGGTACTTCGACACAGGGGATCTGCTGCGCGATATCGGTTTTGGCCATGTGCAATTTGTCGACCGGTTGGGCGATACCTATCGCTGGAAGGGCGAAAACGTATCGACCACCGAGGTCGAGAACATCATGCTTCAATACCCTAAAATCTCTGAAGTCGTGGCGTACGGTGTCGAGATCATGAACACCAACGGTCGTGCCGGGATGGCGGCGATTACCCCGGCAGAGTCGCTGGCGACCCTGGACTTCCAGGAGTTGCTGCAGTTCGCGAAAAGTCAGATGCCGTCCTACGCAGTGCCAGTGTTCCTGCGCGTGAAGGTCAAGATGGAAACCACGGGTACGTTCAAGTACCAGAAGACCCGACTGAAGAACGAGGCCTTTGACCCCGGCAAAACCGGGGGTGATCCGGTTTACGCCTGGCTACCGGGTTCAGACACCTATGTGCCGGTAACGCCCGATGTGCTGCGGGATATCCATGCTGGCAAGTTTCGCTATTGAATTTGGCTATGGACCACATACCTTGACCCTGGGCGGGCAGCTCTGGAAACTGGCGGACATACGCTGATTCCAACTGCCTGCGCCGTTCAAGGAGTACACCATGTCAGATCATTCCAAATCGGCTGCCGATGCCACATTAATGACCGATGACGAGGCCCTGGAGTTTGCCGAGCAGGTATTTGATGTTGCACGCAAAGGCGACGCATTGATGCTTGGGCGTCTACTGGAAAAAGGTCTTACCCCCAATTTGCGCAATCACAAGGGCGACACGTTGTTGATGCTTGCCAGCTACCATGGACATCTGGACAGCGTCCGCGTGTTATTGGACTTTAAAGCTGATCCTGAAATACGTAACGACAACGGTCAGAGCCCTATTGCCGGTGCGGCGTTCAAGGGTGACCTGCCTGTGGTCAAACTGCTGGTTGAAAACGGCGCCGACGTCGAAGGCGCCTCTGCGGACGGGCGTACTGCGCTCATGATGGCGGCCATGTTCAACCGCACCGCAATCGTCGATTACCTGCTCTCTAAAGGCGCCAACCCTCATGCGCAGGATGCCAACGGCGTCACCCCATTGGCCGCTGCGCAAACCATGGGCGCGGCGGACACCGCCGAGCAATTGAGCAAGCTCAACGGCTGATCGTTCCGACTTCCTTGTGATCGCGCTGGGGCGGTCGCTCAGGGGTAGCGTTAATCAAGGCCTTACCAATAGAGCCCTGATGGATTTCAAGTTATCCTTCGCGCCTTGTTTTCGCGCCCCCTATTCGCCTATTGTCAGGACAGCCCATGAAGAACCAACTCATAGAATTAATCAGTAAAATCAGTTCGGGTTGCATGGGCGAGGAAGAAATCGCGCACATCGCGGCTGAGGCCGCCCAAGCTTACGCCGATCCCCAGGCGTTTCTCGCGACCAATCCTGACATCAACTACGACGACAGTTTCCCCATCCCGTTGGGCGAATGGGTCGTGGTTGGCAGCTTGCCGGAGACCGTGTTGTTTCAGGCCGACAGTTACATGGACCTGTTTGCACAGATCGTTGAATCCTTCGGTCAGGACGTGACCTTCAACATCAAACCCAAGCAATTGGCCAAAACCGAAGCATTGATCGCTCTCAACCGTATTCAGATTCAACTGAGCAGCATGAACCGGGAGAAGGGCGGTTACGTACTGATGAACCTCAGTCAGCCATTGGACGATGAACTGCAAGCGGTGCTGATCTATGGTCAGGATCAGGATCGGGTGATCGAGTTGGCGGCGGCAGTGGGTATCACGGCAGCGCCTTCACTGGAAGCCCTGCGCATTGCCTTGCATGTTTGATCGGCGCACGACCTTGGTCAGCGGGCACGAAAAATAAGATGCTGGCGAAATGGAACCCTCACTGCGTGCAACTATCCTAATCAGAGAAGTATTCAATTAGGAGCAACACCATGGGTTCTACGTTTAATGGTCTGGTCGGTCTGATCATCCTTGCCCTGGATATCTGGGCAATCCTCAATGTATTGAAAAGCGGCGCCGAAACAGGGATGAAGATCCTGTGGGTATTGCTGATTGTGCTGCTACCGGTTTTGGGCTTGATCATCTGGGCGATTGCCGGACCGCGCGGTAACGTGCGCTTCTGACACGTTTGACCTGACGCTGACGTACCCCTCAAGCGCCTGACTGCTGCAGTCAGGCGCTTTTTGTTTTTCAGGTCCGGGCAGCATGGGCTGATCAATAGAGGTTCGACCTGTCATCGTCCGCGACGTAGAATGCCCGACTTTCTCAGGGGCAGCGCTTTTACTAAAAGCGGCTCACTGTCCGTTGCTATCAGCATCCACCAGGGGTTTACCCATGAGCGATTATCAAGAGACGTTGTATGAAGGTTACGGCCAGCGCTTCCGTATGGAAAAACTGCTGCACGAAGTGCGCACCGAGCATCAACATCTGGTGATCTTCGAGAACCCGCGCATGGGCCGGGTCATGGCGCTCGACGGCGTTATCCAGACCACTGAAGCCGACGAATTCATCTACCACGAGATGCTCACCCACGTACCGATCCTCGCCCACGGCGCAGCCAAGCGCGTGCTGATTATCGGTGGCGGCGATGGCGGTATGCTGCGCGAAGTTGCCAAACATCGCAGCATCGAACACATCACCATGGTTGAAATCGATGGCACCGTGGTCGAGATGTGCAAGCAGTTCTTGCCGAACCACTCGAAAGGCGCTTTTGAAGATTCACGCCTGAATCTGGTGATCGATGACGGCATGCGCTTCGTGGCGACCACCGAAGAAAAATTCGACATCATCATTTCCGACTCCACCGATCCGATTGGCCCGGGCGAAGTGTTGTTCTCCGAAAACTTCTATGAGGCCTGCCGCCGCTGCCTGAACGAAGGCGGTATTCTGGTCACCCAGAACGGCACACCTTTCATGCAGTTGGCCGAAGTGCAGACCACTGCCGGTCGCCTGCGCAGCCTGTTCCCGGACTGGCACTTTTACCAGGCCGCGATCCCGACTTACATCGGTGGCGCCATGACCTTCGCGTGGGGCGCAACCAATACTGACTACCGCAAACTGCCTTTGGACACGTTACGTCAGCGTTTCGCCGGCAGCGGTATCGTGACGCGTTATTACAATCCTGAAATCCATATCGGTGCCTTTGCGTTGCCGCAGTATGTTTTGCAGGCAGTCAACAAGCCAAGTAACGACTGATTTTTGATGTGGAAAGTCGCCATCATTGGCGGCTTTTTGTTACGTGGAATAGCGATTTAGATCGTCGTATGCAAACTCCCCGACACACAACCTTACATTTAAGTCGCTGCGCGAGACGAAATTTTCACAGCCCATTCCAGAAAATCATGCGCGGTTATTTCGCCCTGTGGCGGCCAAGACCCTTGCTTTAGAGCCACGGGAACCTTTTTTTAGATGCGCTGTCGTTGGCGATTTGGCGCGCATCATTGGTAAACTCCACACACGATCATGAATAAATTGCCCGCCGCGCCAACCTCGCCGTCTCGAACAGCGTAGGGCGCACATGCATTTGAACTTCATTTACCCTGAATCCAACGGATCCTAGAACACCATGGCCACACAGGACGCCCTGAGTCATCAGCACGCCTCGTCGCGCTTGCTGCAACCCACCGTCAAATCGCATCTGGCTTACACGCTGCTGAGCGGCTTGGTCTTGATGGTGATGTATACCCTGCTGCGAGTCGCGCTGCTGGTCTATAACCGCGAAATGATTGGTAGCATCCCTGCGTCGACCTTTTTCGAGGCGATGGTCAATGGCCTGCGTTTCGACTTGCGCCTGACAATTTACCTGCTCATTCCTCTGGTGCTGGCGTTGTTCAGCGCCCGGGCAATGACTGGGCGTGGGTTGTTCCGGTTTTGGTTGACGATTGGCGCCAGCATCACGCTGTTCCTCGGCCTGATGGAGTTGGACTTTTACCGCGAGTTCCATCAACGCTTGAACGGGCTGGTGTTCCAGTACGTCAAGGAAGACCCGAAAACCGTGCTGAGCATGCTCTGGAACGGCTTCCCGGTGGGACGCTATCTGCTGGCCTGGGCGGCGGTTACCTGGGTACTGAGTCTGCTCTTCAAGGGCATCGACCGTCTGACTCGAACCCGTCGGCGGCTTAATGTCAGTTCGAGCAGCAACCGCTCGGTCGCACCGTGGTATCTGCGTATCGGCGTGTTCGTGGCCTGCCTGATGGTTGCCGTCGTCGCCGCTCGTGGCACCCTGCGTCAGGGCCCGCCATTACGTTGGGGGGATGCGTACACCACTGATTCGAACTTCGCCAACCAGTTGGGCCTCAATGGCACCTTATCGTTGATCTCTGCTGCCGAAGCCCTGACGTCCGACCAGCGCGCCAATATCTGGAAGGCCACGCTGCCTCAACCGTTGGCGGAACAAACCGTGCGTGACATGTTGCTGACCGCCAGTGACAAGCTGGTTGATTCCGACACCGCTGCCGTGCGCCGCGATTCCTTGCCACCCGTGGAAAAAACACTGCCGATCCGCAACGTGGTGGTGATCCTGATGGAAAGTTTCGCCGGTCATTCGGTGGGTGCTTTGGGCAGCGATGCCAACATCACGCCTTACTTCGACAAGCTGTCCAAGGAAGGCCTGCTGTTCGACCGCTTCTTCTCCAATGGCACGCATACCCACCAGGGCATGTTCGCCACCATGGCCTGCTTTCCAAACCTGCCAGGTTTTGAATACCTGATGCAAACCCCGGAAGGCAGCCACAAACTGTCCGGCCTGCCGCAGTTGCTAAGTGCCCGCAAATACGACGATGTCTATGTCTACAACGGCGATTTTGCGTGGGACAACCAATCAGGCTTCTTCAGCAACCAGGGCATGACCAACTTCATTGGCCGTAATGATTTTGTCGATCCCGTGTTCTCCGATCCAACGTGGGGTGTGTCCGATCAGGATATGTTCGACAGAGGCGCTCAGGAGCTGAAAGCACGCGAAGGTGGCAAGCCTTTCTATGCGTTGCTGCAAAGCCTGTCCAACCATACGCCGTATGCGTTGCCGGAAAACCTGCCCGTCGAGCGGGTTACCGGGCATGGCACGCTGGATGAGCATTTGACGGCCATGCGTTATGCCGACTGGGCGTTGGGGCAATTCTTCGAGAAGGCGCGCAAAGAGCCTTACTTCAAAGAAACCCTGTTCATCGTCGTCGGGGATCACGGTTTCGGTAACGATCAGCAAGTCTCCGAAATGGACCTTGGTCGCTTTAACGTACCCATGCTGATGATCGGCCCAGGCGTCCAGGAGAAATTCGGTCAGCGCAGCAGTGTTGTCGGCACCCAGATTGATATCGTTCCGACCATCATGGGGCGTTTGGGTGGCGAATCGCGTAACCAATGCTGGGGTCGTGACTTGCTGAACCTGCCTGAAGGCGATAAAGGTTTTGGCGTGATCAAACCATCGGGGGGCGAGTTGACCGTCGCCCTGGTGACTGGCGATCGTATTCTGATCGAGCCCAAGGATATGGAACCTCGCGTGTACCAATATGAGCTGGGCGCCAAGCCCCACGCCGAACTGATGCCTCAACAAGCTGATTTACCACAGCTAAGGCTGAAACTGGAAAGCTTCCTGCAAACCGCAACCAAGAGCCTGATGGAGAATACCGCGGGCGTGGTCGACAGCAAGCCGCGCTAAGCGAGCGGCGTACTAAAAAAGAGACCTTTACCGGTCTCTTTTTTTGTCCGCCCGGCAGCCAAAACAGTGGAACGAATACTGGATTTTCAGGGTCCAGATTAAGTAAGCCGCTTTCTTCGGCTTCGCTGAGGAGACATAGATGAAACAGTGGACCATTACTTATCTTGATAAAGATGGCGTCCGACAAAGCCTAGAGTTTGGCAGCGAGCAGCGTCCTGATATGGAGACAGCGGCAGACTATCTACGCGAGGTTTTGTACCCTGTGGTTGATAAACTTGATCTGAACGACCTTGACGGCCGGGCACCCGAGCCGACGGTAAAATCCCTGAAGGCACTGCACAGTGTGCAAATTATTTCGGTCACTGAAACTCCTTGAATCATACCTTTGGCCATTGCTTGATCTGCCATTTGGCACGGACGGCCGATAGGGTTACTCTGCAAATGAGGCCGAAGCTGGCTTGCTTTGGCTTCCTCCATGTCGATGCCCGGTCTACCTGATAGATCTGGCCTTGTCAGCTACATGCTTGGCTCCTGGCGACAGACTATCTGTTGCTGAGCGACCACCAATCGGCGGGTCGCGTTGGGAGTGTTGAAACTCTATCTATCGTTGCATAGGAGGACGTTTCATGAGCACAGCCTATCAAGAGGACATCAGCAGTAACGTACTGCGCCGCATGAAAGAGGGCGGTTTTGATTTCGCACGTATTCATCCCATCGAGTTTTATGCCGTTTTCCCGGATGAGGAGCGGGCACGGCAAGCGGCAGGGCAGTTTCGTGGGGAATCCTTGAACGCGCAGGTCAGCGTCCGTGATGACGGGGCATGGCATCTTCAATTGAGCAAAGTGATGTACGCCACTTATGGTGGGATCGATGATTTCGAGCAAGACTTTCAAACGGTGATCACACCGCTGGACGGTGAGGTCGAGGGGTGGGGCGTGACTCAGGAAATCAAGCGTTTTAATTAACGCCCGAGGGTGTCCCCGTTGCAATCCCCTTACCGGCTGACCTTTTGTCAGCCGGTTTTAGTTTGTAGGTTCTAACCGTTAGAGGGATTGTTGGGTGGGTTGTGAAACAAAATTACACCTGTGAAATCAACGCTGACTATGCTGGTAATAGATAGCGTTATTGAAGGACGCGTCGCAATGAGGCGTAGGTGAATAAGTTGGGGCGGTTACTGCACAGGAATGGTGCGGTTGCGTTAGGGGATTTATCCAACTGTTTGATATTAAAGCGTTTATGCCGATGGCACGGGCCTTGCGAAGGCCTTTGGTGTCCGTGGTGACAAGGAGTACGGCATGATCCGCACCTTTTATGATGAGATGTATGACGCTGGCGGCTTGGTCCGTCCGCATTATCGGGAGTTTGCCCGTTGGCTGGGTGAGACGCCGCCGGAGCTTTTGGCTCAGCGCAGACGTGAAGCCGACCTTTTGTTTCATCGTGCCGGGATTACGTTCACGCTGTATGGGGACGACCAGGGCACTGAGCGGTTGATTCCGTTCGATACGATTCCGCGCAGTATTCCTGCCAGCGAATGGCGGATTGTGGAACGCGGCTGTATTCAGCGGGTCAAGGCGTTGAACATGTTTCTCGCCGACCTGTATCACGATCAACGGATTATCAAAGCCGGGATTATTCCCGCCGAACAGGTGTTGGCCAACGAGCAATATCAGTTGGCGATGCAGGGCCTGAATCTGCACCGTGACCTTTATTCGCATATTTCCGGTGTTGACTTGGTGCGTGATGGCGACGGCACCTACTACGTGCTCGAAGACAACCTGCGCACACCCAGCGGCGTCAGTTACATGCTCGAAGATCGCAAGATGATGATGCGCCTGTTCCCGGAGCTGTTCGCCGCTCAGCGCATCGCGCCCATCGATCATTATCCGAACATGCTCCTCGATACCTTGAAAAGCTCCAGCCCCATCGACAATCCGAGCGTTGTAGTCCTGACTCCTGGCCGCTTTAACAGTGCCTTTTTCGAACACGCCTTTCTGGCGCGCGAGATGGGTGTCGAGTTGGTGGAAGGGGCCGATCTGTTCGTGCGTGATGATCGCGTCTTCATGCGCACCACTGACGGGCCTAAAGCCGTCGATGTGATCTACCGGCGTCTGGATGATGCGTTTCTCGATCCGCTGGCGTTTAACCCCGACTCAATGCTCGGCGTCCCGGGCCTGCTTTCGGCCTATCGCTCGGGCAATGTGGTGCTGGCCAATGCCATCGGGACCGGCGTAGCGGACGACAAGTCGATCTATCCCTATGTGACGGACATGATCCGTTTCTATCTGGATGAAGAGCCGATTCTGCAAAATGTGCCGACCTGGCAGTGCCGCAAACCGGAAGAGTTGTCCCACGTGCTGGCGCATCTGCCGGAACTGGTGGTCAAGGAAACCCAAGGTTCGGGTGGTTACGGCATGTTGGTTGGCCCGGCGGCTTCGGCAGCTGAAATCGAAGTGTTCCGTGCCCGCCTGAAAGCCAAGCCCCACGCGTACATTGCACAACCCACTTTATGCCTGTCGACCTGTCCGACTTTTGTCGAGAACGGCATCGCCCCACGCCATATCGACTTGCGCCCATTTGTTCTTTCCGGCCGTGAAACCCGAGTAGTCCCAGGCGGCCTTACCCGAGTAGCCCTGCGTGAAGGCTCTCTCGTGGTGAACTCGTCCCAGGGCGGCGGAACCAAAGACACCTGGGTGGTTGAGGATTAAGGATGCCTGCCAATGCTAAGTAGAACTGCCTCGGATTTATATTGGATGTCGCGTTATCTGGAGCGAGCGGAAAACCTCGCGCGGATGCTCGACGTCAGCTATTCGTTGTCACTGATGCCCCAGGATGGGCGCGGCGATGGTCTGGATGAAATGGCCATGCCGCTGTTGATTACCGGCACGCTGGACGACTATCTGGAGCGCTACGGTGAGTTGCACGCCGAACGCTTGTTGCATTTTTTCGCCCTGGATGCGACCAACCCGGCCAGCATTTACAGCTGCCTGGGTGCCGCTCGGGCCAGTGCTCATGCGGTGCGCGGACGAATCACGGCAGACATGTGGGAAAACATCAACGCCACGTGGCTTGAGATACGCGGCATCGCCGAGCAGGGTTTGAGTCGTTACGGCATGAGCCGTTTTTGTGAGTGGGTCAAAGAGCGTTCGCACCTGTTTCGGGGGGCGACCTATGGCACCATCATGCGTCACGATGCGTTCCGTTTTATCCGTCTGGGGACGTTCATCGAGCGCGCCGATAACACCCTGCGCATGCTCGACGCCCGTTACGAGATGCTCGAAGTGCTCGGGAAAAATACCGAAGCGATCTCTGACAGTTCGGCGCACGGCTACTACCAGTGGAGCGCCTTGTTGCGCGCCTTGTCGTCGTTCGAGGCGTACACCGAGCTGTATCGGGACGCGCCGGGTGCGCGTCAGGTCGCCGAATTGCTGCTGTTGCGTGCCGACATCCCGCGCTCGTTGCGCGCCTGTCTGGAGGAGCTCGATCAGATCCTCGCGAGTCTGCCAGGCACCAATGGCCGTCCGGCACAGCGCTTGGCCGCCGAATTGGACGCACGTCTGCGCTATACCAGCATCGATGAAATTCTGGGTGAAGGCCTGCATGAATGGCTGAATGAATTCATTCCGTTAGTGGCCCAATTGGGTAACGCTATCCACACTTCATACCTGGAGGCTGCATGAGACTCTCAATTAGCCACGAGACCACTTATCACTACGAAGATCAGGTCCGCGCCAGCATCCAGTATTTGCGTCTGACACCTCACGACAGCGAGCGCCAGCAGGTACTCAGCTGGCAGCTGACCTTGCCGCGCCCGGTGCGTGCGCAGATCGATCCGTTCGGCAATATCCTTCATGTATTGACGCTGGATGAGCCCCACGAAGCGATCATTATCGGTGCCCGTGGCCAGGTTGAAATCGACGAGAAGCGTGAGGCTGAGCATGAAAGCCAGTCAGCGCTGCCATTTCTGCGTTTCACCCGTCTGACTGAAGCCGATGAAGCCATACGTGCCTTTGCGCTCAAGCAGTGCCACACGCGCAAAGACCGCAATGCCTTGATCGACTTGATGTACGGTCTGAACCAACACATGACCTACAGCCCTGGTTCGACAGAAGTCGATACCAGCGCTGCTGAAGCGTTTGCTGGCCGTTCAGGCGTGTGCCAGGACCACACCCATGCGTTCCTGGCCTGTGCCCGTAGCCTGGGAGTGCCCGCACGTTATGTATCAGGTTATCTCTATAGCGAAAACAGCGAGCATCTGGCCAGTCATGCCTGGGCGGAAGCCTGGATCGATGACGCCTGGTACAGCTTCGATGTGACCAATCAACTGTCCCGGCCTGAGCGTCACCTCAAGCTGGCAGTGGGTCTGGATTACCTCGACGCCTGCCCGGTACGGGGTATGCGCCGTGGCGGTGGCTGCGAGCAGATGCATGCCAAAGTGTTCGTCTCGCCGATGTTGTTGGTGCAGCAGCAGTAACCATCCTGAGCGCGGTGTGCCAGACACACCGCGTCAGCTTCTTCGCAGGCACGTCAGCGCTTAGAGCGGGGATGCTGCCGTTCTGCGTTGCGCCATGTGCCTGAGATAGCCAATCAGTTGATCCAGCTCACCCTCGGACAGCACCGCTGTAGAGATCGCGGGCATTTTTGCCTGTGGCCATTGACGCAGGCTTTGCGGGTTTCGGATGTAGAGCTTGAGGTAGTCCCCCGCAAAGTACTCAATGGGGCTGTGCGGCTGATTCAGGTCCGGACCCAGTTGCGAGTCACCGGCACCGTTGAGGCGATGGCAGGCCAGGCAGTTTTTCTGAAACAGTGCAAACCCTTGATTGATCGGATCATTGGCAGCCAATGCCCGGTCCGGCAGCATCATTGGGAAACGTTCAGCCACGGACGCTAATAATCGTACTTTACTGACCGCGAAGGGCCATTGTTCGGGGCTGATGTTGCCGGCTTTCGGTTCGGTCCATACCAGATAAAAAGGACCGGGGCTTTGCTGGTTTTCGCCCAGCGTGGGCCACGGAGCCGCCGGGTCTTCGATGGCCAGCCACGCGCGTGCGCCAGTGCTCTCAAGCAAAGGCCCTGCGGGCATCTCGGCGGCAAACCCATCCGTGGCCACGGCCTGGAGATGATCCTTTGCAGTAATGCCCCCAAGCAGCGCCGCCATTGGCACTGCGCGATAGGTCATGGCGCGTTTATAGGAAACATCTTCGGCGATTTGGATCTGCTGCGCTTGCGGATGCTTAAGCAGCTGTGCGGTGTCCCAAATATGGACCCCGTCGGGTAGCTCGACGGTCAATTGAGCGGCTTGGACGACGCCCGCGTGGCTGACAGCAAAGCAGCAGAGCAACGGTATGAACGCTAACCACTGACGCATAAACCCATCTCCATCAATTCAGGCTGGAAGATTGGCACAGATGCGCTTTACTCGACAGCGTATCGAATACCTTGCTTTGGCATGGCAAAGATACGCTCAACCGAACAGACGGGTCATGTTCGGCACAATCAATAAAAGAGTAGTGGCGAACACAATAAGCCCCGCCTGACGAACTTTCGAATGTTTAAACATGGCTGACTGCCTTTTGTTGTTATTCCTGAGCGACTAAAGCTCTCCGATTTCGTAGTACATGAATCGGGCAGCTGGCAAAGGTGATACACGCGAACAGGTGTCCCGGCAGACCCGGCAACTCAGACTGCTACTGTATTTTTTTTGCGTCCGTCTGTTACAGGGTTAACCTTAGGACCCGCGTCACGTATGGCTTAGATCGATTTCGTATCATTTAAGAGACGATATGAATTGCACGTACTAAGGCTCATCGCCAGCTTCCGAGTACTGCCTTTGCTAGACGCTTTGAAGGCTTGCGATACAGATATGTTAGTCAGCTACCGTTCGTCTGAGCGAGGCGGTCAAGCCTAATGAGCGCTTAGGTCATTGAATCAGCTCGGGTGACGTTTAAGGTGTCGGTACAGGAACCCACTTTCCACTGCGCTCCGAGGACCTCATGACTGAAGCTTTGATTTTCGATGCGGTACGCACGCCCCGTGGCAAAGGCAAACCGGGTGGGGCGCTGTACAGTGTCAAGCCGGTGAACTTGATAGCGGGATTGCTTGTTGCCTTGCAGCAACGCAACCAACTGGACACCCGTCAGGTCGATGACATTGTTCTGGGGTGCGTAACGCCGGTGGGTGATCAGGGCGCGGACATTGCCAAAACGGCTGCACTGGTCGCCGATTGGGACGTCAGCGTCGCGGGGATGCAGCTCAACCGGTTTTGCGCGTCGGGCCTGGAAGCGGTCAACCTGGGCGCGATGAAAATTCGCTCCGGCTTTGAAGACCTTGTGGTGGTGGGCGGGGTCGAGTCGATGTCACGTGTACCAATGGGCAGCGACGGCGGTGCCTGGGCGTTGGACCCGCAGACCAACATGCACTGCCATTTCACCCCGCAAGGGATCGGTGCCGACTTGATTGCGACGATGGAGGGCTTCAGTCGCGGCGATGTCGATGCCTATGCTTTGTACTCACAGCAAAAAGCCGCCCGTGCACGCGCCGATGGTTCGTTCAACAAATCTCTGGTGTCGGTAAGAGACCAGAACGGCACGCTGCTGCTTGATCACGATGAGTTCATTCGCGCCGACTCGACCCTGGAGGGGTTGGGCAAGCTCAAGTCGAGCTTCGAAATGATCGGCCAGATGGGATTCGACGCCACCGCGCTTCGGGTCTACAGCCATGTCGAGCGCATCAACCATGTTCATACCCCCGGCAATAGCTCCGGGATCGTTGATGGTGCGGCTGCCATGCTTATCGGTTCCGCGGCCAAGGGCCTGGCGCTGGGTCTGCGCCCTCGGGCACGCATTGTCGCGACGGCGGTGACCAGTGCCGACCCGACCATCATGCTCACCGGTCCCGCGCCAGCGACGCGCAAGGCCTTGGGCCGCGCCGGGTTGAAGGTCGAGGATATCGACCTGTTCGAAGTCAACGAAGCGTTCGCCTCGGTAGTGCTCAAGTTCATCAAGGACATGGACATCAGTGCCGACAAGGTCAACGTCAATGGCGGCTCAATCGCCATGGGCCATCCGCTGGGAGCAACCGGGTGCGCAATTCTTGGCACCTTGCTCGATGAGCTGGAAGCCCGCCAGCTGCGCTATGGCCTGGCGACACTGTGTGTCGGCGGCGGCATGGGCATTGCCACCATCATCGAACGCTATTAAGCCTGTCTCCCGACTTCACCAGGATTTCTCTATGACCTCCGCCATGACTGACGCCATCCATTATGAGAAGGGCCAGGACCAGATTGTCGTCCTGACCATCGACATGCCCGGCCAGACCGCCAACACCATGAACGCGGTGTACCGCGATGCCATGGCCAGCATCGTCGCCCGACTGAACACCGAGAAAGACTCGATTGCCGGGGTAATCATCACCTCCGCGAAGAAAACCTTTTTCGCCGGTGGCGATCTCAACGAACTGATTCAGGTCGACAAGGCCCGTGCACAGTGGTTCTACGAGATGGTCCTGAACCTGAAGGCACAGCTGCGCACGCTCGAAACCTTGGGCAAACCGGTGGTCGCCGCCATTAATGGCGCCGCGTTGGGCGGCGGTTGGGAGATCTGCCTGGCTTGTCATCATCGCATTGCCCTGGACAGCAGCAGTGTTCAGATCGGCCTGCCGGAAGTCACCTTGGGCCTCTTGCCGGGCGGCGGCGGAGTCGTGCGGATGGTGCGCATGCTCGGTCTGGAAAAAGCCCTGCCGTATTTGCTCGAAGGTAAGAAAATTGGTCCGCAACAGGCACTGCAAGCAGGCCTGATTGACCAGATCGCCAGCGACCGCGACGACATGCTGGCCAAGGCCCGCGCGTGGATCGGCGCCAACCCGTCCGCGAAACAACCGTGGGATGTGGCCGGGTACCAGATTCCCGGTGGCACGCCCTCACACCCGAAAGTCGCGCAAATGCTCGCCATTGCGCCGTCGATCCTGCAAAACCGTACTCAGGGATGTTTCCCGGCGCCCGAGAAAATTCTGTGTGCTGCTGTAGAAGGCGCACAGGTGGATTTCGATACGGCGCAGATCATCGAAACACGCTACTTCACCGAACTCACCACCGGTCAGGTCGCGAAAAACATGATCGGCACTTTCTGGTTTCAGCTCAATGAAATCAATGCCGGTGGATCACGCCCCACAGGTATTCCGGTTCATCAGACCAAAAAAGTCGGCGTGTTAGGCGCGGGCATGATGGGCGCGGGCATTGCTTACGTGAGCGCGTCGGCGGGTATCGAGGTGGTACTTAAAGACGTCAGTCAGGCTGCGGCTGAGAAGGGCAAAAGCCATTCTGCCAAGTTGCTGGACAAGAAGGTCTCCAGTGGGCGAATGACCGCCGAGCAGCGGGATGCGATTCTGGCCCGCATCCTGGCCACTGAGCTGGATGCCGATCTGCATGGCTGCGATCTGATCATTGAAGCCGTGTTCGAAGACCGCTCGCTCAAAGGCACTGTCACGGCTGCAGCGGAGCGGGTTGCCTTGCGTGACGCTGTCATCGCGTCCAACACCTCGACCTTGCCTATCAGCGGCCTGGCGAAGGCGATTGTGCAAGAGAACCGGTTTATCGGCCTGCATTTCTTCAGCCCGGTGGACAAGATGCAACTGGTGGAGATCATCAAGGGTGCCAACACCAGCGATGAAACCCTGGCCCGAGGTTTCGATTTTGTCCTGCAAATCAAGAAAACCCCAATCGTGGTCAACGACAGTCGGGGCTTCTTCACCTCACGGGTGTTCGGAACCTTTACCAACGAAGGCATTGCCATGCTTGGCGAAGGCGTATCGGCGGCGATGATTGAAACCGAGGCGCGCAAGGCTGGTATGCCCGTTGGGCCGCTGGCAGTGTCCGATGAAGTGTCTTTGAGCCTGATGAGCCACATTCGCCAACAGGCGCGCAAGGATCTCGAGGCTGAGGGCAAACCCGTGCCGCAACACCCTGCGTTCGCGGTGGTCGACCTGATGCTCAATGAGTACAAGCGCCCAGGCAAGGCCGCTGGCGGTGGGTTTTATGACTACCCACAAGGCGCGCCCAAGCACTTGTGGCCGGAACTGAAATCGCGCTTCGAAAAAGCCGATGGGCAGATTGCCGCGCAGGATGTACGCGATCGCTTGCTGTTCATTCAGGCCATCGAAACCGTGCGTTGCCTGGAGGAGGGCGTTCTGTTGTCCACCGCCGACGCTAACATTGGGTCGATCTTCGGCATCGGCTTTGCCGCCTGGAGCGGTGGTGCGCTGCAATTTATCAACCAGTACGGGCTCAAGGATTTCGTCGCTCGCGCGCAGTATCTGGTCGAACAGTACGGAGAGCGTTTCGAGCCACCGGTACTGTTGCTGGATAAAGCCGCGCAGAACCAATTGTTTTAAGGGGCGCGCGCGAAACTGGAGTAAATGAATAGTGCGTGGGCACTTGCCTTGATGTGGTTATTCAAGGCAGGCTTTGCCCCTGCGCTATTGCCTTTACTGTGTCAGGTACTTTTTTATGTCGTTACGCATCTGCATTCTGGAAACCGACGTCCTGCGTCCGGAGTTGGTCAATCAATATCAGGGTTATGGGCAGATGTTTGAACGGTTGTTTTCGCGTCAGCCGATTCCGGCAGAATTTAGCGTCTACAACGTGATGCATGGTGATTACCCTGCTGCTGATGAGCGTTTCGACGCGTATCTGATCACCGGTAGCAAAGCCGACTCATTCGGCAGCGATCCATGGATTCAAACCCTGAAAACCTTCCTGCTGCAGCGGTTCGAGCAAGGTGACAAGCTGCTGGGTATCTGCTTCGGCCATCAATTATTGGCGTTGCTGCTGGGTGGGAAAAGTGAACGTGCCCATCAGGGCTGGGGCGTCGGTACGCACCGATATAAACTGGCTCCGGCGACACCGTGGATGAGTCCGGCTATCGACGAGCTGACGTTGCTCATCAGCCACCAGGATCAAGTCACGGTACTCCCGGAAAACGCTACCGTAATTGCCTCCAGCGATTTCTGCCCGTTCGCCGCGTTCCACATCAATGATCAAGTGCTGTGCTTTCAGGGTCACCCGGAGTTCATCCACGATTACTCCCGCGCCTTGCTGGAGATCCGCCAACAGCACCTGGGTGAGCAGATCTATAACAGCGGCATCGCCAGTCTGGAATACGACCACCACGGCACGACCGTGGCTGAATGGATGATGCGTTTTGTGGCGCACAAGCCTGAAACACAGGTGGGCTGAGGGTAAATCGCACCTGCTCTACCGCTGTCGAGCAGGTGCGCTACAACCATCCCGAGCGCTTGAAGCTGGCATACAAACCCACGCATCCTGTCGAGATAAACCCGAGCACCGCGAAATAGCCGTATTGCCAACCCAGCTCCGGCATGTTCTGGAAGTTCATCCCGTAGATCCCCGCAACCGCCGTCGGAAACGCCAAAATCGCCGCCCAGGCTGCGAACTTGCGCTGCACGATGCTTTGCCGCGAGGACTCCAGCAGTAGACCGATTTCGATGGTCTGGCTGGCGATGTCGCGCAGGTTGGCCAAATCTTCCATTTGCCGAGTGACGTGAATTTCGACGTCGCGAAAGTACGGGCGCATGTTCTTGTCGATAAACGGGAAGCTCAGTTTTTGCAGTTCTTCACCAATCTCCACCATGGGCGCCACGTACCTGCGTAACCGCAGCAGATCGCGGCGCAGACTGTGAATGCGCTGAATATCGACTTCGTTCATCGCGCCGCTCAGTACACCGTGTTCGAGTGCGTCGAGTTCGCTGTGGATGGCCTCGGTAACGGGTTGATAACACTCTGTGACGAAGTCGAGGAGCGCATACAGCACGAAATCTTCACCATGTTCAAGCAGCAACGGCCGCGCCTCGCAACGCTGGCGCACCAGCCCGTACGATTTCGAGTGGCCATTACGGGCGGTGATGATGTAGCCCTTGCCAGCAAAGATATGCGTCTCGATGAATTCGAGTTTGCCGTTTTCGCGAACAGGGGAGTACGTGACGATGAACAGTGCGTCGCCGAAGGTTTCGAGCTTCGGTCGGCTGTGTGTCTCAAGTGCATCTTCGATGGCCAGTTCATGCAAATTGAACTGACGTTGTAGATTAGTCAGTTCCTCCGCATTGGGTTGTTCCAGGCCAATCCAGACGAAGTGCCCGGGCTTCGCAGCCCATGCGGCACCCTCGTCGAGGGTAATGTTGGTGACTTTTTTTCCGGCGCTGTAAACCGCAGCAGCAACAACTCGGCCCATAGTGGTATCGCTTCTTCTTTTTTGGATGACAGTGGCACGTAGCGCTTAGCTTAACGTGGTCTGACTGATCAGAGTCAGCGATAGCGGGTGAGTTCACGGGCAATAAAGCCGACTCAACGGGCTTGAAGGGTGAGCGTCATGCGCCGAGCAGTTGCTTGTCCATGGCGGCGATACAGATTTGCATCTGCTCGCGGCATCGGCCCATCAGTATGGGCACGTCATCCAGGCTCAAGCCAGCCGTCGGGATGGCGGGCAATGAACGAATCATTATTCGGGTCGTGCGCCAGCGATTGAGTTGCATGTGTTTGATGTAGCTGCTGACGCATACCTGCACGATGGGCACGCCGGCAGCGATGGCCATCTGGAACGCGCCCTTTTTGAATGGCAGCAAGTCTTCTCCGAGGTTGCGTGTGCCCTCCGGGAAGACCCATATCGAGGTGTCCTTGTGCTGCAAGGTGTCGGTCGTGGTCAACATCGACTGCCGGGCTTTGTGGGCGTTGCCGCGATCAATCAGGACATTACCCGCCAACCAAAACAGCTGACCGAACAATGGCACCCATTTAAGGCTTTTCTTGCCGATACAAACGGTGCGTGGAGGGACCACATTGCCGAGGACAAAGAGGTCGTAGTTCGACTGATGATTGGCAATGATTACGCACGGTTGCGACTGCTTGAGCAACGGGGCCATGTCGGCCTTCAGACGCAAACGTAAAATATACATCGCAGGCCAGGCGTAAATGCGCGCGCACAGACGACTGTTATCCGGATTGAATGGACGGCACAGCCCTAACAATACGCCCAGTACACCCGCTGCAATAAAGTGCAGGCCCATTAACAACATGCGAAACACCAACAGCATCAACTGGCCCACCAAGGCAAAAGGTGGCGCAGTGTACGGATGTGCACTGAGGACAGCAATTGCAGAGCAGGGCTGTTCAGGGTTGATTGTTTGAGGAGATATTTCTTGTGTCGGGACAGGCTTGCGTTAGAGCGGTCGGTTGAAAAGACCTGGCAAAGAATCAGGCTTTTTCAACCGATTAAAGATCAAATCACGGAGTGTTGCTGATCCAGCACGATGGACTGGTCGAGCGCCTCAAGCAGCGCCTTGCGCACTTTCAGCTTGGTGTTCTTGTGCGCCACCATATTGAGTTTCTTCAATTGCAAGGCCGCTGTGCGTGCGGCGCTTTGCAGTTCTTCGGCGCTGACAACCTTGTCGAGAAAACCTGCATCCAGAGCGCCTTTAGGGTTGAACATCTCGGCGTTGATCACCGACCGATGGAAGGCCGATTTGCTCAGGCGATCACGCGCCAATTCGATCCCGGCATGGTGCATGGTCATGCCAATCTGTACTTCGTTCAAGCCGATGCTGAACGGACCGTCCACGCCAATCCGGTAATCTACCGACAAGAGCAAAAATGCGCCTTTGGCCACTGCGTGCCCAGGGCAGGCAACCACCACCGGGAAAGGGTGCGCTAAAAGCCGCCGTGCCAGGCTCGAACCGGCCGTGACCAGGCTGATTGCATTCTCAGGACCGGACGTCATCACCTTGAGGTCATAACCACCCGAAAGAATCCCCGGTTGCCCGGTAATGATCACCACCGCGCGATCCTGTTCGGCCTGATCCAGCGCCGAGTTGAACGCTACGATCACCTCCGGGGAAATAGCATTGACCTTGCCATTGCTCAAGGTCAGCGTGGCAATACCGTCTTCCAGGTGATACGAGATCAGATCACTCATGACGCGATTCCTTGTGTTGAAGTGGGGCAGACGTTACCCACCCGCGACGCCAAGGTAAAGCGCTATGGATGACTGGTGAGTCAGGATTTTAGCCGGCCTCAGCCTTGAATCACTGGATAAAGCGGGCTGCCGCAACGGTCGGTCGTGCACGTGCGGCAACACATTTTTTCAACGGCGGATCACCTTGAGGCTTATCACTCCTCGATATCGTTCAGCTCGCAGTACTCTGCCCAGTTCATACCGAGTGTCTCGGCGACTTGTTTATGGGCTTCAAGACGCATCGTCTTAAGTTGTTCGGGCGACTCGGCAACCAGTTGCAACGCCAACTCCCAGGGCTCGATACCTTGAGACTCCGCCTCATCCTCGAAGGCCCAGTGGGTCTGCTGCTTTTGCTCCTCGGGGCTCAGGTTTTCGATCTCTGCCTGCAAGAAAGAATTGTCAGCGAGAAATTTCGCCAGCGCGACTTCGTTCCACTCTAATGCGTTCATGCTTCGTCTCCTCTGGCAGATTAACGTCGAGCTATGCGACAACCGGCGCTAGGTTACACCGGAAACGAGTCTCGGTCGTCGTACGGAGTGAGGATCAACTTCCTAACCGTGGATCCCGATCCATGTTCACTTCTTGGCCTAGTATTGGAATGGACGGGCAGCGTCCGAGCCTGCGACGAGTGTGGGGTTTGAGGGCGGTTGCCGGGTTGATACAAGGAAGGTGCACAGTGAGCGTTCAAGCAGCTCCGGAGGTTGCCATGAGATACCTGTCGATACCCGAAGAACACTGGGCCACAGTCACATCGGCCGTGGAAGAGTCAGCCCAGCTAAAAAAATATGCTGTCAGGTTGACGGCGAGGCTGAAGGCGCTTTTCGAGGACGAGCACTCCAGGCAAACACTGGGGGTGACCTTCGAAACTCTTGGGGATGGCACTGCCTGGCATATCGAGTCGCCGTTCGGCGTAGCCAGAGCCCATTTCAGGGTATTCACCCGTGAAACCGGGCTGTACGGAAAGTATGTGATTCAAAAGCTGAACAACGACCCTAGAGATGAACCGTTTTGGCATCAAGTGTGGGCACTGCGTATCACACTGCAAGGCCTGGTCCATCCCGGGGATGAAGGGGGTGAACTGATCAGTCTGAGGGCTTCGCTTTCAAACCGGTCAGACGACGCAATCCTGCATTTGGGGCTTTCACTGCTCTATTCGTTGGGGCAGGAATAGCGCCAAAAAAGGCTGGCCTGCTCATCATCAGGCCTTTCTGTCAGGTTCCGCCTCGCCCTCGTCGGTGGGTGCTTTAGGGCTATACGCCGGGGCAGAATGAAAAAGCCCGGCGCTGGGCCGGGCTATAGCGAGCGTGTCGACAGATCAGGCGTCGCGCGCAATCAATCAAAAGCGACTCAGTCGTGTTTATGCTTGTTGCGTTTGTGGCCGTGCCTCTTCCCGTCGGATCGATTATTACCACCGTCATCGGCCATGTTGTTACCAAGGGCTCCGCCCGCTGCACCACCAAGGCCTGCACCGATGGTTGATCCGGTCGTGCCGCCTAGCTTGTTGCCGATTATCGAGCCACCCGCCGAACCAATACCACCGCCAATGGCCGCTTCGGTTTTGTTGCCTCTTTTAGCGCCTACAGCACTGCCTGCAGCGCCGCCGACACCTGCTCCAACCGCCGCCCCGGTGCTTCCGCCCATCTGTTGACCGATGACATTTCCAAGCGCGCCGCCAAGCCCGCCACCAATAGCAGCAGTGCCATCTCCGGCAGCCATGACACCTTGAGCAGCAAGAAGCCCTAAAACTAGTACGGGCAGCGTCAATCGCATGATTTCAACCTCAAAAGATAGGTACAACGTTGTGGGTTAGTGCAGTGGGCAAACAATGAAAAAGCCCGGCGCTGAGCCGGACTAGATGACGAGGTAATATACGGTGTCTCATGCAGTGTTTTAACACGATACAGGGTCGGCGGGTCCTCCACTGTCTCTATCCACATCGTCCTCTGTTCGACGCATACAGGTTATTTGCAGGAATGAAACTTATTTGAACAAAGTTGAACGGTTAGAGAGAGACTGATGCATGATGAGTATCATTCAAACGGGTTGCCATCATGACCACGCGAGCCTTCATAAGGATGTTGATGGTTTTGGGAGTGTTTTGGCTGGGCCTGGTGTGGAGCATGGTCGCTTGGCTGTCTACGTCGGAACAGGGAGATATCTCCTGGAGCGTGTTGAGTGCCCACCACGGAGTGAAGCAATCTGAAACTCGCATTTCCCCTAAGCGGTCTTGATGCATTCCACTGGCGTGTAAGGAGCGCGAGCCTGGCTGATGGGCAGAATACGCATAAAAGTGTGGCAGCCGTCATCCGTCCACGGACAGGAAAGTCTATTTCAACCCAGCCATTTTCCGGTCACCGGCCTGACTGAACAGCGTTTCCAACTGATCGATATCCTCTGGCTGCATTGCCTTGAGGCAGACGATACCCAGTACAAAGCCTTCAGCGATCCCTCCCGCCATTGTCGCATCGATAATTCCAGTCGACTGCTCAATGCGCGCGATGATATCGGCGGCTTGAGTTTTGATCGATAGAGGAATGTTCATTTCTTCGAGAGTCATGGGTGGCCTCCTGTATAGAAGGCTGAGCCTAGCAAATTTGATTGGGTGTTGGTCGAATGGCGAAAGAAAGGTTTTGATGGGGGACATGGACCGCCTGGAAGCGAAGTCCAGAATGATAACGCCAACTACCAAAGTAATCAGTGACCCTTTGATCAAGTCCTTGATCAGCCCTTTGAGCAACGTGCTAGTCGCTCAAAGGTAGTGTGCGGAGGGTGGGGCTTACTTCAGATTGCCGCTGAGAAACTGCCGCAGCCGCTCGCTTTGGGGATTGCCCAGTACGTCCTCGGGTGCTCCCTGTTCTTCGACCAGCCCTTGATGCAGAAACAGCACCTGATTTGACACTTTACGAGCGAAGCTCATTTCGTGGGTGACCATGATCATGGTACGGCCTTCTTCGGCCAGCCCCTGAATGACCTTCAGTACTTCGCCAACCAATTCCGGGTCGAGTGCCGAGGTCGGTTCGTCGAACAGCATGACCTCCGGTTCCATGGACAAGGCCCGGGCGATGGCGACGCGCTGTTGCTGACCTCCAGAGAGAAACGCGGGATATTGATCGGCGACACGGGATGGCAGACCGACTTTGTCGAGATAGCGTCGAGCCCGATCCTCTGCATCCTTCTTGCTGACCCCCAGCACTCGGCGCGGGGCCATGGTGATGTTCTCCAGCACAGTCATGTGGCTCCACAGATTAAAGTGCTGGAACACCATCGCCAGGCGGGTGCGGATTCGTTGCAGTTCTGCGTCGTCGGCTACGCGCATGCCGTGTCGATCACTGATCATGCGAATCTGCTGGTCGTCCAGGCTCATGCTGCCGCTGTTGGGTGTTTCGAGAAAGTTGATGCACCGTAGAAACGTGCTCTTACCCGAACCGCTCGCGCCGATCAGGCTGATCACATCGCCGGTTTTGGCTTTCAGCGACACGCCTTTGAGTACTTCGTGGCTGCCGTAACTTTTATGCAGGCCGTCAATGGTCAGTTTGTACATGTGTGCAAGCATCCTCAAGAGGGAAGTAGATAGCCGCTGCGCGTGCAGTTGACGTCCTAGTGAGCCGGGCCAAGAAACGCCAGCCATCGGTGTTCTGCCAAGCGGAACAAACCGACCAGTGCAAAGGTGACGCTCAAGTAGATGAGCGCGGCAATTCCGAACGATTGGAAGGTCAAAAAGGTCGCCGAATTGGCGTCTCGTGCAATTTTCAAAATATCCGGGATGGTCGCGGTAAAGGCCACGGTGGTCGAATGCAGCATCAGAATCACTTCATTGCTGTAGTACGGCAACGAGCGGCGCAGTGCCGACGGCATGATCACATAGGCATACAGCTTCCAGCCGGTCAGACCATAGGCCTTTGCCGCTTCGACTTCACCGTGGGCCATGCTGCGGATTGCCCCGGCGAAAATTTCCGTTGTGTAGGCGCAGGTGTTCAGGGCAAAGGCGAGAATGGTGCAGTTCATCGCATCGCGAAAGAACGCATCGAGCACCGGTTGAGCGCGAACTGCGGCGATGCTATAGATCCCCGTATAGCAAATCAGCAGTTGGATATACAGCGGCGTACCGCGAAATAGATAGGTATAGAACTGGACCGGCCAGCGTACCCATACATGGGTTGAAACCCGGGCAATCGACAGCGGGATCGACACCAGAAAGCCGATGAAGATCGAGGCGCTGAGTAGCCACAAAGTCATGGCCAGCCCGGTGATGTGATAACCGTCGTTGTAAAGGAACGGTTTCCAGTATTCCTGTAGAAGATCGATCATCGTACCGCCTCCCTGGAGCCTGCGGCATAACGGTATTCCAGCCTGCGCAGGACATAGTTCGAAGCGCTGGTAATCAGCAGATAGATCAAGGCGGCGAGTACCAGAAAGTAGAACAGTTGATAGGTGCTTTTGCCGGCATCCTGGGCAGCCTTGACCAGATCGGCCAAGCCGATGATCGAGACCAGTGCGGTGGCTTTGAGAATCACCATCCAGTTATTGCCGATGCCGGGCAGGGCGAAGCGCATCATTTGCGGGAACACCACGAAGCGGAAGCGCTGGCTGCGGCTCAAGCCATAGGCCGTTGCAGCTTCCATCTGCCCACGAGGCACGGCGAGGATCGCGCCGCGAAAGGTCTCGGTGAAATAAGCGCCGTAGATGAACCCCAGGGTAATGATCCCGGCGCTGAATGAATCAATCTCGATATAGTCCCAGTCCAGCGCCACGGTGAGGTTGCTCAGCCAGGTTTGCAGGCTGTAGAAAATCAGCAGCATCAGGACCAGATCCGGCACCCCACGAATCAGCGTGGTGTAGAGCTGCGCTGGAATGCGCAGCAGGGACGAACTGGACAGCTTGGCACTGGCGCCGATCAGACCGAGTAGAACGCTCAACAGTAGCGACAGTATCGATAGTTTGATGGTCATCCAGGTGCCTTCCAGTAACAGCGGGCCAAAGCCTTTAAGGCTGAAAGCTGAAAGTCCCAGAATATGTAATAGGTTTTCGAACATTGGTCAGGCCCTTGGCAAGCAAAAAAGCGCCCATCTTGAGGATGGGCGCCGGGGCATTATTTGCCGCTGTAGAGATTCATGTCGCCAAAGTGTTTTTTCTGGATCTCGGCATATTTGCCATCATCGTGTAATGCCTTGATACCTTTATCCAGCAGTGTCTTGAGGTCTTTGTTACCTTTCGAGATGCCGATTGCGGTTTTTGCTGGCAGCAGTGGATCGTTGATGGGTTTGCTGACTTCGAAACCAGCACCGGCTGGCGATTTCAAAAAGCCCAGTTCCGCCTGCAGCATGTCTTGCACGGCAGCATCGAGACGGCCAGACGTCAGGTCAGCATAAACCTGGTCCTGGTTCGCATAGGCCTGGGTTGTTACACCCGCCTTGTCCAATACAGCCTTGGCGTAGGCTTCCTGAATGGTGCCTTGCTCATAGCCAACCTTCTTGCCTTTGAGGGTTGCAGGGTCGGCCGTTACGCCCGCGCCTTTCTTGAACA
>ERZ1463034.67-NODE-67-length-34883-cov-44.740755_pt1 | contig 34883 bp, 35 predicted proteins | sample MGYA00564480_ERZ1463034 | MGnify/ENA primary metagenome ERZ1463034 (study PRJEB39244, sample SAMEA3635122) | Helicobacter pylori | study: EMG produced TPA metagenomics assembly of PRJEB11511 data set (Assembly of a 5300-year-old Helicobacter pylori...
GTCGGGCAGTGATTTGCTGCAGGCTTGCAGCGCAAGGCAGGCGAGCGCAGCCGCCCAAAGCGCTGGCCTTCGGCGTGGGGCGCCAGCTTTTAAGGTGCGGGACATACGGCAGGCTCTTCCATTTTGGAGGGGTAGTTGAAGGGATAACCGGCTTGACCGGGAGTAACGGCGACAGCCGAAACGGCAACTTTGTTGCAGGGTAAGAAATGAACATCGATGACGCCGAGTTCTTCATACGGCGCCACCTTCACAACAGCTCGATGGCGGGTGTATTTAGTGCGGTGCTCTTTCATCCGCTCTCGCCAAGCATTAGATGAAAAGGATTCCGTCCAAGCCTGGCGGTGGTCAGGCTAAAGCTTGGCTGATGAGCTAACGCTGGCATTCCGACGTCCTGCCTTTTGTAAGGAGAGTTGTCCAAGGTATGTTCGGCGAAAGGTTTTTTAGCGTCTGTAGGCCAAATCCGTGTTGTGTTGCGGGAAAGGTCTGAAATGTTGACTCATAAAAAAACCGCCGTTCGTGAGAACGGCGGTTTTGGGGGGAGCGGGGCCTTAGTGTGAATGAAATGGAAACAATACAATGTGCCCTGGCATCCGATATCGACCCTGGCTTGTCGCAGCCTTCGGCAGCACCTACAGTGAATCGGTATTCAGCCCAAGACCTGCGAACTTACTCGAAGGCATGCGCTCAGGCACCAGGGATAACGGGCTCCAACGGTAGGTCCAAAGTGGCAACGAACCCGCCTTGGGGATGATTGGTCAGGGTCAGGTAGCCACCGTGCCGTTCGGCTGCACGCTTGGCGATAGCCAGCCCCAGGCCGTGGCCCGGCGCAGTTTGGCCGGGTGCGCGGAAGAACGGTTCACCTAGCTGAGACAGGTGTTCCGATGCCACTCCGGGGCCATGGTCACGTACGCTGATCAGCAATCGCCCTCCCTCGCACTGGGCTTTCAAGTCAATGGCTTGGCCTGCCGGGTTGAAGCGCAGGGCATTGCGCAACAGATTATCCAGCGCCCGTTCGAGCATGTCGGGCCAGCCTTGCAACTCAACACCGTCTTGTACCCAAACCCGCACCTCCTGTTCGGGGGCGTTGAGCCGGGTATCGCTTTGTAAGTGGTGCAGCATCGCGTCCAGATCGACGGGCTCGGCGGTGCCAAAATCCGCGTCCAGGCGTGCCAGCACGAGAATCTCGCTGATCAATGCTTCCAGCCGATCACATTCGCGGGCCAGACGCGGCCAGAGCTTCTCGCGCTCAGCCGGTTCGGCACGTTCGGCCAGCGCCAATGCGATGCGCAGCCGTGCGAGCGGTGAGCGCAGTTCGTGGGACACATCGCGCAGTAACTGACGCTGGCTGCTGATCAGGCTCTGCAGGCGCGCGCCCATGCGGTTGAAGTCGGTGGCCAGCACGCCGAACTCGTCACGGCGATTGGCCAACTGCGCCAGGCTGTTCTGTTGATAGGTGGTTTGCCCCAAGTCATCCACGGCACTGCGCAGACGGCTGAGTGGGCGGGTGATGGACAGCGTCACCAGCAGGCTGAACAACGTCAGCACCACCAAAGCAATGCCCAGGGCGCTGAGAGGCCAAAGCAGGCTTTCGCGGTGCCAGGCGTCAAGTTCCGGGTGCGGAATCCGGTAGATCAGCAAATACGTTTCAGCCGTTTTCGGGCTGGTGTATTCGGTGGTCAGGCGACGCCACGGTAATTGGCGGGGATCGTTGTGTTGGCGCGCTTCAAATGCCGCCGCACGGGGTGGAAACGTCCCGCGTACCAGGGGCTCACCGCTTTCGTTGAGGACCTGAACGTCAATGTGATAGCGCCGTTTACTCTGTTGCAGGTAGTCCTGTGCGGCGTCTTCACCCTGGTTTTCGTAGAGTTCGGTCCAGTTCTGCGCCAGGTTGGCGAGGCCCGGATGGCGACTGAGGATCCATGCATCTTGATTGAGCATATGCCCGAGCAAAATAGACAGGCCTGCAACCAAGGCGATGGCTAACCAGAAACTGGCCAGGATTCGCCAGAACAATGAACGCACGTGAATACCTCAAACGATAAAAGCCCGACACGCGTGAGCGTATCGGGCGGGTAAGGAGTCGGTTCGCCGTTATTGGGCTTGCTGAGCTTTCTGGGCTTTCCAGGTCTGGAACTCGGCATGCTCGGCACGACGTTGAACTTCTTTTTGCTGTATCACGTCGAATTGTTTTTGCTGATCAGGTTTCAGCAGTGCGCGGACGTCGCTTTGGGCCTTTGTATGCTTGGCGTCTATCTCATCCTGCATGCTTTTCTGCTGTGCTGGCGGCAGCATTTGCAGATAACGCTGGGTGATTTCATCACGGCTACGTTTTTGCTCAAACATGATTCGGCCGATCTGTTGGCGCTGGTCCGGGGTCAGGTTCAGCTCGCTGTACGGGCTGTGACCATGCATGCCAGGGCCGCCATGACCCATGCCGCCTTCTGGCGGCGCGGCCATCGCGATAGCAGGCAATGAAGCGGCGAACAGCAGGGCGATTAAAGTCTTGCGCATGGTGTATCTCCTTGTCTCTAATCCGGCTCGTTGCCGGTTGAGGCCAGTGTAGGGAGATCAAGGTCAGCGGCGGTCAACACTCGGTAAAGCTTGAGTAAAGAGCTTCTGGCCTGAAACTGACAGAAGCAGGCCCTAGACGCTGTAGTAATAACCGCGACTGCGCAGCGCAACGATCCGTGGACGGCCGTCGGCATGAGGCCCGATCTTTTTGCGCAGGTTGCTGATGTGCATGTCCAGGCTTCGATCATAAAGCGTCAATTTGCGACCCAGTGCCAGTTGCGCCAGCTCTTGCTTGTCCAGCGGTTCGCCGGGTTGGCGCAGGAGGGCCTCGAGCAGACGGCTTTCGGAGACGGTCAGCGTGAACTCATGCTCATCGATAATCACTACGCCGCGCACGGGGCTGAAGCATAAGTCGCCGAGTTCGAGCTGGCTGGACACTGCCGGTGGATGGCTACGGCGCAAAACAGCGCGCAGGCGTGCCGTCAACTCCCGAGGATCGCAGGGTTTGGCCAGGTAATCGTCGGCGCCCAGTTCCAGGCCGAGGATTCGGTCCAGCGGTTCACCCCGGGCCGACAGCATCAGCACGGGCAAGTCGGGGTGATCGTTACGCAGTTGCTTGAGCAGTTCCAGGCCGCTGCCATCGGGCAACATCACATCCAGCACGACGGCTGCGGGTTGCGATTGAGCCAATGCGCGTCTGGCGGTATGGCCGTCGTGGCAAGCCTGCACCTGAAAGCCTTCCTGACTCAGCCAACTGCTCAGAAGCTCGCAGAGCTCCTGATCATCATCAATTAATAACAGTTCGCTCATGATTCACTCAATTCAGCCACTGGCGACGCTGTCTACGCCAGCCACTGGCAAAGATACCGCAGAGTAGGGCAATCATCGCAACTCCACCCCCGGCGACGAACCATTGTTGCTCATCCGTAAATATGCGTGGAGGCAAGACGGACTGTGCTTCTTTGAGTTGCAACTTGAGGCGTTGGTTCTCCACGCGCAAGCGACTGAGTTGCGGGCTTTCGCGTTCGGTGTCGACACTCTGTATTTGCTTACTCAACTCTTCGCGCTGGTGCTCGCTTTCTTTTAGACGCTGTTGCAACTCGGTAACCTGGCTGCTGGCGCTCGGCAATAGAAGCTTGGCACTGTTGTTGGTACCGGATAACTCGTCAGCCTGGGCCGTAACTCCAAGGGTTAGCACGGTCAACAGCAGACACAACGGACCTGAACGCATCTGAACTCCTATATTTTTGTTGAGTGTTCAGCAGGTTGTCGGCAGGTTATCGAGAATAGTGAACAGGCGAAAAGGGTAACCGGCAAGCGCCGCGATGATTGCGCGCGGCGCCTGCGCAAGCCTGTTACGGCAGGGTTTGTCTGAACGGCTTGACCAGTACGTTGGCGTATACACCGGCTGCAACGAACGGATCGGCGTCGGCCCAGGCCTGTGCGGCGCTCAGGGATTCAAACTCGGCGACGATCAGGCTGCCGGTGAAACCCGCAGCGCCGGGGTCGTTGCTGTCGATGGCCGGGTTCGGACCTGCCAACACCATTCGACCTTCATCCTTGAGCGCGACGAGCCGCGCCAGGTGATCAGGCCGCGCAGCCAGGCGTTTTTCGAGCGAATTGGCGACGTCTGTAGCAATGATGGCGTAAAGCATGGTCAGTCCTTGGTTTTAGGAGTGGAAGGGTCCGCGTCGTGCATGTGGCGGGCCAGGAATATCCCTTGGCCAACCAGAAACAGCAAGGTCATGCCCAGGCTGCCGAAGACTTTGAAATCTACCCAGAACTCCTGATAGGTGAAGGCCACATACAGATTGGCTGCACCGCAGAACAGGAAGAAGAAGACCCAGGCGATGTTCAGTCGGGTCCAGATCGGCTGGGGCAGAGTCAATGCATGGCCCATGATGCGCTGGATCAATGGGCGGTCACCGATGAAGTGACTGCCTGCGAATGCCAGGGCGAACAGCCAGTTGACCACTGGCGCCTTCCATTTAAGAACGGCTTCGCTATGGAAAGCCAAGGTCAGGCTGCCGAACACCAGGCAGGCGATCAGGGTCAGCCATTGGCTTTTTTCCAGTTTGCGCTGGGTGATGAACAAAATACCGTAGACCACGAGCGAGCTGATGATCAGCATCGCGGTAGCGCTGAAAATTCCGCCTACCATGAAGCTGTGGTCCAGAATGTCGACGGCGCGGGGTTCGATCTTGTAGACGATGAAAAACAGGAGCAGCGGGATGAAGTCGATGAATTGTTTCACAATGGCAGCCAGAAGCAGGATGTGGCGGCATAATAACAAACATCAATGACAGCGAAAGCGCCTCCTATGAATGTTGACCTGCACTGCCACAGCACCGCTTCCGATGGCGCCCTCGCGCCCGCGGTCCTGGTTGCGCGTGCTTATGAAAACGGAGTGCGGGTCCTGGCCCTTACTGATCACGATACCCTTGAAGGCCTCGAAGAGGCCCGTGCTGCGGCGCTTGCGTTGGATATGCAGCTGGTCAACGGGGTGGAATTATCTTGTACCTGGGGTGGGGCAACTGTCCACATTCTGGGCTACGGTTTTGATATGAAAGCCCCTGCATTGGTCGATGCCATTGACCGTTTACACCATGGACGCTGGTTGCGTGCCGAAGAAATAAGCCGAAAATTAGCGATCAAAGGTATGCCAGGGGCCCTGGAAGGTGCTCGTGCGATCCAGCAAGCGCTGGGTGACAGCGGTAATGCTCCGGCTCGACCACACTTCGCTGACTTCATGGTGAGTGCCGGTTTTGTCAAAGATCGCGCTGAGGCATTTCGCAAATGGTTGGGCGCTGGCAAGCTGGGCGACGTCAAACAGCATTGGCCAACCCTGGAAGAAACCGTCGCGACCTTACGCGAGTCCGGGGCCTGGGTCAGTCTGGCGCACCCTTGGCATTATGATTTCACCCGCAGTAAACGTCGTAAGCTGATCGCCGCCTACATTGAGGCTGGCGGCCACGCTATCGAGGTGGTTAATGGTCTGCAACCTGCGGAGCAGGTGGGTAGTCTGGCCATTCTGGCTCGTGAGTTCGGTCTGCTGGTAACTGCCGGCAGTGATTTTCATGCTCCTGGCGCTTGGTCCGAAATTGGCGTTTATCGCCCGTTACCGGAGGATCTTCCGCCACTTTGGTGTCGATTCAAACATGACCAGCCTACTGCCGTCTGAACAGGAAGATACCGTGAGTCAATTTTTCCAGGTCCATCCGGAAAACCCGCAGGCACGTCTGATAAAACAGGCTGTGGAGATTATCAAGGCCGGTGGCCTGGTGGTGTATCCGACGGATTCGTCCTACGCCTTGGGTTGCCAGATCGGTGACAAAAACGCCATTGAGCGCATCCGCCGCTTGCGTCAACTGGACGACAAACACAACTTCACCCTGTTGTGTTGCGATCTGTCTCAACTGGGGACCTACGCCAAGGTCGACACTGCGGCGTTCCGCGCGCTCCGGAACCACACGCCCGGGCCTTACACCTTTATTCTCAACGCCACGCGTGAAGTCCCGCGGTTGATCCTGCACCCCAAGCGCCGGACCATCGGCCTGCGCGTGCCAAACCACCCCATTGCTCAGGCGCTGCTTGAGGAACTGGGCGAGCCGCTGATGAGCGTGAGCCTGATCATGCCGGGCGAAACCGTGCCCTTGAGTGATCCGTATGAGATGCGTCAGGTATTAGAGCATCAGGTCGATCTGATCATTGATGGCGGCATCGGCGGTATTTCGGCTTCCACTGTGATCAATCTGGCTGATGGCGAGCCGCAAGTGATACGGGTGGGCTGTGGCGATCCGCGACCGTTTGGGGGTCAGCCTTAGATGACAGTGGCCGAGGCGGTTGATAGCCAGGCGGATGCCCAGCAGGAGCTGCCGTTCGCCATGGTCTATGGTCAAGCGGTCATGCACATGCCGCTGGACCTGTACATCCCGCCGGATGCGCTGGAAGTCTTTCTCGACGCGTTCGAAGGTCCGCTGGACTTGTTGCTGTACCTGATTCGTAAACAGAACATCAATATCCTCGATATTCCCGTGGCGGAAATCACTCGTCAGTACATGGGTTATGTCGAATTGATGAAAACCGTGCGCCTGGAGCTGGCGGCCGAGTATCTGGTGATGGCCGCCATGCTCGCCGAAATCAAATCGCGGATGCTGTTACCGCGCTCGGCTGAGATTGAACAGGAAGAAGACGACCCACGCGCTGAGTTGATCCGTCGTCTGCAAGAGTACGAGCGTTTCAAAGCCGCCGCCGAAGGTATCGATGGCTTGAGCCGGGTAGGGCGTGATGTGGTAGTGCCCAGGCTGGATGCTCCCGAAGCGCGTGCGCGCCGGTTGCTGCCGGATGTCAGTCTGGAAGAACTGTTGATGTCCATGGCTGAAGTCCTGCACCGGGGCGACATGTTTGAAAGCCACCAAGTCAGTCGCGAAACGCTGTCGACCCGGGAGCGCATGAGCGATGTGCTTGAACGCCTCAAGGGCGGCGGGTTTGTACCGTTCTCCGAGCTGTTTACGGCCGAAGAGGGGCGCTTGGGCGTTGTGGTGACTTTTATGGCGGTTCTGGAACTGGTCAAGGAGTCCTTGGTCGAGTTGGTGCAGAACGAACCCTTTGCGGCGATCCATGTCCGGGCGAGAGTCGAATAGCGGTTTAGCTGAATAGCTGAATAAATAAAAGACGCGCACGACTGAAGCGCGGCGAGCCTGATAAAGAGCCAAACGATGAATTTGAACGAACCGCGCGAGCTGGCCCCCCTGCTCGAAGCTTTTCTGCTGGCCTCCGGTAAACCTGTGTCGCTGGAACGCCTGTTCGAGCTGTTCGAGGAGGGCGAGCGTCCCGAGCCTCCGGTATTCAAGAAAGCCCTGCAATTGCTGGGAAAATCTTGCGAAGGCCGGGCTTTCGAGCTCAAGGAAGTGGCTTCTGGGTATCGCTTGCAGATCCGTGAGCGGTTTTCGCCATGGGTCGGACGGCTCTGGGAAGAGCGGCCGCAGCGTTATTCCCGGGCGATGCTGGAAACCATGGCGCTGATTGCCTATCGCCAACCTATCACGCGGGGCGAGATCGAAGATGTGCGTGGGGTGGCGGTCAACAGCCATATCGTCAAAACCCTGCTGGAGCGCGAGTGGATCAGAATCGTCGGCTACCGTGACGTGCCAGGGAAACCGGCGATGTTCGCCACTACCAAAGCGTTTCTTGATCACTTCAACCTGAAAAACCTCGACGACCTGCCGCCACTGGCCGATCTGCGGGAACTGGAGCCTGAGCCGATTCTCGATTTCGATGACGCCCCGGTTCCGGCCAGCCTGCAAGCCCTGGCCGATGCCAGCCTTGACCCCGACGCCGAGCCAGAGCCACCGCGTGATGAAACCAGCTTCCGCAGCTTGCTGGTCGAGCTCGACTCGATGGAGCTGGGTCTCAAGACCGACTTTGATGATTTGTTGCGTGAGGAGGTTGAGCCTGAGGCAGATGAGCGTGATGTGCCTGAAGATAAATAATTATCCTCGTGGCTGTCTTGCATCAGCGTCTGCAAGGTCGATAAACGCTCGGTGTTGGCAGAGTCGGTGTTGCGATTGATCCGGTTAAACGCCACCGGTCGGCGGAAAAAGAAGTAAGGCGCTGCATTTGTACGAGTCTCTGATGCGTAGCGCGCGCCTTGAGCGTATGATTCGCGCCCTTTTGGCGATTTATCCTCGTCATCAGGCACGGCTTCAAGTCATCAGATTTTAGCAACCAGGTCGCGCCATTTCTCAGCACGATCTGTTATCGACACACCGGGAGGTGCCCAGATGAGTGTACAAGACAAGCAAGACAGCCAGGAAATCGGTCCTGCAGGCGAAAAACTGCAAAAGGTTCTGGCGCGCATTGGCGTAGGTTCTCGCCGTGACGTAGAAGCCTGGATCAGCCAAGGCCGAATCAAGGTCAATGGCAAAGACGCGACCCTTGGTCAGCGCGTAGATTTGCACGATGCCATCGCCATCGACGGTCGCGTGATCAAGCGCGAAGAAACCGCCGAATCGGTACGCCGCGTCATTCTCTACAACAAACCAGACGGTGAAATCTGCACCCGTGACGACCCAGAAGGTCGTCCGACCGTGTTTGATCGCCTGCCGCGCCCTAAAGAAGGCCGCTGGGTCAACATTGGTCGTCTGGACATCAATACCACCGGCTTGCTGATGTTCACCACTGATGGTGAGTTGGCCAACCGCTTGATGCACCCGTCGTTTGAAATGGACCGCGAATACGCTGTTCGTGTGCGTGGCGAAGTCGATGACGACATGCTGCTGCGTCTGAAAACCGGCGTGGTGCTGGAAGACGGTCCCGCACGCTTCACCGATATCAAGCAAGCGCCAGGCGGTGAAGGTTTCAACCACTGGTATCACTGCGTGGTGATGGAAGGTCGTAACCGCGAAGTGCGTCGCCTGTGGGAATCCCAAGGGCTGGTGGTCAGCCGCTTGAAGCGCGTGCGTTACGGACCAGTGTTCCTCAACTCCGACCTGCCGATGGGCCGCTGGCGCGAAATGAGCCAGTACGAAGTCGACGTTCTCAGCGCCGAAGTCGGCCTGACGCCTGTGGCTCAGCCGCAGATGAACGCCAAGGTCAAAGACAAAATGGAACGTTTGCAGCGTCAATCGTCCCGCCCACTGGGCAAAGGCGAGCGCGTACGTACGTTGCGTCCGGCCAACCCGGCTCCGGCAGGCGAGCGTCCAGCCCGTCAACCACAGGTGACTGGCAGCGAACGTGATCGTCCGCGTGCGGATTCTACGGGTCGCGATCAGCGTCCTGCAGGGCCGCGTTCGGATTCGTCGAGCCGTGGTCCACGTCCTGCTACCGGGCGTACCGACTCTGCTAACCGTCCGTTGCGTGGCCGTAGCGAAGGTGCTGATCGCCCAGCGCGCAAGCCGCGTGAAGACGGTGACAGTGCTCCGCGTACTCCGCGCAGCGATTCTGTCGAGCGTTCTCCTCGTGCACCGCGTGGCGATTCGCCACGCACTCCGCGCCCTGCTGCCGGTCGTTCCGACAGCCGTGGCACGCCAGTGGCCGAGCGTCCTAGTGATGTGAGCAAGCGTCCGGGCAAGCCTAAACAGCAACGCCCTGGCATTGTTCTGGTGGACAATGGCAAGCCTTCGGGCAAGCGCAATGGTCCGCCGGCAGGCTCTGGTCAGCGTCCTGGCTTTGGTCGTCGCAAGCCGCAGTAATCGCGTGCGGTGAATAAAAAAAGCCAATCGAAAGATTGGCTTTTTTTTGTTTGATGATTGTCGCTTACCCTCGATAGCTGACCGACCGAGTAGCTTTCCAGTAAGCCTGGGTCACTTCGGCGGTGTACACTACCTCGCGTTTTTTCTGTGATTCAACGGCGTAACTGCGCATCCAACACATTCAGGGCTATCCGCCTTGTTGCACTCCGCTGCGTCATGAGCGCGGTGGATTCGGTTCCGTCACAGACAATAACAATCAGGTGACTATCAATGAGTGAACAAAACTCACATTCGGGCGAGCTGAAGCGCGGCCTTAAAAACCGCCATATCCAGTTGATCGCGCTGGGCGGCGCTATCGGCACAGGCTTGTTCCTCGGCTCGGCAGGCGTACTCAAATCGGCCGGTCCGTCGATGATTCTCGGTTACGCAATCTGCGGTTTCATCGCCTTTATGATCATGCGCCAGCTTGGCGAAATGATCGTCGAAGAGCCAGTGGCCGGTTCCTTCAGCCATTTTGCTCACAAGTACTGGGGTGGCTTTGCGGGCTTCCTCTCCGGCTGGAACTGCTGGGTGCTTTATATTTTGGTCGGCATGTCGGAGCTGACGGCGGTCGGCAAGTACGTGCATTACTGGTGGCCAGAGATTCCGACCTGGGCCTCGGCCGCCGTGTTCTTTGTGATGATCAACGCGGTCAACCTGGCCAACGTCAAGGTGTTCGGGGAAGCCGAGTTCTGGTTCGCCATCATCAAGGTCGTGGCCATTGTCGGCATGATCGCCCTCGGCAGCTACCTGTTGGTCAGCGGCAACGGCGGCCCGCAAGCAGCAGTGAGTAACCTGTGGGAACACGGTGGCTTCTTCCCCAATGGGGTCAAAGGTCTGGTGATGGCATTGGCGATCATCATGTTTTCTTTTGGTGGTCTGGAAATGCTCGGTTTCACCGCAGCAGAAGCCGACCAACCGAAAACCGTGATCCCCAAGGCAATCAATCAAGTAATCTACCGGATCCTGATTTTCTACATCGGCGCTTTGGTCGTACTGCTTTCGTTGACCCCGTGGGACAGCCTGCTTGCGAGCCTCAATGCATCCGGCGATGCCTACAGCGGCAGCCCGTTCGTGCAAGTGTTCTCGATGCTGGGCAGCAACACGGCGGCGCACATCCTCAACTTCGTGGTGTTGACCGCCGCCTTGTCGGTCTATAACAGTGGCACCTATTGCAACAGCCGGATGTTGTTAGGCATGGCGGAGCAGGGCGACGCACCTAAAGCGTTGGCGCAGGTCGATAAGCGTGGTGTGCCGGTTCGGGCGATTGCGGTGTCGGCGTTGGTGACCTTCGTTGCAGTGGTGCTCAACTATCTGGTCCCGCAAAATGCGCTGGAACTGCTGATGTCGCTGGTGGTGGCCACGCTTGTGATCAACTGGGCGATGATCAGTTACTCTCACCTGAAGTTCCGCCAACACATGATAAGTACGCACCAGACGCCGCTGTTCAAGGCGTTGTGGTATCCGTACGGCAATTACCTGTGCCTGGCTTTCGTGGTGTTCATCCTCGGCATCATGTTGTTGATTCCAGGCATTCAGGTGTCGGTTTACGCAATACCGGTCTGGTTGCTGGTGATGTGGGTTTGTTACAACGTCAAAAACAAGCGCAGTGATGCGGCTAGCCTGAAGGTGTTGACGTAGTGCTTCTATGCTGGTGATTTCCAACGCGGTGCATCTGCCTGATGCCGAAATCGAGTTGACTGCTATCCGCGCTCAAGGCGCGGGTGGGCAGAACGTCAACAAGGTGTCGAGCGCAGTGCACTTGCGTTTCGATATCAATGCATCGTCGTTGCCGCCGTTTTATAAGGAGCGGTTGCTGGCGTTGCGCGACAGCCGTATCACCGGCGACGGCGTGATCGTCATCAAGGCCCAGCAATACCGCACTCAGGAGCAGAACCGTGCCGACGCACTGGAACGCCTGAGCGAGTTGATCATCAATGCGGCCAAGGTCGAAAAAAAACGGCGTCCAACCAAGCCCACCCTGGGCTCGAAAAAGCGTCGTCTTGAAAGCAAAAGCCAGCGTGGCGGCATCAAGGCCGGGCGCGGCAAGGTGGATTTCTAGGCAGGACCGCATCACGCCCTTCGCGAAGGCGATCTCCTCAGCAGCAAAAATCTAAACCGTGTAATCCCGCATCGGCTTCGCCTGTCGGTACAGGTAGACACTGAGCAGCAGGCCGGTCATGGCCGCCAGCGCGGCAAACAGAAAGATCGAAGCAAAGCCAAAGCCAGCGGCAATCGCTCCAGCAACGGGGCCGGTAATACCCAGTGAGAGGTCGATGAACAGTGAGTACGCGCCCACCGCCGCCCCTCGGCTAGAGGCCGGTACCAGATTCACAGCCTCGACACCCAGCGCCGGGAACACCAGCGAGAAGCCAAAACCGGTGAGTGCGGCCCCGGCCAGCGCCAATGTTGGTGTGGGCGCGAGCCACAGCAACAGCAGGCCAATGCTTTCCACCGACAGGCAGGCAATTGCCACCCGAAAGCCACCGAGGCGGTTGATCAAGTTACCGAACAGTAACCGTGCGCCGATGAAGCAAGCGCCGAACAGGCTCAGGCATAGCACTGCGTTCGGCCAGCTATGGCTTGCGTAATAGAGGGTGATGAAGGTGGCGATGGTGCCAAAACCAATCGAACCGAGCGCCAGCCCCGTGCCGTGAGGCAGCACTCGGCCCAGTACATGCAGAAAGGGCATGCGCTCGCCATGAACAATGGGTGCGGCTTGCTTGGGCCACGCCAGCGCGAAACCGATACCGGCGAGCAGGATGATACTCACGCCCATGCTCCATAAGCCGAGCTGCTGGACCAGCAGCACACCCATGGGGGCGCCTATCGCAAGCGCGCCATAACTGGCGATGCCGTTCCAGGAAATGACTTTGGCGGTGTTTTGCGCACCGACCCGGCCGATGCCCCAGCCAATCGAGCCTGAGCCCACCAGACTTTCCGCGCTGCCTAACACCAGTCGACCGATCAGCAGGCTGATCAGGCTGAGTATCGGCATGCTTTGCAGCCAGGCCGAGAGCAGCATGAACACGCCGCTGAAACCACACCCCGCCAAGCCGTAAAGCACGGCTTTTTTGCTGCCAAGGTTGTCGATGATGCGGCTTGCATAGGGGCGACTAAGCAGCGTGGCCAGGTATTGCACGCTGATCACCAGGCCCGCGGCCACGGCGCCAAACCCTAAATCACTGTGCACGTAGCCGGGGAGGACAGCGAGGGGAATGCCGATATTCAGATAACCGATAAACGTGAACAGGACGATAGAAACGACCTGCAGCGTAACGGCCATAGGTCGTTGTGAGGCAGCAGACGGGGTGTCTTGCATGGGTAAAATCCACGGTTGCGACAGCGTTGAAAATGCTCAAGGTGTAGCGGAAAAATCGTTTCAGCTTGAGGCGCGCTGAAGGCTGCTTATGATAGCGGCGGTTGAGGCGATGCAGGGGAGGGAGAAGGGAAAATGTTGAAATAACGTGCTTATAACGCGGTGTCACTGGCGGGTGCGAGCAATTGCGAAGCGACCAAGGCTGCCAGCGCATTTTCCTGGGTGCCGAAACGCTTGAGCAGCGCCGCCTTTTTTTCGGCGTTGAGGCGACTCCAGATGTCGATCATCTTCTCAGTGATGCCCATTACGACGCTGGCGTGGGTGTCGGTGAGGTCGGTCATGGCAGGTTCCACTGTTGTTTAAGGCTGTTTTGCTTGGGCGTGGTCTTGTTTGGGGACGCTATCTGCAGCGGGTGTGGCAGGTATAACAGGCCGTATGAAACCAGGTAAAGAACACGGGTTTGGTATACGGCCTGGAAAAGTCGCCGTCAGTGTCTGTGTTTGACGTTGCGGCTGTCTTCAGTTTTGGCAGGGCTGGCCTTCAACTCGGTTTTTTTGTTTGGCTCTTGGTGCGCTGAGGGGATCTGCTCAGGTTTTGGCAGGCTTGGGAAAGGAAAGTTCGGGATTTCATGCATCGTCGTCGCTCCGCGCAAGATCTGATTGAAGGTTGCTGGAAAGATCAGTGCTTTTAAAAAGCTTGGGCAGGATACAGCACTGGAAATGACAAACAGGTTTTTTATGACCACCTTTTGTCACTTAAAGACACACGGCACGATGAATGGCGAACCATAACGGCACAACGCAGTCGCGCCCCTATAGGGCGCGATGTTTGACGCGGCAAGTGATCGGTTTTAGCAAACGGCAGCGATGGTTTGGGCCAGTAGATCCAGGCGCGAGGCATCAATCCCCGCGATATTGGCGCGCCCGGCACTGACCAGATAGACGCTGTGTTCATGGCGTAATCGCGCAACCTGATCATCATTCAGGCCGGTGTAGGAGAACATGCCGCGTTGCACGCCGATATGGGCGAAACGCTCTCCCAGGCCCAGTGGGGTCAACGCTTCGACCAAGCCTGCGCGCAGTTGCGCAATACGTCCGCGCATCTCTTCCACTTCATCGGCCCACAGGCTCTTCAGCTCGGGATCGCCGAGGATTTCGGCAACGATGGCTGCGCCATGATCTGGCGGGTTCGACCACAGGTTTCGCGCAATTGAAGAAAGCTGACTGCGTACATCCAGCAGTTTGTCCGCAGTACTGGCACACACCAGCAGGGCGCCAGTACGTTCGCGGTACAGGCCGAAGTTTTTCGAGCAGGAGCTGGTGATCAGTAACTCGGGCAAAGCCTCCGCGAACAGACGCACTGCCCAGGCATCTTGCTCCAGACCGTCGCCAAAACCCTGGTACGCGAAATCTATCAATGGCAGCAGATCGCGACTGCGCACGATGTCCAGCACCTGCCGCCAATCGTCGTGGGACAGATCGAAGCCGGTGGGGTTGTGGCAGCAGGCATGCAGCAGCACGACGTCACCACGTGGCACCTGATTCAAGGTGGCGAGCATCCCCTCGACGTTAAGGCGATTATCGCTGCCCACGTACGGGTAATGACTGACCATAAGCCCGGCTTTGGCGAAGATGGTTTCATGGATTGGCCAGGTCGGGTCGCTCAGCCAGATACCGCGCCCGGGCAAGCAGTCAGCGATAAAGTCAGCACACAGACGCAGGGCGCCGGTACCGCCTGGTGTCTGGGTCGCGCCGACGCGCTTGCTTGCCAGTAACGGCGAATCCTTGCCCAGCACCAACTCGCTGATCAGCGCGCCAAAGCGAGGCTCGCCATGACCGCCGATGTAGGTTTTGGTGGTTTGGGTGTCCAGCAAGCGCTGCTCGGCCAGCTTGACCGAGCGCAGGATCGGGGTCAGGCCCAATGCATCTTTATAGACGCCGACGCCAAGGTCGAATTTGTTCGGGTTCGGATCAGCCGCGTAAGCGTCGATCAATCCGAGAATCGGGTCACCGGGCACTCGCTGGATGTCGTTGAAATGCATTACTTGCGGCCCTCGGCGCTTTTGGCCACTTCGTCAGTACGCGCGGCCATAATAAAATCGTTACGGTGCAGCCCTTTGATCGAGTGGCTCCACCAGGTCACGGTCACTTTGCCCCATTCGGTGAGCAAGCCAGGGTGATGACCCTCGGCTTCGGCAATTTCGCCGACAGCGTTGGTGAACGCAAGCGCGAACTTGAAATTCTTGAACAGGAAGACTTTTTCCAGCTGCATCACGCTGTCGCGTACTTCGATGTTCCAGTCCGGGATCTGCTTGATCAGAATCGACAATTCTTCATCGCTGACGTGTGGGGCATCGGCGCGGCAGGCTACGCAATGGGCTTGGTTAAGAGTGCTCATAAATGGGTTCCTGATCAGGCAGCTTTGGGTTTGGGTGGGAACTTCGGTGCGTGCAGACCTAGCTGCATGCCTTGCTGGACCATGCCCATGATGTCTTCGTGGGCCAGGTCGAACAGTCGTTTCAGGTTTGGCAGGACAAAATACAAGGGCTGAAGGATATCGATCCGATACGGGGTGCGCATTGCATCCAGTGGATCGAACGCCTGATGTTCCGGCGCGGACGACAGGCTGTAAACCGTTTCTTTGGGTGAAGACAGAATGCCGCCACCATAGATTCGACGGCCTTGCGGCGTGTCGACCAGGCCGAACTCGATGGTCATCCAGTACAGGCGCGCAAGGTAGACGCGCTGTTCTTTGGTAGCACTCAGGCCGAGCTTGCCATAGGTGTGGGTGAACTCGGCGAACCACGGGTTGGTCAGCAGCGGACAGTGACCGAAAATCTCGTGAAAAATGTCCGGCTCTTGCAGATAGTCCAGTTCCGCTTCGCTGCGAATGAACGTTGCCACCGGGAACTGTCTATTGGCCAACAATTCGAAGAAGGTCTGGAACGGAATCAGGGCCGGGACGCGAGTGACTTGCCAGCCCGTGGCCGTGCCGAGGACTTTATTGATTTCACCCAATTGCGGGATGCGATCAAGGGGCAGTCCGAGTTGTTCGATCCCTTCAAGGTACTCCTGACAGGCGCGGCCTTCGATCACCTTCAGTTGTCGAGTGATCAGGGTATTCCACACCATATGCTCGGCAGGTGGGTAGTCGATAAAGCCTTTCGCGTCGGGCTCGCGAGCGACGTAATGCGTTTGCGTCATGTTGCTCTCCTGAGGGCAATTCGTTGTTGTTATAAGGAGCTGTTATGGCTCTAGAGATAACGCAAACGATTCGTCCTGACAGCAGGTGGAATAGGGTATGCCTTAAAGAATAGACTGCTTTTCGTAACGATAAGTTTACGAAATCGCAGCTGCGCCGTAATCCTTGCGTCGGAATGATGTGATTTGCACGCTTGCTGTCAGATAATCGTTACGGATAATTTAGGCACACTGAAAAATATCAGCCCGACAGACAGGATTGAACCGTTCATGCGTATCAAAGTGCACTGTCAAAACCGCATCGGCATCCTTCGCGACATCCTTAATCTGTTGGTCGAGTACGGGGTCAACGTGGCGCGTGGTGAAGTGGGCGGCGAGCATGGCAACGCGATTTATCTGCATTGCCCAAACCTGATCAATCTGCAATTTCAGGCGATGCGTCCCAAGTTCGAGGCAATTGGCGGTGTGTTTGGAGTGAAGCGCGTCGGGTTGATGCCCAGCGAACGTCGGCACATGGAGCTTAATGCACTGCTGGGCGCGCTGGAGTTCCCCGTGTTGTCTATCGACATGCGCGGCTCCATCGTCGCGGCTAACCGCGCGGCGGCGCAGCTGCTGGGTGTGCGGGTCGATGAAGTGCCGGGTATTGCATTGTCGCGCTACGCCGAAGATTTCGATTTGCCGGCACTGGTTCGCACCAACAAATCACGAATCAACGGGCTGCGGGTCAAGGTCAAGGGTGATGTGTTTCTTGCCGATATCGCGCCGTTGCAATCGGAGCACGATGACAGCGAAGCCATGGCCGGTGCAGTGTTGACCCTGCACCGCGCAGATCGGGTCGGCGAGCGGATTTACCAGGTGCGCAAACAAGAACTGCGCGGCTTCGACAGTATTTTTCAAAGTTCCAGGGTCATGGCCGCTGTTGTCCGCGAGGCTCGACGCATGGCCCCCCTGGACGCTCCGTTGCTGATTGAAGGCGAAACGGGGACGGGTAAAGAGTTGTTGGCGCGGGCCTGCCACCTCGCCAGTCCGCGTGGGCAATCGCCGTTGATGGCGCTCAATTGCGCTGGACTCTCGGAATCCATGGCCGAAACCGAGCTGTTTGGTTATGGCCCCGGCGCATTTGAAGGTGCGCGGGCCGAAGGCAAGCTGGGGTTGCTGGAGCTGACCGCAGGCGGCACGCTGTTCCTTGATGGTGTCGGCGAGATGAGTTCACGCCTGCAGGTCAAGCTGCTGCGCTTCCTGCAAAATGGCTGCTTCCGCCGGGTCGGCAGCGATGAAGAGGTTTACCTGGATGTGCGGGTGATGTGTGCGACGCAGGTTGATCTGTCTGAATTGTGCGCCAGAGGTGAGTTTCGCCAAGATCTTTACCATCGGCTCAACGTGCTATCGCTGCACATCCCGCCGCTTCGCGAATGTCTGGACGGTTTACCCCTGCTGGTTGACTACTTTCTTGATCAGGCAAGCCGGCAGATTGGCTGTCCTTTGCCCAAACTGGCGCCCGCCGCCATGGAGCGTTTGAGCCATTACCGTTGGCCCGGTAATGTGCGGCAGCTGGAAAACGTCCTGTTTCAGGCAGTTTCTCTGTGCGAAGACGGTATCGTCCGCGCCGAACATATACGACTTCCGGACTACGGTATGCGCCAGCCATTGGGGGATTTTTCGTTGGAAGGGGGGCTGGATGAAATCGTCGGGCGTTTCGAAAAAGCGGTGTTGGAACGCCTCCATTCGGAATACCCAAGTAGCCGGCAGCTGGGTAAGCGTTTAGGTGTATCGCACACGACCATCGCCAACAAGTTGCGTGAATATCACGTGGATAAATAAACATGAACAGGGCAAGCGTGAAACGCTATAAAGCCTGGTGCCTATTTAGTAATAAGAGCATTAGTCACTGTACGAATAAACTTACCGTGCATGTCGGTGGGAAACGTTAATGGTGCGCCTCAAAAAATGTCTATCAGACGTCGATTGAATAAACGGGCATTCTAAATGCAGTCAACGCCACATTGGATTGCTCCAAGAGGCGTTGACGTGGTAGCTGAGGGCAGTGTGCAGATGAATCAACCATCAATACAACCGTTACCCATGACGCGATACTCAAGCACGTGCTCTACACCTTTCGAGTCTTCGTACGTCATACGCGCGGGAACGACCTCGCAGACGTTCGGGATGTCGCTCATCGAAACGACTTTGGCGATGTCCAGATGAGTGGCGTACGTGTATTCCTCCACGGGAGACGTCGAGTTGACTGCCACGGCGGTTGTTTCGGCCGCCATCACAGCAACGCTAAAACTACTCAGGGCCATGACCATCAATGCAACTTTCATTTCTAATGTCCTTATTGCTGTCGTGAGGGAGTGCCTGGCTCTTATGGAGCCAGGCGTGTCACTAAGTTTACACGTTGATTAACATGCCGTTGTGGGGGCTGTTACGTGTTAATCGTTTGCCGGTTGGCGAGATAAATTATAGGCCTGTCGGGTGGGTTCATATATGAAGTGTTTTGATAAAGACTATTGATGAAACCTGTAACAATCGAGGCACGAAAAATGACGGCATCCATCATCAGTGGCGCGACAGATCGTCGCGGAGAGGCGTGGCATATCATCGCAGGAGAGTAGGGGTCTATAGTAGTAGGCTTGCTTGCGACCGGTAAGACCATCGTCGAATGGCCTGAATGGGGCAGGGAAGATACAACGGGATCATAAAACAACAACTATCCACCGAGGTAACAACGATGAGTGCGGCTTCCGTCTATCCTGTGCGTCCAGAGGTTGCGGCTACAACGCTGACCGATGAGGCAACCTACAAGGCCATGTATCAGCAGTCGGTGGTCAATCCTGATGGCTTCTGGCGGGAGCAGGCCCAGCGCCTGGATTGGATTCAGCCTTTCACCACGGTCAAACAGACCTCCTTCGATGACCATCATGTCGATATTAAATGGTTCGCCGATGGTACGTTGAACGTTTCCTATAACTGTCTGGACCGCCATTTGGCCGAGCGCGGCGATCAGATCGCAATCATCTGGGAAGGCGACGATCCTTCCGAACACCGCAACATTACCTATCGCGAGCTGCACGAAGAAGTCTGCAAGTTCGCCAACGCATTGCGCGGCCAGGATGTGCACCGCGGCGATGTAGTCACTATTTATATGCCGATGATCCCCGAAGCTGTGGTCGCCATGTTGGCCTGTACCCGGATCGGCGCAATCCACTCAGTCGTGTTCGGTGGCTTCTCGCCCGAAGCGCTGGCCGGGCGGATCATTGATTGCAAATCGAAAGTCGTCATTACCGCAGACGAAGGTCTGCGTGGCGGCAAACGCACGGCGTTGAAAGCTAACGTCGACCTGGCGCTGACCAATCCGGAAACCGCCAGCGTGCAGAAGATTATTGTCTGCAAGCGCACGGGCGGCGACATCGCTTGGCACCAGCATCGCGACATTTGGTACGAAGACCTGATGAAGGTTGCGTCCAGCCATTGCGCGCCCAAAGAAATGGGTGCCGAAGAGGCGCTGTTCATTCTTTATACCTCGGGCTCCACCGGCAAACCCAAAGGCGTTCAGCACACTACGGGGGGATATCTGTTGTATGCCGCGCTGACCCATGAGCGTGTATTCGACTACAGGCCAGGTGAAGTTTATTGGTGCACCGCCGACGTGGGCTGGGTCACTGGGCACACTTATATTGTCTACGGCCCACTGGCCAATGGCGCGACCACGTTGTTGTTCGAAGGGGTGCCGAACTACCCGGACATTACGCGTGTGTCGAAGATCATCGACAAGCACAAGGTCAATATCCTCTACACCGCACCGACTGCCATTCGCGCCATGATGGCCGAAGGTCAGGCGGCAGTGAAAGACGCGGACGGTTCAAGCCTGCGCCTGCTCGGTTCGGTCGGTGAGCCGATTAACCCGGAAGCCTGGACGTGGTACTACAACACCGTCGGCAAGGGCCGCTGCCCGATTGTCGACACGTGGTGGCAGACCGAAACCGGTGGCACGTTGATGAGCCCGCTGCCAGGCGCGCACGCGCTCAAGCCGGGTTCGGCAGCGCGACCATTCTTCGGCGTTGTGCCGGGGCTTGTGGATAATCTGGGTAACCTGATCGAAGGCGCGGCTGAAGGTAACCTGGTCATCCTAGACTCCTGGCCGGGTCAGGCGCGCACGTTGTACGGTGATCATGATCGTTTCGTCGATACGTACTTCAAGACTTTTCGTGGCATGTACTTTACGGGTGACGGCGCACGTCGTGACGAAGACGGCTACTACTGGATCACTGGGCGCGTGGATGATGTGCTCAATGTTTCCGGGCACCGCATGGGTACCGCTGAAATCGAAAGTGCGATGGTTGCCCACTCGAAAGTCGCCGAAGCCGCTGTGGTCGGCGTACCGCATGACCTTAAGGGGCAGGGTATTTATGTCTACGTCACCCTCAATGGCGGCGAAGAGCCAAGCGAAGCACTGCGCCTGGAGTTGAGAAACTGGGTGCGCAAGGAAATCGGTCCGATCGCTTCGCCGGATTTCATCCAGTTTGCGCCAGGGTTGCCCAAGACTCGTTCTGGCAAAATCATGCGCCGTATCCTGCGCAAGATTGCCACTGGGGAATACGACGGCTTGGGTGATATCTCTACCCTGGCTGATCCGAGTGTCGTGCAGCAGTTGATCAATGAGCACAAGACTATGAATGCCGCCTGATCCCAGGCTGAGAAACGCCCCGCCCGGTGTAAACCTGGCGGGGCGTTTTTGTGTGCGCTATTGGGTGCCCGAGCGCGTTGCGCAAAGCCATTCGAGAATACATTTGTTCCCACAAATCCAAACTCGGAAAGAGATATATATCGGCTTCACCACCGGCACCTCTTCTTTGTTACCGGCGCGCAGCCAGGTAACCAAATGTGTAACCGTCTGCTCTCTTTCGGGGCCGAGAGGAACGCCCCGCAGGATTCGGGTGCAATTTCCAGCACCCTGAAAACAAGTCGATACGCCAGACTTGCCGGAATAGAAGCCTTTGCCAATAATAGGCCCGCAATTTGCAATATAGATCGGTTCTATGTCTTTTGGCTTTGCATAATCTGCAAGGCCTGTCAATATTTCGGGTCTGCTTTCTCGGTGCTTCTATAACTAGTTGTCGCATTGAAGAAATATCGACTTCGGGCCTGTCGTTAAAATGCCAATCAATCGCTAAAGGCTTTTCGTGTGACTTTTCGTGTGAAAGGTCCGACACGACCGGCTCGGCGTCGCTATCCATGCTGACCCTTCGCATATTGGGCCATCGCTCACTCTGCCATTTGTCGCCCTAAACCGACGGAGTCCTAATAATGAAGAAACTCATGCTTCTCGGCGCCTTGGCGCTGTCCGTGTTGGCACAGCCGACGTTCGCTGATGAAAAACCATTCAAAATCGGTATCGAGGCTGCGTACCCTCCCTTTGCCTCCAAAGCCCCGGACGGCAGCATCGTTGGTTTCGATTACGACATCGGCAATGCCCTGTGTGAAGAAATGAAGGTCAAGTGCACGTGGGTCGAGCAGGAGTTCGATGGTCTGATCCCGGCGCTTAAAGTGCGCAAGATCGACGCCATCCTGTCCTCGATGTCCATCACTGAAGATCGCAAGAAGTCGGTTGATTTCACCAATAAGTACTACAACACGCCTGCACGTCTGGTCATGAAAGACGGCACCGTCATCAGCGCAAATCTCGCTGAGTTGAAAGGCAAGAAAATCGGCGTACAACGCGGTTCGATTCATGACCGTTTCGCCAAGGAAGTACTCGAGCCTCTGGGCGCCGAGATCAAGCCGTACGGCTCGCAGAATGAAATCTACCTGGACGTCGCCGCTGGCCGCCTTGATGGCACCCTGGCTGACGCGACCTTGCTGCAAGACGGTTTCCTCAATACCGACGCAGGCAAGGGTTATGCCTTTGCGGGCCCTGCGTTCACCGACACCAAATACTTCGGCGACGGCATCGGTATCGCTGTGCGTAAGGGCGACAAGGCTGATCTGGACAAGATCAACGCGGCCATCGCTGCGATTCGTGCCAACGGCAAGTACAAGCAGATTCAGGACAAATACTTCAATTTTGATATCTACGGCGAGTAAGTACATCGCGTAACACTCGCAATGGCGCTAGCAGCAGTGGCTCTGCACTTGTCTGGTTGGCGCCATTTTTCATTCTCATGCTTGAGGACCTGAATCATGTTGAAAGGCTACGGGGCTGTCATCCTCGATGGCGCATGGCTGACGCTGCAGCTCGCCTTGTCGTCTATGGCCCTGGCGATCGTCCTCGGTTTGATTGGCGTGGCATTGCGTTTGTCGCCGGTGCGCTGGCTGGCCTGGTTGGGTGACCTGTACTCCACGGTAATTCGCGGGATTCCGGACCTGGTCTTGATCCTGCTGATTTTCTATGGCGGCCAGGCTCTGCTCAACCGTATTGCACCGTTACTCGGTCATGACGACTACATTGACCTGAACCCGCTGCTGGCCGGTATCGGTACGCTGGGTTTCATCTTCGGTGCGTACCTGTCGGAGACCTTTCGGGGTGCGTTCATGGCTATATCCAAGGGCCAGGCTGAGGCGGGCATGGCGTACGGCATGAGCAGCTTCAAAGTGTTCTTCCGGATTCTGGTGCCACAGATGATTCGCCTGGCGATCCCCGGGTTTACCAATAACTGGCTGGTACTGACCAAGGCCACTGCGCTGATTTCCGTGGTCGGTCTGCAAGACATGATGTTCAAGGCCAAGCAGGCAGCAGATGCTACCCGCGAACCCTTTACTTTCTTCCTGGCAGTGGCGGCGATGTACCTGGTGATCACCAGCGTTTCGTTACTCGCCCTGCGTTATCTTGAGAAGCGCTACTCGGTAGGCGTAAGGGCGGCTGATCTATGATCTTCGACTACAACGTCATTTGGGAAAGCTTGCCGCTGTACTTCGGTGGTCTGCTGATCACCCTCAAGTTACTGGCCATTTCCCTGGTATTCGGTCTGCTCGTCGCTTTGCCGTTGGGCCTGATGCGCGTGTCGAAACAGCAGTGGGTCAACATGCCTGCCTGGCTGTACACCTACGTGATTCGCGGCACGCCGATGCTGGTACAACTGTTTTTGATCTACTACGGGCTGGCTCAGTTTCAGGCCGTGCGCGACAGTGTCTTCTGGCCATGGCTGTCCAGTGCGACGTTTTGCGCCTGCCTGGCTTTCGCGATCAATACCAGCGCCTACACCGCCGAAATCATTGCCGGCAGCTTAAGGTCGACACCGGCTGGCGAGATCGAAGCGGCCAAGGCCATGGGCATGTCGCGCTCGAAAATGTACCGGCGGATTCTGCTGCCCTCAGCTTTGCGCCGGGCGCTGCCGCAGTACAGCAATGAAGTGATCATGATGCTGCAGACCACCAGTCTGGCGTCCATCGTGACCTTGATTGACATCACTGGCGCGGCGCGTACGGTCAACGCTCAATACTACTTGCCGTTCGAGGCTTACATCACCGCCGGCGCGTTCTACCTGTGTCTGACCTTTATTCTCGTGCGACTGTTCAAGATGGCCGAACGTCGCTGGCTGGGCTACCTAGCCCCACGCAGGGCCTGAACCATGCAACGTATCGATCATTCATTGCCGTGGAGCAGCCTCGGCACCGAGCGTCAGTTGAGCGTGTTCCGATTCGGTAGCGGCGAGCGCAAGGCCTATATTCAGGCCAGCCTGCACGCCGATGAATTGCCGGGCATGCGCACAGCCTGGGAGCTGAAAAAACGCCTGATGCAACTCGAAGAGCAAGGGATGCTCAAGGGTGTCATCGAGTTGGTGCCAGTGGCCAATCCCATTGGCCTGGGGCAGTTGCTACAAGGTGCTCATCAAGGACGTTTCGAGTTTGGCAGCGGCAAGAATTTCAACCGTGATTTTCCCGAACTGGGCGCGTCGGTGGCCGAGCTGCTGAAAGGCCAGTTGGGCGATGATCCGCATGCCAATACCCGCCTGATCCGTCAGGCAATGACCTTCGTTCTGGACGCGTTACCGGCGCCGGGCAGCGAGTTGCAGGGGCTGCAGCGTTTACTCCTGAGCCATGCCTGTACCGCCGATGTGGTGCTGGACCTGCATTGCGACGCCGAAGCGGCGCTGCATATGTATGCCTTGCCGCAGCACTGGCCGCAGTGGCGGTCGCTGTCGGCGCACTTGAACGTGAGCGTCGCCTTGCTGGCGGAGGAGTCTGGCGGCAGCTCCTTTGATGAAGCGTGTTCGCTGCCATGGTTGCGTCTGTCACAGATTTTTCCTGAGGCGCAGATATTGTTGGCGTGTCTGGCCACGACCCTTGAATTGGGCGGGCAAGCCGACACCGGCAGGGATGAGGCTCAGGCACACGCCGAAGGCATTCTGGCGTTCCTTGCCGAGCAGGGTTTTATCGGCGGTGACTGGCCGCAACCTGCATACGAGGCGTGCGAAGGGATGCCGTTCGAAGGCACGTACCTGCACTTTGCGCCCCATCCCGGCGTAGTGACTTATTTGCGCCGCGCAGGCGTATGGGTTGACGTCGGCGAACCGTTGTTCGAAGTCATCGATCCCTTGTCCGATCGGGTCAGTACGGTGTGTGCCGGCACGTCCGGCGTGCTGTATGCAACTGAACGGCTACGTTACGCCCAACCTGGTTTCTGGCTGGCCAAAGTGGCAGGGCGTACACCGCTCCGCCACGGGCGCCTGCTCAGCGACTGACTGACTGTTTTGTGAGAACCGAAAGCATGAACAAACTGGAAGTCCAAGACCTGCATAAACGCTATGGCAGTCATGAAGTGCTCAAGGGTGTTTCCCTGACGGCCAAGGCTGGGGACGTGATCAGCATCATCGGCTCCAGTGGCTCGGGTAAAAGCACCTTTCTGCGCTGCATCAATCTGCTCGAACAGCCCCATGCAGGCAAAATCCTGCTGAACAACGAAGAGCTGAAGCTGGTGGCAAGCAAGGATGGCGCCCTGAAGGCCGCTGACCCCAAGCAGCTGCAGCGCATGCGTTCGCGCCTGTCGATGGTGTTCCAGCACTTCAATCTCTGGTCACACATGACGGCCCTGGAAAACATCATCGAAGCACCGATCCATGTGCTCGGCATGTCGAAAAAGGACGCGCTGGAAAAGGCTGAGCACTACCTGGCCAAGGTGGGTGTCTCGCACCGCAAGAACGCTTACCCAGGGCATATGTCCGGCGGGGAGCAGCAGCGTGTTGCGATTGCCCGTGCATTGGCGATGGAGCCGGAGGTCATGCTGTTCGATGAGCCGACTTCTGCGCTTGACCCGGAACTGGTAGGCGATGTGCTCAAGGTGATGCAGGCGCTGGCACAGGAAGGCCGGACCATGGTGGTGGTTACCCATGAAATGGGCTTTGCTCGTGAAGTGTCGAACCAGTTGATTTTTTTGCACCAGGGTGTGGTGGAAGAGCAGGGCGATCCTCGTGAAGTATTGGTCAACCCTCAGTCTGAACGGCTTCAGCAATTCTTGTCCGGCAGTCTGAAATAATCTAAACGTTTTAACGATGCCTTACGCACCAAAACAGGTCATGATTCGGCCCTCTTGATTCATGACCTGGTTTCACCTTAATAAAGATCGAGCGCACTGATGCTCGACCCACAACCGCGAAACGTTTCGGACTGTACGCCATGATTGCCCATCGAATTGGTTTCCTGATTTGGCCCAGCACTAAAGCCATGACGCTGGCGCTGGCCGAGGAAGCCTTGCGTGTTGCACAGCGCGTCCATCCAGAAGTGCTTTACGAATTATTGTTCTTGCAAGCTGAGCCGCCGGTCGAAGGCGCCTGGCAATTGCCCGGCGAGCCTTGGGCCGGGCGTCTGGAAGGTTGTCAGAAGCTGTTTCTGCTGGCCGATGAGCCGCCGGCGCAAATGACGTCGGTGTTGAGCAGTGCGCTCAAACAATTGGTGCGTGCCGGGTGTGTGATCGGTGGTTTATCCGCCGGTGTTTATCCACTGGCCCAGCTCGGTCTGCTCGACGGTTATCGTGCTGCGGTGCACTGGCGTTGGCAGGATGATTTTGCCGAGCGTTTTCCGAAAGTGATCGCCACCAGTCATCTGTTCGACTGGGACCGTGATCGTCTGACCGCGTGTGGCGGTCTTTCGGTGCTTGATCTGCTGTTGGCGGTGCTGGCGCGTGATCATGGCGCCGAGCTGGCGGGCGCTGTGTCGGAAGAACTGGTGGTAGAGCGCATCCGCGAGGGTGGCGAGCGTCAGCGTATTCCGCTGCAAAACCGTTTGGGCTCCAGCCATCCGAAGCTGACTCAGGCTGTGCTGCTGATGGAAGCCAATATAGAAGAGCCGTTGACCACTGACGAGATAGCCCAACACGTGTGTGTTTCACGTCGGCAATTGGAGCGGATCTTCAAGCAGTACCTCAATCGTGTCCCAAGCCAGTATTACCTGGAGCTGCGCCTGAACAAGGCACGACAGATGCTGATGCAGACCAGTAAGTCGATCATCCAGATCGGCTTGTCCTGCGGTTTTTCATCAGGACCGCATTTTTCCAGCGCCTACCGCAACTTCTTCGGCGCCACCCCGCGCGAAGACCGCAACCAGCGCCGCAGCAGTAGCCCGTTCGAGTTGTCATCGGTGCCTTCCGAGCGCGGGTGATTTGTTGCTGATGGCCCCTTCGCGAATGAATTAGCTCCCACACGTTGCGTAGATATCCTGCGGGGATTCATTCGCGAAGGCGGCATGTCAGACACACCACTAAAACGTTTAAACTGCTTTTTTCCGACGCTATATGTCGCATTGCCGAAAGCCACGGAAAAACACGGTTTGGCGTTGTAACAAGTTGTCGCTTGGCGGCAAGGCCAGACCGAAATCAGTCCTTACAATCCTCCCATCGCTTGCCAGTTTCAGGCAGGCGTTCCTCTTCAGGAGACTCCGATGTCCGTTGAGCATGCTCAGGTGCAACGCACCGATTTCGACCAGGTGATGGTCCCTAACTACGCGCCTGCGGGTTTTATCCCCGTGCGCGGTGCGGGTTCCCGAGTGTGGGATCAATCGGGCCGCGAACTGGTCGATTTTACCGGCGGGATCGCCGTGAATGTGCTTGGCCATGCCCACCCGGCGTTGGTCAGCGCCTTGACCGAGCAAGCCAATAAGCTGTGGCATGTCTCTAACGTATTCACCAACGAACCCGCTTTGCGTATGGCGAAGAAGCTGGTTGATGCCACGTTCGCTGATCGTGCGTTCTTCTGTAACTCGGGTGCCGAAGCCAACGAAGCGGCTTTCAAGCTGGCGCGCCGAGTAGCATTTGACCTGTACGGCACGGAAAAATACGAAATCATTGCCGCGATCAACAGCTTCCACGGTCGCACGTTGTTCACCGTGAACGTGGGCGGCCAGTCCAAGTATTCCGATGGCTTCGGTCCGAAAATTACGGGGATTACCCACGTTCCGTACAACGATCTGGATGCATTGAAAGCAGCCATTTCCGACAAGACCTGTGCCGTGGTACTGGAGCCGGTTCAGGGCGAAAGTGGCGTAATTCCTGCCGAATTGGCGTACCTGCAAGGCGCTCGCCAGCTGTGTGACGAACACAATGCACTGCTGGTGTTCGATGAAGTGCAGACCGGCATGGGCCGCACAGGTGAACTGTTCGCCTACATGCACTACGACGTGACCCCGGACATCCTCACCAGCGCCAAGAGCCTGGGCGGCGGTTTCCCGATTGCCGCGATGCTCACCACCGAAGCGCTGGCTAAGCACTTGACCGTCGGCACCCACGGCACCACCTATGGCGGCAACCCGCTGGCGTGTGCGGTGGCCGAAGCGGTGATCGATATCGTCAACACCCCGGAAACCCTGGCGGGCGTGAAAGCCAAGCGCGAACTGTTCAAGACCCGTCTTGAAGCCATCGGTGAGCAATACGGCGTATTCACTCAGGTGCGTGGCCTGGGTCTGCTGCTAGGTTGCGTCCTCAGCGATGCCTGGAAAGGCAAGGCCAAAGACTTCTTCAACGCCGCTGAAAAAGAAGGCGTGATGGTCCTGCAAGCCGGCCCCGATGTTGTCCGTTTCGCACCGAGTCTGGTGGTGACCGAAGCCGATATCGACGAAGGGCTGGACCGTTTCGAGCGTGCCATCGCCACCTTGACTCAGGCTTGATGAACGGTTGATACACAATGCTGTACCCCGGCGTTGGCCATAAAGGCCGGCACCGGGCTTCTTTCTCGTACTGGGTGGGCTTTTGTAGGCCACGCGGTAATTTTTTCTGCGCTGACTGATGTCGGCCTGTTTTTCTGGTAAGGAGTGACACCATGCTGGTGATGCGCCCCGCGCAAATGGCTGATCTGGGCGAAGTACAGCGTCTGGCTGCAGACAGCCCGATTGGTGTCACTTCCCTGCCGGATGATGCCGGTCGTTTGACTGACAAAATCGCGGCTTCGGAAGCATCGTTTGCTGCTGAAGTCAGCTTCAACGGCGAAGAGAGCTATTTCTTTGTCCTAGAAGACAGCGAAACCGGGCGGCTGGTCGGCTGTTCGGGGATCGTCGCTTCGGCGGGGTATTCCGAGCCTTTCTACAGTTTCCGAAATGAGACCTTCGTTCATGCGTCGCGTGAACTGAAGATCCATAACAAGATTCATGTGCTGTCGCAGTGTCACGACCTGACCGGCAACAGCCTGCTGACCAGTTTCTATGTGGTGCCTGAGTTGGTCGGTACAAACTGGTCGGAACTCAACTCTCGTGGACGACTGCTGTTTGTCGCCAGCCACCCGGAGCGTTTTGCCGATTCGGTGGTGACGGAAATCGTTGGCTACAGCGATGAACATGGCGACTCGCCATTCTGGGATGCCATCGGGCGCAACTTCTTTGACCTGAACTATGCCGAGGCCGAGCGCCTGTGCGGCCTGAAAAGCCGGACATTCCTCGCCGAACTGATGCCGCATTACCCCATCTACGTACCGCTGCTACCCGATGCCGCGCAAGAGGCCATGGGCCAGGTTCACCCGCGCGCACAGATTACTTTCGACATCCTGATGCGCGAAGGTTTCGAGACCGATCACTACATCGACATCTTCGACGGTGGCCCGACTTTGCATGCGCGAGTATCCGGCATTCGTTCGATTGCCCAGAGCCGAGTGGTGCCCGTGAAAATGGGTGAAATGGGCAAGGGTGGACGACTGTATCTGGTTGCCAATGGCCAGTTGCAGGACTACCGCGCCGTGCTCCTGGAACTCGATTGGGCGCCGGGAAAACCGGTGAACTTGAGTCTGGAAGCTGCCGAGGCCCTGGGCGTCGGCGAAGGTGCCAGCGTACGCATTGTTGCGGTTTAACAGATCCGGCCATTCAGTGTCTGGTTTGCAGGTTTAGCGAGATTCGCGGGCTCCCAAGGGCGTCCGGTTGAGGAGATAGCATGATCGTTCGTCCCGTACGCAGCAGCGACTTACCGAAGCTGATCGAGCTGGCGCGCACCACAGGTCCAGGCCTGACGACGCTGCCAGCCAATGAAGAGCGCCTGGCGCATCGGGTCGGCTGGGCCGAGAAAACCTTTCGCGGCGAGGCCGAGCGTGCCGACGCGGACTATCTGTTCGTCCTCGAAGACGATGACGGTCAGGTGGTGGGGATTTCTGCCATCGCAGGTGCTGTGGGTCTGCGTGAGCCCTGGTACAACTACCGTGTCGGCCTGACGGTCAGCGCGTCTCAGGAATTGAAGATCTATCGTGAAATTCCGACGCTGTTTCTGGCCAACGACCTGACCGGAAACTCCGAGCTGTGCTCACTGTTCTTGCGCAGCGACGCCCGCACCGGCCTTAACGGTCGCTTGTTGGCCAAGGCGCGATTGCTGTTCATTGCCGAATTCCCGAAATTATTCGGCAACAAGATCATCGCTGAAATGCGTGGCATGTCCGACGCAGCGGGACATTCACCGTTCTGGGAAAGCCTGGGTCGGCACTTCTTCAAGATGGAATTTAGCCAGGCTGATTACCTGACGGGCGTGGGTAATAAGGCGTTCATCGCCGAGCTGATGCCCAAGTTCCCGCTGTACACCTGCTTCCTCTCCGAAGAGGCACGCAACATCATTGGTCGTGTACATCCCGACACCGAGCCTGCGCTGGCAATGCTGAAAAGCGAAGGCTTCAGCTATCAGGGCTATGTCGATATTTTCGACGCCGGCCCTGCTGTGGAATGCGAAACCTCGAAGATCCGTGCCGTGCACGATAGCCAGGCGTTGGTGCTGTCTGTCGGTACGCCGGGCGATGACGCCACGCCGTTCCTGATTCACAACCGCAAGCGCGAAGACTGTCGCATCACCGCCGCGCCTGCACGGTTAGCTGCTGGCACATTGGTCGTCGACCCTCTGACCGCAAAGCGCCTGCAATTGAGCGCAGGCGATCAAGTTCGTGCGGTGCCTTTATCCGCTGCAAGGGAGGCTATCTGATGAGTACGCTTTATATCGCGGGTGCCTGGCAAGCCGGGCAGGGCGAGCGTTTTGAGTCGTTGAATCCCGTCACTCAGCACGTGGTGTGGACCGGGCAGGGCGCAACGGCCGCTCAAGTCGATGAGGCTGTGCGGGCTGCGCGTCAGGCATTTCCAGCCTGGGCCAAGCGCTCACTGGACGAGCGAATCGCGGTGCTGGAAGCGTTTGCCGCGAGCCTGAAAACCCATGCGGACGAACTGTCCCATTGCATCGGTGAAGAAACCGGTAAGCCGCTCTGGGAGTCGGCCACCGAAGTTACCAGCATGATCAATAAAATCGCTATTTCGGTGCAGAGCTACCGTGAGCGCACCGGCGAGAAGAGCAGCCCGTTGGGCGACGCCACCGCTGTGCTGCGCCATAAGCCTCACGGCGTGGTAGCAGTCTTTGGTCCCTACAACTTTCCGGGGCATTTGCCGAACGGGCATATCGTTCCGGCGCTGCTGGCGGGCAACGCCGTACTGTTCAAACCCAGCGAGCTGACACCCAAAGTCGCTGAGTTGACGGTCAAGTGCTGGATTGAGGCCGGGTTGCCAGCGGGTGTATTGAACCTTTTGCAAGGTGCGCGGGAAACGGGCGTTGCGTTGGCGGCCAATCCTGGGATCGACGGTTTGTTTTTCACCGGGTCCAGCCGTACCGGTAACCTGTTGCACCAACAATTCGCCGGGCGCCCGGACAAGATACTGGCCCTGGAAATGGGCGGTAATAACCCGCTGATTGTCGATCAGGTCGAAGACCTCGATGCGGCGGTCTACACCGTGATTCAGTCGGCGTTCATCTCCGCCGGACAGCGTTGTACCTGTGCCCGCCGTTTGCTGGTGCCTGAAGGCGAGTGGGGCGATGCCTTGCTTGCGCGTCTGGTAGCCGTCACCGCCACGATTGAAGTCGGCGCGTTCGATCAGCAACCAGCACCCTTCATGGGTTCGGTGATTTCTTTGGGGGCTGCGCGTGCTTTGCTCGACGCTCAGGAACATCTGCTGGCCAATGGCGCCGTGGCGTTGTTGGAAATGACCCAGCCACAGGCGCAGTCAGCCTTGCTGACGCCAGGGATTCTGGATGTCAGCGATGTCGCTGATCGCCCCGATGAGGAGCTGTTCGGGCCGCTGCTGCAAGTGATCCGCTATGCTGATTTTGATGCGGCCATTGCGCAAGCCAATGCCACCCAATACGGGTTGGCTGCGGGTTTGTTGTCGGACTCTGAAGCGCGTTATGAGCAGTTCTGGCTGGAGAGCCGTGCCGGTATCGTCAACTGGAACAAGCAATTGACCGGCGCTGCCAGCAGTGCGCCGTTCGGTGGCGTGGGGGCTTCGGGTAACCATCGCGCCAGTGCGTATTACGCGGCCGACTATTGCGCGTACCCGGTGGCTTCGCTGGAAGCGCCTCGTATCAGTTTGCCGGCAGCGTTGACACCGGGGATACGTCTCTCATAACCGTAGGAGCTGACTCGTAACTACGCGTCCCGCTGCGATCTAGTGCGGAACGCTAGCAAAAATAGTGAATGCACTATCGCTGGAAGGTCGTTCCGACCTTATCGCAGACAAGTCAGCTCCTGCAGTTGATCGAGCTTGCTGCGCGACAGCGCGGCGTCGGAGATGGAGCAACTCTCCTACAGAAATCCCGGAACTTACGCCAATAACAACAGATCCATGGAGCCTCGCCGATGAAATCATATGAAGTCAACTTTGACGGTTTAGTGGGTCCGACCCATAACTATGGCGGTTTGTCCTACGGCAACGTCGCGTCCCAGAGCAACAGTCAGCAGTTTTCCAATCCAAGGGAAGCGGCGTTGCAAGGTCTGGCGAAGATGAAGGCCCTGATGGAAATGGGCTTCACCCAAGGCGTGCTGGCCCCGCAGGAGCGCCCGGATGTGGCTGCACTGCGCTCTTTGGGTTTCAGTGGCAGCGACGCGCAAGTGATCCAGCAAGCCGCCAAAGACGCCATGCCGTTGTTGGTCGCCAGTTGCTCGGCATCAAGTATGTGGGTGGCTAACGCTGCCACGGTCAGCCCGAGCGCCGACACGGCTGATGGTCGGGTGCATTTCACTGCGGCCAACCTCAATTGCAAGTACCACCGCAGCATCGAACACCCGACTACCACCCGCGTATTAAAGGCGATGTTCGCTGATCAGCAGCACTTTGCCCACCACGCGGCGTTACCTGCTGTGGCGCAATTTGGCGATGAAGGCGCCGCCAACCACACTCGTTTTTGCCACGACTATGGCCAAGCGGGCGTTGAGTTTTTTGTGTTTGGGCGCAGTGCATTCGACACCCGTTACCCGGCGCCGCAGAAGTACCCGGCGCGGCAAACCCTGGAAGCTTCGCAGGCTGTTGCGCGCTTGCACGGTCTGAGCGAAGACGGTGTGGTCTTCGCCCAGCAAAACCCGGCGGTTATCGATCAAGGGGTATTCCACAACGACGTGATCGCAGTGGGCAACGGCGAGCTACTGTTCTATCACGAAGATGCATTCCTCAATACCGAACACATGTTGGCTGAACTTCACGACAAGCTGGGGCGACGCGGCGGGCGCTTCCGTGCGATCTGCGTACCACGTGCTGAAGTCGCGGTCGAAGACGCGGTGCGTTCCTATCTGTTCAACAGCCAGTTGTTGTCCCGTGCCGATGGCTCAATGCTGCTCATCGTCCCGGAAGAGTGCCGAGGCAACGAGCGCGTCTGGCAGTATTTGCAGCGATTGATCGCTGACGATGGCCCGATCACTGAAGTGAAAGTCTTCGATCTCAAGCAAAGCATGCAGAATGGCGGTGGTCCGGCGTGCCTGCGGCTGCGGGTCGCACTCAACGAAACCGAGCTGGCGGCAGTCAATCCAGGGGTTATCATGACGGCGCCCTTGTACGACACGCTGACCCAGTGGGTCGAGAAGCACTACCGCGATCGAATGAGCGAAACCGACCTGACCGATCCCGGATTGTTGCTTGAATGCCGTGCGGCACTGGATGAACTGACGAAAATCCTTAAACTGGGCTCGGTTTATCCCTCCCAAATCAATTGAAAGTACGCGCCCTTGAAGAGGGGCGCGCGATTTCCCTCTCTAAAGAGCACCCGATTATGAGCGACACCCTGCAGTTGATCCTTGAAGACACCGACGGCACCCAGCTGGAGACCTCTTGCACCCGTGTTGCGGTCATGTGGCAAGGCAAAGAGCTGTGGATTCAGCACGATGGCCGTGGTCAGTTGCTGATTGGCGTCGATGTTGAAGAGGGTGACGCCGAATACGCTAACCTGCTGTTACGTCCTTTGGCGACCAACCTGGTCAGCCTGCAACTGGAAATGGAACCGGCAGACGTCGGTGATGAAGAGCACGTTCACGGTCCTGACTGCGCCCACGATCACTGAAATACCACGCCCGCTCAATAAGGAGCACGACGTATGCTCGCTCTCGGCAAGCTGCTTGAACTGACCCTGGCTGGTCATGAACCAGCGGAAAAGACTCAACTGACTGTCGAAGGCGTGCGTATGCGCTGGATGAGCGAAGGGGCGCTTGAAGTCCGTCCGCCTGCAGCCCGGGACAATGGCATGGACTTGCTGTTGTCCGCCGGGATTCACGGCAACGAAACCGCGCCTATCGAGCTGTTGGACCAATTGATTCGTGACATCGCACGCGGCGATCTGAAACCGCGGGCACGTATTTTGTTCCTGTTCGGCAACCCCGTGGCCATGCGTCGCGGGGAGCGTTATATCGAGCAGGATGTGAACCGGTTGTTCAACGGACGCCATGAACAGACCAGCGGCTTCGAGGCTTTACGGGCCTGCGAGCTGGAGCGTCTGGCGGCCAGTTTCTTCAGTCTGCCGGATCGTTATCGGTTGCATTACGACCTGCACACAGCCATTCGTGGTTCGAAGATCGAGCAATTCGCGCTGTATCCGTGGAAGGAAGGTCGTCAGCGCTCGCGCCTTGAACTGGCGCGCTTGCAGGCGGCGGGGATGGAGGCAGTGTTGCTGCAAAACAAGGCATCTATCGTCTTCAGTTCTTACACCTACGACAAGTTAGGTGCTGAGTCCTTTACCCTGGAATTGGGTAAGGCGCGGCCGTTCGGGGAAAACCAACAGGTCAATCTACAGTTACTCGAAAAGCGTCTCAAACACATGATCGAAGGCACGGAACCAGCGTTTGACGATCAGCCACTCAACGGTTTGCAGCTATTCAGCGTGGCCCGTGAAATCATCAAGCACAGCGATGCGTTCAAGCTGAACTTGCCTGC
>ERZ1463034.68-NODE-68-length-34823-cov-54.661844_pt1 | contig 34823 bp, 29 predicted proteins | sample MGYA00564480_ERZ1463034 | MGnify/ENA primary metagenome ERZ1463034 (study PRJEB39244, sample SAMEA3635122) | Helicobacter pylori | study: EMG produced TPA metagenomics assembly of PRJEB11511 data set (Assembly of a 5300-year-old Helicobacter pylori...
AGCTGTCGAACGAAGATCCACGCAGAGGCTGTGGACAACAAGCCAATGGCGAGGAACCAGCCCAGCACACTCCAGATTTTCTGGCCGCGCAGTGGGTGCGGGTACAACGGTACTTTCAGCCAACCGTCACCCAGGCTTGGGGCCCGCACCCACAAGGCTGGCGGCGCATGCACCCGCAGACGCACTTCGGTGTCCGCACCCAACTCGGCTTGCATCTGACGCTGATAAATCTCGCTGTACGGCCAATGTTGCTCGCCTTCGGGCACGCCGCCGCCGACCACCCGAATCAACCCGGCAGCCTCGGCAATCGCCGAGCGATCATGCTCATCCGCCGCCCAATAGGCGCGTAAGGTCAACGCAACACCGTGACTGTATTGCCTGTCGACCAGCACGTCCTCGTTCATCAATAGATAAACCAGGGTCAGTGCCTTGGAGAACAGCACGACAATCAACACCAGCCACAGAGTGCGAGAGAAGAAGCTTTGCGGGAACCAGAGCGGGGTTTTCATTGCAGTCGCTACACACTTTGCAGGCGCGAGCCAGGCTCGCAAAAATGGCGAAGCGCGATTGGTATCCGTCGCGTAAACGCCTCGACCCAAAACGTCGATAGCCCTGAACAGGGCTATCGAGTGTGTCAGTCAGGACTCAGCGGTCCTGGTTGGCGCCTACACAGCGCCAATCACTTGGTTCCGGCACCATCGGGAACAAACACATAACCCACGCCCCAGACAGTCTGGATGTAGCGCGGTTTGGAAGGGTCCGGCTCGATCAAGCGACGCAGTCGCGAAATCTGTACATCGATGGAACGCTCCAACGCATCCCACTCGCGTCCACGGGCCAGGTTCATCAACTTGTCGCGGGTCAACGGCTCGCGGGCATGCATCACCAACGCTTTGAGCACCGCGAATTCGCCAGTGGTCAGCATGTGCACTTCATCGCCACGCTTGAGCTCACGGGTTGCCAGCGACAGTTCATAGTCACCGAATGTCACGGACTCATCTTCACTGCCTGGCGCACCGGGAACAGGCACCGCCTGACGACGCAATACGGCTTTGACCCGTGCCACCAGTTCATCGGGGTTGAACGGCTTGGACAGGTAATCGTCAGCACCCAACTCCAGACCACGAATTCGGCTCAGCTCATCGCCTTTGGCGGTCAGCATGATGATAGGCACCTGATTGTTCGCAGCACGCAAGCGGCGGCAAGCGGACAGCCCGTCTTCACCCGGCAGCATCAAATCGAGGACAACGAGGTGGAAAACCTCGCGTGCGAGCAGGCGATCCATTTGCTCGACGTTGGCCACGGCGCGCGCGCGATAGCCTTTGCTGGTGAAAAAACGCTCTAACAGGCTGCTTAATCCTGGGTCGTCGTCAACGATGAGGATTTTTTCGCCTTCAGCAGGTTGTGCAGTACTGCTCATTAGATGCTCCTTTGATCTCGGTGCGCATTATGGCGTAGCTGCCGGTTTACGTACTGTGTGCATTGTTAGCAGATTTTTCCTGAGTCGCCAGCAACGGTTGTTGGTAGCCCTCGTGAAAGGGCGCAATCCCCCTATTCAGAGATCGCTGGGTATAATGCGCCGCCTTGAAGTCAGGTAGCGCCTGACAATGGCCAATCGCGTTTTATTTGCTCACAATTTGCCAGGTGGTTTTATGGACAGCATCAACAGCCGCATCGCCGAGGAACTCGGTGTCCGCCCACAGCAGGTCGCAGCGGCCGTCGCTCTGCTGGATGAAGGCTCAACCGTGCCGTTCATCTCCCGTTACCGTAAAGAAGTGACCGGCAGCCTTGATGACACCCAGTTACGCCACCTGGAAGAGCGCCTGCGCTACCTGCGCGAACTCGACGAGCGGCGCATCAGCATCCTTGCGAGCATCGAAGAGCAAGGCAAGCTGACCCCGGAGCTGGCGCGCGACATCAAACTCGCCGACACCAAAACACGCCTCGAAGATTTGTACCTACCCTACAAACAAAAGCGCCGCACCAAGGGCCAGATTGCCCTGGAAGCTGGCCTGGGCGAGTTGGCCGACGGTCTGTTCAACGACCCGACCCTGAACCCGGAAAGCGAGGCAGCACGGTTTGTCGACGCGGAAAAAGGCGTGGCCGATGTGAAAGCCGCCCTCGAAGGCGCCAAATACATCCTGATGGAGCGCTTCGCCGAAGACGCCAACCTCCTGGAGAAACTGCGCAGCTTCCTCAAACACGAGGCTGTTCTCAGCGCCCGCGTGGTAGCTGGCAAGGAAGAAGCCGGCGCCAAGTTCCGCGATTACTTCGAACACGACGAACCCCTGAAAAGCATGCCATCGCACCGCGCCCTGGCCATTTTTCGCGGTCGTAACGAAGGTTTTCTCAGCTCATCCCTGAAAGTTGGCGAAGAGCTGCCTGGCGCCATGCACCCGTGTGAAATGATGATCAGCGAGCGTTTCGGCCTGCAAAACCAGAATCGCCCCGCCGATAAATGGCTGGCCGAAGTGGTCCGCTGGACCTGGAAGGTCAAGCTCTACACCCATTTGGAAACCGACTTGTTGGGCGAACTGCGCGACGGCGCGGAAACCGAAGCGATCAATGTGTTCGCGCACAATCTGCATGATCTGCTGCTGGCGGCACCGGCTGGCCCTCGCGCCACCTTGGGCCTGGACCCTGGTCTGCGCACCGGGTGCAAAGTGGCGGTGGTCGACGCGACCGGCAAGCTGCTCGATTACGCGACGGTTTATCCGCACGTACCCAAGAATCAGTGGGACCAGACCATCGCCGTGTTGGCCGCACTGTGCGCCAAGCATTCGGTGGACCTGATCGCTATCGGCAACGGCACTGCCAGCCGCGAGACCGATAAACTGGCCGCCGAACTGATCAAAAAATACCCAGGTCTGAAAATGACCAAAGTGATGGTGTCCGAAGCCGGTGCCTCTGTGTACTCGGCTTCCGAGCTGGCTGCCAAGGAATTCCCGGAGCTGGACGTGACGATCCGTGGCGCGGTGTCGATTGCCCGCCGCCTGCAAGACCCGTTGGCCGAACTGGTGAAAATCGATCCGAAATCTATCGGTGTCGGTCAGTACCAGCACGACGTTTCGCAGCTGAAACTGGCGCGAGGCCTGGATGCGGTGGTCGAGGACTGCGTGAACGCTGTTGGCGTCGATGTGAATACCGCATCGGTTGCCTTGCTCGCCCGCATCTCTGGCCTGAACACCACGCTGGCGCAAAATATCGTCGCTCACCGCGATGAAAACGGCGCCTTCAAGACCCGTGCTTCGTTGAAGAAAGTCAGTCGCCTCGGCGAAAAGACTTACGAACAGGCTGCCGGCTTCCTGCGTGTAATGAACGGCGACAACCCACTGGATTCCTCGGCAGTTCACCCGGAAGCCTATCCGCTCGTAAAACGCATCGCCGCTGAAACAGACCGTGATATCCGTTCGTTGATTGGCGACGCTAGCTTCCTCAAGCGCCTTGATCCGAAAAAATACACCGATGAAACTTTCGGCCTGCCGACCGTCACCGACATTCTGCAAGAGCTGGAAAAACCGGGCCGCGACCCTCGCCCCGAGTTCAAGACAGCCGAGTTCCAAGACGGCGTCGAAGAGCTCAAGGACCTGGAGTTGGGGATGATCCTCGAAGGCGTGGTCACCAACGTGACCAACTTCGGCGCTTTCGTCGATATCGGCGTGCATCAGGACGGTCTGGTCCATATCTCCGCGCTGTCCGAGAAGTTCATCAAGGACCCGCGTGAAGCGGTCAAGGCCGGTGACGTGGTCAAGGTCAAGGTCATGGAAGTCGATATCCCGCGCAAACGCGTCGGCCTGTCGATGCGCATGAGCGACACCCCAGGCGAGAAAATCGACGGTGCCCGTGGCGCGCGTCCTGGGTCTGCTCCTCGCTCGCAACAACAAACCACGCCCCGCAAGGAAGCCCCGGTAGCCGCAGCACCGACCAATAACGCAATGGCTTCGTTGTTCGCCAACGCCAAACAGTTGAAGAAACGTTGATGGTCATCCCCGAAGGGCTGACCCAGAGCGCTTATTTCAAGATGCTCGGCTGCCAGCTGCAGCGCCTGGACGACGGCGTTGCCGAAGTCAGCCTGGCGCTGGAACCTCACCTGCGCAATCGCGGCAACGTGATGCATGGCGGTGCGATCTTCAGCCTGGTCGATATCGCCATGGGGCTGGCCTGTTCCAGCTCCCACGGTTTCGATCAGCAGAGCGTGACGGTCGAGTGCAAGATCAACTACGTCCGGGCTGTGTCCGAAGGCGAGGTGCTGTGCATCGCTAAGGTGTTGCATGCCGGGCGGCGCACGCTGGTTGTCGAGGCAGAAGTGCTGCAGGGCGACAAACTGGTCGCAAAAGCACAAGGGACGTTCGCAGTCATCTAGCTGTCGCACGTCGATTTGGGTTAATTTCGGCACTGCGAAAACAGTGTCGGAATTTTCTGTTCGGGCTGCGGCCAGACCAAGTAACGGGCATCGGCGTTTCAAACCAAAACCAGGCGACAACGCCAGTTCCTCTCTTCACCCTTGTAGACCGTCATTTCCACCCCCATATTGGGGCGACCGACGCGTGAAGGAATCCAACTTGAGCGAACTTCTCAACCGCCGCCTGGCTCTGCTTAGCGAGCGCACTAACCTCTCCCTGATGGAGCAGTGCCTGCACGGGATTGAGCGTGAATGCCTGCGCGTGACGGGCGAAGCACGCCTGGCGCAGACACCGCACCCGGAACAACTGGGCGCAGCGCTGACCCACGAGCAAATCACGACCGATTACTCCGAGTCGCTGCTTGAGTTCATCACGCCCGCGCTGCCGGACCCGGCCGAAACCCTGTCCAGCCTGGACAAGATCCATCGATTCGCCTACAGCAAGCTCGGCAACGAGTACCTGTGGAGCCCTTCGATGCCGTGTCCGCTGCCAGCCGAAGAAGATATCCCGATTGCCTACTACGGCACCTCGAATATCGGTCAGCTCAAGTACGTCTATCGCAAAGGCCTGGCCTTGCGGTACGGCAAGACCATGCAGTGCATCGCCGGCATTCACTACAACTTCTCCTTGCCGGAAAAAGTCTGGCCGCTGCTCAAGCAGGCCGAAGGCTTTGTCGGCACGGACCGCGACTATCAGTCGGCGTCCTATATCGCCCTGATTCGCAACTTCCGCCGTTACAGCTGGCTACTGATGTACCTGTTCGGCGCCTCGCCGGCACTGGATGCAAGCTTCTTGCGCGGTCGCTCGCATCAGTTGGAGCAATGGGACGCCGACACGCTGTACCTGCCCTACGCCACCAGCCTGCGCATGAGCGATCTGGGCTACCAGAGCAACGCCCAGGCCGGCTTGACCCCGTGCTACAACGACTTGACCAGCTACACCGACAGCCTGCGTAAAGCGGTGGCGACGCCGTATCCGCCGTATGTCGAGATCGGCACCCACAAGGATGGCGAGTGGATTCAGCTCAACACCAACATCCTGCAGATCGAAAACGAGTACTACTCCAACATTCGCCCTAAACGCGTGACCTACTCCGGCGAACGTCCGATTCAGGCGCTGGTGGCCCGTGGCGTGCAATACGTTGAGGTCCGCTGCCTGGACATCAACCCTTTCCTGCCTATGGGTATCGATTTGCAGCAAGCGCGCTTCATCGACGCGTTCGTGCTGTATTGCGCCCTGCAGGACAGCCCGCAACTGGCGAACAACGAATGTACCAACGCAGCCTCGAACTTCCTGACGGTGGTCAAGGAAGGTCGTCGTCCGGGTCTGGAATTGCGGCGTAACGACACCACGATCGACTTGAAAGCCTGGGCCACCGAGTTGCTGGAAAAAATCGCACCGTTGTCGCAGCTACTTGATCAGAGCCACGGCGGCGAAGAACACGTTAAAGCCCTGGCCGCGCAATTGGCCAAGGTCAACGATTCTTCACGGACACCTTCGGCACAAGTGCTGGCAAGCATGACTGAACACAAGGAAGGCTTCACCGCGTTCTCCTTCCGTCAGAGCCAGGTACACGCTGAGTACTTCCGCAGCGAACCGTTGAGCGCTGAAGAACAGTTGCACTTCGAAACCCTGGCCCGCAACTCAATTACCCAACAGGTCGAGCTGGAGCAAACCGAAGAGATTGTCGATTTCGATACGTTTGTCGGTTCGTATCAAGCAAGCATTTTGGCGATCAGTAACTGACGCCATCGCGGCAGGACGTGCAGTTACAAGCACGTTCCGCCGCGATGGACACAGCCCCTACAACGCCTTCTCGAAGATCTTCGAATTGCGCTGATAGTTGTAAAGCGATGCTCGTGCGCTGGGCAGGCGGTCGACGCTGCTCGGCTCAAACCCACGCTCACGGAACCAATGCGCGGTGCGGGTGGTGAGGACGAACAGGGTCTTCAAGCCCTTCGCCCGGGCCCGGGCTTCAATCCTCTCCAACAGTTCATCGCCACGCCGGCCATGGCGGTATTCCGGGCTGACGGCCAGGCAGGCCAACTCGCCAGCATCTGAATCGGCGATCTGGTACAGCGCGGCACAGGCAATGATCAGCCCTTCGCGCTCGACCACGCTGAATTGCTCGATCTCGCGCTCCAATACTTCGCGCGAACGGCGCACCAGAATCCCCTGCTCTTCCAGCGGAGTGATCAAATCCAGCAAACCGCCGACGTCTTCAATCGCCGCCTCACGCACCAGTTCAAACTGCTCTTGCGCGACCAGCGTGCCGCAACCGTCGCGGGTGAACAGCTCGGTCAACAAAGCACCGTCTTCGGCGTAACTGATGATATGGCTGCGACCGACACCGCCACGGCACGCTTGCGCCGCTGCATCGAGCAGTTCGGCCTGATAGTTGCTCCCCAGCCTTAGCATGTGCGCCGGAACTTGTTGTGGACGCAGCTCGCGCACCAACTTGCCCTGGTCATCCAGCAGGCCGCTCTCGGCACCGAACAGCAGCAATTTATCCGCGCCCAGGTCAATGGCGGCGCGGGTGGCGACGTCTTCGCAGGCGATGTTGAACGTCTCCCCCGTCGGCGAATACCCCAGCGGCGACAGCAACACGATGGAGCGCTCGTCGAGCAGGCGGTTGATGCCTTTGCGGTCGACCCGGCGCACTTCGCCTGTGTGGTGATAATCCACGCCTTCGACCACACCAATCGGCCGCGCAGTCACCAGATTGCCACCCGCCACGCGCAAGCGCGAACCCTGCATCGGTGAAGCGGCCATGTCCATGGACAGGCGTGCTTCGATAGCGACACGCAGGGAGCCTACCGCGTCGATGACGCATTCGAGGGTCGCCGCATCGGTGACCCGCAAATTACGATGGAATTGCGGTGTCAGGCCGCGCGCCGCCAGACGGCTTTCAATCTGCGGGCGAGAGCCGTACACCAGCACCAGTCGCACGCCGAGGCTGTGCAACAGCACCAGGTCATGGACGATATTGCCGAAATTCGGATGATCTATACCGTCGCCGGGCAGCATGACAACAAAGGTGCAATCGCGGTGGGCATTGATGTACGGCGAAGCGTGGCGAAGCCAGTTAACGTAGTCGGGCATGACTTGAAGAGCCTGTAAAAGATTGGACGAACGCGTAAGAACACACACAGCACTGTGGTGGTTATCGTCGGAACAGGCTTGGCAACACGCGCATTCTCCTTCTATTTAGAGCCCAACGGCTTCGAAATCACTTGAGCTGACCCGACTCATGCGGGGGTCAGGCAATAATGTTCAACCAACTGACGTAATAGACGCACCGTAGGCTGCAAGCGTGACATTTCAAGGTATTCGCCTGGCTGATGAGCACAGGCAATGTCACCAGGGCCCAAAACCAGGGTTTCGCAGCCCAGGCGCTGAAGATAAGGCGCTTCGGTGCCAAACGCTACTGCCTCGGCGCGATGCCCGGTCAGACGTTCGGCGACGCGCACCAATTCGGCATCGGCGGCCTGTTCGAACGGCGGCACTTCGGGAAACAGCGGCGCATAGTCTATTTGCACCTTATGCAGTTCTGCCAGCGGTTGCAGCTTCTGCCGAATCGCGGCACGCAACACCTGCGGGTCCATGCCCGGCAGGGGCCGCATGTCGAACTCCAGCGAGCATTGACCGCAAATCCGGTTCGGGTTGTCACCGCCATGAATGCACCCGAAGTTCAGGGTCGGCTGTGGCACGCTGAACTGCGGGTTGTTGTATTCGCCTTGCCATTGCTGACGCAGGCCCTTCAATTCGCTGATCGCCGCGTGCATCGCCTCCAGCGCGCTGTGACCCAGACTCGGGTCGGACGAATGGCCGCTGCGGCCGAGAATATTGATGCGCTCCATCATTACGCCCTTGTGCAGGCGAATCGGCTTGAGCCCGGTCGGCTCACCGATCACCGCCGCACGACCCAAAGGACGACCCGCTGCGGCCAACGCTCGAGCGCCGGCCATGGAGCTTTCTTCATCGCAGGTGGCGAGAATCAACAACGGTTGCTTGAACGGTTGATCGAGCAACGGCTGCACTGCTTCGATGACCAAGGCAAAGAAGCCTTTCATGTCGCAACTGCCCAGCCCTACCCAACGCCCATCGACCTCGGTCAGTTTGAGCGGATCGGTTTGCCACAGCGCGCCATCGAACGGCACGGTGTCGCTGTGCCCAGCCAATACCAGACCGCCCGGGCCGCTGCCGAAACTCGCCAACAGGTTGAACTTGCCGGGCGACACCTGCTGAATGTCACAGGCAAACCCCAGATCACCCAGCCAGGTCGCCAGCAGATCGATCACGGCACGGTTGGATTGATCCAGCGCGGGCTGGGTGCAACTCACCGACGGCGCTGCAATCAACGCGGAAAACTGGTCTTTCATGGACGGCAAGGGCATGAGTAATCTCCTCGTTTGAGCACCATCATAGGGCTATCGGCCCCCATGAATAAACATGTCCTGTACACTGTTCGGCCTCAGCAGCCACGTATTTGCAGGCTGCGCTCCCGTTATTAGCGATTAGCGCTTGGATTCCCCGGCCATGCAGAAAGAAACCGAAATCAAACTCCGCGTCAGCCGCGAAACCCTCGCCGCCCTGCGCGACCACCCACTGCTGAAAAAGCGCAACAAAAGTGGCTGGGAACGCCTTGAGCTGTTCAATCAGTATTTCGACACGCCTGAACGCGACCTGGCAAATGCCAAAGTGGCCCTGCGCCTGCGCCGTGATGGCGACGCGATCATTCAGACGTTGAAGACTCGCGGGCAAAGCGTTGCTGGCCTGTCCGAGCGCAATGAATACAATTGGGATCTGCCCAAAGCCAAGCTCGACCTTAAAAAGCTCGATGGCGAATGCTGGCCGGAAGAGCTGGCCGAGCTGGATAAAAAGACCATCAAACCGGCGTTCACCACCGACTTCGTCCGCGAACGTGCGGAAATCGCCTGGGGTCGTGGCAAGGCTAAAGTCGTGATTGAAGCTGCTCTGGACCTAGGCCGGGTAGTTGCTGGCAAGCAGGAAGAAGAAATCTGCGAACTGGAGCTGGAACTGCGCGAAGGTGATCCTTCCGCGCTGCTGGAGCTGGCCGCTGAACTGGCTGCCACGCTGCCGTTGATGCCCTGCGACATCAGCAAAGCCGAGCGTGGCTATCGCCTGTTCGACGCCAATAGCTACTCACTGAGCCTACCGGCACCTGAACTGACCGCAGAAATGCCGCTGGACGACGCCTTCGCCGCGCTGGCCTGGCATTTGTTGGCCAGCAGCCAGCGTCTGGCTGAGCAGTACCGTTTCAACGGCCACTGGCGTTTGTTGCAGGATTGGGTGGCGTTGCTGTCCGAACTGCGCGCGTTGGTTGGCAGCCTGGGTCAGGCCGCGCCACGCACCTCGACCCACGAGTTGCGCGCATCGCTGGACGCCTTGCTCGAAGACTGGCGCCCGCTGGTCCAGGCTGGTCAAGACGACCCCGACGTCCGCACCGAAGCGCCCGCCCAGTTCATCGAAGAGCTTACCGACACCCGTTGGGGCCTGTTCTCCTTGAACACCTCGCGCTGGCTGCTGGCTCGCAGTTGGACCGCTGACCGCAACACCCGCGGCAACCGCCAGGGCGCGGCGCAACTGGCTAACTGGGTACCGCGCCTGCTGGCTGAAGAAGCGACTTCGCTGCAATTGGGTCGCTATCAGCAACAACCGGAAGACCTGGCGGAACAACTGCCGCGCATAGAACGCATTCAGGCCTGGCTGCATTTGGCCCGTGGCGTACTGGATTTGCCAGAGCTGGACCGCTTGTACGGCGAGCTGAACAAACTTGAGCAATTGGCGCTTGAGCCGATCAGCGACGAAATCCTCGACGCGCGCGTGCAACAGACCGTTGTGGTGTTCCAAAGCCGCGCATGGAAGACCTTGCTGCGGTTGTAATACCGACTTCACAAATGAATTCGCCCCACAAGGATTGCATGTTTTCCGGGGGAGCGAATTCAAATGCGAATGGCCTGACGCGGTCCACCTGGCACCCCGTCAGCCCAATATCGGCAAACTCGTGGTGGATTTGATCTCTGACAACGCCACCGTCGAGTTGACCTCCTGAATCCCCGGCACCAGCGATAACTTCTCAAAGAAGAACCGCTCATAAGCCTCGATATCCGCAGTCACAATGCGCAGCAAAAAGTCCACCGACCCCATCAGCACATAACACTCCAGCACCTCCGGAAAACCGCGAATGGCTTCGGTAAACTCCGTGAAGTTGGAGCGGCCATGGGCATTGAGTTTTACCTCGGCGAAAATTTGCGTATTGAGGCCGATTTTCTTGCGGTCCAGCAATGTGACCTGACGTCGGATTACCCCCTCATCCTTGAGACGCTGAATGCGCCGCCAACACGGCGATTGCGACAAGCCGACCTGTTCGGCAATTTGCGCGCTGGAGAGCGAAGCGTCTTCCTGCAGCAACGCCAGAATTTTCCGATCATAGAGGTCCAGCTCGCCTTGCATAAAAATCTCCTATTCACAGATAAACCTGCATTAACAAGTCGCAATAAGGCTAATCCAATCGATCATCGATAAGAAATTTCTTTTTCCGTATGCAAAAATCTCCCTCAGTAGAAACAGGAGAGGCCCGCATGCCAACGTTTGAATTTTCAAGTTCCGCGCCACTGCGCCCTGACGTCTGGTCCTCCAGCAATGCCCATACCCGTGCGTACTATCAAATCCTTGCCGAGGCAGAGCCCGACCTTTTATGCCGGGTGCTGAATCTGTTTGCGATGCAGTATTTGATTCCGCAACAGGTCAGCGTTTTGCAGCAAGATCAGATGCTGATGATTGACGTCCAGCTGGACGGATTAAGCTGGCACCGGGCGCAAGTCATTGGCGAAAAAATGCGTAACTTGATCAATATTTGTTCAGTCACCCTGGAACCCAATCCAATTCAGAACGTCTTACCGCAACAGGTAGTTCTGGCCGTCGGATAATGATTCGGTAAATTTTCGCAACCCTTCACCTCGCTCCGGGTAACACATGCGACGCGCCGGGGACTATTCTTGTCTTGCCATTAGCCGGTCAGAGCAGAACTGTCCCAAGGAGCCCGCATGTCCGTCCTCGCCTCAGTTACCCAAGACCGTTGGCTGGATCTCAACGATCTGCTACACGACTTGGTTGCTCAAGGGTTTACCGATCAAGAAAGTGCTGAATACGCGCTCACTCTGCGCCGTTCAGCTCTGAACATTCAATTGCACCCGCTGGAGTTCATCGCCGCCCAACATCTCGATGATTTAAAGCGGCCTGGCAAGAAGCTCGACCTGGAAAGCCTCACCCTCTGGCTCGCGCAGCAGGTCGGTCAGCCTTACCTGCGCATCGATCCGCTGAAGATCGACGTTGCGGCCATCACGCCGCTGATGTCGTACGCTTTTGCCCAACGACACAAGATCCTCGCGGTGGCCGTGGACCGCGAATCGGTGACCATCGCCAGTGCCCAGCCCTTCGTCAGCGCCTGGGAAGCAGACCTGACGCATGTACTGAAATTGCCGATCAAACGCGTAGTCGCCAATCCGGCAGACATCCAGCGTTTGGCCGTGGAGTTTTTCCGGCTGGCGAAGTCGGTCAGCGGTGCCAATGCCTCTGATCTGAAAATGAGCAATCTGGGCAATTTTGAACAGTTGCTCAAGCTCGGCGCCAGTGACCAGGAACCCGACGCCAACGACGCGCACATCGTCAACATCGTCGATTGGCTGTTCCAATATGCGTTCCAGCAGCGTGCCAGCGATATCCATATCGAGCCCCGCCGTGAACAGGGCACCGTGCGTTTTCGCATCGACGGCGTGCTGCACAACGTCTATCAATTTCCAGCCCAAGTCACCATGGCCATCGTCAGCCGCCTGAAAAGCCTGGGGCGAATGAACGTTGCCGAGAAACGCAAACCGCAGGATGGCCGGGTCAAGACCACCACGCCTGAGGGCGGCGAAGTCGAGCTGCGCCTGTCGACCTTGCCCACCGCATTCGGCGAAAAGATGGTGATGCGGATTTTCGACCCGGAAGTGCTGCTGAAAAACTTCGATCAACTGGGCTTTTCCGGCGATGACCTGCGCCGCTGGCAGGACATGACTCAGCAACCCAACGGCATCATTCTGGTCACGGGCCCAACCGGTTCGGGCAAGACCACGACGCTTTATACAACCCTGAAAAAGCTGGCGACCTCGGAGGTCAATCTCTGCACCATTGAAGACCCCATCGAGATGGTCGAGCCGGCGTTCAACCAGATGCAGGTCCAGCACAACATCGACCTGACGTTTGCCAGCGGCGTGCGCGCACTGATGCGTCAGGACCCGGACATCATCATGATCGGCGAAATTCGTGATCTGGAGACCGCAGAAATGGCGATCCAGGCCGCGCTGACCGGCCACCTCGTGCTGTCCACCCTGCACACCAACGACGCGCCGAGCGCCATTAGCCGCCTACTGGAACTGGGCGTGCCCCATTACCTGCTCAAGGCCACCCTCCTCGGCGTCATGGCCCAACGACTGGTGCGCACTCTCTGCCCGCACTGCAAAGCCCCCATCGAGCTGGAAGAAAGCGACTGGCAAACCCTGACCCGCCCGTGGCAAGCACCTGTCCCGAGCGGTGCTCAACGCGCTGTCGGCTGCGTAGAATGTCGCGACACCGGGTATCGCGGCCGCGCCGGAGTGTACGAAATCATGTTGATGTCCGACAGCGTCAAAGCCCTGATCAGCGCCGACCTCGACCTCACCGCCATACGCCGCCAAGCCTTCAAGGAAGGCATGCGCAGCTTGCGCTTGTCCGGCGCGCAGAAAATATCCGCCGGGCTGACCACGCTCGAAGAGGTGTTGCGGGTAACGCCGCAGAGTGAGCAGCGGTGATGGTTATCCTTGTCTGACACACTGTCATCGCGAATGAATTGGCTCCACACTGGACAGCACATGTCCTGTGGAAGCCAATGTATTCGGCACATTTTGTACAAATCTATTCTGAATTATATCGCCATCACCCTCGTATTTCTGCCTAAATGAGCCGTTCATCACCAGACAATCCATAACCAAAACAGGGAACCGTTATGCAAATCGGTAGTGTGCTTTTACTTTTCGTCGGGCTGGCGATTGCCATTGTGTTCATGGGTTTCAAGGTGGTGCCGCAAGGTTATCAATGGACGGTGGAACGCTTTGGCCGTTATACCAATACCCTGAAACCGGGCCTCAACATCATCGTGCCGGTGATGGACCGTATCGGGCGCAAGATCAATGTGATGGAAAGCGTGCTGGATATCCCGCCGCAGGAAGTCATCACCGCTGACAACGCCACGGTGCAGATTGATGCGGTGTGCTTCTTTCAGGTGGTCAACACCGCGCAGGCCGCGTACGAGGTGAATAACCTCGAGCACGCGATCCGTAACCTGCTGCAAACCAATATCCGTACGGTGCTCGGCTCCATGGAACTGGATGCCATGCTTAGTCAGCGCGACGGCATCAATGAAAAGCTGCTGCGCACTGTCGATGAAGCGACCGCGCCATGGGGAATAAAGATCACCCGGATCGAGATCAAGGACATCAGCCCGCCCGCCGATCTGATGGCTGCAATGTCCGGGCAGATGAAAGCGGAGCGGATCAAGCGCGCGCAGATTCTGGAAGCAGAAGGCCTTCGGGCATCGGCGATTCTCACCGCTGAAGGCAAGAAGCAGGCACAGATCCTCGAAGCCGAAGGCGGTCGTCAGGCGGCGTTCCTTGAATCCGAGGCGCGGGAGCGTCAAGCCGAAGCAGAGGCACGGGCCACCCAAGTGGTGTCCGAAGCGATTGCCAACGGCAACGTGCAGGCGATCAACTATTTTGTCGCACAGAAATACATCGATGCGCTGGGTAAACTCGCGTCAGCCAACAACAGCAAAGTGATCTTGATGCCACTCGAAGCCAGTCAAGTGATTGGTGCCGTGGGCGGTATCGGCGAGATCGTCAAAGCTACCTTCGACACTAAAAAGGGCTGAGGCGCGACCCATGATCTGGGACTACCTGCAACACCTGTCGTTCTGGGACTGGCTGGGGCTGGGCACGGTGTTGCTGATTCTTGAAGTGTTCGGCGCTGGCGGCTATTTGCTGTGGATCGGTGTCGCGGCGGCAGGCGTTGGGGTTCTCAGCTTTTTGATCCCCGCGCTGCCATGGACCCTGCAATTTCTGTTGTTCGGTCTGCTTTCGGTCCTGACGGCGTTGTATTGGTGGCGGCGTCAACGCAACGTGGTTCGTCCTTCGGATCAACCGGGTCTGAACATGCGCGGGCAAGAACTGATCGGGCACACGTTTGTGGTCCAGAGTGCGATTGTCGGCGGACGCGGAAAGATCAAAGTGAATGATGGCGTGTGGATGGTAATCGGCCCCGACTTGCCGGTGGGCAGTCAGGTGCGGGTAGTCAGACAGGAAGGCGCTATTTTGAGAGTTGAAGCTATATCCTGAGTCAGGTACGGAACTCCGACGAGGCTTCGACAATCCAATCTTTTAGAACAACCACGTCGGAGTCACCTATCATGCGCCTTAAGCTTGCAGTATTTACATTGGCTTTGCTTTCACTCCCCGTCGGGTCAGCAATGGCAGACGGATTCTTGCGAGACGTGCTTTCATCAGGCGCCACAACAGCTTCCACATACCTGACCTTCAGACATGACCGTAAGCTGATCGTTGCCGCTCAGGATGATGCGGGTAGCTTCGTCGCCAGCGAAGGTGGTATCCGCGGTCCGTTCCTGGAAGCTGCCATGGAACAGGTACGTACCGATAACCCAGGGCTCAAAGCCACGGACATGGAACTGGCGAACGCGATTCTGACAAAGAATCTGGTTGCCGCCGAATGATTCATGACTGACCGCTAGCGCACATTGAAATGCCGCTCATCGAGCGGCATTTTTTATGGCCACTACTTAGCGATATTCATCCACCGGCACGCAGGCGCAGAACAGATTCCGGTCACCGTAAACATTGTCTACCCGGTTCACCGCGGGCCAATACTTGTGCAGCCGTGTATGCCGAGTGGGCGTGACTGCCTGGGCGATGCTGTACGGGCGTTCCCAGATGCCGGTGATGTCAGCCAGGGTATGCGGTGCGCCCTTCAACGGATTGTTTTCGCCAGGCCAACTGCCGTTTTGCACCTCGGTGATTTCCGCGCGAATACTGAGCATCGCCTCGATAAAGCGATCCAGTTCTGCCTTGGACTCACTTTCAGTGGGCTCGATCATCAAGGTGCCGGGGACAGGGAATGACATGGTCGGCGCGTGAAAACCATAATCCATCAGGCGCTTGGCGACGTCCTCTTCGCTGATCCCCGTTTGCGCCTTGATCGGACGCAAATCAATGATGCACTCGTGCGCGACGCGGTCATTGCGGCCGCTGTAGAGCAGCGGGAACGCGCCACCCAATTGCTGCGCCAGATAATTCGCGCTGAGGATCGCCACTTCACTGGCATCCGCCAATTGCGGGCCCATCATCGCGATGTACATCCAACTGATCGGCAAAATGCTTGCGCTGCCCCAAGGCGCAGCGCTGACAGCCGTATTCTGCGGGTTCGGCCCTTCCAGCGGGACCACCGGGTGGTTGGCCACAAACGGCGCCAAATGGGCGCGCACGCCAATCGGCCCCATGCCTGGACCGCCACCGCCATGCGGGATACAGAACGTTTTGTGCAGGTTCATGTGCGACACATCGGCACCGATGTCTGCTGGCCGGGCCAGCCCGACCTGGGCGTTGAGGTTGGCGCCATCCATGTACACCTGGCCGCCATGGCTGTGAATAATCTCGCAGATATCGCGAATGCCTTCTTCATACACGCCATGGGTAGAGGGATAGGTGACCATCAGGCACGACAACGTGTCCCCCGCTTCTTGCGCCTTGGCTTTCAAGTCAGCAAGGTCAACGTTACCCGCCTTGTCGCACTCAACGATCACCACGTGCATGCCGGCCATCTGAGCCGATGCCGGGTTGGTGCCATGCGCCGACGAAGGGATAAGGCAAATCTCACGCTTATCCTCATGACGGCTCAGGTGGTATTTGTGGATCGCCAGCAGCCCGGCATATTCGCCTTGCGCGCCGGAGTTGGGTTGCATGCAAACAGCGTCGAAACCGGTGATCGCGCACAGCCAGGCTTCGAGTTCGTCAATCATGGCGGTGTAACCGAGCGCCTGTTCACGTGGAACGAAAGGATGCAGATTGGCGAACTCGGGCCAGGTAATAGGGATCATTTCGCTGGTGGCGTTGAGTTTCATGGTGCACGAACCGAGGGGAATCATTGACTGGTCCAGCGCCAGGTCCTTGTTCTCCAGCTGCTTGAGGTAACGCAGCATCTCGGTTTCGCTGTGATGCATGCTGAACACCGGATGGGTCAGGTACGCCGAGGTGCGCAGCAACGCGCCGGGAATACCTGATTCCAGAGTTTCCGCGTCCAGTTCGGCGATGTTAAGCCCATGATCGGCCCCCAGAAATATATCGAACAGGCGCTCTACGGTCGCCTCGCTGCAACGTTCATCCAGGCTCAGCCCCAGCTTGCCGTCCCCAAGAATGCGCAGGTTAATCTGTACATCCCTGGCGCTGTCGAGGATTGCGCTCTGGCTACCGCCGACATCCAGGGTCAAGGTGTCGAAGAACCGTCTGTTGACCCGCTGCAGCCCTTTGCGCGCTAAACCCGCTGCCAGAATGGTGGTCAGCCGGTGAACCCGCTGGGCGATGCGCTTGAGCCCTTCAGGCCCGTGATACACCGCATAGAAGCTGGCGATATTGGCCAGCAAGACTTGCGCGGTGCAGATGTTGGAGTTGGCCTTCTCGCGGCGGATATGCTGTTCACGGGTTTGCAGGGCCATGCGCAAAGCCACGTTGCCACGCGCGTCTTTGGACACACCGATGATCCGCCCCGGCATTGCACGTTTGAACTCATCGCGACAGGCAAAATAGGCCGCGTGCGGGCCGCCATAGCCCATCGGTACGCCAAAACGTTGCGACGAACCAAATACCACGTCGGCGCCCATTTCTCCCGGCGGGGTCAGCAGCAACAGGCTAAGCAGGTCAGCCGACACGCAGGCCAGCGCTTGCTGGACATGCAGTTGCTCGATCAACGGGCGCAGGTCGCGAATTTCTCCGTGGGTATCCGGGTATTGCAGCAGCGCACCAAAGACCTTGTGCCTGGAGAGATTGTCCACCGAATCGATGATCAGTTCGAAGCCGAAACCTTGCGCCCGCGTCTGAACCACGGAAATAGTTTGCGGGTGGCAGTTTTCGTCGACGAAAAACAAGTTGCTTCTGGACTTGGCGACGCGCTTGGCCAGGGCCATGGCCTCGGCGGCAGCGGTGGCTTCGTCGAGCAAGGAGGCGTTGGCCAGTTCCAGACCCGTCAGGTCGATGGTCAGTTGCTGAAAATTCAACAGCGATTCAAGGCGGCCTTGAGCGATCTCGGGCTGATAAGGCGTATAGGCGGTGTACCAGCCAGGATTTTCCAGGACGTTGCGCACAATCACGGTCGGCGTGAGGGTGCCGTGGTAGCCCATGCCGATCAGGCTGGTCCACACCTGATTCTGCTCGGCGTAGCCTTTGAGCTTGGCCAGCGCGGCGTCCTCGTCGAGCGCGGCAGGCAACTCCAGCGCCCGATTGAAGCGGATGGCCGGCGGCACCGTCTGCTCGATCAGTTCCGTTCGGCTGGTCACGCCAAGTGTTTCGAGCATAGCCTGCTGCTCCCTGGCATCCGGGCCAAGGTGGCGCCGCAGGAAGACATTCGGGTCTTGCAACTGGCTCAAGGACGGCAACTGGGACATGACGGCGCTCTCTTATAAGACAAAGCCTCGACAGGTCGAGGCCTATTGAGTCTAGGAAGAGATTGCCATTTGTGTAGAGAAACTATCTATACACTGTTCACGCGGCCCTTCTTTGCGCTAAATCGTTACTCGCCAATCGCGCTTTTATAAGCCGCTGCGTCCAGCAGTTTTTCCATCTCGGCGGTGTTGCCTGGCTTGACCTTGAAGATCCACGCCCCGTATGGGTCGCTGTTCAACAGCTCCGGGGAGCCACCCAGGCCTTCGTTGGTCGCAATCACTTCACCCGACACTGGCGAGTAAATATCCGACGCTGCTTTAACCGACTCGACCACGCCCGCTGTATCGCCAGCGGCAAACACTGTGCCGATTTCCGGCAGTTCGACGTACACGACATCACCCAAGGCTTCCTGAGCGTGGTCGGAGATACCAACGGTTACCGTGCCGTCAGTTTCAAGGCGAGCCCATTCGTGGCTTTCGGCAAAACGCAGATCAGCGGGGATATTGCTCATATAGTCATCCTCTACATCAGGTCAGCGGAAAAACCGCCAGAGAAAGTTAGATCAAGGCTTTGCCATGACGTACGAAATTAGGTTGTACCACGCGAACCGGATACCACTTGCCGCGGATTTCCACCTCGGCCCGGTCAGCGGTCGCCATTGGCACACGCGCCAAGGCAATCGATTTGCTTAGCGTAGGCGAGAAACTACCACTGGTGATCTCTCCTTCGCCAACTTCTGCGATTCGGACGACCTGATGGGCGCGCAATACCCCGCGTTCCTCCAGCACCAGCCCGACCAGCTTGAGCTTCACGCCCGCAGCCCGCTCTTTTTCAACCGCGGTGCGCCCGATGAAATCACGCTCGGCAGGCTCCCAGGCGATGGTCCAGGCCATGTTGGCCGCCAACGGCGATACCTGCTCGTCTATATCCTGGCCATAAAGGTTCATCCCGGCCTCAAGGCGCAACGTATCGCGTGCGCCCAGGCCGATAGGCGAAATACCCGCGCCGACCAGATCGTTGAAAAACCCTGGGGCTTGAGCCGCGGGCAGAATGATTTCCAGGCCGTCTTCACCGGTGTAACCGGTACGGGCGATGAACCAGTCGCCTTCGCTGCGCCCTTCGAAGGGCTGCAGATGCTGGATCAATGCACCGCGTGCGCTGGTCACCAGTTCGGCGATTTTGTGTCGCGCGTGGGGGCCTTGAATCGCTAACATCGCGAGGTCGCTACGCTCGACCAGTTGGACCTCGAAGCCCGCCAGATGCGCGTGCATCCAGGCAAGGTCCTTGGCGCCAGTCGCCGCATTTACCACCAGACGATAACCGCTGTCGGTGAGATAGACGAGCATGTCGTCGATCACACCACCCTCGGTGTTGAGCATTGCACTGTACAGCGCTCGGCCAGGCTCAAGCAGGCGACCGACGTCATTCGCCAGTAAATACTGGAGCCAGGCCTTGGCCTGACTGCCAGCGATGTCGATGACGGTCATATGAGAAACATCGAAAACCCCACAGTCGCGGCGCACTTGATGGTGCTCCTCGACTTGTGAGCCGTAATGCAACGGCATATCCCAACCACCAAAATCGACCATCTTGGCGCCAAGTGCGACGTGCAGGTCAAAGAGGGGCGTACGCTGTCCCATGGGTTTCTCCTTCCGGGCGTGGCGAAGGTGCGGAGAGGCGCGACACCGGGCAAAGCCTCTAAAACAGAGGCTTCCAGCAGGTTTCAACGACCCGACGAGTCTGACAGACCGCACCGATTGCGGCGCATTGTATCCGCATGGTGATGGGCCCGCACCTAGCCGATCTGACGGGCCGAACGCCGGATCAAACCGATGACCGGTAGCAACCCCACCAGAATCAGGGTCAGCGCGGGTAACGCGGCTCTCGCCCACTCGCCTTCACTGGTCATCTCGAAGATTCGTACCGCCAGGGTATCCCACCCAAATGGACGCATCAGCAAGGTTGCCGGCATCTCTTTCAGCACATCGACGAAGACCAGCAGCGCAGCGCTCAAGGCGCCGGGCACCAGTAATGGCAGGTAAACCTTGAAGAACAACCGTGGGCCGCTGACCCCCAGACTGCGCGCGGCTTCTGGAAGCGAAGGCCGGATGCGCGCCAGGCTATTTTCCAGCGGCCCATAGGCCACCGCAATGAACCGCACCAGATAGGCCAGCAGTAATGCCGCCAGACTCCCCAGCAGCAACGGCTTGCCAGCCCCGCCGAGCAAAGTCGACAGCGGGATGACCAACTCGCGATCCAGATAGCTGAACGCCAGCATGATCGACACGGCCAACACCGAACCCGGCAGCGCATAACCCAGATTCGCCAGGCTCACGCCAGAGCGGATCGCCTGGGTCGGCGCCAAACGGCGGGCGAAGGCCAGGATCAGCGCCACACTGACAGTGATCAGTGCTGCCATGCTGCCCAAATACAGGGTGTGCAGGATTAGCCCGGTGTAGCGCTCATCCAGATCGAAGCGGCCGCGCTGCCAGACCCACACGACCAATTGCAGCAGCGGAATCACAAACGCGCAGACAAACACCAAGCCGCACCAGGCACTGGCGGCCAGCGCTTTCAAACCGCGCAGGTGGTACAGCGCCTTGACCCTGGGGCGCTCGTTACTCGGGCGGCTTGCACCACGGGCACGGCGCTCGCCATACAGCACGACCATCACTGCCAGCAGCAACAGGCTCGCCAACTGCGCCGCGCTGGAGAGACTGAAGAAGCCGTACCAGGTTTTGTAGATGGCGGTGGTGAAGGTGTCAAAGTTGAACACGGCCACGGCACCGAAGTCCGCCAGCGTCTCCATCAGCGCCAACGCCACACCTGCGCCTATCGCGGGCCTCGCCATGGGCAACGCCACTCGCCAGAACGCCTGCCAGGGCGATTGGCCGAGCACTCGCGCCGCTTCCATCAAGCCCTTGCCCTGCGCAAGGAACGCCGTGCGCGCCAGCAGATACACATACGGGTAGAACACCAACACCAGGACGATGATCACCCCGCCGGTGGATCGCACGCGCGGCAGGCGCAGGCCGCTGCCAAACACGTCGCGCAGCAGGGTTTGCACCGGCCCGGCGAAATCCAGCAGGCCGACGAAGACGAACGCCAGCACATAGGCCGGAATCGCAAACGGCAACATCAATGCCCAATCCAGCCAGCGACGGCCGGGAAACTCGCACAAGCTGGTCAGCCACGCGAGGCTGACACCGAGCACGGTCACCCCGATACCGACGCCCACGATGAGCTGCAAAGTGTTGCCCAACAGGCGCGGCATCTGGGTTTCCCACAAATGCCCCCAGATTTGCTGATCGATGGTTTGCCAGGACAGCAGCAACACACTCACCGGCAACAGCACCAACGCCGCGATGGCAAAGACCAGCGGGTACCAACGGCGTTGTGCGGAATGGGCCACGGAGGGTTCTCAAAAGAGGGGAAATACGAAAAGTGCCATCGCGGGCAAGCGCGCCTACAGCAGATTGCGACCTGTAGGCGCGCGTTCGCCCGCGATCCAGGCGACAGGGTATGCCTGGCTAACTCAATTCCAGCCAGCGCGATCCATCATGCGGATAGCTTCAGCCTGACGCTTGCCTGCCACTTCGACGGGGATAGTATCCGCCTTGAAGGCGCCCCAGCTGGCGACTTCTGCCGATGGCGCAACGGTTGGGTTAGCAGGGAACTCCTGATTGATGTCCGCAAAGATTTTCTGCGCTTGCGGCTTGGTCATCCACTCGACCAATGCCTTGGCCGCTTCAGGATGCGGTGCGTGCTGGGTCAAGCCGACGCCCGAAAGATTGACGTGAACGCCACGATCCGACTGATTGGGCCAGAACAACTTCACCGCCAGTTTCGGGTTCTGCTTGTGCAGACGACCGTAGTAGTAAGTGTTGACGATGCCGACATCACACTGCCCGGCGTTGATCGCTTCCAGCACAGCGATGTCATCGGAGAACACGTCGGTCGACAGGTTATTGACCCAACCCTTGAGGATATTTTCGGACTGCTCGGCACCGTGGGTTTCGATCAGGGTCGCCGTCAGCGATTGGTTGTAGACCTTCTTCGCCGTACGCAGGCACAGGCGCCCTTCCCAATTTTTGTCCGCCAGCGCTTCGTAGGTGGACAAGTCAGTCGGTTTTACCCGGTCGGTGGAGTAGGCGATGGTCCGCGCGCGCAGGCTCAGACCGGTCCAGCTGTGGGTGGACGAGCGGTATTGTTTAGGAATGTTGGCGTCGATCACGGGTGAGGTAAACGGCTGGAGAATGCCCATTTGCTCGGCTTGCCACAGGTTACCGGCGTCGACCGTGAGCAGCAGGTCCGCCGTGGCGTTCTTGCCCTCGGCCTTGATCCGTTGCATCAGCGGCGCTTCCTTGTCCGTGATGAACTTTATCTTGACCCCGGTTTCAGCGGTGTAAGCGTCGAATACCGGTTTGATCAGCTCATCGATACGCGATGAGTACACCACTACCTCATCGGCGGCCTGGGCGGCGCTGCCGAGCACTGTCAGTGCCAAGGCAGTCAGAATACGCTTGCTTACCTGCATGGGAGTGGTCTCGTGTCAGAAAATTGAGTCGAAATGGTAGTGAATCCCATTTGCCTTCTCAACCAAACTGACAGCGGAGCCGTTACCGGATGTTACGCCGCCCCCTACAACCGGGCCAGTTCAGGCAGGTCACCGGACAATCCCAACGCCTGACGCACGAACATCGCTTTGGCTTCCGGCAGGCTATCGACCCACTTCAGGCCGGTGTTGCGCAACCAGCGCAAGGGCAGTGGATCGGCCTGGAACAGGCGTTCCAAGCCTTCCATTGCCGCCATCAATGCCAGGTTGTGTGGCATGCGGCGGCGCTCAAAACGGCTGAGTACGCGAACATCGGCTAAGCGTTCGCCTCGGCTGGCGGCATGCAGCAACACTTCGGCCAACACTGCGGCATCCAGAAAGCCCAGATTGACGCCCTGCCCGGCCAGCGGGTGAATGGTGTGCGCCGCATCGCCAATCAATGCCAGGCCTTCGGCCACGTAGCGCTTGGCGTGCCGTTGACGCAATGGCACGCACACCCGCGGGTCAGCACTGAGCACGGTGCCGAGACGGCCTTCGAAGGCTTTTTCCAGGTCGCGGCAGAACTCATCATCGCCCAGCGCCATCAAGCGCTGCGCTTCGGTCGGGGTCACCGACCAGACAATCGAGCACCAATGCTCGCCTTCACGTTCCAACGGCAGGAACGCCAGCGGCCCCTCATCGGTAAAGCGCTGCCAAGCGGTGTGCTGATGCGAATCAGCGGTGCGCACGCTGGTGACAATGGCGTGGTGCAGGTAGTCCCACTCCCGGGTCGCGCACCCCGTGAGGCGGCGTACCGCCGAGTTAGCGCCATCAGCGGCGATCACCAGCGGCGCACGCAACACACGACCGTCGGCCAGCGTCAGCAGCCAATCGTCCCCGGAACGGCGCATCTGTTCGAGACGCGCGTTGGCCAGCAGCCCGATGTCACTGTCATGCAAGCGCTCAAGCAGAGCATCTTGAACCACGCGGTTCTCGACGATATGCCCCAGCACGTCGGCGTGCACGCTGGCCGCCGAGAAATGAACCTGCCCGGTGCCGCTGCCGTCCCACACCTGCATCTCGCGATACGGGCTGGCGCGGCGTGCGGCGATGCCGTCCCACACGTTCAAACGATCAAGAATGCGCTGGCTCGCTGCGGACAAGGCACTGACCCGCGGCTCGAACGCTGACTGCGGATCGAAGGGCTTGACGCTCAGCGGACCGCCATCGAGCACCAGAATTTCCAGGCCACTGTCCTTTAACGCCAGCGCAAGTGCGCTACCGACCATTCCAGCCCCGACAATCAGCAGATCTGCGCGCGTTTCCATGCTTTAAATCGTTCTCGCTTGTGGCCTAAGCCGTGTTTTAAGAATCCGCGCGTCACACATCGGATCGAGTTCCCAACCCCATGGCCTGACGGGCAAACCAGCGTTTGGCCGGCGGTAACAGATCCAGTCCCAGCAGGCCCAGATTGCGTCCGGCACCGACCAAGGGCTGGGAGCTGCCGAACAGTCGCGTGACCTGATCGGAGAAGCCCACGGTCAATTGCTGATCCAGTCGCTGACGCTCGCGATAGGCCTGCAACGTGGCGAAATCGCCAGGCATGCTTTGGCTCGCCAGCAGCGCCTCCGCCAGCGCATCGGCATCGCGCAACGACAGGTTGAAACCCTGACCGGCAATCGGGTGCAGGCTATGGGCGGCGTTGCCCAGTACCGCCAGATGCGGCCGCACTTGCTCTTCGGCCTCGACCAGCGTCAGCGGATAAATATGCCGCGCCCCGACCTGACGCAAAGCGCCCAGGCGATAACCGAACACGCCCTGCAGCTCGCTGAGAAAACTACGATCATCCAGATTGGCCAAGCGCTGCGCATCCATCCCCGCACGGGTCCAGACCAGCGCACAGCGGTTTTCCTGCAACGGCAGCAGCGCCATCGGGCCTTCTTCGGTGAAACGTTCGAAAGCCTGGCCGCAATGGGCTTCGCTCGGGGTGATGTTGGCGATCAGCGCGCTCTGGTTATAAGGCCGCTGCCGGACGCCAATGCCTAATTGCTCGCGCAGGCTCGAGCGACCGCCGTCGGCAAGAATCGCCAGGTCGCACTCCAGCTCGGTTTCATCATCCAGGGTCAGCCGATAACCATCCGTCAACGGCTGCATGCGCTTGACCTCGGCCGGGCAACGCCAACTGATCACGTCTTTGTCCAGGCCTTGCCACAGGCATTGGCCCAGCCAGGCGTTCTCCACGACGTAGCCCAGCGCCGGAACGCCCTCTTCGATCGCCGACAAACGTGCTGCGCCGAAACGCCCACGGTCGGACACCTGGATCTGCAGGATCGGTTCGGCACGGCGGCTGATCTGCTGCCACACGCCCAGGCGCTCGTAGATTCGCCGGGCGCCAAACGACAGCGCTGACGAACGTGCGTCGTAGCTCGGCTGATACGCATCACCCGGTGCAAAGGGTTCGATCAGAACGATCTTCCAGCCGCGTGCCTTGGCGCCCGCCTGAAGGGCCAGCGCCAGACTGGCACCCACCAGGCCGCCGCCCACAATGGCAAGATTGACCCGGCTCATGCTGCCTCGACACGTGCAGCGGCCATCAAGGCCTCAATCTCGGCGACGGTTTTTGGCACGCCACCAGAAAGAATTTCACAACCGTGTTTAGTCACCACAACGTCATCCTCGATCCGTACACCAATCCCACGCCATTTCTTCGCGACGGTCTGATTATCCGGGGCGATATAAATCCCCGGCTCCACGGTCAGCGTCATGCCAACTTCCAGCACACGCCATTCGCCGCCGACTTTATATTCGCCGACATCGTGCACGTCCATGCCCAGCCAATGACCGGCGCGGTGCATGTAAAACGCTTTATAGGCCTCGTTGACGATCAAATCGCCAACGTCGCCCACCAGCAGCCCGAGCTCGACCAACCCGGCCGTAATGACCTGCACCGTGGCTTCATGCGCTTGGTTCCAGTGCTTGTCTGGGCCGATGGCGGCAAATGCGGCGTCCTGCGCTTTGAGCACCAACTCGTAGATCGCTTTCTGCTCAGGCGAAAATTTACCGCTGACCGGGAACGTCCGCGTGATGTCGCTGGCGTAGCAGTCGATCTCACAGGCCGCGTCGATCAGCACCAGATCCCCATCCTTGAGCAATGCGTCGTTTCCCTGATAGTGCAGGATGCAGGCATTGCGGCCCGAGGCCACGATGGAACCATAGGCCGGCATCTTCGCCCCGCCCTTGCGGAACTCGTAATCCAGCTCGGCTTCCAGACTGAATTCATGCAAGCCGGCACGGCTGGCCTGCATCGCGCGCACATGGGCTCGCGCTGAGATCTCGGCGGCGCAGCGCATGACTTTGACTTCTGCCGCTGATTTATACAGACGCATGTCGTGCAGCAAATGATCCAGCGCAACAAATTCGTTCGGCGGCTGCGCACCCAGATGCGCTTTGGAGCGAATCACATTGATCCAGTCCATCAAATGACGATCGAATTCAGGGTTGCTGCCCATAGCCGAATACACCCGGTCACGCCCTTCGATCAGGCCCGGCAGGATGTCGTCGATATCATTGATCGGGAACGCGTCGTCGGCCCCAAAGTCACGCATTGCGCCTTCCTGCCCGGCACGCAGACCGTCCCACAGCTCGCGCGTAGGGTTGCGTTCACGGCAGAACAGCACGTACTCGCCGTACTCACGGCCAGGGATCAGCACAATCACGGCTTCCGGTTCGGGGAAGCCGCTGAGGTACTGGAAGTCGCTGTCCTGACGGTAGACATGCTCGACGTCGCGATTGCGGATAGCCACCGCAGAGGCTGGCAAAATGGCGATACTGTTGGGCACCATCTGCGCCATCAGGGCTTTACGTCGACGGGCGTATTCCGACTTCGGGATATGGATCATAAGGCAGGTGAGGTCCCCTTTTGGGCGCCGCCGGCGATGCGCCTGGATCACAGGCTCAACGCCGGGAGCGCCAATGATGAGTAATCAATGCAAAGAAGGTTTCGGCTCAGGCACGGCGGGCTTGTTGCATTCGGTGAACAGTAACAGGGGGGCGACGCGCAAGTACTCCATCACTTCCATGTAGTCGGTCTCGCCGTCTTCGGAGTCTTCCAGCGCGTCCTGCACTTGAGCGACAGCGGCCAAATCCTGCAACACTTCCATGGCTTCGGTGCTGATCTCATTGTCGCGAGCAGTCAGCCCGAAACCCGCGAGGAAGCCCTGGCACCATTCGCCCAGCGCGATGGCGCGTTCGCCAAGCGGCGCGTCATCGCTGGGGAGCAAGAGCACAACCGTCATGTCGTCGCTGGTGAGTTCACCCTTGACCATTTCCTGTAATCCGATCAACGCCTGACGTACGTTATCTTCAGGCGCGGCGCCCAGTACTTCGGTCGCATCGACCATCCAGCCGTCGACATCGAAGCCGGCACCGGCACAACTGCGGCCCAGAAGAAAGCCGTGCAACTCGGCCGGAGAGACGGAATGACCGCTGCTGTTGAGCAGGGTGGCAAAAGCTTTGTACGGGGAATTCTGAATAGGCATGGGTAACTAGGCGCCAAGCGGCGCAATGTCTAGAATGGAGGTCTTGTATCCTAGGGCGTGCGGTCATTTATTTCCAGCGATTGCACCCGCAGACTCGCCAAGACTGTCGAAGCCGCTGTTTTTAGCGTGTCAAAACGCCAGCTGCTGCGCCATTCATCAGAAAGTATTCAGTGGGACACAATGGAAGACACCGATTTGCAAGCGCTGATGGCTCGACTGGAGTTGCTGATTAAGCGTGTCGAGCAACTTAAAAGCCAAAATGGACTCTTAGTAGCTCAGGAAAAAACCTGGCGCGAGGAACGCGCTCACCTCATTGAGAAAAACGAAATCGCCCGTCACAAGGTTGAATCGATGATTTCGCGCCTCAAAGCCCTGGAGCAAGACTCATGAGTTCAAATAACAGCGTTACCGTTCAGATCCTCGACAAAGAATACTCGATCATCTGCCCTCAGGAAGAGCGCACCAATCTGGTCAGCGCGGCGCGTTATCTGGACGGCAAAATGCGCGAAATCCGCAGCAGCGGCAAAGTCATCGGGGCCGACCGCATCGCCGTGATGGCGGCACTGAACATCACTCATGACTTGCTGCACAAGCAGGCAGTGCCTGACGTTCAAGCCAGTGGCTCGACCCGCGAGCAAGTACGCGATCTGCTGGAAAGGGTTGATCTAGTGCTGGCCACCGATCCGGAACCCAGCCAAAAGTGATTCTTGCGTAACGTTTCGGGTATACTTGCGACCGCTCCCTGGAGTGCTTGCCAGTCGGTCATGTCCCTGAGCCGATACGCACAACCACGGGGGTTGCACGTTGGGGACGGTGTGCATGTCCGCTTGACGGAAAGCCTTAAGTCCTCCTGCAATCTCCACCTTGAACTTTCGGGTTCAAGGGCTACACCGACAGCGGTTCGTCGGGGAGTCTTTTATTTCTGTCCATTGCCCGTCTCGCTGACTGGCAATGGTCATCACGCGTACGCCGCCGTGCCGTACTCGCTTCTGGATCAGCGCAGATGACCAATCCCGCGCCTCTTTCACGCCAGCAACTGCGCACTCAGTTGCGCAAGGCCCGTCGCGCCTTGAACCCAAGCCAGCAACGCCAGGCCGCTCTCGGCTTATACCGGCAGTTGGCGCAACATCCTCTGTTTCGCCGCGCCAGACACATCGCCCTGTATCTCCCCAATGACGGTGAAATCGATCCGCGCCTGATATTGCGTGCGGCTCAACGACGCGGCAAGAAAACCTATCTGCCCGTGCTCAGCGCCTGGCCGCGAACCAAGATGGTTTTCCAGCAAGTGCGCCACGGCGAAAAATTCAGGCCCAATCGCTTCCGCATCCCGGAACCCCACATCAATGCGGCAAAGCAGCGCACGATCTGGGCCCTGGATTTGATTTTCTTGCCACTGGTTGGCTTTGATGACGTAGGCGGTCGGCTGGGCATGGGCGGCGGTTTTTACGACCGCAGCCTGGCCTATCAGGCGCGCAGAAAGGCTTGGCAGAAACCCGTGTTGCTTGGGCTCGCACATGAATGCCAGAAGGTGGAGCGATTGGCGCAAGCCAGTTGGGATGTGCCACTACAAGGCACCGTGACGGATAAGCGCTGGTATTGAATGGCTGATCCGCCCCACGCCAGGCATGGGAGCAATCAGTGTCGCTGCAATGGTTTTTTCTGCTGTTGTACGATTTCAACCGGAGCATCAGCGTTGTTTGCCCACAGGCTTTGCGCGTAACCCGTAGTCACCACACCCAAACCGAACAAGAAAGCCAATACCCACAATACATCCGGTTTGCGTTTCATCGACTGCCCCCCCTTAGGCAAATCAATACGATGTCCGCTACGGTTTTTATAGGCCGTGCAGCAGCGCGATGCTTAAAATCCCGGGCATTCTCCGACAACGCGAACTGACACGCAAATGCTGGCGTCAACCGACCGTCGGTTAGTCATGAAATCGTTCAACAACTTGACCATTACCCGATTCAGGAGCGCAACCCATGGCCTACTGGCTGATGAAGTCCGAGCCGGAAGAACTGTCGATCAACGACCTCCAGCGTCTTGGCGAAACCCGCTGGGACGGGGTGAGGAATTACCAGGCACGGAACTTCCTGCGGGCCATGGCGCCAGGTGACACGTTCTTTTTCTATCATTCCAGCTGTGCGGAGCCGGGTATCGTCGGCATCGGACGCATTGTCGACGCTGCCTACCCTGACCCCACTGCGCTGGACCAGGGCGGCGCTTATTTCGACGCCAAATCCAGCGCCGCCAACAATCGCTGGAGCGCGGTGAATGTTGGCTTCGTCGAAGCGTTTCCGAAAGTCATTAAAATAGGTTATTTAAAGCAGCAGAGCGCGCTGGAACAGATGCCGCTGGTGCAAAAAGGTACCCGGCTCTCGGTCATGCCGGTGACGCCTGATGAGTGGGAAGCGATCCTGGCGTTACGTTGATCAAGCAGAACCCGGCAGTCACGACCACGCCACATGCAGCACACTCCCAAACGGCGTACGCTTCGCCGACTGTTTGACTGACATCAAGGGAGTAAACCCGGGGTCTGTCAGAATTGGATGTACTAAGAGCAGGATGCACCCATGCCAACGAATCGCCGTCGTTCCAGTCTTTTTGCTATCGCCCTGATCGTGTTATTGGTCGCTGCCGGTGGCTTTGGTTACTGGAAATCTACCCGTGATCGCCTGCCCGAAGGGCTATACATGGGCAATGGTCGGTTGGAGGCCACCGAAGTACAGATCGCCAGCAAGATTCCGGGGCGTCTGGCCGAAGTCCGTGTGGATGAAGGCGACAAGGTGATCAAGGGCCAACTCCTGGCGCGCATGGACACCCGCACCCTGGAAGCACAACGTGCCCAGGCCGAAGCCGAAGTACTGCGTGCGCGGGAAAACTACGCTGCCGCCCAGGCCAATGTGCAATTTCGCCAAAGCGAACAACTGCTGGCCAACCAGGAACTCAAGCGCGCCCAAACCATGTTTGAGCGCGGGTACGCCAGCCGCCAGCAGATTGACCAGTTGCAAGCAAAGCTCGACACCTCCAACGCAGCAGTCGTCTCTGCCCGTGCGCAAGTCGGCGCGGTGGGCGCAGCCATCGGTGCCGCTCAGGCACAGGTTGCACAGCTGACCAGCGAGATTGACGACAGCAGTTTGCGCGCCCCTCTGGACGGCATTATCCAGCTGCGCCTGGCCGAGCCGGGTGAAGTATTGGCCGCAGGCGGACGGGTGTTGCTGCTGATCGACCCCAATGATCGATACATGAATCTGTACCTGCCGACCTCGGTCACCGGCAAGCTGACCGTCGGCGACGATGCACGCATCCTGCTCGACGCACTGCCCCTCCAACCCTTGCCAGCCCGTATCAGTTTTGTCGCGGACAAGTCGCAATTTACCCCCAAAGAAGTTGAAACCAGGGATGAGCGACAAAAACTGGTGTTTCGGGTCAAGTTGCGCCTGACCGACGTCAGCGCCATCCCTCAAGCCAAGTCGGGCATGCCAGGTGCAGGTTACGTACGCACCGCCACAGTGGACTGGCCGGCTAACCTGCAATGAGCGATATGGCGCTGCAAGCCAAGGGTGTCAGCCACCGTTATGGCAAACGGCAAGCCCTGAGCGACATCAGCTTTAGCCTGCCCAGCGGCACCCGGTGCGGGCTGATCGGCCCCGATGGTGCGGGCAAGTCCAGCCTGTTGGCGCTGATTGCCGGAGTGAAAAAGCTTCAGCAAGGCGATTTGCAGGTGCTCGGTGGCTCAATCGAGAAACGCAGCCATCGCAGCAGCCTTTATCCGCGTATTGCGTTCATGCCTCAAGGCTTGGGCAATAACCTGTACCCCGAGCTGTCCATCCGGGAAAACATTCATTTCTTTGCCACACTGTTCGGCCTGTCCCGGGCCGAGAGCGATCAACGCATGCTCAACCTGCTGGCCGCGACGGACCTGACGAGCTTCGCTGACCGCCCGGCAGGCAAGCTGTCCGGCGGCATGAAACAGAAGCTGGGGCTGTGTTGCGCGCTGATCCATGAACCCGACCTGCTGATCCTCGACGAACCCACCACCGGCGTTGACCCGTTGTCACGTCGGCATTTCTGGGAGCTGGTCGAGCAGGTACGCAGCCAACGGCCGCAACTGACCCTGCTGGTGGCTACCGCCTACATGGAAGAGGCCGAGCAGTTCGAGCAGTGTCTGATGCTGGATCGCGGCAAGTTGATCGCCCAGGGTTTGAGCAGCGAGCTGGCAGGCGCCACGCCAAGCGGCAAACTCGACGAGGCGTTCACTCACTTCCAGAGCGACAAGCGCCGCAACAGCGAGCCACTGGTGATAACACCGCGCGTGGGCGACAACAGCGAAATCGCCATTGAGGCCCACGAGCTGACATTGCGTTTCGGCGACTTTACCGCAGTGGACAAGGTCAGCTTTGCCATCGGCCGAGGCGAGATTTTCGGCTTCCTCGGTTCCAACGGTTGCGGTAAAACCACGACCATGAAGGTCCTCACCGGCTTGATCCCGGCCAGCGAAGGCAGCGCCACGCTGCTGGGCAAGGCCGTGGACGCCAAGGATCTGGAGACACGCAAGCAGGTCGGTTTCATGTCGCAGAGCTTCTCGCTGTATGGCGAACTCAGCGTGCAGCAGAATCTGGAGCTGCATGCGCGACTGTTCGATTTACCCAAAGACCAAAGCCGCGAACGGATCGCCGAGCTGATCCAGCGCTTCGACCTTGGCGACGTTGCCACGCAGCAGTCCGGCGACTTGCCTCTGGGCTTGCGTCAGCGTCTGTCATTGGCCGTTGCAGTGCTGCACCGCCCTCAGGTGTTGATCCTCGATGAGCCTACCTCGGGCGTCGACCCGGCCGCTCGGGATGACTTCTGGCGCTTGCTGATCGAACTGTCCCGCGAGCAAGGGGTGACGATCTTTCTTTCCACTCACTTCATGAATGAAGCCCAGCGCTGCGACCGTATCTCGTTGATGCACGCCGGTAAGGTGCTGGCCTGCGATACGCCCGCCGCGCTACAGAAGCAGTTCGGTGGCGAAACGCTGGAAGCTGCATTTGTCACCTGCCTGGAGCAAGCTCAGGGCAATATCGAAAAAGCTCCGTCCAACAGTGAAACCATCCAGGGTGTTGAACCCACGGCACCCAAGGCGACGAAACGAGGTTTCACCTTCGCACGTCTGATCGCCGTGGCCAGCCGTGAAGGCAAAGAGTTGCTGCGCGACAAGGTTCGCCTTGGGTTTGCGCTACTGGGCGCGATGTTCATGATGGTGATCTTCGGCTACGGCATTTCCCTGGATGTCGAGAACCTGGCCTTCGCGGTGTACGACCAGGACCAGACACCGCAAAGTCGCGCCTACCTGGAAGCATTCCGCAGCTCCCGGTATTTCGACGAACGTACGCCCATCACCGATTCGGTCCAGCTGCACAAACGCCTGCAACGCTCGGAGATAAAACTGGCACTGGAAATCCCGCCCGGCTTTGGCCGTGACCTGTATGCAGGGCGGCAACCCGCCGTCGCCGCATGGCTCGATGGCGGCATGCCGTTTCGCGCCGAAACCAGCCGCAACTATGTGGAGCAGGTGCATCAGGACAACATGGTGCAAATGGCGGCGCTGAGCAGTCGACCTCAAGGCCCCGGTGCCGCCGCGAAGCTGGAAACGCGCTTTCGCTACAACCAGGATGTGGTCAGCGTGAACGCTATCGGGCCCGGTGTCATGGCGCTGATCCTGGCGTTTATCCCGGCAATGCTCACGGCGTTGGGCATCGTCCGCGAAAAGGAACTGGGCTCGATCACCAACTTCTACGCCACACCTCTGACCCGCCTGGAGTTCCTGCTGGGCAAACAGGTGCCCTATCTGGTGGTCAGCCTGATCAACCTGGCCCTGCTGGTGGCGATGAACCTGTGGCTGTTTGGCGTACCGTTCAAGGGCAGTGGCCTGACCCTGGCATTCGGCGGATTGCTGTACGTGCTGGCGACCACCAGCCTCGGCCTGCTCATCTCGGCCTTCACCCGCACGCAAATTGCCGCGATCCTCGGCACCATGATTCTGACTAGCCTGCCGACCATTCAGTTTTCCGGGCTGATCGTGCCGCGCTCATCCCTGGACGGCGCCGCAGCGGTCTCGGGCATGTTGTTCCCCGCAGGGTACTTCCTCGACATCGCCGTAGGCACCTTCACCAAAGCGCTGGACCTGCGTGAACTCTGGCCGCAGTGCCTGGCGCTGTTCGGGTTCTTTATTGCCTTCACCGGGCTGAGCCTGGCCATGTTGAAAAAGCAGGAGGCCTGATGAACAAACTTGCACACATCTGGCGCCTGGGCTTCAAGGAACTCACCAGCCTCGGGCACGACAGCGTATTGCTGCTGTTCCTGCTGTACGCCTTCACCGTGGCGATTTACATGCCGGCCGCCGGCTCCGTGATCGGCGTCCACAATGCCAGCGTGGCAATAGTCGATGAAGACCACAGCCATGTGTCCCGACAACTCAGCGAGGCGCTGCTGCCCCCAGAATTCCAGGTTCCGATGCCGTTGGCCTACAACCGGCTGGATCAGACCATGGACGGCGGTCAGTACACCTTCGTCATCAACGTACCGGCCAACTTTCAGGCCGATCTCCTGGCCGGTCGTCAGCCCACAGTGCAGGTCAACGTCGATGCCACCGCCATGAGCCAGGCGTTCATGGGTGCCGGTTACATTGCACGGATCTTCCAACGGGTGCTGCTCGAGTACAGCGGTCAGGACGCCGCCGCCCGCAACGTACCCGCGACTATGACCACGCGGGCGCTGTTCAACTCGAACCTGGAGGGCGGCTGGTTTCTAGCGGTGATTCAGATCGTCAACAACATCACCATTCTGGCGATCGTCCTGACCGGCACCGCGCTGCTGCGCGAACGCGAGCACGGCACCCTCGACCACTTGCTGGTCTTGCCGTTGACCGCGCTGGAAATCATGCTGGCGAAAATCGGCAGCAACGCGCTGGTTGTGGTGGTGTGTACCTGGCTTTCACTGGAAGTGATCGTCAAGGCCGCGCTGGGCGTGCCGCTGGCCGGGTCCATGAGCCTGTTCCTGATGGTCACGGCGTTTTATCTGTTCGCCAGTACCGCACTGGGGATATTCCTCGCTACCCTCGCCCGCTCGACACCGCAGTTCGGGTTGCTGGCGATTCCGGTGATCATCCCCATGCTCCTGCTTTCAGGCGGCAGCACCCCGCTGGACAGCATGCCGCAGTGGCTGCAATGGGTCATGCAGGCCTCGCCTTCCACCCATTTCGTCAGCCTCAGCGCCGCGATTCTGTTCCGCGATGCCGGGCTTGCCGTGGTCTGGCCCGACCTGCTGGCGCTGATCGCCATCGGCTTACTGTTCTTCGTGGTCGCGCTGATGCGCTTCCGTAAAAGCCTGGCCTCATAGAGGCCAGAGACAGGCCCGATTACTGAACGATCAGGTTGTTGAAGAGCAAGTCTTCGACAATCGGCTTACCTTCTTCATCATTCATGATCTGCTGAGTCTGCTTGAGCGCTTCCTGACGCAGCTTTTCCTTGGCCTCGACGTTGTTCATGGTCTCAGCGGTTTGCTGGGAGAACAACGCGACCAGCTGATTACGAATCAGCGGCTC
>ERZ1463034.69-NODE-69-length-34621-cov-40.993896_pt1 | contig 34621 bp, 19 predicted proteins | sample MGYA00564480_ERZ1463034 | MGnify/ENA primary metagenome ERZ1463034 (study PRJEB39244, sample SAMEA3635122) | Helicobacter pylori | study: EMG produced TPA metagenomics assembly of PRJEB11511 data set (Assembly of a 5300-year-old Helicobacter pylori...
ATTGCAGAGTCTCACTAAAGAGACTTTAGTCTCTTTAGTGAGATGCACGTTGCATGAATGGTCTTCATCGCGCGCAAGTGCGCTCTTACATAAAAAAACGATCAATTGTAGGAGTGGGCTTGCCCGCGATGTCTCTGTTTTGAGATACAAAAGATCGCCTTCATTTTCATGCTAGATAAAAATCCAATAAATTCATGCACTTAGAAACATGGCACGAAACTCGCTACACCTATTGCCAGCGCGGGCTTGCCCGCAGCTCAAAAAAAACAATAACAACAGGAGACACTCAATGAGTGTAATCATCGCCTTAGCGGCCCTCGGGCTGTTGATGCTCGCTGCATACCGTGGCTATAGCGTTATCCTTTTCGCCCCCATTGCCGCCCTCGGCGCGGTGTTGTTGACCGATCCTTCGGCCGTAGCCCCTGCGTTTAGCGGGGTGTTCATGGAAAAAATGGTCGGCTTCGTCAAACTCTACTTCCCCGTCTTTCTGCTCGGTGCCGTGTTCGGCAAATTGATCGAGCTGTCGGGATTCTCCCGCTCTATTGTCGCCGCTGCCATTCGGTTGCTGGGCACACGACAGGCCATGTTGGTGATCGTACTGGTCTGCGCCCTGCTCACCTACGGCGGTGTTTCCCTGTTCGTGGTGGTGTTCGCGGTGTATCCGTTTGCTGCCGAGATGTTCCGCCAGAGCGATATTCCCAAACGCTTGATTCCAGCCACCATCGCCCTGGGTGCGTTTTCCTTCACCATGGACGCCCTGCCCGGCACCCCGCAGATCCAGAACATCATCCCCACGACCTTCTTCAACACCACCGCCTGGGCTGCACCGTGGCTGGGGTTGGTCGGCACGCTGTTCGTGTTCTGCACCGGCATGCTGTATTTGCAGCGCCAACGCAACAAGGCTCAGCGCGCTGGCGAAGGCTACGGCACCGAATTGCGCAACGAGCCGGAAACCGCCGAGAACATCAAGCTGCCCAACCCATGGATCGCGCTGTCGCCGCTATTGCTGGTGGGCATCATGAACCTGCTATTCACCCGTTGGATTCCACAGTGGTATGGCAAGACCCACACCCTCAGCCTGCCAGGCATGGCGACACCGGTGCAAACCGAAATCGCCAAACTGACCGCGATCTGGGCGGTTGAAGCGGCCCTGCTGATCGGCATTCTGGCGGTGTTGGCGTTCGGCTTTAACGCCATTCGCGGCAAGCTGGCCGAAGGCAGCAGAAGCGCAGTCGGCGGCGCACTGCTCGCCGCGATGAACACGGCGTCGGAATACGGCTTTGGTGCGGTGATTGCGTCCCTGCCGGGGTTCCTGGTACTCGCCGATTGGCTGAAAAGCATTCCCAACCCGCTGGTCAATGAAGCCATCACCGTGACGCTACTGGCAGGCATCACCGGTTCGGCCTCGGGCGGCATGAGCATCGCACTGGCGGCCATGTCCGACAGCTTTATCGCGGCGGCCCACGCGGCAAACATCCCTCTGGAAGTGCTGCACCGCGTGGCCTCCATGGCCAGCGGCGGCATGGACACCCTGCCACACAACGGCGCAGTGATTACCTTGCTGGCGGTTACCGGCTTGACTCACCGCGAGGCCTACCGGGACATATTCAGCATCACGATTATCAAAACATTGGCGGTCTTCGTTGTGATCGGCACTTTCTACGCCACCGGCATCGTTTGAGGAATTGCACATGAGTCTTCAAGGAAAAACCGCACTGGTCACCGGCTCCACCAGCGGCATCGGCCTGGGCATTGCTCTGAGCCTGGCCAAAGCGGGCGCCAACCTGATACTCAACGGCTTCGGCGATGCCTCTACCGTACTGGCCGAGGTCAGACAGTTTGGCGGCAAGGTCGGCCACCATCCGGCGGATGTCAGCGACCCCGCACAGATCGCCGACATGATCGCCTACGCCGAGCGCGAGTTCGGTGGCGTCGATATTCTGATCAACAACGCGGGTATCCAGTATGTGGCCCCGGTGGAAGAGTTCCCGGTGGAGCGCTGGGACTCGATCATCGCGATCAACCTGTCATCCGTATTCCACAGCACCCGCCTGTGCCTGCCGGGAATGCGCACCAAGGGATGGGGGCGCATCGTCAACATCGCGTCAGTGCATGGTCTGGTGGGCTCAACCGGCAAGGCCGCCTATGTCGCCGCCAAGCATGGGGTGATCGGCTTGACCAAAGTGGTCGGGCTGGAAACCGCTGCCAGCAATGTTACTTGCAACGCGATTTGCCCCGGCTGGGTGCTGACGCCGTTGGTGCAGCAACAAATCGACGCCCGCGGCGCCGTTGATGGCGACCTGGAAAAAGCCAAGCATGATTTGCTGGCGGAGAAGCAACCTTCGCTGGAGTTCGTCACGCCGCCGCAACTGGGCGAGCTGGTGCTGTTCCTCTGCAGTGAAGCCGGGAACCAGGTGCGTGGTGCTGCGTGGAACATCGATGGCGGCTGGTTGGCGCAGTAAACGGAGCGGACCATGACTGAAGCACTCTGGACCCCAAGCGCGCAGCGAATTGGTGCCACGCGCATGGACGCCTTTCGGCGTTTCATCAATCAGCGCCACGGCCTTGAGTTGCGTGATTACCCGGCACTCCATCAGTGGAGTATCGACCAGCGAGAACACTTTTGGCAGGCGATTGTCGATGTCTTCGGCATCGAATTCCACACGCGGCCCAGCGCCGTACTTATCGAAGGTGCGCAGATGCCTAGCGCCCAGTGGTTCCCAGGCGCAACGCTGAATTTCGCCGAACACCTGCTGCGCCGTCGCGATGATTACCCGGCGGTGATTTCCGTGAGTGAAGATGGCCAGCGGATGCAGTTGACCTACGCCGAACTCGCCGCGCATGTCGCTGGCTTGCAACAAAGCTTGCGGGCTGTGGGTGTTGGCGTGGGCGACCGCGTGGCGGCCTGTCTGCCCAACACCTGGCAGACATTGGTCGCCATGCTTGCCACCACCAGCCTGGGGGCGATCTGGTCCTGCTCATCCCCGGACTTCGGCACCCAGGGCGTAATCGATCGCTTTGGTCAGATTGAACCGAAAGTCCTGCTCACTTGTGCGGGCTATCACTATGCTGGCAAATCCATTGACCAGACTGCCAAGATCAATGAAATCCTCGAACGACTGCCCTCTCTGCAGCAGCTGATCATCGTGCCCTACGCTCGCCCGGAAGCCCGAGTGGAGGATTTCCAGACACCGGCCAACGTGGCGCTATGGGATGACTTCTACTCCGTCGGTGGCGAACCCTACTTCGTTGCGGTGCCTTTTGCCCACCCGCTGTATATCCTTTATTCGAGCGGCACCACCGGCGTGCCCAAATGCATCATCCACAGCGCGGGCGGCGTGCTGTTGCAGCACGTCAAAGAACAGGGCCTGCACGCCGATATGGGACGTGACGATTGCCTGTTCTACTACACCACTTGCGGCTGGATGATGTGGAACTGGCTGGTCTCGGGCCTGGCGTTGGGGGCGACGGTCGTCCTTTACGACGGCTCACCGTTTTACCCTGGCCCGCAACGGCTGATGGACTTGATCGACGATGAAAACATCAGCGTATTCGGCACCAGTGCCAAATACCTCGCGGAACTGGAAAGGCACGCGATCCAGCCGCGTTTAACCCATCGCCTGACGCGACTAAAGACCCTGCTGTCCACGGGCTCACCGTTGGCGGCGAGCAGTTACAATTACGTTTACCGAGAAATAAAGGAAGACCTGTGCCTGTCGTCGATTTCCGGCGGCACCGACATCGTGTCCTGCTTCGTCATCGGTAACCCGGTATTGCCCGTGTATCGTGGCGAAATGCAGTGCAAAAGCCTGGGCATGGCGGTAGAGGTCTGGAATGACGATGGGCAGCGAGTGATCGGCGAGAAAGGTGAACTGGTCTGCACCCGGCACTTTCCAGCGATCCCCATCGGCTTCTGGAACGACCCACAGCAAGAAAAACTCCTGGCGACCTATTTCACCCAGTTCCCCGGCGTCTGGGCGCATGGCGACTATGCCGAAGAAACCGAGCGCGGAAGCATGATCATTCACGGGCGCTCGGACGCCGTGCTCAACCCCGGCGGCGTGCGCATAGGCACCGCAGAAATTTACCGCCAGGTAGAAAAAGTCGAGCAGGTGCTGGAGAGCATCGCTATTGGCCAGCGCTGGAAAGACGATGTGCGTGTGGTGCTGTTCGTCCGCCTGCAGGACGGGCTGCACTTGACGCCAGAGCTGGAGCAGGTGATCCGTCAGGTGATCCGCGCCAACACTACCCCACGCCATGTACCCACCAAAATTGTCGCTGTCACTGACATCCCCCGTACCATCAGCGGCAAGATCGTCGAGTTGGCGGTACGTAATGTGGTACATGGCCAGCCGGTGAAGAATACCGATGCGCTGGCCAATCCACACGCGCTGGAGCAGTTTCGGAATCGAGACGAGCTGAACAGCTAACTCGCCAGTCGATCAGCCGCGACGCGGGCCACCGTCGTCCCTTTCATCCACCAGCCCCCAGTTTGCAACATCCACTTCGGCGGCCGGTTCGGGCGCCGCCGGGGCTGATGTTATTTGTGTCGCAGGGCCATTTTCGCGGTGCAGTTTGAGGCGCAGACGCACGTTATTCATGGAGTCGGCATTCGTCAGGGCTTCCTCTTCACTGATGACGCCCTCAATCACCAGATCGAACAACGCGCTGTCGAACGTTTGCATGCCGAGGTTGACCGACTTCTCCATGATGCCTTTGAGCTCGCCCAGCTCATTGCGTTGAATGAGGTCGCGAATGGTCGGCGTGCCCAGCATCACTTCGACAGCGGCCCGTCGTTTGCCATCCAGGGTCTTGACCAGCCGCTGAGAAACGAATGCTTTGAGGTTGTTACCCAAATCATGCAACAGCTGCTGGCGCCGCTCTTCCGGGAAGAAGTTGATGATCCGGTCCAGCGCCTGGTTGGCGTTGTTGGCGTGCAAAGTCGAAATCGCCAAGTGACCGGTATCGGCAAAGGCCAGGGCATGCTCCATGGTCTCCCGGTCACGAATTTCACCGATCAGAATCACATCCGGCGCTTGGCGCAAAGTGTTCTTCAAGGCGGCGTGAAAGCTCCGGGTGTCCACACCCACTTCGCGTTGATTGATGATCGATTTTTTGTGCCGATGGATATATTCCACCGGGTCTTCGATGGTGATGATATGGCCGCTGCTATTGCGATTACGGTAGTCGATCAAGGCCGCCAACGACGTGGACTTACCCGAACCCGTGGCACCGACGAACAGGACCAGGCCGTGTTTTTCCATCACGACATCGAGGAGGATCGGCGGCAGGTGCAAGTCTTCGAAGCGAGGAATGTCCAGCTTGATGTTGCGCGCCACGATCGAGACTTCGTTGCGTTGCTTGAAAATGTTGATCCGAAAACGACCGATGCCGGCCAGCGACACCGCCAGGTTCATTTCCAGCTCACGCTCGAACTCAAGCTTTTGCTCCGAGTCCATGATGCTGGCGGCGACTGTCGCTACCTCTCCGCCCTTCAGGGCTTCGGTGCTCAGGGGCCTGAGCACGCCATTGAATTTGGCGCAGGGAGGTGCGCCGGTCGACAGGTAGAGGTCCGATCCGTCCTGGCTGGCCAGAATTTTCAACAGCGCCGGGAAATCCATGAGCAGCATCCGCACGAAATAGGGTAAATGAACGCTTGCCAGGAGTTAAGGCAGCTTGGGTACCTGTCTGATGGCCCCTAGCTTGAATTGATAACGCTTCCGGCGCAAATCGATATGAGTGTTCTGACGGACAAGTCTGAGGAAATGATCAATTGGCGCCAAGGACAGGCATAATAGCCACTGATTTTTCCAGGACTGCCCCGCGACATGAAAGCTCTCGCCCGCCATATTCTGGTGAAAACCGCCGAAGATGCCGAACAACTCAAGCAGCGTATTGCCAAAGGCGAAGCGTTCGACGTGTTGGCCAAAAAATACTCAACCTGCCCTTCTGGCAAGCGCGGCGGAGACCTGGGTGAAGTTCGCCCAGGACAAATGGTCGGCATCATCGATCAGATCATCTTCAAAAAGCCGCTGCGCGTCGTGCATGGGCCGGTCAAGAGTAAGTTTGGTTATCACTTGGTCCAAGTATTTTATCGGGATTGAGAAGGGCTGCGCCAGAGCTGACGCCTTCGCTCTCTCAAGATGAACTGCGCCCCAAAAGTTGGACATCCATCCAATCTCTGGGGTGTTTTTTCATGGGCAAATATTCAAAGCAGTTCAAGCTATCGGTTCTTCAGCCCATGTGGCGTGAGAAGCTGTCGTTTCGGCAGACGGCTGTGGTTTTCAATCTGGGCAATTCAACCCAGGTGGGCAGATGGCAGCAGCGATATTACAGTGGCGGTCCAGCTCGGGCCGAAGAAAAACTTAACGTCGTGTCCGGGATTAGTTGACCACTACAAGCGCCCAAGGTATTGGGATTGAGCACGGCATCAATCACCGCGCTCAAGGTCCACGTCTACCGCCAAAGACTTAAATCAATAAAAACAAGGTCAGCAACCCACCAAAGATCGCCCATTTTTCCAAGTAGTAGCGCGTACGATTGCGCCTTTTAAGTGCTTTACCACGCTGACGAAGGCTGTAAATTTTGGTAAATGCACGGTTCAGCCCACCCACTCTATCGTCTGCGCCGTTGGGCGAACTGGCAGCAGCCAAAACCGTACGGCTGAACCACCGGTTAAAAGCTGCAGCCCAGCGATACTTCATGGGCCGTTCCACATCACAGAACAGAATGATACGGTTTTGCTGAGTGGCGTTTTCGGCGTAATGAATAAAGGTTTCATCAAACATTACGCCCTCGCCGTCACACCAATGATAGTTCTGGCCATCAACACTGATGTAGCACTTGGGGTCATTAGGTGTTTGCAGCCCCAAGTGGTAGCGCACCGAGCCTGCATAGGGATCACGATGGCGAACCAGCTTCGAGCCGGGCGGAAGCTCTGCAAACATCGCGGCCTTGACCGTGCCGATGCGGTTGAGCAACTCAATGGTGCGAGGGCACAATTCGATAGCCGACGGATGATTATCGCCGTACCACTTAAGGTAAAAACGCTTCCAGCCTGTTTTAAAAAATGAGTTGAAACCCACATCGTTGGGTTGTTCGGAGCGTTTGATTTCTCCAGCGCGCAACAGGTTAAGCGCTTCCTCTCTGATCTCTTCCCAATGGTCCTGCAATGGCTGCAACTCCGGGAAATCGCTCGTTTGCAGGTAGGGTTTGCTGGGCACCTTGGAAAACAAGTAAAGGAAGCAGTTCACCGGCGCCAGGAAGCTGGAATGGTCGCTCAGTTGACGGCCCAGCTTGTGCCGAACGTTGCCGCGCAAGTGTACATAGGCAATCGAAAAAACATAAACAGCAATAATGATAGGTTTCACAGGTGTGGTCACAGATCCAGGGAATACGCTGTCCTGCGTGCACTCAAGTTACCAGCCCGATTAACAAAAAAAGGTCGGGGCGTGTCACATCAGGCGCAGCGGATGCGCAAGATTAAAACACCCTGACGACGACTTTCCACTACTTCAGACTTAAGTCGCAGAGGCCATAGCCTGTTTGTCACAAAGCCATGCTATGCCTCATTCAATGTTTCAAATGGCAGACGTCATGGCCACCACTTGCAGCTATCACACCGCATACGCTAACGATCAGCCCCCCCGCATACGAAGACTATGGGGCATCATCAGGTACAACGAGAGGTTAAGAGCCCCCGTGCGAGTACGCTCATGCCTGATCGCTGATCGCTTGCAACCTTACAGTGGAAATATCTCGTCAGCCCCACTACGACAGGTGCAAAAATCCGCAATGCCTAGGCAGTAATCAATGAGAAATACATGCTCTCCAATAAATTCAATTCCCCAGAGAACAGAGGTGAGCCCCTTATCTGGATCGTTGCTTAGCGTAGCCTGAAGAACATTGATTTCGTCAGTGCAATACGCCGACCGTCGAAAAAACGGCAAGGGGGAAATCAAGGAGACGCCGTATTTCTTCCCGCCTTCGAAGAACAGCGAGTACGTAAAACAGACCTCTGACGTCCACAAACAATGGAGGCCAACGTTGGCTGAGCTGAAAATCCGCTACCGGCCTCCGTACAACTGCCGTCACACATATGCGACAATATGCTCAATGTCCGGCATGAATCCCGCATTCATCTCTCAGCAGCTTGGCCACAGCGTCCAAATGTTGCTGTCAACCCATGCGCGCTGGATCAACTCAAGCTCTGACTGGAGTGAGCTCGAAAAGCTCAACATTGGTATCAAACCGGTATCAGCGCAAACCAGTCAATCCTAAGCTATTGAAAGGTAAGGTAATTGATCTCCACAGCTAACATCACCATGCAATTCGGCGCAAAACCCTTGTTCGAGAATGTCTCGGTCAAGTTTAGCGGCGGTAACCGTTATGGCCTTATCGGTGCCAACGGTTGCGGCAAGTCTACCTTTATGAAGATCCTCGGCGATGATCTGGAGCCTTCGGGTGGGCAGGTGATGCTGGAGCCGAACGTGCGTCTGGGCAAGTTGCGCCAAGACCAGTTCGCCTACGAAGAATTCACCGTGATCGATACCGTGATCATGGGTCACGAAGAGCTGTGGAAGGTCAAGGCCGAGCGCGACCGCATCTACTCGCTGCCGGAAATGACCGAAGCTGACGGCATGGCCGTGGCTGAGCTGGAAACCGAGTTCGCTGAAATGGACGGCTACACCGCCGAATCCCGCGCTGGCGAGCTGCTGCTGGGCCTGGGTATCGGTATCGAACAACACAACGGTCCGATGAGCGAAGTGTCGCCGGGCTGGAAACTGCGCGTATTGCTGGCGCAGGCATTGTTCTCCAATCCAGAAGTGCTGTTGCTCGACGAACCGACCAACCACTTGGACATCAACACCATCCGCTGGCTGGAAAACATTCTGACCCAGCGCAATAGCCTCATGATCATCATTTCCCACGATAGGCACTTCCTGAACAGTGTCTGCACGCACATGGCCGACCTCGATTACGGCGAACTGCGTCTGTTCCCGGGTAACTATGACGAATACATGACCGTGGCGACCCAGTCCCGCGAGCAATTGCTGTCGGACAACGCCAAGAAGAAAGCGCAGATCAACGAACTGCAATCGTTCGTCAGCCGCTTCTCGGCCAACGCCTCGAAATCCAAGCAGGCCAGCTCCCGCGCCAAGCAGATCGACAAGATCCATCTGGCCGAGGTCAAACCTTCAAGCCGGGTCAGCCCGTTCATTCGTTTCGAACAGAACAAAAAGCTGCACCGTCAGGCGGTCATTGTTGAGCGCATGGCTAAAGGTTTCGATGGCAAGCCTCTGTTCAAGGACTTCAGCTTCACCGTTGAAGCCGGCGAGCGCGTAGCAATCATCGGCCCGAACGGTATCGGTAAAACCACCCTGCTGCGCACGCTGGTCAATGAGCTGTCGCCCGATGCCGGTACGGTCAAGTGGACCGACGCTGCCGAGCTGGGCTACTACGCTCAGGATCACGCGTCTGACTTCGAAGATGAGGCCAATCTGTTTGAATGGATGGGCCGCTGGACCCAAGGTGGCGAGCAAGTAGTTCGCGGCACACTGGGCCGCATGCTGTTCTCCGCCGACGATATCCTCAAGTCGGTGAAAGTGATTTCCGGTGGTGAACAAGGTCGTATGTTGTTCGGCAAGCTGATCCTGCAAAAGCCGAACGTACTGATCATGGACGAACCGACCAACCACTTGGACATGGAATCCATCGAGGCGCTGAACCTGGCCCTGGAAAACTACCCTGGCACGCTGATCTTCGTCAGCCATGACCGTGAATTCGTATCGTCGCTGGCCACTCGCATCATCGAGCTGAGCCCAAGCGGTGTTGTCGACTTCAGCGGCACCTACGATGACTACCTGCGTAGTCAAGGCGTCGTGTTCTGATTTAGCGTCAACGCTGTGAGAGAAGCCCTGTCCCTGTGACGGGGCTTTTTCGTTCTGGTGAGCATGAGCATCAGACAATCGTTAGCCTGCTTCCTTTTATCCCCTGCTCAGGCGATGATGGCGTTCTCCACCCGCCTGCCAGCGAACGAGCCCCATGTCTGCCGTACAATCTCCGCACCTCCAGACTCAATCATCCAGCTCCATGTCGATCACTCTGCAGATCGTCTCCATCGTGTTCTATACCTTCATTGCCTTCCTATGCATCGGCCTGCCAATCGCAGTGATACCAGGTTACGTCCACGATCAATTGGGTTTCAGCACGGTCATCGCCGGGGGGACCATCGGCTCACAGTACCTGGCAACGCTGCTCAGTCGGCCCTTGGCTGGGCGTGTTGCAGACAGCATCGGCACCAAACGCGCGATTGTGTATGGTCTGTCGGGCATTGCCGTCAGTGGTCTGCTGACCTTGCTAGCGACACTGCTCGACAGCATGCCCATAGTGAGCCTGACGATACTGATCATCGGCCGTGTGTTTCTTGGCGTGGCACAAGGACTGATCGGCGTGGGCACAATCAGTTGGTGCATCGGCCAAGTCGGTATGGGGCACACTGCGCGGGCGATTTCCTGGAACGGTATTGCGTCGTACGGCGCTATCGCCATCGGCGCGCCGGTCGGTGTGGTGTTGGTCGACAGCCTGGGCTTTGCCAGCCTGGGAGTTGCCTTGTCTATTGTCTCGTTGCTGGCCTTGGTGTTGATTCGCAACAAACCGTCAGTACCCGTGATCCATGGTGAACGCCTACCCTTCTGGTCGGTGTTTGGCCGGGTGGCTCCATTCGGCCTGAGCCTGACCCTGGCCTCCATTGGCTACGGCACCCTAACCACGTTTATCACGCTGTTCTACCTAAGCCGAGGCTGGCACGGCGCGGCGTATTGTCTGACGGTCTTCGGCGTTTGTTTTATCCTCTCGCGACTGGTTTTCATCAACGCGATCAACCGATTTGGCGGTTTCAATGCCGCCATGGCCTGTATGTCCATCGAAACCCTCGGCCTGACATTGCTGTGGATCTCACCCACGACCGCAGTCGCTCTGATCGGTGCAGGGCTGACTGGTTTCGGCCTGTCGCTGGTCTACCCGGCGCTGGGTGTCGAGGCAATCAAACAGGTACCGACCGCCAGTCGGGGCGCGGGTTTGAGTGCATATGCAGTGTTCTTCGACCTGGCGCTGGCCATTGCCGGGCCGGTCATGGGCGGCGTTGCCCTGGGACTGGGTTATGCGTGGATTTTCTTCGTTGCAGCAGTGCTGTCGTTGGCAGGCCTGTCACTGACCCTACTGCTGTCTCGCCGCAATGGCATGGTGGAGAACGGAGAGTGAGGATGAGCGCTGCGGCGCGTCAAGCCGCAGCACCCGGCAACATCAATCCAGCTTTGGCCGCAGGATCAACACACCCAAAGGCGGCAGGTTCAGCGCCAATGACACCGGCATTCCATGGCTTTTACTGTCGTCGGTCTGCACGCCGCCACCATTGCCGACGTTAGAACCCGCATAGGTGCTCGCATCGCTGTTTAGCAGCTCGGTCCACAACCCGGCGAACGGAACACCGATGCGATACCTCTCACGGGGCACAGGCGTCAGGTTAGCGACGACCAACACCGGATCGCCCTCCTTGCTCCAGCGCAACCAGGCAAAAACGCTATTGGCCGCGTCATCACCGATGACCCATTGAAACCCCTGAGGCACGCAATCCTGTTCGTGAAGTGCCGGTACTTCACGATAAATTCGGTTGAGATCGCTCACCAGTTTCTTCACGCCGATGTGTTCAGCGTACTGCAACAAATACCAATCCAGTTGCTCGTCGTGGTTCCACTCGCGCCATTGGCCAAACTCACAGCCCATGAACAACAGCTTTTTGCCTGGATGCGTCCACATGAACGCCAGATAAGCACGCAAATTGGCGAACTTCTGCCAACGGTCACCAGGCATTTTATCAATGAGCGAATGCTTGCCGTGCACCACTTCATCGTGGGAAATCGGCAGGATGAACTTCTCGGACCAGGCATAGATCAGGCCGAAACTCAGCTCCCCATGGTGATGGGCGCGGTGGATAGGGTCCTGCTGCATGTAATGCAGGGTGTCGTGCATCCAGCCCATGTTCCATTTATAGGAAAAGCCCAAACCGCCTTGCTGCGTGCTCTGGCTGACGCCAGGCCAGGCAGTGGATTCTTCGGCGATGACCATCGCGCCGGGCACCTCCAGTACTACCACGTCGTTGAGATGGCGCAAGAAATCAATGGCTTCGAGATTTTCTCGACCGCCATGGCGATTGGGCACCCATTCCCCCGCTTTGCGTGAATAGTCGCGGTAAAGCATTGAGGCCACCGCATCCACACGCAGGCCATCAACATGGAAATGCTTGAGCCAATGCAATGCCGACGCGAGCATAAAACCATGCACTTCTGTGCGGCCCAGGTTGTAAATCAGCGTGTCCCAATCTTGGTGGAAACCTTCCTGCGGATTGCCGTACTCATAAAGCGCAGTGCCATCGAATTGCGCCAAACCGTGAGCATCGGTGGGGAAATGCGCGGGCACCCAATCGAGAATCACGCCGATATCGGCCTGGTGGCAAGCGTTGACGAAAGCAGCAAAGTCATCTGGCGAGCCGAAACGAGCCGTCGGGGCAAACTGCGAAAGCGGTTGATAACCCCAAGAGCCGCCAAACGGATGCTCCATGATTGGCATCAGTTCGATATGGGTAAAGCCCAGCTCCTTGATATAGGGAATAAGGCGCTCGCCCAGTTCGTGCCAGTTGTATTGACGAACAACAAATTCATCGCTGTGATCGAGCTGCCAGGACCCCGCATGCAACTCATAGATCGACAATGGCGCGCTCGCCACGTGACGCTCGCCCCGCGATTGCATCCAGCCATTGTCTTGCCAGTCGAATTGCAACGGTGCTGCCACCACCGACGCCGTGTCTGGCGGCAATTGGGTGGCCAAAGCCATAGGGTCGGCCTTGAGTGGCAGAATTCCATTGGCGCCCAGAATTTCATATTTGTACGCTTCGCCGGGCTTGAGCCGGGGAATGAATATTTCCCAAACCCCTGCGGGGTGACGCAAGCGCATTGGATGACGACGACCGTCCCAATTATTGAAACCGCCGACCACCGACACGCGCCGCGCATTGGGTGCCCATACAGAAAAGCGCACACCGTCGATGCCGTCGACATTCTTGACCTGCGCCCCCAAGCAACTGCTCAGGTCCCGGTGATTGCCTTCGGCGAACAAATACAGGTCCATCTCGCCCAACAAAGGGCCGAAGCTGTAAGGGTCTTCGGTGATTTGCTCACCGCCAGCCCAGTTAATTTTCAATAAGTAAGGCTGCGCGCGAGGAAAGTGTCTAGCGAAAAAACCCGGTACCTCGCTCATTTCAAGGGTCCCCAGCTCCTGCTCACCCTCACGCGACAGCACTTTCACACTTAACGCGTCGGGCAGGTACGCACGGATAAACTGCCCGCCCGCACCATCGTCACGGGGGCCAAGCATGGAGAATGGGTCATGATGTTCGGCGCGGATCAACGCATCCATATCGGCGGCCCCGGGCAGCAATCCCGATATGCCCCTGCCGTTTTCCTTAGGTGCATTCATTATAATTCTCCATCAGACAAGGTCAGCAGCCCACGTAAGCCTTGCAAAGGTACGGCCAACCAGCTGGGGCGGTGCTCGGCTTCGTAGACAACTTCATAGGCAGTTTTTTCCAGGGTAAATAATTCCAGCGTGGCGCTTTCGCCCTTCGCATCTTTCCAGCCGTGGGCCAGGTCAGTGGTCGCCCGGCGATAACCGTCGAGAAAGGCCTGACGAGCCTGGGTCAAATAGGTTTGCGCCACGCGTTCTCGAGCGGTCGCGGCTTCAGCCGAGGTGTCCACGCTTCGCGCATTGCGCACCGCCATGGCCGCCGCGTAATCGAATGACCGCAACACACCACTGACATCCTTGAACGGACTGTATTTGGCTCGGCGCTCAGTCAATGAACGCGCGGGTTCGCCCTCAAAGTCAATCAAATAGGCATCACCTTTTACCACCAGTACCTGCCCCAAGTGTAAATCACCGTGCACGCGCAGACGCAGGCCGCCCACAGAACGTTTTGCCAGCGCCTGAATGTAAGCCATCACCTGCTTGCGCTTGCTCAGCAGCTCAGTGACCAGGGCTTGGTCGACCGGTTCAAGACTGACTGCGTGTTGTTCGAGCAACTGCAAGGCACGCTCCAGTTGAGCCACCACGCTGCTACCCAATTGCTGACTGTCTTTGACACCGGTGGGTTCGGCGGCGAAATCCGGATTATCGGTCGGCGCTGCCAGTATTTGGTGCATCTCGCCAAGACGTTGCCCCAACAAGGCAGCGAAATCCGAGAGTTCCAACAAGGCGTTGTAATGCTGTTCCTGCTCAGAACGGCCGTAGGACAACTCATCACGCACCGCCCGCTCAAGGTTGTTCTGGGTCCACTCCCAGGCATCACCCTGATTGCTCAGATAACCCTGAGCAATCATCAGTAAATTGCTTTGCCCTTGTTTATCGATACGCACGACCGAACCCAGCAGCGGTGATATATACCCAAAGCCGGCTGCAGTCAGGTACGCGCCCATTTCCAGTTCCGGGTGAGTGCCCGCACTGACACGACGGATCATTTTCAGGACAAGGCTGCCACCGACCACCACGGAGCTATTCGACTGCTCAGCCGAGAGGTAACGTACTTCGGATTCGTTGTGCAACCCCAAGCTGTCCATTGCTGTGGTGTGCTCAAAGCGCAACTCGCCTTCGCTGCACGGCAGAACCGTCCTGGCCTGCATGCCCTGGATGACCGCGCGAATGAACGTCTCCAGCGTAAAAGCGTCCGTAATCAGGCCGACTTGACGGCCGCGCCGTACGCGAGCCAGCGCTAACTGCTGAGGCAATGCGCTGCTGATGTCATCTTCGGCCAATAGACCGAAAGGCAGTTGGTAGCGACCTTGATGATCGCCCGCAGTGACTTCAATTTCACTCAATAACACCGGATGCTGTGCGTCGCCAAAGCGCACTGCGTAAATAATGCTCACCTGATCGATGGCTTTGTCCTTACCCGCAAACCAACGGCGCTTAGGCAGATAAAGCGTCAACGACGTCTTCTCCATGGTGCTGCGCAACGGCTCGTCCAGTAGTTCTTCGAGGCGTTTTTTCAACACCAGGGTCGGGAAGTCCGGCATGCTTTTCACTGGTTCAACATGCCAGCTCGGCATTTGGTTTTCCGCCGCCAGCAGGAACCAATAAAAGCCATAGGGTGGCAACGTCAGCAGGTACGGAAGCTGGCCGACAGGTGGGAATGCGCTGCCACCGAGCATCTCAACCGGAACCATGCCAGCAAACGGCGACAGCTCAAGTTCCGCCGCCTGAGCCGCGCTGGAGACGTTAGCCACACACAGAATGATTTCGGTCTTGCCGTCCGGCCCTGTGTACTCACGGGTGTAGGCCAGAATTCGCCGATTGGTGGGCGACAGCATTTTCAAGGTGCCCCGGCCGAATGCTTTCTGCTGCTTACGCACCGTCAACATCCGTCGATTCCAATTCAGCAGCGAATGCGGGTCGTTGTTCTGGGTCTCGACATTGACCGATTGATACCCGTACAGCGGGTCCATGATCGGCGGCAGCACCAGGCTTGCCGGGTCAGCACGGGAAAAGCCGCCGTTGCGGTCAATGGACCATTGCATCGGCGTGCGCACGCCATCGCGGTCGCCCAGATAAATGTTATCGCCCATGCCGATTTCGTCACCGTAATACAACGTCGGCGTGCCGGGCATCGACAGCAGCATGCTGTTGAGTAACTCGACGCGACGTCGATCACGCTGTACCAACGGCGCCAGACGCCGACGGATGCCCAGATTGATCCGGGCCCGGCGGTCGGCGGCGTAGTAATTCCACAAGTAATCACGCTCGCGATCAGTGACCATTTCCAGGGTCAGCTCATCGTGATTGCGCAGGAAAATTGCCCACTGACAGTTCGCAGGAATTTCGGGCGTCTGGCGCAGAATGTCGGTAATCGGAAAGCGGTCTTCCTGTGCCACGGCCATGTACATACGCGGCATCAGCGGGAAGTGGAATGCCATGTGGCACTCATCGCCGTCATTGCCTTTTGTATCACCGAAGTACAGCTGCGTGTCTTCCGGCCATTGATTGGCTTCGGCCAGCAGCATGCGGTCAGGGTAGTTGGCGTCGATTTCAGCACGGATCCGCTTGAGTAGCTTATGGGTCTCGGGCAGGTTTTCGTTATTAGTCCCGTCGCGCTCGATCAGATACGGGATCGCATCCAGGCGCAGGCCGTCGATGCCCATGTCCAGCCAGTAGCGCATCACTTGCAGTACCGCATCCATCACATGCGGATTGTCGAAGTTGAGGTCTGGCTGGTGGGCATAAAAACGGTGCCAGAAGTATTGGCCGGCAACCGGGTCCCAGGTCCAGTTGGACTTTTCGGTGTCGAGAAAAATGATTCGGGTGCCGTCGTACTTCTGATCACTGTCCGACCACACGTAAAAATCCCGTGCCTTGGAGCCACGCTTGGCCGCACGGGCTTTCTGGAACCATGGGTGCTGGTCCGAGGTGTGATTAATGACCAATTCAGTGATCACCCGCAGACCACGGTCATGGGCCTCAGCGATAAACTTCTTGGCATCGGCCATTGTGCCGTAATCGGCATGTACGCCTCGATAATCGGCAATGTCATAGCCATCATCACGCCGTGGCGAGGGGTAGAATGGCAGCAGCCAGACAGTATTGACCCCAAGCTCGGCGATGTAGTCGAGTTTGGCGATCAGGCCGGGGAAATCGCCGATCCCATCGTTATTTGAATCAAAAAATGACTTTACATGAACCTGATAAATGACCGCGTCCTTGTACCACAGCGGGTCATTGATGAAGGCTGCATGCCTGGGTTTCTTTGCCATCGTTGATTCCTTTTAATCCGTGGTCTGAATACGCCAGATGCCGAAAGGTTGATGCCAAGGCTCGATACGCATCCACTGCGTTTTGCCATACCAGGTCCAGCGATGGCCCGTCATCAGGTCTTCACCCGCAGTTGCCACGTCGTCAGGCAGACCCATTTCCCACAACGGCAATTCAAAATGCGCTTCCTGGGCGTTGACCGGGTCGAGGCTGACAGCCACCAGAACAAAGTTGCTGCCATCGGCGCTGCGTTTGCCGAAATACAAAATATTGTCATTCCAGGCGTTGTAGATTTTCAGGCCCAAGTGCGTTTGCAGCGCAGGGTTCTGTCGACGAATACGATTGAGTTGAGCAATTTCGGCAATGATGTTGCCCGGCGCGTTGTAATCCCGTGGCCGCAGCTGATATTTCTCCGAGTCCAAGTACTCTTCCTTGCCAGGCACCGGCGCTGCCTCGCATAACTCAAACCCGGAATACATGCCCCACAGGCCCGAGCCCATGGCTGCCAGCACCGCACGAATCAAGAAGCCTGCGCGGCCGGACTCATGCAGGAAGAACGGGTTGATATCGGGCGTGTTCACGAAGAAGTTCGGCCGGTAGCAATCTCGCCACGGCAACTGATTCAGCTGGGTGAAATACTCCGCCAACTCGGACTTGGTGTTGCGCCAGGTGAAATACGTATAGCTCTGGGAATACCCGACCTTGCCCAGCCGCGCCATCATCGCTGGCTTGGTGAACGCTTCTGCGAGGAACATCACCTCAGGGTACTGGCTGCGAATATCCGCAATCATCCACTGCCAGAAAGGCAGCGGTTTGGTGTGCGGATTATCGACGCGGAAGATTTTTACGCCCTCCTCGACCCAGCCCAGGACGATGTCACGCAACTCCAGCCACAAACTGGGGATCGCGTCGGGGGCATAGAAGTCGACGTTGACGATGTCCTGGTATTTCTTCGGCGGGTTTTCCGCGTAACGGATGCTGCCGTCCGGGCGCCAGGAGAACCAGCCCGGATGCTCCTTGAGCCACGGATGATCCTGCGAGCACTGGATGGCAAAATCCAGAGCAACCTCAAGCCCATACTCAGCAGCGGTCTTCACCAGATTGCGAAAGTCCTCGCGGCTACCCAGTTCCGAGTGAATCGCGTCATGCCCACCGTCGGCGCTGCCGATGGCGTAAGGGCTACCCGGGTCATCAGGCCCCGCTTGCAGCGAGTTATTCGGCCCCTTGCGATGGGCGCGGCCGATAGGATGGATCGGCGGAAAATACAGCACATCGAAACCCATGTCTCGAATCATCGGTAGACGAAACAGCACGTCATTGAAGGTGCCGTGGCGCGTCGGATCTTCAGTCACCGAACGCGGAAACAACTCATACCAACTGGCGAACTGCGCCCGTTCACGCTCCACATCCAGCGGGAATTCGACGCTACGGCTCAGGTAGGCATGATTCTCGGCCTGGGCCATCAGCGCCGCCGTTTCACTGTGCAGCAGCAACGCGACCTGGGCCGCGGGCTCGCTCTGCCCAAACCGCTCGATCACTGCACTGATTTGCTGTCGCAGTTCGACCTGGCTGCGTTCAGCGGCCTGGACTAAATGAACGCGACCCTCCTCCAACTCCAGATGGATCGGCACCCCAGCGCCATGCTTTTTTCGCAACTCATAGCGATAGCTGGCGAACTGATCGATCCAGGCCTCGAGCCTGAAGACGTAAAGGGCGACTGACGTCGGGGTGAATTCGCCTTCCCAGCTGTCATTGACCAGCTCTTGCATGTGAGTACTGTGCCAGTGCTCTTCATCGGCTGCACGCCAACGAATCAACACCGACAGCTTGTCGTGCCCATCGGCGAATACTTTGCTGGTCACACTCACCGGTTGCCCGATGATTGCCTTTACCGCAAATAACCCCCCCTCAATCACTGGCATCGTGTTTTCGATCACGATCCGCGGTAATTGCAGGGCCTGGGTCAAAGACAGAGGTCGGGTCGGGTGTGGAACGTCACTGGCCAAAGAATCCGGGCCGTAGGGCTGATCAGCGGTCACATTCATCGAGCATCACTCCTCACGCCCATTTAAAGACGCTCTTCAGCAGAATCCGTGCATTTAGGAACTGTATGTTTACACCCAGCATTGAACAAAACAGGTGTTCAGCAGCCGACTGCCAGCGACGGCACACCGGATCGGCCCGCCTAGTTTCCGAGCCCATCCAGGTGGGAAAAGTTCAAAACGGTTTAGCCGCGAGTGACAGCTTAGACCGGGCTTTGGCAATAGCCCGAGTGATTTGCACAGCCCCAAGGTACAACCTGTCAAACGCTGGAACAGTCCGGGAGTAATTGGCATTCGGGACGAGGATCAGTAGCCCCTTCCCTGCGGAAACACCTGACTCCACGAAATACGACACTGCATTGCCCGTGCCAAAGCCTGGGCAAGCCTCCAATCTGATCCGCTTTTTATTCAAATACCTGAGTCTGTTATGCAACCAGATGCTCGGCCATAGTTCAGCCGCCTGATACGGGCTGATGAGCATCCGACCATGAGCGAAAGAATTCCTGTCCAGATCATTGAACGCGTCGAACCTTCCAGAGCAAACGTGAAGGTCAAGTCCAGTGATCATTTGATTCATACCCGCAGTTTTACCGGGCTGTTCCGTAATTTACGTGTTAGTGGCGCGGGGTTTCTATTCCTGCTGTTCTTCGGCACCGTCTGGCTCGATTGGGGCGGACGCCAGGCTGTCCTTTGGGATTTGGCCGACAGTAAATTTCATATCTTCGGCGCGACGTTCTGGCCGCAAGACTTCATTCTGCTGTCGGCATTGCTGATCATTTGTGCCTTTGGCTTGTTCGCCATCACGGTGTTCGCAGGAAGAGTCTGGTGCGGATACACCTGCCCGCAGAGTTCCTGGACCTGGATTTTCATGTGGTGCGAGAAGCTCACCGAGGGTGAGCGTAATCAGCGGATCAAACTTCAGGCCGCGCCCTGGGGCATGAAAAAACTGCTGCGGCGCTCGGCCAAGCACAGTCTGTGGCTGGCGATCAGCGTATTGACCGGTCTGACCTTCGTCGGCTATTTCACCCCGATTCGACCGCTGGCCAATGAGCTGCTGACCTTGCAGTTGAGTGGCGTCAGTCTGTTCTGGGTCCTGTTTTTCGCGGGTGCGACCTATATCAATGCTGGCTGGCTGCGTGAAGCAGTCTGCATGCACATGTGCCCCTATGCGCGCTTTCAAAGCGTGATGTTCGACAAAGACACCCTCACCGTTTCCTACGACGCCGCTCGCGGTGAAAACCGTGGCCCGCGTAAACGTGAGGTCGATCCAGCGTCAGTGGGTCTGGGTGACTGTATCGATTGCCAGATGTGTGTGCAGGTGTGCCCGACCGGTATCGACATCCGTGACGGCTTGCAGATGGAATGCATTGGCTGCGCCGCGTGTATCGATGCGTGTGACTCGATCATGGACAAAATGGGCTATGCCCGTGGTCTGGTGAGTTACACCTCGGAAGCCGTATTGCAAGGCGGTCAAACCCGTCTGCTGCGGCCACGCTTGATCGGCTACTGCGCCGTATTGCTGGTGATGATCGGCGCGCTGGTGCTGGCGCTGGTCGAGCGGCCGATGGTGTCGCTGGATGTCAGCAAGGACCGGGGCCTGTTCCGGGAAAACAGCCAAGGCCAGATCGAAAACATCTACAGCCTGAAAATCATCAACAAAACCCAGCAGCGTCAGCAGTATCATCTGGCGCTTGTCGATGGGGACGACTTCCAGCTGCAGGGTAAAACCGAGGTCAGCCTCGCTGCGGGGGAAATCTTCGATTTTCCAGTGTCCGTGACAATGATCGCCGAACACCCAAGCAGCAGTTCGCAAAGCATCAGTTTTGAAGTGGTGGACAGCGATGATGCGAACGTACGCAGCCTGGCAAAAAGCCGGTTTGTCGCCCCGCTCAATCGCTGATCCCTTTAAAGTGGTGCCTGCCTCACTTCCCCGTCAGACCGCCAGTCAGCGAGAACCGATGAAACGTTATGAAAAGTTTGCAGACGATATCGCTGAACTGATTCGCTCCGGGGTGCTCGGCCCCGGCCAGCGCGTGCCCTCGGTACGTTATGCCAGCCAGACGTATGGGGTCAGCCCCTCGACGGTGTTCCAGGCCTATTACCTGCTGGAGCGACGCGGACTGATCCGGGCGCGGCCGCGCTCCGGTTACTTCGTCAACAATAATGCGCTACGGCAGTTTTCCGAGCCGGTGATCAGCACACAGGCCAGTGAGTCCACTGAGGTGGATGTCAGCGAGTTGGTGTTCTCGGTACTCGACTCGATCAAAGATCCGCAGACCGTGCCGTTTGGCTCGGCATTCCCAAGCCCTACGCTGTTTCCACTGCAACGGCTGGCACGCTCGCTGGCCAGCGCGAGCCGGCAGATGGACCCGCGCATGGTGGTCACCGACATGTCACCGGGCAACCCGCAACTGCGCAGGCAGATAGCGTTACGGTACATGGTCGGCGGCCTGATGCTGCCCATAGAGGAACTGCTGATCACCAACGGCGCGCTGGAAGCCCTGAATCTGTGCCTGCAAGCGGTCACTGAGCCGGGGGATCTGGTCGCGATAGAAGCCCCGGCGTTCTATGCCTGCCTGCAAGTGCTGGAACGCCTGAAGCTCAAAGCCGTGGAAATTCCGGTGCACCCACGCGATGGCATCGATCTGGGCGTGCTCGCACAAACCCTCGAGCGCCACCCGATCAAAGCGTGCTGGTGCATGACCAACTTTCAGAACCCGATGGGCGCCTCCATGCCCGAAGCCAAGAAACGCGAGTTAGTGGAATTGCTGCGCCAGCACCAGGTTCCGTTGATTGAAGATGACGTCTACGCCGAACTGTATTACAGCCCGCAAGCGCCGAAGCCGGCGAAAGCCTTCGACACTGAAGGGCTGGTAATGCATTGCGGCTCGTTTGCTAAAAGCCTGGCGCCGGGTTACCGAATCGGGTGGGTTGCCGCGGGACGTTATGCGCAGAAAATCGAGCGACTGAAACTGATGACATCGCTGTGCGCGTCGATGCCCGCTCAGGCGGCTATCGCCGATTATCTGCAGCATGGTGGCTATGACCGGCATCTGCGCAAACTGCGCTACGCCCTGGAAGAACAACAAAGCGCCATGCTCAGTGCCATCGCCCGCCACTTCCCCGCGCAGACGCGGGTCAGCCAGCCCGCAGGCGGGTATTTCCTGTGGCTGGAGCTACCCGAACACATGGACTCCCTGAAGCTGTTCCAGATGGCCCTGGCCCAAGGCATCAGCATCGCGCCCGGGCCGATATTTTCCCCGACCCAGCGCTTTCGTAACTGCATCCGCCTCAACTACGGTAGCCCGTGGGATGATGCGTCGGAACAGGCCATGGAGACCTTGGGCCGGATTATTCGCTCGTTCTGACAACGCCCGCCAAGCACCACGCGACGCTATCGACCGCCCCCCAGATCAATAAACGTCCCGGTGGCGTAACTGGCTTTTGCCGATAGCAGCCAGATGATCGCCTCGGCCACTTCCTCCGCACAGCCACCGCGCCCCATGGGAATGCCGGGTTCGAGTTTGCTGACCCTATGTGGATCGCCGCTCAAGGCATGGAAATCGGTAAAGATATAGCCCGGTCGCACCGCGTTGACCCGAATCCCTTCACCCGCCACTTCCCGCGCCAGGCCTAGGGTAAACGTATCCAGCGCGCCTTTGGAGGCGGCATAGTCGACGTATTCCCCGGAAGCCCCAAGCCGGGCCGCGACCGAAGAAACGTTGACGATGCTGCCACCTTTGCCACCATGACGTGGCGACATACGCAGCAAGGCGTGCTTGGCGCACAGCATCGGTCCGACCACGTTGGTTTTCATCATTCGGAGCATGCGGAACTCGGACATCTCTTCGACCCGGGAGGCCTCCGCGACGGTGCCCGCATTGTTGACCAGCGCCGTCACAGGCCCCAACTCCGCGTCGATCCGGGCGAACAATCCGATAATTTCATCTTCATCGCTGACATCTGCCTGCACTGCCATCACCTGCGCCCCGAGTTTGCGAATGTGTGCGCACACCCGCTCGGCCGCTTGATGGTCGGACAGATAATTGATGCAAATACGATACCCCTGCTCTGCGGCAAGCAAAGCAGTTGCAGCCCCGATGCCACGAGAGCTGCCGGTGATGAGAAGAACTTTTTCCATGGGTGAGCTTCCGATCAATCGCTAATGGTGGTCAGCCTAGCGCAGGCTTGGGGCGAGAGAAAGCCATGATCCGACACAGATCACGCTTCATCAAGCACGCGCTTAACCTCCTCTTTCCGCTTCGCACGACTGATATCCGCCATAAAGCGTTCCGCCGGCAACGGATGACCTAAAAGAAAACCCTGCAGGGAGTTGCAGCCGAGTTCGGTCAGGAAGTTTTGCTGCTTATCGGTTTCAACGCCCTCGGCGACGATGCGTAATCCAAGCGCCTGGCCCAGGGCGACGATTGCCGAGACGATCGCCGCGTCGTCGCTGTCGTGCTCCAGGTCGCGAACAAAGCCCCGGTCGATCTTCAGCTCGTTAGCGGGCAGGCGTTTGAGGTACATCAGGCTGGAATAGCCGGTACCGAAGTCGTCGATGGACAGGTCCACGCCCATATCTGACAGTTGCTGCAACACGGTCATGCTGACGTCAGCGTCACTCATGGCGGTGGTTTCGGTAATTTCCAGGGTCAGGCTGTTCGCTGGCAGACGGTGCAGCGCCAAGGCCCTGGCGACACTGGTGACCAAATCGTTGTGGCAGAACTGCAACGCCGAGAGGTTCACCGCAATCCGCCAGTGGCTGTAGCCCTGCTCATGCCAGACGCGCATTTGCCGGCAGGCTTCGTTGAGCACCCATTCACCAATCGGAATAATCAACCCGGTCTTTTCCGCAAGCCCAATGAACGTGTCCGGCAGCAGCAAACCCAGCTGTGGATGGTGCCAGCGCAGCAAGGCCTCCGCGCCTAATGGCAGGCCACTACCGGCATCGAATTTTGGTTGGTAATGCAAGCAAAACTGCTCTTGTTTGAGCGCCCGACGCAAGTCCTGCAACAGTTGCAACTGGTTGCGCGCATTGGTGTTCATCGACGCATCGAAAAAACAGTAGCCGTTTTTCCCCGCACCTTTGGCGTGGTACATCGCGGCGTCGGCGTTCATCAGCAGCTCATGCTGGGTCTGGCCATTGCCGGGGTACAGGGCTATGCCAATGCTGGCGGAGACTTGCAAACTATGATCGGTGACCATAAAGGGCTGGGCGATCAAAGCCACCTGACGAGCTGCGACGCTCGACGCGTCTTCTGTCTCGCTCAGTTCGACCAGCAGGACAAACTCATCACCACCGATACGTGCCAGGGTATTTTTGCCGTGCAGGTCTTCCCGCAGCCGCAGCGCGACCTGGCGCAACAACAAGTCGCCCATATGGTGACCAAACGCATCGTTGACGGGTTTGAATCCATCCAGGTCCATGAACATCAGTGCAAAACAGCCGCCATGCTCGTCGACCTTGCCCATGGCGTGTTCGATACGGTCCGCCAGCAACACCCGATTGGGCAGGCCGGTCAGCGTGTCGTGCAGAGCCAGTTGGGTCAATTCTCGATTGGCCACGCTCAGCGAGTTGGACAGCTCGGCAGTGCGATCCTCCATGCGAGCATCAAGGATCGACGTCAGCAAGGCAATCGTCAGAACCGCAAGGCTGGTGACCAGCACGAGCGTGTCCAGGCCATCAACCCGCAACCCACTGCCGACCGCACCACAGAAACTGCCATCGGCAAAACCTGCCGCCGCCATACCGGTGTAATGCATGCCGACAATGGCCATGCCCATGAATACTGCGGCCCCGCCTCTAGCCAAGCGCACATAGGGCGTTTGCCGACGCAGTCGAAAGGTAATCCATAATGCTGCCGCTGAAGCACTGACCGCGATCACCAGGGAACCCACAAACAACGAGGGGGCGTATTCAATGCCCGGCTGCATCCGCAACGCCGCCATGCCGCAATAGTGCATGGCGCTGATTCCGGCGCCCATGACCAGCGCGCCAAAGCTCAGTTGCAGGGCTGGCAGTTGCGGTTGGCTGACCAGCCACAGGGCAAAACCGCAGGACAAAATACCGAGTGCCAGCGACAGCAAGGTAATCGGCAAGTCGTAGCCGAGTTCGACTGGCAGATGGAACGCAAGCATCCCGATGAAATGCATGGACCAGACGCCAATGCCCATCGCCAACGCCCCGCCACCCATCCATAGATAAACCGCGCGGCCCTTGGCCGTGACAATACGCCCTGCAAGGTCCAGCGCCGTATAAGACGCCAGGATTGCGACGAAAATCGAGATCAGAACCAGCGAGGGTGTGTAACTGCCAATAAGCATGAGCGTTCTCGTGACCGTGGCAGATGATGAGCATTCATGCTGCTGAAAGGCCGAGAATTGTACTCAACTTGTACAAAAAATCGCAGTTTGTTTAATTGTTTTTTTCGTGCCCGTTACAGCCTGGATCCAGTGTAGGAGCGAGCTGCCTGCAATAGCGCCAGCTCTGGTGCATTATGTCGATCACTCTTGAATATTCAATCCGCTCTCGGCATTCCAGCCACCACCCAACGCCGCGATCAGTTGCACACTGGCGATCAGCCGACTTTGCAGCAGGGTCAGCACGCTTCGTTCGTTACTTAGGGCAGTGGTTTGCACGTTGACCACATCCAGATAAGCGATAAGGCCGGCTTTATATTGGTTGTTGGTCAAGCGCAAGGACTCACGCGCCGACATCAAGGCCTCGGTGCGCACGCCAGCCTCATCTTCGTAGACCTTGAGCTGCACCAGATAATTTTCCACTTCCTGAAAACCGTTCAACACGGTTTGACGGTATTGGGCTACGGTCTGGTCGTAAACCGCTTCAGTGCGATCGACTTCCGCCGAGCGTTGGCCGCCATCGAACAGGGTCATCGCCAGTTGCGGTCCGACAGACCAGAAACGGTTCGGCAAGCTGATCCAGTTAGTGAACGTGGAGCTGCTATAACCGCCCTTCATACTCAACTTGAGGTCGGGGTAGTACGCGGCTTTGGCGACACCGATATTGGCGTTGGCCGCCATTACTGAGCGTTCGGCCGCAGCGATGTCCGGGCGACGTTCGAGCAACTGCGAAGGCAACTCCAGCGGGATCTGCGGCAACGCAGGAATGACGGTCGTGGCCGCCAGATTGAAGTCCGCCGGGGCTTGGCCCATCAGCACGGCGATTGCGTTCTCGAACTGAGCACGCTGCCAGATCAAATCGATCAAATCAGCCTGGGTGGTTTTTAGCTGGGTCTGCGCCTGCGCCACCGCATCTTTGCCGGAGATACCGGCACGGTACTGGTTCTGCGTCATGGTCAGCGAGCGCTGGTAAGCGTCGACCGTCGATTCGAGAAGGCGTTTTTGTTCGTCGATCACCCGCAGTTGCAGGTAGTTCTGCACCAATTCCGACTGCAAACTCAGCTGCATCGACGCCAGATCGGCAAGGCTGGCCTGAGCGCTGGCCTTGTCGGCCTCCAGACCACGACGCAGCTTGCCCCAGACATCGGCCTCCCAACTGACACCCAGCTGAGTGCTGTAAGTGTCGCGGATACCACTGCTGGAACTGGTCAGGCTCGAACTGCTGCTTCCGGTCCCCTGACTGGAGCGATTCTTACTCGCACTGAGATCAAGCGTCGGAAAGAACGCACCGCGAGCACTGCGCACCAAGGCCTTGGCCTGCCGGTACTGCGCTTCAAACTGAGCGACGGTCTGGTTTGAGCTGTTGAGTTTTTCCACCAGTCCGTTGAGTTGTGCATCGCCATACAACTCCCACCAAGCGCCCCGGGCCAGCGCATCGCTGGGCGCAGCCTGACGCCAGCCTTCGGCTTGTTTGAACTGCGCGGGCGTGGTCATTTCCGGCTTTTTATAGTCAGGACCGACCGCGCAGGCACTCAGGAACACGGCACAAAGCCCCAGACCGAGCCAACGCACAGGCCGCTGTAAAACGGGTTTGATTTGCAGGCGGTCGGTCATAGCGGAGTTTCCAAAGCAGCATCGGTGCGCACGCCACGCCATTGGTTGACGCGACGGCGCAAACGGTCGAGATAGAGGTAAACAACGGGGGTGGTGTACAGGGTCAGGATCTGGCTAAAAATCAGGCCGCCGATAATCGTCAACCCCAGCGGGTGACGCATCTCCGCCCCTTCGGCACTGCTCAGCAGCAAGGGCAAGGCGCCAAGAATAGCGGCCAGCGTCGTCATCAATATCGGTCGTAGACGTTGCAGGCACGCGCTGCGGATTGACTCCAGTGGCGTCATCCCGGACTCACGTTCCAATTGCAGCGCGAGGTCGATCATCAGAATGGCGTTTTTCTTCACCACCCCGATCAACAGAAACAGCCCGAGCAACGAGATCAGGCTGAACTGGCCACCCAGCAGATAGATCGACAGCAACGCGCCGACCCCCGCCGATGGCAAGGTCGAGAGAATGGTCAGCGGGTGAATGTAGCTTTCATAGAGGATCCCAAGCACCAGATACACCACCACCAGCGCTCCCAGAATCATCCACGGCTGGCTTTTCTGGGCGGCGGCGAACGTGTCGGCTGTCCCCGCCATTTTGGCGATGACATCGGTGGGCAAACCCACTTTGGCCACGGCGTGCTCAATGGCAGTAGAGGCTTGTTCAAGCGTCACGCCCTCCGCCAGGTCGAAGGAAATATCTTCGGAAGCGAACTGACCGTCATGGGTCACCCGGTCATTTTCCAGGCTGCGTTCGTAATGGGTGAAACTCGACAACGGAATGCGCTCGCCTGCGGCCGTGATCACCTGAACCTGCTCAAGTGTGACCGGGTCCTGAGCGTATTTCGGGTTGACCTCCATCACCACCTGATACTGGTTGAGGCTGTCATAGATGGTGGAAACCTGCCGCTGACTGTAAGCGTTATTCAGCACTGCCGTGACCATGTTCATGTCAACGCCCAGTCGTTTGGCGGTATCACGGTCCACTTGCAGGGTAACTTGTTGCGCGCCACGACCTTCACGCCCATCGATAGCGGTCAGTTCCGGCAATGACTTGAGCGCCGCCAGCACTTTCGGGTACCAGAGACGCAGACTGGTCAAATCGCCGCTTTGCAGGATGTATTGGTATTGCGAGGTGGTCTGCTCGCGTCCACCGCCGAATTGCAGGTCTTGATCGGCCATCAGAAACAAACGGCCACCGGGAACTTGCGGCATATTTTTACGCAAACGCTCAATGACTTTATCGGCGGCAATATTGCGTTCCTTGATGGGCTTGAGCCGCACAATCATCGTGGCATTGTTGGAGCCACCGTTGCCGCCAATAAAGCCGGCTACGCTGTCGACGGCGGGATCAGCCAGCACAGCCTTGCGGTAAATTTCCATCTTGGGCTGCATCACTGAAAACGAAAGGCCGTTGTCGCCCCGGATAAAGCCGATCAGTTGACCGGTGTCCTGTTGCGGCATGAACGTCTTGGGCACTACCACATACAGCGCGATGTTGACGCCGATGGTCAGCAGCAGGCTCAACAGGGTCAATCTTCGATGACGCAACGCCCAGCCAAGGCTGCGGTCGTAGCCCGCGACCATCCGCTCGTTGAGTCGACGACTCCAGCGTTGCAACGAATTTTCCCGATCCGGATCATGGGGTTTGAGCCAGCGGGCGCACAACATCGGGGTCAGGGTCAGGGACACCACGAGCGAGACGACAATCGATACCGCCAACGTGATGGAAAACTCGCGGAACAGGCTGGCAATAATACCGCCCATAAACAGGATCGACAGGAAGACCGCCACCAGCGATACGTTCATCGACAGCAAGGTGAAGCCTACTTCCTTGGCGCCCAGGTACGCGGCCTGCATCGGCGGCACGCCTTTGTCGATGTGCCGGGATATGTTCTCCAGCACTACGATAGCATCGTCCACCACCAGGCCAGTGGCGAGGATCAACGCCATCAGCGACAAGTTGTTCAGGGAAAAACCGGACAAGTACATGACGGCAAACGTACCCACCAGCGACACCGGGACCGCCAGCGTCGGGATCAACGAAGCGCGGAAGTTGCCAAGGAAAAAGAACACCACCAGGATCACCAGAGTCACGGCGATTAACAGCGTCATTTCTGCTTCGTGCAAGGTCGCCTTGATCACTGGTGAGCGGTCCATGGCCAGGTCCAGATTGACGCTGGCTGGCAGCACTGCCTGCAAGGCCGGTAATTGCGCCTTGATCTGCGCCACGGTCTCGATGATGTTGGCACCGGCCTGACGGTTGATGACCAACAACACCGCCTGCTTGTCGTTGAAAAAACCGGCGTTATAGCGGTCCTCCACTGCGTCACTGACTTTCGCCACGTGACTCAGGCGCAGGGCCGCACCGTCCTGATAGCGGATGATCAGCGGTTCGTAATCCTTGGCTTTTTCCAGCTGGTCGTTCGCCTGCACCTGCCAGTTGTGGTCGGCGTCCTCCACCGACCCTTTAGGTTTGCGCACGTTGGCATTGGCAATCGTAGTGCGGACTTCATCCAGCGACACACCATACTGATTGAGTAGTTGCGGCTCGAGTTCGACCCGTACGGCAGGCAGCGAGCTGCCGCCGATCTGCACTTCGCCGACGCCGTTCACCTGAGACAGGCTTTGCGAGAGGATCGTCGACGCCAGGTCGTACAGCTGGCCCTTCTCCAGCACGTCGGACGTCAGCGACAGGACCATGATCGGTGCCTGGGACGGGTTGACCTTTTTGTAGGTGGGCATGCTGCGCATACCACTGGGCAGCAGATTGCGCGAGGCATTGATCGCCGCCTGCACTTCCCGCGCTGCACCGTTGATGTCTCGATCCAGGTCGAACTGCAGAATCACCCGGGTCGAACCCTGGCTCGAACGGCTGCTCATGGTGCTGATCCCGGCAATCGTGCCCAGGGAGCGCTCCAGTGGCGTCGCCACGGTGGAGGCCATGACCTCGGGGCTGGCGCCCGGCAAGCTGGCCGAGACCACAATCACCGGGAAGTCCATGTTCGGCAGGGGCGACACCGGCAGCAGACCGAAGCTGACACCGCCCAGCAAGATGATCGCCAGGCTCAGGAGCATGGTTGCAACCGGCCGACGGATGAAGGGCCCTGACAGGTTCATACGTCGGCCTGCTCCAGGCTCGCGGGCGCACTCGGTGTGTGCCCCCATCGCCGAGCCAGACGGTCGAAATACAGATAGATCACCGGCGTGGTAAACAGCGTCAGTACCTGACTGAGCATAAGACCGCCGACCATCACCAAGCCCAGCGGCTGACGCAATTCAGCGCCGGAACCACTGGCGAGCATTAACGGCACGGCACCGAACAGTGCGGCCATGGTGGTCATCAGGATCGGCCGAAAGCGCAGCAGCGCCGCTTCGTAAATCGCCGTTTCCGGATCGACGCCCCGATTGCGCTCCGCGTCCAGCGCGAAGTCGATCATCATGATCGCGTTCTTCTTGACGATACCGATCAACAAAATGATGCCGATGATCGCGATCATTCCCAGGTCATTGCCACTGATCAGCAGCGCCAGCAGCGCGCCGACTGCAGCAGACGGCAATGTCGAGAGAATGGTGATGGGATGAATGTAGCTCTCGTACAGCACGCCAAGCACGATATACATCGTCACCACTGCGGCCAGAATCAGCAGCAAGGTGCTCGACAATGACGCCTCGAACGCCTGGGCTGCACCCTGGAATTGAGTCTGCACGCCGATCGGCATGCCAATGTCTTTCTGCACCTGATTGATCACTTCCACCGCGCTGCCCAATGCCACGCCCGGGGCCAGGTTGAACGACATCATGACCGACGGGAATTGACCGATGTGGGCGATGGCCAACTGCGCCTGGCGCTGTTCGACCCGTGCCAGACTCGACAGTTTGACCTGAGTACCGGAAGTGGTCTTGACGTGAATCTGATCCAGAGCCTGCGGCCCGAGATCGCTGCCGGAAACCGCCTGCAACACCACACGGTATTGGCTGGCCTGGGTGTAAATGGTGGAAATCTGGCGCTGACCGAAGGCGTCGTAGAGCGCATCGGTGATGTTCGCCACGCTGACACCGAGGCGGCTGGCAGCGTCACGGTCGATCAACAAATAGACCTGCAAACCCTTGTCTTGCAAATCGCTGGCGACATCGGTCAATTCTGCTCGTTTACTCAAGGCCTGAGACAGCTTGCCGCTCCACTCGGCCAACAGATCGGAGTCCGGCGACGACAGACTGAATTGATACTGGGTACGGCTGACCCGATCTTCGACGGTCAGGTCCTGCACCGGCTGCATGAACAAACGGATGCCCGACAGCGTGTCGAGTTGCGGTTGCAAACGTTGAATGATTTGCGTGGCGCTCAGGTCGCGTTCGCTGTGAGGCTTGAGGTTGATCAACAAGCGTCCGCTGTTGAGTGTCGCGTTATCACCGTCCACGCCGATATAGGAAGACAGGCTCGCCACCGCCGGATCTTGCAGGATGATTTTCGCCAACGACTGTTGCCGCTCGCTCATGGCGGCGAAGGACACCGATTGCGGCGCTTCGGAAATGCCCTGAATCACCCCCGTGTCCTGCACCGGGAAAAAGCCTTTAGGCACGATCATGTACAGGAACACCGTCAGGCCCAGGGTGGCAATGGCCACCAGCAAGGTCAGCGGTTGATGCTTGAGCACCCAGCGCAACTTACGTCCGTAGGCCGCAATCATCCAATCGATCCAGGCCCCACTGGCGCGATAAAAACGGCCCTGTTCCTCTGCCTTGGGCTCACGCTTGAGCAACCTGGCGCACATCATCGGCGTGAGAGTCAGGGACACCACGAGGGAAATCAGGATCGCCACCGCCAGGGTGATCGCAAACTCACGGAACAGCCGACCGACTACATCAGCCATGAACAACAATGGAATCAACACGGCGATCAGCGAAATCGTCAGTGAGATCAGGGTAAAACCGATCTGCCGCGCGCCTTTGAGTGCGGCTTGCAGTGGCGTGTCGCCCTCCTCCAGGTGTCGCGAGATGTTCTCCAGCATCACGATGGCGTCATCCACCACAAAGCCAGCGGCGATGGTCATCGCCATCAACGTCAGGTTGTTGACCGAGAACCCGGCCAGGTACATCACACCAAACGTGCCGACCAGCGACAGCGGTACGGCAATCGACGGAATGATCGTGGCACTGACCCGACGCAAGAACAGAAACGTAACCAGGACCACCAGCGCGATGGCTATCAGCAACTCGTGCTGCACGTCAGTGACCGACGCACGAATGGTTTGCGTGCGGTCAGTCAGGACAGTGACATCAAGCCCTGCGGGCAGGTTATCAGTGATACTGGGCAGCAGCGCCTTGATCCGGTCGACCACCTCGATGACGTTGGCACCGGGCTGGCGCTGAATATTGAGCAGCACAGCCTGGTTCTCGTTGGCCCAGGCTGCCAGCCGTTCATTCTCCGCCCCGTCGATGACCTGAGCCACGTCCTTCAGACGCAAAGGCGCGCCATTTTTGTAGGCGAGAATGAGTTCCGCGTATTCCTCCGGCGACTTCAACTGGTCGTTGGCATCCAGCATCGATACCCGCGTCGGGCCATCGAAGTTACCCTTAGGCTGGTTGACGTTGGACGCACCGATCAGCGTGCGCACATCCGCGAGGTTCAGGCCATTGGCGGCCAGCGCTTCAGGGTTGACCTTGATCCGTACCGCCTGACGTTGTCCGCCAGCAATACTGACCATGCCCACACCGCTAATCTGGGCGATTTTCTGCGCCATACGCGTATCGACCAGGTCGTTAAGCTTGGGCAGCAGCATGGTTTTGGAGGTAATTGCCAGGGTCAGTACCGGGGTGTCGGCCGGGTTGACCTTGTTGTACACCGGCGGTGCTGGCAGATCCGTGGGTAAAAGATTGGTCGCACCGTTGATCGCGGCCTGCACTTCCTGCTCAGCGACGTCCATATTGAGGTCGAGGCTGAAACGCAGGGTGATCACCGAGGCACCACCGGAACTGGTCGAGGCCATTTGCGTGAGCCCTGGCATCTGCCCGAACTGCCTCTCCAAAGGCGCGGTCACTGCGCTGGTCATCACTTGCGGACTGGCGCCGGGGTAAAGCGTCAGCACGCGAATCGTCGGGTAATCCACCTGAGGCAAGGCCGAGACCGGCAGCAAGGTATAAGCAATCAGGCCGGCCAGAACGATGGCCAGCATGCTCAGGGTGGTCGCTACCGGACGCAGGATGAACAGCCGGGAGATGTTCATACGCGGCTTTTTTCCGCCTTATTGGCTACAGCCGATTCATCAGTACCCTTTGAAGGTTGACCCTGCAACTTTTGCACCGGCGCGGCGGGGACGTCCTTGCTATCGTTGACCACTTCCACCTCACTGCCATCGCGCAAGCGATCGGTACCCTCGAGCACGACGCGCTCGCCTTCGGCCAGGCCGCTGGTGATAACGGTGGCTTTTTCGTCGCTCGCTCCGGTCTGCAATTGGCGAATCTTGACCTTCTTGTCGCCATCCATCACGTAGGCGAATGTCCCGTTGGTACCGAACTGGATCGCTGCAGAAGGCACCAGCACTGCGTGTTTAAGGGTGTCGGCACGCAGGCGCAGGTTGACGAACTGATTGGGAAACAGCAGTTCGTCCTGGTTATCGAAACGGGCCTTGAACTTCAATGTGCCCGTGGTGATGTCGATCTGGTTGTCCAGGCTGTACAGCACGCCGGTGGCTTGCAGTTTTTCGTCACCCCGGTCCCAGGCTTCCGCCAGCAGCTTGTCGCCACTGCGAAAACGCGCAATGACCACTGATAAGTCTTTCTCGGGCAGGGTGAAATTGACGGTGATGGGTTTGGTCTGGGTGATGACCACCAGCGCTGTGGTGTCATTGGCCGCCACCAAGTTGCCTACATCCAGTTGGCGCAGCCCGGTACGCCCTGCGATAGGCGCACGAATTTTGGTGAACTCCAGATTGAGTTTAGCGTTTCCCACCGCAGCCTGATTGGTCTTGATCGTGCCCTGATACTGAACCACCAGTGACGCAGCGGTGTCCAGTGTTTGCTTGGCAATGCTATCTTCGGCATACAGGCCGCGATAGCGCTCCAGATCAATCTGCGCGTTTTTGAGCAACGCCTGATTCGTCAGCAATGTACCTTCGGCCTGCTCCAGCGCAATCTGGTAACTGCGCGGATCAATCTCGGCCAGCAGGTCACCCGCCTTGACCATCTGCCCTTCCTGGAAGTTAAGTTTGACCAACTGCCCCGCTACCTGGCTGCGAACGTTGATCGTGTTCATCGCCGTCACGGTACCCAACGCTTTGTAGTAAATCGGGAAGTCACCCACGGTGGCAGGTGCCACACGTACAGGAACCGGCCCGGTTGCGCCGCCAAAGCCCGGACGAGGCGTACCGCTCGTGGACTTTGGATGGGTGGCTACCGCGCTTTTGTGGGTGGCTGAAGACGGCCACCACCACCAGCACAGGCCGATGATAATCAACAGGACTGCCAGGCTGATCAGCCAGCGACGGGAACTACGGGGGCCAGAGGATTGCATGAATAAATCAACCATTGTGCGCGTGAGCTTCTACGGGAGGCTGAACAATAAGCACAGTTGGGGCCCAAGCAAAGCGCCTTTACCGGCAATTTACTTAGCGCTTACTTTCGATAAGACCCTGAAGCACAAATAAAAACGGCCCGGACGAGGCCAGGCCGTTAATGTTTTACAACGTGTTACTTTAGAGCAGCCAGAACAGCGTCGTAATTCGGTTCGTGGCCGATTTCAGAGACCAGCTCGCTGTGCAGTACTTT
>ERZ1463034.74-NODE-74-length-32895-cov-14.272473_pt1 | contig 32895 bp, 30 predicted proteins | sample MGYA00564480_ERZ1463034 | MGnify/ENA primary metagenome ERZ1463034 (study PRJEB39244, sample SAMEA3635122) | Helicobacter pylori | study: EMG produced TPA metagenomics assembly of PRJEB11511 data set (Assembly of a 5300-year-old Helicobacter pylori...
AGCAACCATGAAGGCGTGCTGGTGGACTGGATTCAAGAGGCCCGCCTGAACGCCGACGCCATCGTGATCAACGCCGCCGGACTGAGCTACAGCTCGGTGCCGATCCTCGATGCGCTACTGGCGTTCGACGGCCCGATCATCGAAGCGCACATGAGCAATATCTGGAAGCGCGAGAGCTTCCGGCATCACTCCTACGTGTCCAAAGCCGCCACCGGCGTGGTCGCCGGGTTGGGCGCGCTGGGTTACCGACTCGCACTCACGGCGCTGGCCGAGCTGCTCAAAGAGCCGCAGCAGTGAGCAGGCCGATCATCGATCAAATGCGGCTCTGCGGTGTTGCAGATAAACCTCTAACTTTTCAGGAAACGCCTATGTCCGTCGAAACAATCAACACCTTGGTAGTCGGCGCAGGCCAGGCCGGCGTCGCCATGAGCGAGCACCTGTCGCTGATGGGCGTGCCGCATATCGTGCTGGAGCGCAGCCGCATCGCCGAGCGCTGGCGTTCGGAGCGCTGGGACTCGCTGGTCGCCAACGGCCCGGCCTGGCACGACCGCTTTCCTAGCCTGAAATTCGAGGGCATCTCCCCCGAAGCCTTCCCGCCCAAGGAGCGCATGGCCGATTACTTCCAAGCCTATGTCGAGATGCTCAACGCCCCGGTGCGTACCGGCGTCGAAGTGTTGCAAGTGGAGCGCCATGTCGGTCGCCCCGGCTTCAAGGTGACCACCTCGGCGGGCGTGATCGAGGCCGCTAACGTGGTGGCCGCCACCGGGCCGTTCCAACGCCCCTCGATCCCGGACATCGTCCCCACCAGCGCGCCGCTGCATCAGTTGCATTCCTGCGCCTACAAGAATCCGGGCCAACTGCCCGAAGGCGCCGTGCTGGTGGTCGGCGCCGGTGCCTCCGGCTCGCAGATCGCCGAAGAACTGCAAAAGGCCGGCAAAACCGTGTACCTCTCGGTCGGCGAACACTACCGCCCTCCCCGCGCCTACCGCGGCCGCGACTATTGCTGGTGGCTCGGCGCCCTGGGCCTGTGGGACGAAGTCAAAATCCAGCCGAAGAAAAAACACGTAGCCTTTGCCGTCAGCGGCTACGAAGGCGGTAAGACCGTCGACTTCCGCCGCCTCGCACACCAAGGGATCACCCTGGTGGGCGCCACTGAACACTGGAACGCAGGCGTCATGACCTTCGCCCCTGGCCTGGCCGCCAACGTGGCAGAGGGGGATCGAGCGTACTTCGAGGTACTGCGCGACGCCGATGCCTATATCGAGGCAAACGGCTTGCCGTTCCCCGAAGAACCGCAAGCCTGGGAACTGCTGCCCGACCCGCAATGCCTGCTTGACCCGATCCTCAGCCTGGACCTGGCCGAAGCCGGCGTGACCACGATTCTGTGGGCCACCGGTTTCAAGTTCGACTTCAACTGGTTGAAGGTCGATGCGTTCGACGAGAACGGCGAACCGTTCCACAAACGCGGGATTTCGGCACAGAGCGGGATCTACTTCCTGGGCCTGCCGAATCTGGTGAACCGGGCGTCGTCGTTTATCTACGGGGTTTGGCATGATGCGAAGTACGTGGCAGATCACATCGTGTTGCAGAACGAGTACATGGCGTATGGCAAGGCTTAGCGCCTTGCTCCCCGCGCCACTTCAACGACCGATCCGTTACAATCGCCACTTTGGACATTCGCCAAGGAGGCAGCCATGAGCGTTCGTGGTCAAGATCGACAGATCGACAATATTGAATTCAATGTCAGCGACATTGCCCGCAGCAAAACGTTCTACGGCCACGCGTTCGGATGGACGTTCGTCGACTACGGCCCGACCTATACCGAATTCAGCGATGGCCGGCTGACCGGTGGCTTCACCGAGGGGGAGCCGGTGCGGCCGGGCGGTCCTTTAGTCATCTTGTATTCGGACAATCTCGAGGACGCACAGCGGCGGCTCAAGGCTGCGGGCGCGGTGATCTCCCGCGAAACCTTTTCGTTCCCCGGTGGAAGCAGGTTCCACTTCATTGATCCTGACGGCTATGAACTAGCCGTGTGGACAGCGCAACCGTAAAGACTGAGCTTTTATCGATTGAGCGAGCGCATGGTTTTATACATGCGCAAACTTTCCTTCCCCACTTTTATGCTGTTTCTGTGCTTGCAGGGTTGTGCAGAGATACCCACCCGTTCGGATGTAAATGCCGGTAAAAATTGGCCCCCTGCACCTCGTCAACTCTCCGCCTCCGCGCTTCTCCTCCTCCAGTCTCCGCCACATCGGCCGATAACCTTATTAGCCGCAAGCCTATTGCATGCGTCCCCTCACTGGATCGAGCCCGTCGCCATGAACCCACTCAACTTCCTAAAAAAAGCTCGGGCCGATCGACAAGGCACCGCTACCCTCACCTGCACCGCCAATGAGCTGGAGTCTTCATTGGCTAACCTGCGCATCGCGCCGGTGCTGATCACCGGTTTCATTTCCCCTCATCTGGACATCGACCAGGTCGCCGCGAAGCTCAAGCGCCGCTTCCCGCAAACCAGCATCAGCCTGTGTACCTCCGCTGGCGAGTTGTGCAACGCGGCGAATTCGCTGTATTGCACCACCGGCGAGCGCTGGGACCGGATTGTGCTGCAGCTGTTTGACGACAGCCTGATCGCCTCCGCCGAAGTGGTGATGGTGCCGCTGGAGTGTGAAGACATCCGCAGCGGCGGCAAGCGCATGGGCATGAAGGAGCGGATTGCCAAGCTGACGAACAATATCAAGCGCGTGCAGGTACACACACCGATCGACCATCGCGACACGCTGGCCTATGTGGTGTTCGACGGGTTGTCGGCGTCGGAGTCGTTTTTCATGGAGGCGCTGTATGAATCGGGGCGTTTCACCTGCCTGTTTGTCGGCGGGTCGGCCGGGGGCAAGCTGGATTTCCAGAAAACGCTGATCCATGACGGCCAGCGCAGTTACCAGAACCACGCACAAATCGTGTTCCTGAAGACCGCCGCGAATGTGCGTTATGGCGTATTTAAAAGCCAGAACTTCAAACCGGCGGATTTGACCTTCAGCGTGCTGACCGCCTCCGAAGAGGACCGCACGATTGACCAGGTGATCGACAGCGCGGGCAATATCAAGAGCATGGTGCAGGCGCTGTGTGACGCCTTCAATTGCACGCCCCAGGCGCTGGAACCGAAGTTGGCGGATTACTCGTTTGCCATCCGCGTGGGCGGTGAGTTGTTCGTGCGCTCCATCGCACGCATCGACTATGAACACCAGATCGTCCAACTGTATTGCGACGTGGCACCCGGCGAGGAGTTGGTGATGGTGCGACGCACGCCGTTGCGTGAGGCCACCCGCGTGGACTACGAACAGTTTCTGCGCGGCAAGGGCGGGCAGCCGGTGGCGGGCATTCTTAATGACTGCATTTTGCGCAGGCTGAACAACGCCACCGAGTTGGGCAGCATGGCCGGGACGTTTGGCGATGTGCCGCTGGCAGGGCTGTCGACTTTTGGTGAAATCCTGGGCTTGAACCTGAACCAGACACTGACCGCAATTTTCTTCTTTCGGGTGGCCAAGGGCGCCAGCTTCAGCGACGAGTACGCGGACAATTTCATTGCGCACTACGGCGAGTTCAAAGCCTTCTTCCTACGTCGCCAGGTGAATAAACTGGCGGGCTTGAACCATGTAGTGGTCAAGCAGATTGCGGCGTTCAAAAACAATGACTTCAGCGGCGCCCTGAATCCCCGCGGGCTGGACAGCAATATTTTGCCGGTGTTCGAGGGCCTGGCGGACCTGGGCCAGGTGTTGGCCCAGGCCGAACGTCAACACGCGGAAATCTCCTCGCAGATCAAGCATTACTCCGGCGAGTTGCACGCCTCGATGGATGAACTGGTTGGCACCATCGACCAGCAGAACACCGTGTCTGCGAAAGCCGGTGCGACGGTCGAGGGCTTGTCCAGCCAGGCCGATGATGCCGTGGTCGGCGCGCGGACCCTGGCCGGTTCGAGTTTGCGTATCCAGTCGATTGTACAGGTGATTCAACAAATCGCCGGCCAGACCAACCTGCTGGCGCTCAACGCGGCTATCGAAGCCGCGCGCGCAGGCGACCTGGGCCGGGGTTTTGCGGTGGTGGCGGACGAGGTGCGCAAGCTGGCGGAAATCACCCGCAAGAATGCGGCGGAAATCGGCGTGGATATCGACCTGTTATCCGGCGAAATCCAGCGTGTTGCCCAACAGATTGAAGACCAGTCCAGCGGCGTCGGTGCCTTGCGCGAAATGCTCGATGCGCTGGAGGCGTCAAGCCGTGCGACGGAGGGGACTGCGCAACGGACCAAGACAATTGCGGATACGTTGACTGGGCTTACGCATGCGTAGACCCCCATGGGGTCAACTTCGGATGTTCGAGTAGCTGGAACAGAGTGTTCAGCCAGAGGGCTCGCGTGCAGGGATGATCGCGAGTATCTGGCTGGGCATCCTTTAAGACTATGATGCGGCGCTCATCAGTGCCTTCCGTATAGCGTTCAAAATTCGGGGGATTGCAGGGCCCGATTATTGGCGCAACGGAAGGCAATTCAATGCACAGATCGGGGCTAAAAAGCGACCCAGCGCAAGGTGCACATCACCGGAAACAATCGCTCAGCACCCGCTCAACGCCACCTGCGGCCGCTCGCCGGCAAAGAAAAACGGGCGCAACCGCACGCCGACGCTGTTGCCGATGAACGCCGCCACCAGCCACACCCAGCCATGCAGGCTGCCCGAGGCGATGCCGCTGAAGTACGCGCCGATGTTGCAGCCGTAGGCCAGGCGCGAGCCATAACCGAGCAGCAGGCCACCGATCACCGCAGCCCCCAGCGAGCGCGCAGGAATGTTCAGGCTGGGGGCGAAACGTCCGGCCAGGCCGGCGGCCAGGAGCGCACCGAGGATGATGCCGATGTCCATGACGCTGGTGATGTCTTCCCACACCGGCGCGGCCAGGGCCTTGGCATTGCCCGGTATTTGCCAGAACGCCCAATTGCCCACCTCCACGCCCAGGCCGCTCACCACCTTGGCGCCCCACAGCGCGAACGCCGAGGTGATGCCCCACGGTCGACCGGCGAGTGCCAGGGTCGCGTAATTGAGCAGGGCCAGGCCAATCGCGCCCCACACCAAGGGCCAGGGCCCACGCAGAAAACGGCGCACGCCTCGGTGCTCGCTGGTCACCCCGGCTTCCAGTTGACCATGACGGGCTTTTTCCAAGCGCACGCTGACGGCTGCGATGAGGCCGAACACTGCCAGGTTCAAAAGCAACGCGGGCATGACCCCGAAACTTTTGACGATGGACGTCGCCGGCAACGCCGGCAGTGCAAACCACCAGCCCACATGGTGCGTGGCGATCAACGAACCACAGATAAAGAAGAACAGCGTCACCAACATGCGCGCATTACCGCCGCCCACGGTGAACAGGGTGCCCGACGCACAGCCGCCGCCCAACTGCATGCCGATGCCAAAAATGAACGCTCCGAACACCACCGACACCCCGGCCGGCGCTACCAGCCCAACCACCGGCTGGCCGAACAACGTGCCCGCCCCCAGCGCCGGGAAGAACAGCAACACCGCTATCGCCAGCATCACCATTTGCGCACGCAAACCGGCGCCGCGCCGGTCATTGATGAACACACGCCAGGCCGAGGTAAAGCCAAAGGCCGCGTGGTACAGGGTCAAGCCCAGCGCGGCGCCGACGACCAGCAACAGCACCTGGCGCGCGCCGACAAGGTTATGCAGGAACACGGCGCCCAGTACCAGCAGCACAAAAGCCACCAGGGGCGCGACGGGCTTGCGCGCAGAGGTTGTGGAAAGAGAGGTGCTCATGAGGTATCTCAATTCGTTTGAAGGGGTTTGATTACGAAGCCATCGAGTATAAACCGAGGGGTCGGTCTCCGGAGGAATCGGCATCCGAGCTGAAGGATTGTATAGGGGGACGGGGTATGCGATGATCCGCGAATCATAGGTAGGGGGGGTATATTGTGAGCCATATAGCGGCCAACAAAGACAGTCTGATCAAGCGTGTCAAACGCATTGCCGGTCAGATTCAAGCGGTGGAAAGAGCACTGGAATCGGACAGCGATTGCGCCAAGACCCTGCACCTGGTGGCCGCCACACGCGGCGCCATCAACGGTTTGATGGAAGAAATCATCGAAGAACATGCCCGCGCGCATGTGGCGGACCCATCCCTCAGCGAGGAAGAACGTAACCAGGGAGTCGAAGAGCTGCTTGAAGCCATTCGGCGGTACTCCAAATGAGCCTCGATCACACGCACGGTCACACCCACGAGCATGTCTTCCTCGGCGCGGCCCACGAAGAAAACGCCAAGCGCACCTTATGGGTGGTGATGCTGACGGTAGTGATGATGGTCGCGGAAATCGCCGCCGGCGCCCTGACCGGCTCGATGGCCCTGCTGGCCGACGGTTTTCATATGGCCACCCATGCTGGCGCGTTGGGCATCGCCGCTGCAGCCTATGCCTACGCCCGGCGCCATGCGTCCAGCCCGCGCTTCAGCTTCGGCACCGGCAAGGTCGGCGATCTGGGCGGTTTTGCCTCGGCGCTGATCCTGGCGCTGGTGTCCCTGGGCATTGGCATCGAGTCGATCATGCGCCTGCTGCAGCCGACCGAGGTGCAGTTTGGGACGGCAACCCTGATTGCTATCGTAGGGCTGGTGGTCAATATCGTCAGTGCGCTGTTGCTCGGCCACGGTCATAACCACGGGCATGACCACGACCACGAGCATGCCCACGGCCACCATGGCCACGATAACAACCTGAGATCCGCCTACGTGCATGTGCTCGCCGATGCGCTGACCTCGGTGCTGGCGATCGCTGCGTTGCTGGCGGGGCGGTATCTGGGTTGGGTCTGGCTGGACCCGGCGATGGGCATCGTCGGCGCCATCGTGATTGCACGCTGGGCCTGGAGCCTGATGGGCGTGACCGCCGGCGTCCTGCTCGATCAGACCGACGTGCATGTTGCGGCGGAGATCCGGGAACTGGTGGAACAAGCGGGCGACGCGACGATTACCGACTTGCACGTCTGGCAGGTAGGGCCAGGTGTGCATGCGGCAATCGTGAGCGTCGTCGGCCACGCCACAGCGGATGCCGACAGCATTCGCGAACGCCTCAAACCGGTGCATGAAGTGAGTCACCTCACCGTCGAGTTTCGCACGCTCGATGCAGCGTAGCGACGACGCCGGGCGACTCGCCCCCTTACGAGCGTCCGACTGACCCGGAGACCGGAAGATTACCGAGCAACTTCAGCCCGGTACTCTTCACGAACGCGTCATAGTCCATCGGCCGTTGGATACGCGTCTGCGCGTTGGGCAGCACGTAAGCCCAGGCGCGTTGCGACGAGGCGTCGTACACCAGCTTGAACAGGCGCGTCGGCACCCAGACCTTGTTGTCGCCGATGGTGCCGTAGCCTGGGTCGAACAACGGGCCGGTGAACACAAACACATCGCCGCCGGCGCGCTTGGCGAACTTGCGCACATCCGCCTCGACCTTGCTCCAGATCTTACGGTTGTTGACAGGGTCTTGCGGCACCATGTTCGACAGCGCAAACGACTGTGCCATGGCATGGGCGTTCGGTGCGTCGGCGGCCGGGGATTGGTGGCCACGGTCGACGGCCGGATGCTGGCTGCGGTAGTCACTCAACTCCGCGCGCCCACCCTTAGGGATGCGCGGGTCGGGGTAGAACAGATTGGTGCGTTCCTCACCTTTGGCATCCTGCAACTGCGCGGCATTCAGGCGCTCGACCACCACCAGCGGCGTCTTGCTGGTCTGCGAATAGAGCACCGCGAAACTGTCCGAGCACAGGGCCAGGGGGCGCATGCCAGCAGGCACGGTGGCGGTGTTGATGGGTTTCGCGGCGGGAAAAAGATCGGCACAGCCATCAAAGGACGCGCGTTGCTCAGTGGCGGTATAGAGGTTGGGCAGGCTGCGGGCGTGGGCCCCGGTCGAGAGCAAAACAAGGGCCGACAACCCGACTGCAATGTTGCGTAAGTGCATGCTTTAGATCTTTTTGGTAAGGGTAAACGGATGACCACCGACGGTGGTGCGGGGGCTGTTGACCGTGAAAAACCAGGTTAGTGCCGCAGGGCGGCCCCTGCTCTATGCTTGGGCCGCGAGTTGCAGCCCTCCTGCACAGACAATTGCGCTCAATGGACGGCAAAAATCAGCGTTTGATTGATATGACCACCTTGGCGATTCTGAACACCGGTCTAAACTCCGATACCCAGTCATGCTCCGCAAGGGAGTCAGCGTGCCATGCAGTCCACCCTCAAACTGCTCGATCAACCCACCCGATATATGTTCTTCACCGGCAAGGGCGGCGTCGGCAAAACGTCGGTCTCCACCGCGGTGTCAATCGCACTGGCTGACGCAGGCAAGAACGTGCTGCTGGTCAGCACAGACGCCGCCTCGAACCTTGATGAGATGCTCGGCGTTGAGTTAAGCAATCAGCCTGTCGCGGTGCCGCACGTGCCTGGAATGTCCGTGCTCAATATCGACCCAGTGACCGCAGCCATTGACTATCGGGCCCGGGTTGTCGAGCAAATGGGCGCCCAGGCCAGCGATCAAGACATTGCGCTTGTGCGCGAGCAACTCTCAGGGGCATGCACGACTGAAATCGCAACCTTCGATGAATTCTCGCACCTGCTGTCGCAGGGCAGCGCGGCCTACGACCACATCGTGTTCGATACCGCGCCCACGGGGCACACGCTCAGACTGTTGAGCCTGCCAAAAGCGTGGAGCGGTTTTTTGAAGGGCAATGATCGTGGTGCGTCATGTTTGGGGCCGCACTCGGGCTTGAAAATGCAGGAGCAGCTATTCAATCAGGCATTGGCGGCGCTCAACGATCCAGCCCTGACCACTGTTGTACTGGTGACCCGCCCTGATAAAGGCGCGCTCGGCGAGGCGGCACGCTCCAGCGATGAGCTCCGTGAGTTGGGCCTGAAAAACCAGCGCCTGGTGGTGAATGCGGTGTTTAAACGCAGCAATTTGCATGACCCGATCGCAGCGGCGATTGAGTCCGTAGGCCAGCAGGCGCTCGACGAGATGCCCGCGTCACTGCGCCAGCTTTCAGCCGACTACATCCCACTCAAGGCAGTCGACTCCGTAGGCCTGCCCGCGCTTCGCGCACTGCTGACCCCGGAGCTTGCTCGCCGAGCCAGCACTGCAACCCCGGCACCGGCACCGGCACCGGCACGCCTGGAATATCACGCACTCTCGGAGTTGATTGCCGAGTTAGCTCACGACCAGCACGGCTTGATCATGGTCATGGGCAAAGGCGGTGTTGGCAAAACCACCATTGCCGCCGCCATCGCATTGGGCCTCGTGCAGCATGGCAAGTCCGTGCACCTGAGTACAACAGACCCTGCCGCACATCTGGCGGTAACCCTCAACGCCGAGGTGCAGGGACTCAGCGTCGGCCGCATCGACCCTAAGGTCGAGACCCAAAAATACGTGAACAAGATCATCGCTTCCCGCGCGCCAGGTATGACGGAAGACGAAATAGCCTTGCTCATCGAGGATCTGCGATCCCCCTGCACCGAAGAGGTCGCGGTGTTCCACGCGTTCTCCCGCGTGGTTGCTCAAGCCAGAAGCGCATTTGTGGTATTGGACACCGCTCCCACGGGGCACTCCCTGCTACTGATGGACGCCACAGGCGCCTATCACCGCCAGATGGTTCGCGAATTCAAAGGCAAAGCCTCGGACCACATCGTCACGCCACTGATGCGCCTGCAAGATGCGGACTACACCAAAATCATTCTCGTGACGCTGCCCGAAGCCACACCGGTGTCTCAGGCGGCGGCGCTGCAGGATGACTTACGCAGGGCCAACATCGAACCGTTTGCCTGGGTGGTCAATAAGTCGTTACTGGCCACCGATACGACAGACCCGCTGCTGCGAGCGCGCCTGGATAGCGAGCGCAAACAAATGGCGAGGGTGGCCGACGAAACCCAGCATGCCGTCATCGTGGTGCCCTGGACGGCGGAGCCGCCGGTTGGCGTCGCCGGGTTGAAGCGCCTGCTGGACTGAAACGATACTCGGCGAACTCATGCTGTGCGCCTGGATTGCTGGAGCAAATCCCAGGCCCCAAAAAGCCTGCATCGCTGCAGGCTTTTCTCTGTCTGGCACGCCCCTGACTCGAATAGATAAACAAGCATCTGTTTTGCAATGAGACCCTGCTGATTTATATCCCTACGATTATCCCAATCAAGTTCGTACTTTATGCAAAGCACGGCAGCAGCAAGACGTAGGCCCGTCTGTGCTGGATTTGGCCCGGCGGGTTATCGATCAGAACCGTATTTATCGCCAGACAGTCTTTAGACCCGCTCTTAGCGTTGATACAAAGCTTTCCAATGACGGATCTTTCTCGGCGTGCTGCTTAAGCCTGCCGATGAAAATCCACTCATATTCGGCCCAAAAAATTCGAATCGTTTTGGGTGATTTGCAGTCGAATACAACTTGATAGATTCTTGTTTCTCGCTGCTGAACGACGACGCATTGCTCATGGCAAACCAATACTCGTTGCCCTGGTTCCAGGGTCGGAGCATTCAGCGGAAGGCGCTTCTCAATTGCTGTTTTGCGCATGATGACTGCCGTCCTTAAAATTCAAAAACCTTACGCGTTGCATCAAAAGCAAGGGCGATCCGCTGTTGCGAGGCGCTCATCTGGAGCCTTTGCGCATGACGCCCTATGGGGTCTTCAACAATCACGCAAAACCGGCCGCAGGGTCGTGCACCTTTAAAGCCACGCCTTGGGCGGACCTCCTCGGCCCCTCGTGGCTCAGGTGCCTCGACAATCCTGCTCATGACTAGCCTCCAGCGGCTCATATGTGCATAATATTATCATGCAATGATAATAGAAAGGCAATCGACTCGCCCCTGCTTCAGACAGGGGCGAGGTCTTTTAATCAATTGCGGGGCGGTAAATACATGCATGAGAACAGCAATACGTGAGCGCTTGGAGACCCGTATGAAACGTGAGGACGTAAAAACCAAATACGCTGAAGGCATTCAGTTTGATACCCATTTGATTGCCAACCCGGCCAACACCCAGGAGTGGATCGTCTTCTTTAAAAAGGATGCAGGAAGAAGCTTCTTCCTAGTCAATGACAACGAAGAAATCGAACCCTTCCGGTACCTTGATGATTTGATTCATGAACTGCGAGAAATCGGTATCAAGGTTGCTGAAATTCACTTTTGAATTGTTTTCCTTGGAGTGTCGTCATGTCCGTCAAAATCGAGCAGCTGTCTAGCCAGAGTGAACCGCTATGGTCTGTGTGCATTGGAGCCAGGCGCATTCAATTTCGCAATGAGCAGGGTGCAAAAGATTACGCAGAAAAGCTAAAAGAGCGTATTGAAGCCCCGCACTCATTCCCTCGCACATTGTCGTCCGCCGACAAGCGCGATAGCAGCAAACAATAATATTTAATGAATTTCTATTAACGCTAACGTTACGACAACACAGTATTGCTACTTCCGTAGCGCGCCGTGGAACTTAGTCAGTCAAATTGATTTTCATGTTGCACAGCGCTCGACGGTGCAAGAACGCTGAGGGATGGCCGGATCGGCCCGTGGGGCATAAGAAGATTTAGCCCGGGAGGCTGCCCTCGGGGTAGGTCAGCGTAGAACACACGCAGAAAATCGCCAGCTCGTAGTGAGCTGGCGAATCGGACGACGCGCGTGATTCCTGATGCGCTATTTAGCCACGCACGTAGGCCACCAAGGCGTCAGCGAACGACTCAGTGGTGCCGGCCCCGCCCATGTCGGCTGTCACTTGATCACGGGAGTTTTCCAGAACAGCGCGGATAGCGGTACGCACGCGTGTCCCCTTGTCCACCATGCCCAGGTAATCAAGCATGTCTGCGGCAGCCAACAACAATGCGCATGGGTTCGCGATGTTCTTGCCGGCGATGTCCGGCGCCGAGCCATGGACCGCTTCGAAGATGGCCGCATCGGCGCCGATGTTGGACCCCGGCGCCAAACCCAAGCCACCGACCAGGCCTGCGCACAAGTCTGAAAGGATGTCGCCAAACAGGTTGGTGGTGACGATGACATCAAATTGATGGGGATTCATCACCAACTGCATACAGGCGTTGTCGACGATCATCTCGTGGAATTCGATTTCCGGATAATCCGCCGCAACTTCACGCGCCACCTCAAGGAACAACCCGGAGCAAGACTTGATGATGTTGGCCTTGTGCACCGCGGTCACTTTTTTACGGCCTTTGCTACGAGCCAGCTCGAACGCGTACCGCACGATGCGTTCGGAGGCTGTGCGCGTTACGCGAATGCTCGCCAGAGCAACTTCGCCGTCCTCAGAAATACTTTGCCCTTCTGGCAGGTACGCCCCTTCGGTATTTTCGCGCACCGTGATGATATCGATATCTTCGAAGCGTGAACGAGTACCAGGGAAACTGATCGCCGGTCGGACGTTGGCGTAGAGATCGAAGTGGCGGCGAAGGTGAACGTTGATCGAGGAGAAGCCGCGGCCAATCGGCGTGGTCAGAGGGCCTTTGAGTGCGACACCGTGTTTGGCGATCGTCTCGATGGACACGGGCGGCATCAGTTGCCCATGCTGCTGCAAGGCCTCCAAACCGGCCTCAACGAAGTCATACTGAAGATTGCAGTCAAGGGCATCGAGTACGCGTAGCGTCGCTTGCATGATCTCGGGGCCGATGCCGTCACCCTTGATGATTGCGATGGTTTTGCTCATGGTCTCTTCCTTAACAGCGCTTTGTCAGCCTGCTGTTTTGATGGGGGCATTGAGACTGGTGTCACGAGTCTGCTGATAGGCATTGACTGTCTGACGGCTTTCACCGCGGCAGAGTGCCGTGTGTCATCCTCCGCGCCGTGACTGCGCAGGTCATCACGGATCAATTGACGAGCGACCTGAGTGGGTGTCAGCTCTCGCGTCGCACAAAACGGGCATGAACGCGGCTGCTACGAGCGAGCGCCCGGATCAAGCGTGCAGTCATTTGCTCCACCGATGACGCGCATAACATTAACATACAATGCTAATTCCACGTGGTGGAAAGCGGCGTTTTCCCGATGAGACAAAGGTCTTAGAACGCCTGTGCGTGGCAGGGCGAGGTCGCGTTTAGGCAGGCATAAAAGGAAGACGAGTTGTGGCTCGGATCATTCAAGAACGGATGATCTTGCAAATGGTGGGCTGTCGATATTCAGGCGCTGCGGCGGCTGGATGCACACTGAGTGCGACAGTTGCCAACCGCGCAAAAGGTCGTGCAACTGCCGCACATCAGCCTGATTGATCTCAGCTTACAGCGGGTAGTGCGTTGGGTAATGCAGCTTCGCAACGCCGGTGTCGATAGCGGCCTTGGCCACTGCGCCGGCGATTGCGCCGAGCAGGCGAGCATCGAGTGCTTTGGGGAGAATGTAATCGCGCCCAAACTCAAGCTTATCGACATTGAATGCTTGCAGCACTTCCACAGGGGTTGGCTCTTTGGCCAGTTGGCGCAGTGCTTCCACTGCCGCAATTTTCATCGCTTCGTTGATCCGGGTTGCCCGAACATCCAGGGTCCCGCGAAAGATGAACGGAAAGCCCAGAACGTTATTTACTTGGTTCGGGTAGTCAGAACGGCCGGTCGCCATGATCAGGTCATCACGTGTGGCCATGGCCAGTTCGTAGCTGATTTCAGGGTCGGGGTTTGAGCAGGCAAACACGATCGGCTTGGGAGCCATCGCCGCCAGCGCTTGCGCAGGAAGAAGATTGGCTCCAGATAGCCCCACAAACACGTCGGCACCGCTCATGGCTTCCATCAGCGTAAGCGGGCCACCGTCGTTGACAAATTGTGCTTTGTATTGGTTGAGGTCTTTGCGGGCGGAGTGGATGACACCGGTGCGATCGACCATGTACAGATTGCTTTTTTGCGCGCCAAGACTGAGCAGCAGGCGCATGCAGGCCGTGGCTGCGGCACCCGCGCCGAGGCAAACGATTCTCGCGTTCTCCAGCGTTTTACCCTGAATTTCCAGCGCATTGAGCATACCGGCCGCGGTGACGATGGCGGTGCCGTGTTGGTCGTCATGGAAGACCGGGATGCTGCACAGTTCGATCAGGGCTTCTTCGATTTCAAAGCACTCAGGGGCTTTGATGTCTTCCAGATTGATGCCACCAAAGGTGTCAGCAATACGCACGACTGTGTCGATAAAGGCCTGGGAACTCTCAGCATTGACTTCGATATCGATCGAGTCGATGCCGGCAAACCGTTTGAACAGCAACGCTTTGCCTTCCATGACCGGCTTACTGGCCAAGGGGCCTAGATTGCCGAGGCCCAAAATGGCCGTACCGTTTGTGATCACGGCCACCAGATTGCCTTTTCCGGTAAAGCGATAGGCGTTCTCCGGGTCCCTCGCGATTTCGCGAACGGGCTCGGCTACGCCTGGGCTGTACGCCAGTGCGAGCTGGGCGGCGGTGTCGGCAGGCTTGGTCAGCGCAATGCCGATTTTTCCTGGGGTTGGGAATTCATGGTAATCCAATGCAGCCTTTTTGAAGTCGGTAGTCATGCGAGCCCCTAATTAGACGTTGATTATAATTTTATGTTAACACTATTATAATGCAAGACAATGAGGTCCTGAGCCACAGACCAGGATCAAATTGCCGGTTTGAATGCTGCTGATGAAGGGGTTTATCAGCGCCAGACCAACGCTATTGGCCCTAAGACTTCGGGGCGGGCCTGTATTTTTTGGCCAATCGCGCCCTCCTATGCTTGAACCCGTTTTAGGCCACCTTGTGTGGCCATTTTTTTGCGCGCACGAATACCCAATGGGCCACGACCTAAGCGCGGCACATCTGGATTCAGGGTTTTCTCATTGCGTCTTGGACGCTGACCTACGCGCTTCGACACTCGTGCGAGTGCTTGACCCGGTTACATAAGGGCGTCGGCGTGGCTCATTGGTTCGGATCAGTGTTGATCCGTGTTAGGCGAGGCAGGGTGAATTCGCGGAAAGGATGGGGGCATCGATTCTTTCTTTAACACCGCTCAATCTTTACAGACATGATCAACCTTCCTGAGTGCAGCTGTCAGAAATGAACTTCAGCGGACTTGATACCCAGCTCGCGAAGCTCATGGATCAGATCATCGAGGCGTCCAAATGACTCCACTTCCTCATTGTCATTAACCAGAAAATAGCTCCTCCCTGCATCCTTTTTGAACAGAATGATCCACTCGTGCGTGTTGGCCGGATTGGCTATCACATGCGTGTCGAAGTGCATGCCTTCCCCGTGATTGGTTTTGACATCTTCGCGTTTCATGCGGGGTCTCCGGGCATAGGGTCCAGCTCTCTGAACACTGAATCTAGAGCGTCGCAGGTGGTGTGCCGAGGCTAGACCAATTGCTTTGCTATTATCACATCGTGTGAATAGTATGCACATGCCACCAGAACGAGGCTAGTCATGATTGCGATACGAGAAGCTTGGAAAGCGGGCTTGTTAGGGCGCGAACATTGGCTTAGAAATATCGTCTCGGGGGTCATCGTCGGCGTCGTAGCGCTGCCCTTGGCCATGGCATTTGCCATCGCCTCCGGCGTCAAGCCAGAACAGGGGATCTACACGGCCATTGTGGGTGGCTTGCTGGTTTCGCTGTTCGGCGGAAGCCGGCTTCAGATTGCTGGCCCCACAGGGGCGTTCATCGTCATTCTGGCCAGCGTGACAGCCAAGTACGGCGTTGATGGCTTGCAGGTCGCAACAATGATGGCCGGGGCAATTCTATTACTGCTCGGTATCACCAAACTTGGCGCACTCATCAAGTTCATCCCTGATCCCGTTATTGTTGGATTCACTGCCGGCATCGGGGTGATCATTTGGGTTGGACAATGGAAAGACTTTTTGGGCTTGCCGAAAATCAGTGGCGAGCATTTCCACGAGCGGCTGTGGCACCTCATCCAAGCATTCCCCAACCTTCATGTACCCACGACACTGTTAGCCCTGCTGAGCCTGGCACTGGTGGTCCTCACACCTAGACTGCCCGGCGTAAAGCGCGTTCCTGGCCCCCTGATCGCCATGGTCGTGGTGACGGCATTGCATGCCTATTTTCAATTCGACGGCGTGGCCACGATCGGGAGTGCCTTTGGGGGCATTCCCCAAGGGCTTCCCAAAATAGGCCTTCCTCAAATAACGCTGCCACAGGTCATTGAGTTGATCGGCCCGGCGTTTGCGATCGCAATGCTGGGGGCCATCGAGTCACTGTTGTCGGCGGTTGTCGCCGATGGGATGGCCGGCACCAAACATGACTCCAATCAGGAGTTAATCGGCCAAGGCATTGCCAACCTGGTTACCCCGCTGTTTGGTGGCTTTGCTGCGACAGGCGCGATCGCTCGAACAGCAACCAACGTCCGCAATGGCGGCAATAGCCCAATCGCGGGTTTTACGCACGCCCTCACGTTGATTCTGCTGATCTTCTTCTTGGCTCCTTTGGCTTCGGATATCCCACTTTGCGCGCTGGCGGCGATCTTGTTCGTGGTCGCTTACAACATGAGCGAACTGAAGCACTTCAAGCGCATGGTCAAACGAGCCCCCAAAGCAGACGTTGCCATCCTTTTAATCACCTTCGGCCTGACCGTTTTCAGTGACCTGACGATCGCCGTGAACATCGGGGTCATTCTCGCCATGCTGCAATTTATGCGTCGTATGGCTTCCTCCGTGGAGGTACAGCTCATGGTCGAAAAAGAGCTGGAGGTGGAGTTGCGCATGAATGGGCATACACATCTTCCTACCGGTGTTTTGGTTTACACCATTGAGGGCCCCCTTTTCTTTGGCGCAGCAGAAACCCTTGAGCGTGCTTTGGCGCAAACGCACACCGATCCCGAGACGTTGATTATTCGCCTGAAGCGAGTGCCGTTTATGGATATCACGGGCCTGCAAACGCTGCTCGAAGTGATAGAGCAACTGCAAAAACGCAACATTGTCGTAAAGCTGTGCGAAGCCAACGAGAAAGTGCTTGGCAAGCTCGACAAGGCAGGGATTCTTCAGGCGCTTGGTTCACAGCATTATCATGCTGACTTCAGCGGCGCACTGGTCAGCCATGTCCCGACTAACGAGACCCAGGACTAGACGTGAGGGGCAGGCGTGAATGAGGCGCGATGAGCAGGCATTTGTCGTGCCCGCTCATGCAGGGATGAATTATTTGCCATTGGCCGCAATTTTGCTTTTGGTCGCGTAGGACACGCCATGCGTCTCCAGGTAGTCCCTAATAAGCTGACGAACGACCTGAGAAGGCGTCAGATCCTGAGACGCACAAAGCTCCTCAAGGGCTTTTTTCTTGACGGGATCAATGAGCACCGTTAATCGTGCAGTCTTATTTTCCATGGAATGGCCTGTACCCTAAATCGATCAATGATAATCAAATTATAATAGTCGGACATTCATTTGTCACCGGTTAGCTTCCAGACGTGAGACGGCTTCCTGCAAATCACGTTGGGCGCCTGGATTACCGGGTCAACCAGACGCTCGCCAAGGAGTGCTCCCGAATGCTTACAGAAAGACAATCTGAGGCGTAGCTGTGTCTGCGTATATTCTGATTAGCAACTAATTCAATAGGAATTCATGCTGCTGCGTCATCTGCAAAGCAGTTTTTTCCAAACGCAGTAAAAACTCTTTCCGTGGCTGTCCGCCGCCATATCCGGCGAGCGCACCATTTGTCGCTATGACACGGTGACAGGGGACGACAATGGACAGGCGATTGTGTCCATTTGCATTGCCCACCGCTTGGCTTGCACCTGGCTTGCCGATGCTCCCAGCGACGGCACCGTAGGTTGAAATGGTTCCATAGTCGATTTTTAGAAGCGCCGCCCACACAAGCCTGTCAAAAGAACTGCCTGGCATGTGCAGCGGTACTGAAAACTTTTTTAGCGTTCCATCAAAATAAAGTTTCAGCTGCACTTCGATCTGCTTGATGTGGGGATGCTCGCCCGGTGCAATTGAATACCCATAACGCCCACGCAATTCATTTAACTCAGCAGTGAGCGCCGGGCGGTCAAGAAATTCGAGGAGCACCAAACCTCGCTCCTCTGCCATAGCAATCATCGGCCCCAATGGCGTAGTCAGATGGCGATATAGCAGGAGCGACGTTTCGGCCGACTTGCCAGGGGAAATTTGAAATGTTTTTTTGAAGGCATCTCTAAAGCCACTTAATGACTCGTACCCTAAGTCAAAAGCCGTGTTATCCAGCGTTTCGCCCACAGCAATGCGACCTAAGGCAATACCGAGCCTTCTGGAACGCATCCATGTATGAAAAGTCATACCAAAATTTTGTTTGAACCACCTGCGTAACCGTAGCGGGTCGATACCACGCTTAGTTAGTTCAGCATCACTCCAGCGAGCATCAGGCGATGCAGATATAGAGGCTAGTAGACCCTTGACCCAATCTGGCGCGGTAGCTGCGAGATCCAACGGCTTGCATCGTAAGCACGGCCGATAGCCTGCTGCCATAGCTTCGTTCGCCTGCGAAAAAAACTCTACATTCTCGGGTTTTGGCTTGCGTGCTCCACACGTAGGGCGGCAAAAGATACCTGTAGTTTTGACAGCCGTAAAAAAAACGCCCTCATAGGCGCTGTCGCTACACAGCATCGCGCTGACCATCTCGCCTCTGGGCGGAAGATCGTTGTTGTAAGATCTCATAGACCGTAGCCTCATCCTGCATTGGGCGTGAACATCATTTTTAGACGTGGGAAACAGTGGCAATTTTCAGGCGGATCACAGATTAATACGTGAATGATTAATCTTGGCTCAGTTGGTTTTTGCCATAAGGCCATTCAGATCGCTGTATGTAAATGCGTCCAATGGGTGCTCAAAAAGCCTTCCCGTGCGCAAGAAACTCTTGGCGAGCGCGTTGTTTGCACCCAATAAGAACTCAGCAATGCTGGAACCTGCGCTTAGTCGTTTGACGCCTAGTCTCGCCAATTCATGTATCTCTGGTTGGCCGCTCCAAGAAAGCAGGTTGACAGGTAATCTAGTTGCCTCGCACAGCGTGGCAATGTCGTACTCCTCAACCATTGCAGCTGCAAAAAAGCCGTCAGCACCGGCTTGCTCAAACAACGATGCACGGGAAATGGTTTCTGCCAGTTGTCGTTCTGGTGCTACCAAACATCTGAGATACACGTCAGTTCGTACGTTCACGAACAGATCGATCCCGCGTGTGCTTGCCACCTTCTTTGCCACTTCGATTTTTCGCAAAATCAGATCGATGCTCCCCGCACCGTCTTCAATGTTGATTCCAACGGCCCCAGCCCTAACCACGCAATCAATGACTTTGGCAACCGATTCAAGATCGTCGGAGTAGCCACCTTCGACATCGACCGTGAGGGGTACTGTCAGCACACGAACCATTGACTCCACTGTAGTAGTCAACAATTTCAGGGGAAGCTGATTACCATCTTGGTAACCATTCGCCCAAGCCACAGCGGCGCTGCTGGTCGCTACCGCCTTACTCCCCACGCTCTCGACAATACGTGCGCTGCCGGCATCACCCACGTTGGCAAGTACCAACAAATTATCCTGGTGAAGGTTACGGAAAACCGTACTTAGTCGCGTCATTCAGTAGTACCCCGGCGAGAGAAGACAGGTGCAGATCACGCTATCGTAAGCTGACTACAACGACGTCTCCACCGAGAAATCGACAGTGATTTGAGTGCTAGCGAATACGATTTTTTGCTGGCTAGAGAGCGCGGAATACCTACCTCTAAAGTCTGCTGCACGATGTTGCCGTACACATCCACTTATCGCGGGGATCAGGTATCAAGATCGATGAGCCGTGTGCGGATGCCTGCATCGGCGCAAAATCCGCCCAGATTGGCGCCAACCGTGGTCTTACCCGACCCGCCTTGGGTTGCTGGGTCAAATCCAAGGCAAAAAAAAGCCTGCATCGCTGCAGGCTTTTCCCTATCTGGCTCCACGACCTGGACTCGAACCAGGGACCCAATGATTAACAGTCATTTGCTCTACCAACTGAGCTATCGCGGAATTTGCCGTATGTTACTGATTAAAAAGGATAAGTCAAGCACTCCGTAGCGCCTGATCGGCGCATTCGGACAGTTGGCGTGCGCCTCTATCCCGCGACGGCCATTTCCTTGGCCAAGTCCAGCCAGGCCCGGGCTGCCGGTGGCAGGTGGGCGCTGGCGCGCCAGGCCAGGGCGATGTGCCAGTCGGTGTGGGGTTCGTCCAAAGGAATCAGCGCGATGCCGGCGTGCTGGTGCTTGAGCGCGAGCATGCGTGGCAGGAAGGCGACGCCCAGCCCTGCCGCCACCAGGTCGACGATGAAGTCGATCTGCCCGCTGCGGGCGGTCACCCTGGGCGTCACGCCCTTGCGTTCGCAGGCGGTGAGGATTAATGCGTTCAGGGCAAAACCGGCTTCGAACAGAATGAACGGTGAATCCGCGAGGTCGGTGAAGTCGATGCGCTTGCGCCGCGCGAGCGGATGGCTCATGGGCAGCACGGCCATCAGTGGCTCATTGCGCACGGGCTGGTAGTCGAAGCCTTCGTCCACCGGCAGTAGCAGGGCCGCCAGATCGACCTCCCCGGCTTCCAGGCATTCGCGCAGTTTTTTGCTGCCGTGCTCGGTGAGTTCGATATCGATGTCCGGGTAGCGGTTGCGGTAGGTCGCAAACATGGACGCGAACAGTACGCCGCATCCCACTGGCGGCAGGCCGATACGCAGCAGGCCGCGCTTGAGCTCGCGCAGGTCGTTGATCTCGGCGACCAGGTCGCTGCGCTCGGCGAGCAGCACCAGGGCGCGGCGGTAGGCAATTTCGCCGGCGGCGGTAAGTTCATTCTTGTGGCCGAGGCGATTAAGCAGCGGCGCGCCCAGCTCGTCTTCCAGGGTCTTGACCGCCTTGCTCACCGTCGACTGGGTCAGCGACACCACCTGCGCCGCCTGGGAAAACCCGCCCTGACGCACCACCTCGACGAAGACACGCAGTGTTCTCAGGTTCATCGGTATTCCTTTTGCGACTGGACGCTAGCGATAAAAGTTGTTTTTATCATGCCAGATGTTTGCTTACCGTAATCCCCCTTTGCCCTGCGGAGACACTGTTCATGATCATTTCGTCGGCATCCGATTACCGTGCTGCCGCCAAGCGCAAGCTGCCGCGCTTCCTGTTCGACTACATCGACGGCGGCGCCTACGCCGAACACACAATGCGCGCCAACAGTTCGGACCTGGCCGAGATCAGCCTGCGCCAGCGCATTCTGCGCAACGTGGATAGCCTGAGTTTGAAGACCACGTTGTTCGGTCAGGAACACGCCATGCCGATCATCCTCAGCCCAGTGGGCTTGACCGGCATGTACGCGCGGCGCGGCGAGGTGCAGGCGGCCAAGGCGGCGGCCAACAAGGGGATTCCCTTCTGCCTGTCGACAGTGTCGGTGTGCTCGATTGAGGAAGTGGCGTCGCAAAGCGCGCAGTCGATCTGGTTCCAGCTCTATGTGCTCAAGGACCGCGGCTTTATGCGCAATGCGCTGGAACGGGCGCAGGCCGCCGGGGTGACGACGCTGGTGTTCACCGTCGATATGCCGACGCCGGGCGCACGTTACCGGGATGCGCACTCGGGCATGTCCGGACCGTATGCCTCGGCGCGCCGGATGCTGCAGGCCGTCACCAAACCACAATGGGCATGGGATGTTGGCGTGATGGGCCGCCCGCACGACCTGGGCAATATCTCCAAGTACCTGGGCAAGCCCACCACCCTTGAAGATTACGTCGGCTGGCTGGCCAACAACTTCGACCCGTCGATCAGTTGGAAAGACCTGGAGTGGATACGTGAGTTCTGGAAAGGCCCGATGATTATCAAGGGCATCCTCGACCCGCAGGACGCCAAGGACGCGGTGAGCTTCGGAGCCGATGGCATCGTGGTCTCCAACCATGGTGGCCGCCAATTGGACGGCGTGCTCTCCACTGCCAAGGCACTGCCGCCGATTGCCCAAGCGGTAGGCGACGACCTGACAGTGCTGGTGGACTCCGGCATTCGCTCCGGGCTCGACGTAGTGCGCATGCTCGCCCTGGGCGCCAAAGCGTGTCTGCTGGGACGCTCGACCGCCTATGCGCTGGCCGCCGATGGCCAGCACGGGGTGGAAAACCTGCTGGATATCTTCGCCAAGGAAATGCGTGTGGCCATGACACTGACCGGTGTGACATCGATTGAGCAGATCGACCCGAGCACCTTGGTTCAGCACGGCGTGTAAAACTGCCATCAACCTGCCATCAACCTGCCAAATAACTGACATTAAGCTGCAGCGGCTGTTTTTGACATACTGAATACCCTTTGATTTATAAGGATTTTATTAAAAAACAACAAAGTGGCATGAATCTCGCTCTAACCCTTTCAAGCAGGTTATGCGATGACAAGACGTGTGGCAGTGCCCAGGGGTTATAACCCCTGGCAAAGCGGTTTAAACTGTTTCCAATGTTTTACGGAACTGAAGGAACAGTAAGACGCTTGGTACTCGCCACTCGCATCGAGCCTGTAAGACAGCTAAGTGCTTAGAGGCCGACTGCTTATGAAAACCCCGCCCCAGACTCACGCAATCGACTTTGACAGTGCCAAATTGCAACGCCTGGGCTTTGGTCAGCCATCCTCTCTCCCGCACCGCCCCACCACGGTTGTTCAACTGCGCCAACAACTGGGCCTGCAATTGCAGACCAGCCTGGAACCGCAACGCATCCTCGGCCTGTTCTTTCGCGAGATCCAGCGCCTGGTGCCCCTTGACGCTATGCACTACGTCCATCAGCCCAGCGACCTACGCCTGGAATTCGGCCATCGCGGCCATCATTCGGTGAGCTACGCCTTGAGCCATGAAGGCGAACATTTGGGCGAGCTGGTATTCCGTCGCAACCAACGCTTTTTGGAGGAAGAACTGGGTCAGCTAGAATCCCTGCTCGCCACCCTGCTCTACCCGATGCGCAACGCCCTGCTCTATCGCGCCGCCACCCGCAGCGCCCTGCGTGACCCGTTGACCGAAACCGGCAACCGCATCGCCATGGACCAGACCCTGCAGCGCGAAATCGACATGGCGCGGCGACACTCGAACCCGTTGTCCCTGCTGATGCTCGACATCGATCACTTCAAACGCGTCAACGACACTCACGGCCATGCGGTCGGCGACAAGGTACTGCGCGCCGTGGCCGCGTCAATCAAGGGCCAGCTACGCAATATGGACATGGTGTTCCGGTTTGGCGGGGAAGAGTTTCTGGTCCTGCTCTCCAACACCGGCCGGGAAGCGGCGGCGATCGTCGGCGAGCGGCTGCGCCAGGCGGCACAGACCCAGGAATATTGGGCGGATGACATACGCATCGATCTGACGGTGAGTCTGGGCTGCGCGACGTTGTTGGCTGGCGAGTCTGCCGAAAGCCTCTTGCGCCGGGCCGACAGCGCCCTGTATGTAGCCAAGCGCGAAGGTCGCAACCGCTTGGCAATGGCGGGGTAGACCCCCGCCACGCGTTTTACATCACGCTTCGCTGGCGACGCGCACCAGGCGCTCGCGAACAGTCGCGGCCGCAGGCTTTTCGTTCTCCAGGCGCATGCAGCTTTCCAGGAACAAGTACATGTAGTCGTAGCTCTTGCACACGGCCTGGCGCAGCTCTGCCTGCAGTTGTCGGCTGGGGTTCATGCCGGCCAACGTGCAAATGATTTCCAGTGCTTCCCAAGGGTGGGCATCGTCGTACTGGGCATGCATCTTCAGCCACTTCATTGCGCGCTTGCGGTCTTCCTCTGGGAAGGCTGCGGCATAAACGCCGGTGGAACACACCAACGCGGACCACTCCCCCGTCGCGCCCTCGATGGCGTAGTTGGTGGCGGCGATCGCAATGATCAACGAATCGGCCGAACTGGTGTGCCAGCACCAATGACTCAGTGCGTGCAGTTCCGGCGCTACGTTCTGTGCTTGCAGCTCTTGGAGGCTGACGCCGTGGGCGCCGGCCCAATGCAGCCAATAGTCGGCGTGGTTCAATTCCACCCGAATATTGCGCATCAGCCAACGCCGCGCCATGTCCTCGCCAGGATGACGGGCAAACTTGGTCTTGGTGAGGTTCTGTGCCATGTACAAGGCAAACTGTTCAACCACGGGCCAGCCACCGATCAGGTATTGGCGCATGGTCTTGGCGCTCAGCGTGTTATCACGCATGCGCTGATACAGTTCGTGCTCGACAACTCGGCGCTTGCTTTCGCTACAGCCCTGGATCAATTGCTGCGCCCAGGCGGGGTAACTCGAGGCTTCCATAAGCGGGCCGGTTCTGTTGAAGGTGTCGATCACTGTAAGGCTCCTTTTTAAGTGTGATTGTACAGACCAGCAAATGTTTCAGCGGAATGTGCCGGGCGCCTTGAATAACAGAGGCTGCGGCCGCACAGGTCGACACTGCAAGCTATCAAAGGTAAACAATTGCGGGCGTTCAATCACGTAGCCCTGAGCGTAATCCACACCGATCTCAAGTAGAGCCTGTTCGATGTGCGGCGTTTCAACAAACTCGGCAATTGTGCGTTTACCCATGACGTGGCCGATGTGGTTGATCACTTCGACCATGGCGCGGTTAATCGGGTCGTCCAGCATATCCTTTACGAAACTTCCATCGATCTTCAAGAAGTCTACAGGTAAATGTTTCAGATAAGCGAATGAGGACATTCCGGCGCAGAAGTCATCGAGTGAGAAATGGCAACCTAACTCTTTGAGTTCATTAATAAAGCGAATTGCGCTGCCTAAATTTGCAATAGCGCAGGTTTCAGTTATTTCAAAACAAATCATTTCTGGCGGAACACTGTAAGCCGCAAACTTCTCGCGTAAAAAACCGAGAAAAGCGTCATCACCAATAGTTATGCCTGACAGATTAATCGCACACATAGCCATGGGCCGGCCCGGGCGCTCATGCATGCAGCGGGCAATGAGGTTGAACACGTTGTCCACCACCCAGCGATCCAGGGAGCTCATCAACCCGTAACGTTCGGCGGCCGGAATAAAACTGTCGGGCAGGATGATCCGGCCGGACTCGTCGTGCATCCGCAGCAGGATTTCAATGTGCCCACTGCCGGCGTCGGTGTGCCCCAGGGGCGAGATTTCCTGCGAGTACAGGCAAAAGCGGTTTTCTTCCAAAGCCATGTGCAAGCGTTGCACCCAGGCCATCTCGCCGAAGCGCAGGGACAGTTCGGAGTCGTCGGGATGGTAGACCTGCACGCGGTTGCGGCCCTTTTCCTTGGCCATATAGCAGGCCATGTCGGCGGCGCGCAGCGACGTTTCCAGGGTGGTCGGGATCTGTGAAATATGCACCAGGCCAATGCTAACGGTGGTCATGAATGGCCGGCCCTTCCACACGAAATGCAGGTTCTGCACGGTGTGGCGCAGGCTTTCGGCGATTTTTTCCGCCACCGTCGCCGGGCAGTTCTCCAGTAGGATACCGAACTCATCACCGCCCAGGCGCGCCAGGGTGTCGCCGTCCCGCAGATCCGATTGCAGCAGTGCGCAGATATGCCGCAACAGCTCGTCGCCTGCCGCATGGCCGCAGGTGTCGTTGACCAGCTTGAACTGGTCCAGGTCGAGGAACATCAAGGCATGCCGCCCGTTGTGCTCACGCCCGACGTGTTGCAGCACCTGTTCCAAGCGGAACTCGAACTCACGACGGTTGGCCAGGCCGGTCAATGCGTCATGGGTCGCCTGCCACGAAAGATTGGCGATGTATTGCCGTTCCTGGGTCATGTCGTGCAGCACCAGCACCGCACCGCTGACTTTGCCGGCACTGCGGATCGGCGCGCCCACCAATGTCACCGAGACGGTACTGCCGTCCAGGCGCTGGATGGTTTTGGAGTGTTCGCTGCCGCCACTCAAGTGGCCCTTGGTGATGTGTTCGATCAGGGCGAAAGCATCGGGCTGGGCATCGTCATCGAGTAGGTTGAACAGTGCCGCCAAGGGCTGGCCCTGGGCACGGGCCGATGTCCAACGCGTCAGTGCCTCGGCGGCCGGGTTCATGTAGGTAATGGCGCCATCGACATCGGTGGTGATCACGCCATCGCCGATCGACTCCAGGGTGATCTGTGCCCGCTCCTTCTCCACTTGCAGGGCATCGGCGAAGGCGTGCCGCTGCGTCAACAACTTATAGGTACGCAGCAGCGCCAGGGCGATCAGGCACAGTGCCGTGGCCAGGTTGGTGATCAGCAACAGCCGCAGGATGAAACGCGAGCCTTCACCCAGGGCATCGCTGAACGCCTTTGCCGCCGGCGTCACGCCGTCGTTGATGGCAAATATTTGCGCCTTCCATTGCCGCACATCGTCATCACGGACCTGGCTGGTGGTGATCGCCCGGTGCATCGCCTGGGCCAGGTCGTCCAGCTGGACCAGATAGCCATCGCCCACGGCCCACCGTTCGATGGCTTTTTCCAAGTAACTGAAATGGCGAAAGTTGAGATACAGCCAGATCACACTGGAGACGTCATCCGGGTGGTTGCCGCCCTTGATGATCCCCTGGCGCGCCGCGTTGAGGTCGGGGGCCGGGCGGTCCAGTGCGATACGCAACTCATGCCCGCCCTGAGGCACGGCAATGGCTTGTTGGTATTTGAGGTAGGTGGCCTCGTCGCGATTATCGGCGTACAGCGTCAGATAGTAGATGGCGTCTTTCTGGCCCTTGGACCAAAGACTCTCGCCGGCCACATAGACGCGCACCGCTGAAAGCACATATAGACTGATGCAACCTAATAATACTTGGAACAATACGACGGCGATAAAGGGCCAGACAATGCCCAACAGCCTTGGCGTTCCGAGAGTCCGCTTCTGCTTCATGAAGTCCCTTGCACATGCACAGCCAAATACGCGCGCGGACATCCGCTCCTGATAGCACAGCGTAGGCTAAATCAACGCACTTGTTGCAAGTGTCCGTAAAGTTTGGCGTATAGGCCGCCATCCGCGATCAGTTGCTGATGGTCACCGTCCTCGGCGATATGCCCACCGTCGAACACCAGTACCCGATCAGCTTGTTTCACCGCCGAGAGTCGATGGGCAATGATCAGGGTAGTGCGCCCACTGAGAAACCGCGCCAGCGCCTGGTGCAGGTTGTACTCGGTGGCAGCGTCCAGGGCCGAGGTCGACTCGTCCAGGATCACCACCTTGGGCTCGGCCAAGACCATGCGCGCAATCGCCAGGCGTTGGCGCTGGCCACCAGAAAAGCGCACGCCGGAGCGCCCCACCACACTGTCCAGGCCCAGGGGCAAGGCCTTGACGGTCGCCTCCAACTGGGCGATTTCCAGCGCCTGCCAACAGGCCTGGTCACTGCGATTGCGGCCCATGGTCAGGTTGGCACGCACGGTGTCGTTGAACAGCGCGGGGTGTTGCAGCACCACCGCGACGTGCTCGCGGATGGTCTCCAGGCCGATTTCCTGCTGGGTTGCACCGCCGAAACGAATACTCCCCGCCTGCGGTGTGTACAACCCCAGCAGCAGTTGCACCAGGGTACTTTTGCCACCGCCGCTGGCGCCGACAATCGCCACCTTCTCACCGGGCTCGATGCTGAGGTTCAACTGGTCGAGCACCCGGTCTTCGCCATAGCCGAACGTCAGGCCACGCACGTCAATACCGACCGTTTCGCGCCCGGTGAACGGGTCTGCGCCGCCGGCATATTGCGGCTCATCGGCACGGGCCAGCAGCTCGTTGATCCGCGTCAGCGCCCCGCCCGCCGCGTAGTAGGCGTATTGCAGGTTCAGCAACTGCTCCACCGGGCCGATCATGAACCACAGGTAGCTGAACACCGCGAGCATCTGGCCGATGGACAGGTCGGAAAACAGCACGGTGAGCATGGCGGCCGCGCGAAAAATGTCGATGCCGAACTGGAACAGCAAACCGCTGGCGCGGCTGGAGGCGTCGGTTTTCCATTGGGAGTGAATGGCATAGTCACGCACTTCACGGGCCCGCTGGCCGAGGCGGCCAAGGAAAAAGCCCTGGCGATTGCCCGCACGGACCTCCTGAATGGCGTCGAGGGTTTCGGTCAACGCCTGAGTGAAGCGCGAGGTGCTGTCGTTTTCGAGTTTCTTCAGGTGCTTGACGCGCTTGCCCAACTGCACCGTGGCATAGATCACCAGCGGGTTGAACAGCAGGATCAGCAACGCCAGTTGCCAGTGCATCCACACCAAAATCGCCGAGGTGCCGACCAGGGTCAACATGGCCACCAGGAAACGGCTGAGGGTTTCGCCGACGAATTTGTCCAGCGTATCCAGGTCGGTGACCAGGTGCGTGGTGACGGTGCCACTGCCGAGGCTTTCGTACTCGCCGAGGGAAATGCGCTTGAGCCGCTCGATCAGGCGCACCCGGATGCGGTAGACGATGTCCTTGGCCAGTCGCGCAAACAAACGCGCCTGCACCACGTTGAACACCAGCGCACCGCAGCGCAGGGTCAGGGTCACCAGCAGCATCAGGCCGATATAACCGGCAGCTTTCTGCCAGCCCAGGGGCAGCGCGTGGTTCATCACCTTGAGCGCGGCATCGCCATGGCCCAGCAGCACTTCGTCAACCAGCAGGGGCAACAGCAGGGGGATGGGCACGCTGCACAGGGTCGCCAGCACGGCGACACCATTGGCGACCCACAGGGATTTTTTGTGACGCAAGGCCAGGCGGCGTATTTCCGCCCAGGTCAGTCGATCAATGTGGTGGGTGGGCTCGGCGTCAGGCTGGTCAGGCACAGGCAGCTCGCTCCAGCCAGCGGGCGAGCAGCGGCGACAGCGCGGACAGCGGCTGGTAGCCGTTGGTCAGCAAGGCCAACTGGCCATTGCGCTCGGCCAGCAGCGTCGGAAAACCGGCGATCCCCAAATCCTGCACCCAGGTGAAATCGGCGGCGGTGGCGGCGTGCTGCTCGGCGCGGTCAAACGCCCCGGCGAACTCGATGCGCGGTATGCCGGCTTTTTCCGCCAGTTCCACCAGAACACTGGCGAGGGTCACGTCGCGCCCCTCGACATAAAACGCATGCTGGATCAGCCCCAGCAGCTTCCACGCGCAATCCGGCGCCAGGCTGCGCGCGGTGACGATGGCGCGGCACGCCGGCTCAGTGTCGTAGACAAAACCTTCAGGCAGCGCGCCGTCACGCTTGAACGTCTGCCCGGTGGCGTCGGTGACCGCCTGCCAGTGTTCCAGGATGTAGCGCCGTGTCGCCGGCTCCAGCGCCGCGCCGCTGCCGGTGCGCAAGCCGCCCACCACCAGGTGCAGCTCCACGCCGGCCGCCTGGGCCTGCTCGACCAACGCCTCGGCCACCGGGGCAAAGCCCCAGCACCAGGAACACATCGGGTCCATCACATAGAGCAGGCGCGCAGACATAGCTCAGACCTCGGAAGGGGTTTGCTTGTAGTTGAAGCCAATCGGGTGCGGCATATTGCGGGCCTTGGCCAGTTCAATCTGCTTTTGCCGGTCGATCGCGCTGCGACGGGTTTTCTCCGATAGCTTATCCCAGCAATGTGGACAACTGATGCCCGCCACGTAGTGCTCGGATGTACGATCTTCCACACTAACCGGTGTGCGGCAGGCATGACATTGATCGTAGTCACCTTCGCTCAAGTCGTGGCGCACGGTCACGCGGTTGTCGAACACAAAGCAGTCGCCCTGCCATTTGGTCTCGGCCTGTGGCACCTCTTCGAGGTACTTCAGGATGCCGCCCTTGAGGTGGTAAACCTCATCGAAGCCTTCGCTGAGCATATAGCTGGAAGCCTTCTCGCAACGAATGCCGCCGGTGCAGAACATGGCGACTTTCTTGTGCTTGGCCGGGTCGAAGTTGGCTTTGATGTAGTCGGGAAACTCGCGAAAACTGGTGGTTTTCGGGTCGATCGCGCCTTCAAAGGTGCCGATGGAGACTTCGTAGTCGTTGCGGGTGTCGATCAGCAGCACCTGCGGGTCGCTGATCAGCGCGTTCCAGTCCTGTGGGTCAACGTAGGTGCCGACTTTTTTGTTCGGGTCGACGCCTTCGACGCCCAGGGTCACGATCTCTTTCTTGAGCTTGACCTTGGTGCGATAGAACGGCTGCTCGTCGCAGTACGACTCTTTGTGGTCGATATCGACCATGCGCAGGTCGTTCTTCAGCCAGGCCATCAGGCCATCAATGCCTTCGCGGCTGCCGGAAACGGTGCCGTTGATGCCTTCTTCGGCGATCAGCAAGGTGCCTTTGATGCCGTTGTCGACCATCGCCTGCAGCAAGGGCTCGCGCAGGGCGACGTAGTCTTCGAGGGTGACGAACTTATACAGTGCCGCCACGACAATCGGTTGAGTCATGGGTGTTCTCTCCAGGTGGCTACCCTCGTAAGGGGTGAACCGGATGCAAAAAAAACGCGCCGGCTAAGCGGCGCGTTGCGGATTCTAGCAAATGCGGGGGGTCAGAAACACCCGGTCATCAGCTATGGCCGCCGGCGCAGGTCGGCGAGGCCGGGGCTGCGTCGATTTTCGCCCATTCTTCAGGCGTGTAGGTATGCAGCGCCAGCGCATGAAACTCGCTCATCAGGTCACCCAGGGTGGCGTAGACCTTCTGGTGGCGCTTGACGCGGTTAAGCCCTTCGAACTGCTGGCTGACCAGCACGGCCTTGAAGTGGGTCTGTAGCCCACGGCTGTGCATGTGGCTTTCGTCCAGCACGCTCAAGTGGTCCGGGCCCAGGGCGGCAAGCGCCGTTTCGATACGCTGTTGCATGGTCATTCCTGCTTACTTCTTCTTGGCCGGAGCGGCGGCTTTAGGTGTCAGCTCGTTGGTCATGTCTTCCAACAGCTTGTTCACCACCGGCACGGCGCTTTCCAGCTTGGCCTGAGTCATCTGGGCCGATTGCTGGGTCAACTGCGGCATTTTTTCCAGGACTTTCTTACCCAATGGAGATTGGTAGAACGCAACCAGGTCCTTGAGCTCGGATTCGCTGAAGTTGCTGGTGTAGAGCTTGACCATGTCCGGTTTCAGTTTTGGCCAGCCGATGGCTTGGTCCAGGGCGGCATTGGCCTTGGCCTGGTAGCTGTCCAGTACGGACTGCTTGGCGGCCGGCGCTTTGGTCTGTTCGAAACGCTGGGCGAACATTTGCTGCACTTGCATGTAAACCGGGGTCCCCAGCTTGTCAGCGTGGGCCAGGGTAAGGAAGGCTTCGGCACTGGCGTTGTGGCTGGCGGTATCGGCAAAAACCTGGCCGCTGGCGCAAACCAGAGCAACCGCGGTACAGATGGCACGAAGACGAGTCATCGAGTTTCCTTTTCTAGCAGGCGAGGTCAGACCCCAAGGGCGCCCATTCTGCGCCTAAAAAACCTCGCGGCTCAACCCCAGGCCTTGTCGGGCCTGGATTTGCGGTGGATGAATCCGATGAAAAGTCTTTTAGGGAACCCCCTGGGTCGATCACGGCCTAAACTGCGCAAACGAACCTGAAGGAGTGTGCCCGATGAGCCGTATCGAAACCGACAGCCTGGGAGAAGTCCAAGTCCCGGATGACGCTTACTGGGGCGCGCAGACCCAACGCTCACTGGTGAACTTCGCCATCGGCGAGCAGCGCATGCCCCTCGCGGTACTGCACGCCCTGGCCCTGATCAAGAAATCCGCCGCGCGGGTCAACAGCCGCAATGGCGACCTGCCTGCCGACATCGCGCGCCTGATCGAACAGGCCGCCGACGAAGTGCTCGACGGGCAGCATGACGACCAGTTCCCGCTGGTGGTGTGGCAGACCGGCAGCGGCACCCAGAGCAACATGAACGCCAACGAAGTGATCGCCGGGCGCGCCAACGAGCTGTCGGGCAAGGCCCGCGGCGGCAAGAGCCCGGTGCATCCGAACGATCATGTGAACCGCTCACAGAGTTCCAACGACTGCTTCCCCACCGCCATGAGCATCGCGGCGGTGCAGGCAGTCAACCAGCAACTGCTGCCCGCGATCACGCACCTGTCCGGCGGGCTGGCGGAATTGTCGGCACGCCATATGAAGCTGGTGAAGACCGGTCGCACCCATATGATGGATGCCACGCCGATCACGTTTGGTCAGGAACTCTCGGCGTTTATCGCCCAACTCGATTACGCCGAACGCGCGATCCGCAGCGCCCTGCCCCAGGTGTGCGAACTGGCCCAGGGCGGCACCGCCGTCGGCACCGGGCTCAACTCGCCCCACGGCTTTGGCGAGGCGATTGCCGCCGAACTGGCGGCCTTGTCGGGCCTGCCGTTCGTGACCGCACCCAACAAATTCGCCGCCCTCTCCGGCCACGAACCGCTGGTGACCCTGCACGGCGCCCTGAAAACCCTGGCCGTGGCCCTGATGAAAATCGCCAACGACCTGCGCTTGCTGGGCTCCGGCCCCCGCGCCGGGCTGGCAGAAGTCAAACTGCCGGCCAACGAACCGGGCAGCTCGATCATGCCCGGCAAGGTCAACCCGACCCAGTGCGAAGCGCTGTCGATGCTCGCCTGCCAGGTCCTGGGCAACGACGTAACCATCGGCATTGCCGCCAGCCAGGGGCATTTGCAGTTGAACGTGTACAAACCGGTGATCATCCATAACCTGCTGGAATCGATCCGCTTGCTGGCCGACGGCTGCAACAACTTCCAGGAACACTGCATCGCAGGCCTCGAGCCCGACGCCGAACAAATGGCCGCGCACCTGGAACGCGGGCTGATGCTGGTGACCGCACTCAACCCGCACATCGGCTACGACAAAGCCGCGCAGATCGCCAAAAAGGCTTACGCCGAAGGCCTGACCCTAAGAGAAGCCGCGCTGGACCTGGGCTACCTGACCGACGAACAGTTCGACCAATGGGTACGCCCGGAAAACATGCTGGAGGCCGGACACTAAGCGCAGCGCAGCACGTGCTTTTGCTTTGTTCTTGCTCTTGATCTGCTTTTGATCTTGATCTTAGGCGCCCCGTTAAACCACGCTGGCCGAACGCAGGTTTGAATCCGTGGGTAACCCGGCAGGACGCCGGGTTAGCCGTCCTGGGCCATGGAT